>NPIE01005887.1_pt1 | contig 41171 bp, 25 predicted proteins | sample 8637661 | NCBI WGS metagenome assembly NPIE01 (sample SAMN07420842, study PRJNA396082) | bioreactor metagenome | isolation source: sample BA12 brine-fed electro-methanogenic bioreactor BA | place: Japan: Kochi | collected 2016-12-09 | reverse complement strand
CTCTACCCTCTACCTGACGGTGAAATAGTACTAATCTAACATTTACAAAAAGTAGACACACTTGTTTGATCTTCAGTCAATTCTTCTCGAGTGTCTATTTTTTTTGTGATATTCCAAAAGATTGAAACATCTCGTAGTGTTTATCACATACATTGGAGAATTTATTATGAATAAAAGGTACCAGATATTCATTAGCTCAACATTCAGCGATCTAAAAGATATCAGAAAATCGTTGTTTGAATGCTTAATGCATCGACCTTACATTCCTTTTGGTATGGAGATGTTTGGAGCAACAGCTATGAAAAAATGGGAAAATATAATGCACTCAATTGATGAAAGTGATTGTTTTGTTTTGATATTAGGCTTCAAGTATGGTTCTCTAACAAATAAAGGAATAGGTTATGTTGAGAGTGAATACTTATATGCTTTAGAACAAAATAAACCCATGTTGGTATTTATCAGACATGAAGAATCAAGCTCTAAATTCTATGAAAGGGAAACAAATCCAGGTAATATAGAATTACTTAAAAGATTTCGTTCCAAATTGGAGAAAGTACACCAGTTTGAGTTTTGGATGGATAGTGTTGATTTGAATACGAAAGTCTTATCTTCTTTACCAAATTGCATTTTTCGCTCTTGTTGGGTGAGAGATGAACACAATAATTGTAAACAATTATCAGATGAAAACTCCTTCTTACGTAAAGAAATAGAAGTTTTAAAAGAAGAATATGTTAATAAAACTCCTGATATTAGAGTTAGAATTAATGACCAAGACTGTTTACAGATACCCTATGGATTTTATGGGGATTTTTTGAAAGTAGAAAGACTAAAGCATGGTGATATCCCAGATGAATTAAAACAGGCTATATCTGATGCAGAGATTAATGAATACAATAGTAGATTGCCTACAAATGAGATGATTGAAAAATATAATCACGAAAAAGAAATATATTGGAGAGTTAAGAATACAAATCAAGCTATACACATTAGCATATCAAACCAGGGATGCTGCAAGGCAAACAGCATTCATATCAAAATGATTTTTCCAGATAATGTAGATATCGTGAAGAAGAATTTTATTGATCACGTGAAAAAACCACCAAAACTAGAACTACCGATAAATCCAATTGATAAATGGATAGCCGCAGCTAATGCAGACAGAGCTTTCTCACTTCAGGAAATACTTAGGAATTTGTATGGGAATAGTAATTTGCTTGAAAAATATGGAATTACTAGAACTTTCCAAATCCCTCACATCCCACCAGTAGATCCATTTATTTTCGATACTACTTTGAAACACTCTATCGAGAAAAATGTCCTCAATATTGAACTGAATGAGATGCTTCATACATGTTCGAGAACAATTGATGGTATATATTACTTAATACCTTGGAAAATTGAGAAGAATAAGGTTAAGGTTGAAGTGATTTGTGAAGAGTTCTCCAAGAAAGTCATAACACAAATACCTATTGAGGTTTATAAAACCAATTGAGGATTAACATTTTATGTACGTTTTGATAGATTATAGCAACATCAAGAGCAGTATTACAAACAAGGGGATTGAGTATTTAACAGAAAAACTGATCTCGATCATCGTTAACACTGAAGTGTTTAAACTGAGTGATGTTTTTTTCAGAATTTATGGTGGGTGGCACTCTGGAGAGAAACAGACACTATCTGCGAAAAATTTAATAGCAGACTTAGATAAGGATTTTCCTAAGTATAGAAGACTAAATGTTCATAGTTCAATCAAAGTTCACGTAGAATTAGCATATAGTTTGATCAATCATCCCAAAATTTTTTTCCTTAATACTTACAGACAGAAACAAATCCAGCGAAATGTACGGTGTTTGTCAGCAGATGAATTAGGGTGTTGCCATGATGGCTGTCCTATGGATATTATTCGCACTTATATTGAAACAAAAAAGTGTCCCGTCTGTAATAAAAATCTTGATAACTTCATGTTCAGGAATGAACAGAAAATTGTAGACAGTTTGATAATCTGTGATTTGTTATTAATTCTCCAAAATAATGAAAGTAATTCTACCATGATAGTTTCATCTGACGACGACTTTATTCCTGCAATTTATCTTTGCTTAATGAACAGACATCATGTGTATCATGTGCTTACGCAAATTAACCATCAAAAGATGATCAATGTTTCGTCATTTGGACCATATTCACAGTATTATCACCCATCTCATTTAATTTGAAGAGGAGAATATATGGATTCACCAACATTTCAAAGAATTCTTAAGACTTTCTCTGATCGACCAGAAGATATTATATTTGATCGAGACACAGTAGTTTTTCAAATGCAAGGTACGTTAGTTGGAATAACAATAGAAAAAAAAGATGGATTACTTTATATCATTGAGAATGACCATCTGGAATTAGCTGAAAATTGGATAAAATTCAGATTGGCTCAATTACCCACACTAGCTAACAGAATTATTGATAATATTAAAAAAAACGACGCGTTTGTCTCTCCTAATGGTCAGCTTATGGAGTCGGTTGGTTATTCTAATAAAATCAATGTCAACAACAATAAAGTTAACGCATATACGGAGCTAAGAAAGAATCTAGATAAAAATGCTGCTTCGCTATCTACAAATGTTATTTATCTAACGGCACATGCAGGCGAAGGAAAGACTACTTTGATTAACGAATTAGCTGTAACACAAGCTAGAAGATTTATCGAAAAAAAGAAGAGTTATCTTGTTTTACCAATCCAATTAGGCGGAAGAACTTTTATGAGATTGGATGATATCATATCTGGCATCATCATGAACAAATACAGATTCCGTCATTTTTACTATGACGGTTTTATTGAAATGGTCAAGATGGGTCTTATAGTGCCTGCATTAGATGGATTTGAAGAGATGTTTATTGTTGACAGCACAGGTGAAACAATATCTTCTCTTGGATGTTTGTTATCAAAATTAGATTCACAAGGACAAATTATTATTGCTGCTCGAAAAGCTTTTTTTGAATACTACGATTTTGAGTACCAAGCTTTTCTTTTAGATACAATAAAAGAACAACAGATAAGTTTCAATCGATTACAAATAAATAGATGGTCAAAAGAACATTTTTTATCGTTTCTAGAAAAAAATAAGATTACAAAAAAAGAAGGCATATACAATTCTTTAAGCGAAAAACTAGGAGCTGATCATCCTATGTTAACTCGTGCAATGCTGGTGAAACAAATAGTATATCTAGCAAAAAACAACATGGGTAATTGGGATAGTTTTTGTGCAAAAATTATTAAAGATGAAACTACATCATGGATTAATGAATTTGTTAAAATAATTCTTGAGAGAGAAACACAGGAGAAATGGTTAGAAAGAACAGGTCAAGTAGCAAGACCACTAATATCTATTGAAAAGCATCATGAACTACTTTCTGATATAGCTCTCGAAATGTATAACAATAATAAAAACACACTAACGAGAGAATTATTGGACTTTACAGTAAATCTTTTTTGCGAAAGAAATCATTTACATCCTAACATTAGCACTCAGATATCTTCTAGAATAAACGACCATCCTTTATTAATAAAAGTGAAAAACTCCTCCAAAGGAGTTGATCAAATCTACTCTTTCGATCACGAAGAATTTCTTTATTTCTTTATGGGAGAAGCACTAGCTAGATTAATAATCAATGAAGGTGAAACAGAGATACGGCTTCTTTTTAGAAAAAATTCATTACCTAAAAGTATTTTAAGTTCATGTCTTGATTATCTTAAGCACAATGGTAGTAATTATGAGAAGTACTACGAGTTCATTGAAAAAGTATCGAATACTGAAACTAATATTTCTTTTGCTCGAGAAAACAGTCTTAAGCTGTTGTTAAACTTTATCCAAAAAGGAAAACTAACAGACAAAATCTTTAATAATTATCTACCCCATAACGAAGCTTTCTCTGATATCCAATTGTCTCATATACGTTTTATCAATTGTTTTTTTACTACAGCTACTTTTGAGAAATGCTCTCTTATAAATTGTCAATTTGTTAACTGTAATTTTGATACCATAAATCTTAAAAAAGACGTTATGATTAAGTTGACAACTTTCATTGATTCAAAATATCACTGTATTAATCAAATGATTGAAGGGGAAATAATATCAACTTTTGACCCCTATACAATGAAACATATTCTTGAAGAATATGGTGTTATCCTTGAAGAAGATCAAAAGTATATCAATGTAAAAAGTAGAAAAAGTGATATGAACAATCTTGAAATTGTAGCAAAAGCTTTCAGATTGTTTAGTAGATCCACTTATATCCATGAAGAGATATTTAAGCTCAAGTTAGGTAAATCTGGCAACATGTTCTTATTCAAATTGTTACCAAAGCTAGAAAAGGCCAATATTCTTGCACCAGAAAAGATTGAGGGTCATAAAAAGTATAAACTTCTGGTACCCATGAGTATTATTTTACAGCATTTTAAAGCTTCCCAAGGCGAATTTGAAAAATTCCTATCTTTATTTGAAAAGGATCGAGAAAACTAATTTATAGTACTTAGTGATACGATTTTTTGTAACATTTCTAAAAAGGATTGCATATGAAAAAAAATGAATACATTACTTGGAATCCAGTGGATTTTAAGAAAAATCTTGAATTCAAAGCGAAGTGTATAATTTTTTCTGATTCAAAGCTTGTAAAAGATTTAGAAAGAATACTGAAATCCAATGTAATCGACTTGAAGTATTTCCATCGTTTGTTCTGGTATAATGGAAAAGAGAGTGGCCTTGGGCTATTTTTTGTACCTGAAGTTGAACTAGAACATCGTTATTCTATAAATGATGATCCACCTTTAATTGAAGCTTTGATAGTATATAAAAATGCATCAAATATTGAGGTATTAGCTGTTTTACACGTTTACAACATGGATACTTCTAAAGAAGCTGATTTGAAACTGAATATTACTTCAAAAGATTCTTTTGATAAGTCATCATTATTTAAAAATAAATTTTCACAGTTTTACATCACCACTTCGAATGCTGTGATAAAAGAAAACTATGATGAAGGTTATAAACAAACATCTTGGGAAGAGAAATTGAATATCCAAATTAAAGTATATCTATTAAGAATTAAAGGATTTAAGTATGAGTATAATATTTCTCGACTTAAAAAACACATTATCCAACAATTAGTAAAGATACCGGTGTATTTTGCCTTAAAGCATAACATCTTATTTGATCCCACTAATAGCCTTGTAAAGAATTTTTGGTTAAGAAGATCGAAAAGGATCAGTTTTAAAAATCAATTATCTAAAACCATCCTGATTACAACCCTAGTATTCTTCTTTCTGTTTTTACTAGAAAAAAATACTTTAGATGGAATATATCAAAATATCCAGATATGGATTCATGCATATTGTTTCCCTATGATAAGTGTAGTTTTTTCGAAATACTACATTATGATAAACATGCTAGTTTATGGTTTTCTAACTTCAATATTTTATCACATTATCTTTATATTTTTTGAAAAATTTGTCGTCTATGTAGCTAATAATGCCTTGTTTGCCACATTTATTGGCTCACTTCTTGTATTGTTGTTTGGTTACAACTTAATTAAACTAATGAATGGCGAACAAACTTACAAAGAAAGTCATATTATTGCAGATTTTTTAAACACTCCATATGTAGATATTGGCTTTCTACAACCATTTAGAGGAATAGTTCTTTTTAAACCGAAAGATACGCAAAAAGTTTTTACAATAATGGAACTTAATAAAGAATATTATAGACGAATTTCCGAAGTATTGAATAAGAAAGTTGGCAAAAAAGTAGACGATGAAATTTACCACCACTACCTTAAAGAAAGTTTTGAACACTTTTTTTCACTATCAGGTATTACTAAGTTTTTAAAGAAATTGTAGGTGACCTATGCTAAACAACAAATTAAGTGAAAAGTTGAATTCTCTTCATCCTTTGATGGGTATACTATACCAAGATACTTATGATTCTTTTTCCGTCTTTGATAATGATTACAAGTACTTCTCATATATGTTAGCTTACTGTAAAAGTAATCATCAGAGTTTTTTACAGTTGATTAACAGCTATGCTTTTTATATATCCGATAACGGTGAAAAAAAAATTATAAAAAGCTATCTACTAGCTATGAAAAAAATTGTTGCAAAAAGAGAACTAATAGAGACCGATATAGTTAAGTTTAATGAGTTTAGAGTTAATATATATAAGTTATTAGGCTTATTAGAAAAATCATTGAAAAACTCTCTTATTCTTTTTTCTGAAATGATTGAGGCTCTTCCGCAAAAAAATAAGTATTCTTTTGTGCATTGTAGAAAATCATCAGATGATGAAATGGAAATTTTGAGAAATATTAAAAAACGTTATATACAAACGTCATTAGTTTTTTTTGAAAAATGGTTTAATTTTGAAAATTCGTCTAAATATGAAAACTATACAGTAAATCAAGTTTTTGACGAGTTGTTTCGATCAACAACAATCTACATTGATTACTCAACAGAAACAAAATATCAAAGAAATGAGATTAACGAACATTTAGAAAGTATTCTATTGCCCTATTCATCAATACTCATTCCAAAGAATCTTAGCACAATATCACACGAATGCAATTACTATATTCTTCAAACTTTAAGAGACTACTTTAATCCTAACATAGCACATTCGCTCAATTTTATGTATGAAAGTATTGACACATTAATTAGTCGTTTAGAAATACCAAAGCCCATGCAAGGAATTTTGAAAATCAATAGAACTGAATTAATTATTGAGAAAATGTTAACTGATTATATTACGTTATTTACTGCTGGCCCTAATTATCTTATGTCTTTGTTTTGTTTGTTGTCTAAAGATTTTCTTGAAGCCAGTATACCCTATAAGAATGCTCCTAACTTTGCAAGAATTTTATTTTTAACCAATATAGCCAGGGATTTTATTAAAAGTGATTCAAAAAAAAGTAACGATAATAATTTAATAGAAATTTTAAATCAAGTAGAATTCTATACCAGACTCACTTTATCTAATACTCAATCTATTAACCAAGATGTTAGACAAGGTGTTGTTGACTTTCATAACATTATCTGCAAGAAAATGACCAGCATGGTTTTAAGCGAATTCCCTCCACCCGATCCCCAAAAGTATCACAAATCCAATGTGCTTAATCAAGGTAGCATGATACCTTATCCATGGAAATCTAGGAACAGATTATTTAATTCTACAATGGATTCAACAAAGTTAATACCAAAAATTATTCAATTGGATCCTGATATTGTTAGAAATTTACCCAGTAATTTATATCAATTTACACTTTTTAGTACCGATAAAGAATCTACTGTTATAGGTGATTATTATAATCATAGAAAAAACTCCATACGATTCCATGGACCGATCGTAGCACCCGAACTCTTATGGGAGATTGAAATCAATACTTGGATAGATTTTTTCTTAAATGGTAAAAACCTAACACCAGATAAAGCACAATTTCAGATTAAACTTCATCATTTCCCACAATTGCGCATATCACGTATGTTATGCTGTGGAATGCGCACAACCCTTTTAAGATCGTTTATTGATTTCTATTCTTCCCAAAAAAATAGATATGATTCAAATTTGACCATCAATAAACCTAATGTTTGGTTATTTCTCGACATTCATTGGAAAAAGTTAGCTGATTTGTACAAGCCATTTGAACAAAAAGTTGATTTAATGGCCAAAATTGAAGAAGCATTAAGTGGAGATTACAATCAGCTGTTGTCACAAGAAATGAACAAATCTTACAATCACCATCCTCCGAATCAAAAAGAAGCATTACACCAGGGACTTCATTATACGTTATGCAATAATGGGTATTTCATCTCACTCCAAAACACCACAACTCGATATCTACTTGAAAACTGGCCCATATGGGGTCAACAGGATTGTCAAACCGAGAATGAGAAAGCTGTTGATAAAAATATCAACAAGAGTTTTAACAAATACATCCTCAATACTTTTAACACTTGCGAACTCAAAAAAAGTGTTAATTTCTCTCCTTGTTACTCATTTTCCAGCCTAGTTGTTGAAAAAATTTATGAGTATGTCAAAGAAGATGACAAAAAAACCACTGGAAATTCACTTATGTACAAATGCATTATTCTTGGTCAACTGGCTGTCACCGACTTTTTCTTAAAAGAATCTTTAAAAGCTGATATTTCGGTTACTACTTCAAAAAAATCGATGTTTATCTGTGAAGAATTCAGTAAGATAATATATACAATAAATAGTAAAATATGGAATTTGATGATTAAAATTAATAGTAATTGTCAAGAATTGGAAACTACTATTCAACAATTAACCGATGACAGTTTAAAAAAATATTTAGAACATGAATGTAGCGAATTACAAAAAGCGATTAGTTTAGCACAAACAATGGAAGAGTATAAGAAATTTAAGTTAGAATATAAAGAAACTAAGAATGATGAGGAAGAATTAATAGCATTTATTCATTACCTAACAAACCAAAAACTTGTTTTGAAAACTTTTTATGGAAGAGAATTGCTTACTGCTTTAGAGCTGTTAAAAACGAAAATTTTAAACCAATTAAAAGCTGTTGAAGGTAATTTATTGGAGTTGATTGATAGCATTTATTGTTATATAGCAGAGATTAATGATTTCTTTTGTAACGTCACTCTACTTAACCTTATCAATTACCTTGAAACTAAAGACTGTAATTTTGAAATTTATTTGACAAACTCCTGGAGCGATATAGGTATAGTTTTGTATTTTGATGAAACTAATGAAAAAACTGTATGTGATTCTATCAAAGATCTTTATGATCAATATCTTCATTTTTCCCAAACTCATTTGCTTTATCCAGTTCCAACAATAGAAAGTGGAGATAAGGCTAATGATACCAAATTAGACTATCTGCTTTTTGAGACTACTCGAAACAAGTCAACACTTGAGCAAAACAATACAGTGAGAACTATTGGAGCATATGACTATGTTGTGACATCTCCAACAACCAATTTAGCAAAATTAGGAGATCTGGTTAGAAGTGAACTTAAAGAATTGCTAAAAAATGAAGTCGGTAAGCCTTGTACAATCAGCAGCGTTTCATTAAATCATCCGATTGAGTAAGTCAGATTAGACCCCAACCGAAGTCGCCTGATGAACTTAAAAAAACACTATACGCTGAAGAAGAGATAATAGAAGCCTCTTATGGTGATCGGTAATAACCAATAATTCTGTGACTTAAAAAAAGATAGAAAAGCAAAAAAAAATGTTAAAAAAAATTGACATACCAATCGAATCGTTTTATCCTTGTATCATATAACCTAAGGAGGGTTAATCATGAGTGAGAGAGATTTATCTGCAGAGAATCTGAGCTCTATTCTTGATGGTATTGATGAAATTAAACGTAGTGTTTTAGGTATTAAACGAAGATTTGATGAACTAGAAAACGAAGTTTATATACTGCATTCTCGCTTTAACAAATTTTCTTCCAACGTTTATTCAAATAGTCATTCAAACTATTTGATTAGTGAACAAAGTGCTGCAAACAGTATTTCAAACCCTGATGAATTAGATTATTGATTTTCCTCCAATTAAGGTTTATATTCATAGTTTTCACAATTGTTTTGAATGTCTTTTTTCTTGATGAGCATGACTTTAGCTCCACCAAGTTATTGTATACTATAGTCTTTGTATTTTAACTAAGATACCTTCATAGTAGTCAGTGGTTATGCCTCCTTATCTTATTTTTCCGTCGTTTAGTACTTTGTTCAGCCTATAAGAAAATTTTAGAACAGAGATAAGATTTGTCTTTACCTTTAGCTTTTTCCTGACCGGATTAATAGAGAGTTCAACTTACCGCAGTTTTAATTTTTTTCTTACCCTAATATTGACACCAATACGTTTGTGAGGTGGGAGTTTGAATAAATGGTGAATATGCTGGTTGAGGATGTTTATTTTAGATGTGGTGGGATGTGCAATTTATTGTGGATGTAGATTATCGTTGGATATAGAAATTACTTTTGTATGTGGTAATATTTGAGTGAGGATTTGAGTTTGGTTAAGGAGATGGATGTATGAGAAAGATAGTTGTGGTTGTTTTGGTTGTGATGGTGTGCTTTGGTTTTTTGCAGGGAATGCAGGTGAAGGCAGGTACGTTTGTGGATTGGGAGTTCCTCAAGCTGAATTCTTGTTTGGACGCTGCTGAAGTTTCAGCTGACCGAACGAAACGTTTGACGTTTCGGTTTGACCCAGGTGATGTATGCCTTCGTAGAACCGAAGATGGTATTGTATATTCTTTACCGGGATGCAGCCCATCTGTTGCTCCTGAAAAGCCTCGATTTCCCATTTGGAAGCAAAGCTTTTCTTTGCAAGAAATGTGCAAGATTTCGTATATCCGCACGATTGATGTGGAGGGGCATTTGCTGGATGATTCCAATGCTCCTATTGCAACTGCTTTGGAACCACTTAAGTATTCGCAAATGGAAAATAGCTATGAGAAAGAAAAAGCTGTTTATGCGGAATGTATTCGCAAGGAACCAGGAGATGATTCCTATAACAAATCGATTGTACCTTCCAGTGTGCAGACGATTTACCCTCATGTGAATGTGATGGGGGATGTGTCTTCTTTTGATCAGCAAACTGAGCTTCATGTGTCGGTTTACCCCATGTATGTGCTGGATGGGAAAGTGTATTTGGCGACCAAAATAACGGTGGAGATTGGTCTATTGGATGAAAAAACCCCGCCAAATGTGGATGAAAAACAGAATTCATCGATCATTATAGCACCGGATGAATTTAAGGATGTAGCAGAAGAACTAGCGACTATACAACAGGAAGCTGGATTTGAAACCGAAGTAGTGCTGCTCTCGTTTGTGGAGAACTTTCAGGAAGCTCCCTACCCCAAAGGTCTTTGTTGGGGATATTCAGAAGAATATGCCTTTGGATTTTTGAAGCGATACAACTATTCTCTTGCTGCGAAAATACGTAGCTTTCTGGAACTGCGATTAAAAAAGGACAAGGTGGATTATCTGACCATATTGGGGGATGCAACTTGGATTCCTCCTTCGTTTTATTTCTTTGCCAATGAGCGATACTCTTGGGTGGATGAATGTGTTCCATCCGATTTTTATTATATGGCACCGTTTGCAGCATATGAGACCATGAATTTTGAAATTAGTGTGGGCAGAATTCCTGTTCAAACGATGGAAGATGCAATAAATGCAGTGCAGAAAATTGAATCGTATCGAGAGACTGTGGAAACTTCTGAAGAAGATTGGATGACCACTTTTTCGATGTTTAGCGGAGATCCGTTTCGGGGAGATTATTTTGGAGAATTGAATCAATGCGAAGTGATTAATGCTGGTTTGGTGAACGGCTTGAAAATTAAGAAGTATTTCCAAACTGATGATCGGTTTACTGCTGAACATTGCCTAGGCGAACTGTATAGCGATGAAAATCGCATTTTGTGGATTTCCGGGCATGGTTCGGGGGATGAAATCTATTTCCGAGATGATTCTTTTGGTGCACAAGAAGTACTGCAGGCACCGAAGCATACAAAACTACCCATTATTATCAGCGAAAGCTGTTTAAATGGCACGTGGGATTCCAGGATGATTGATGGGGATGAAAAAACCCCTTTGCTGAGTTTTGCTGAATCCTTCTTCCGTTCGGAAGGTGCTGGCATTGCATATATTGGAGGTGCGCGCAGCAATTATTCGTATGTGGATGTTCAATACGATCATGGAAGACCAACGCTGAACCATCGGACATTTTCGGATTCCATGATTGATTACACCCTTGATTCTATGATTCACAATCCTGAAAAAACACTGGGAGATTCCATCAAAAAAGCACTCTACCAGTACTATATCAAAGACATAGAAAAGGATCGAAAGGGAAAATTCTATACCCCAGATGTGAAAGCGTTGTTTGGTTACTGCCTTTTGGGGGATCCTACCTTGCCTTGTATAGACAGGGATGCGAAGAGTGAATGCCAAATACCCAGTATTGAAGTGCCGCAGGGGATCTTTGAATCACCCGATTTTCTTCCCATTGTATCGATTGATAGCGGTGTTACAATGCACGTTGAATCAGATTCTCCAGAACTGGAATATCGGTATTGCTCGTATGAGGATACCGCAGATCAGTTGATTTCAGAAGGAATGATGGAGAAAATGCAAGGGAATGAATTTTCTAAGGCCTTTGTGGAATTGGTGAAAACCAAGGGGTGTTTGCGGTTTGAAACAGAGGATGATAAAGAGGTAAGGATAGTTTGTCATGGGAAGTACCAACGTGACCTTCGGATTGAAAAAACAACTGGCATTCAGGTTCTGCGCATTGGGGAAAATGTCAGGCACACGATCCAGATTTTCAACGATGGGATTGAAGAAACGGGTAACTTTTCCATACGCGTGCTGAAAAATGGGGAAGAAGTTCAAGAAAAAACCTTTCGAAGTCTACCTTTTGATTGTTTTATGTCCTATGATTTCTTTATTGAATCGGACCAGGCGGAAGTTTTCCAAATTGAAGTTGCCAGCCAGCTTCTGACGAAAAAAGAAGTAAACCTGACCGATAACCAATTGCTATACGATTTTTCCGTGAAGAAGGAACCGTTTTGCCGCATTGGCATGCTCACTAGTCCGTATTTTCGAACGGATATTGGGGAAAACTATTTGCATTTTACCCAGCTTCAGGAGTTTTTTAGAGAAGAAGGGAACAATGTAGAGCTTCACACTGTTTCATATTACTTTGATGAAAATGATAAAGTATCCTTCAACCTTCTAGGCTTTGATGCACTTCTGCTGTTTGATGGGATATGGTGGGATTACAATCCTGGGCTTATAAAAAGAGAGCTAAATGCTTTTGTCCAGCAAGGCGGAAAAGTGCTGGGCGTATGTGCTGTGGACGAGAATGTCGTTGAAGACTGGTGGTGGATTGAGCAAGTACAACCATTTTTTGGAATCAAGCCCGATGTAAGGATTCACACAAAAACATCCAAAGAAGAGCAAGCTGAATTTCGTCTGCTCGAAAAATCGTCTTCTTTTTCCAAGGATGTGTATGCAGTGCACAATTTCTTCAATTTGTGTCCCCATAAAGATCAAAAATGGGAAGACTGGAATGAAGATCATTTACTGCCCAATGCAAAATTCATTGGAACTTCCGAGCAGGAGGGCCTTCGCTATATTCAATATGGATCCAATGTTTTCTTGTACACTGGGATGTTTATTTCGCATTCCTTTCAAGAATGCCCCGATACCTTTCTTTTGTTCAAAGAAATGTTGCTATCGATGTTGGAACCTACCAGCAGCATTGGTATTGAAGAAGTAAAAAGAACAGATGATCATGTTCTGTACACCCAGGGCAGTACGTCGGTGCAAATCAAGGTAGCAAACCGCGGAAATGTGACGATTACGAATGCTGTTCTTGCTTGTAATGGACGTGAAATCACAACAATAACCGATTTTAGTGGAAGAAGCACAATTACAGTGCCATTTACTATTGTTCCTACGATACCAGGGGAAAATGAGTATCGTTTTACGATTTCTACTTCTGAAGATGTATTTGACTCTGACAATACCTTTGTTTTCAGTTGTCGTGCAATCGAACCTTTTGTAACGAAGGAAGAGCTCTTTGTAGCGATTGAGAAAAATGACATTGCTCCGATGGAAGACTCTTTTGTTTTGGAAGGAAAAGCATTCCCGGGAACTCATATTCAAGTGAAGGGACAAAAAAACAGTGCTGTTATTGCAGTCAACCAGGATGGAAGTTTTTCTACCCTCCTAACTCCAGAGAAAGAAATAGAGACCATTGAGCTCGTTCCTTTTTGGAATGAAATAAAAGGAGCGCCTTCTGAAGTGAAGATACACTGGATGGAACCTTGCCAAATTTATTTTCAAATTGGAAATGCGACAGCTTTTATTAATGGACTTCCCAAAAAGATGGATCAAAGTGCTTCTGTGATCAAGGGCCGAACCATGGTTCCTCTTTCCTTTATTGCAGTGGGCTTTCGAGCGCTTATTGCATGGGATGCAGGGAATCAATCCGTTCAAATTCAATTTTTAGAAAAAACTGTAAGGATGCAAATTGGAAATCCAGTAGCAATTGTTGAGGTGGACGGCAAAAAAACTGAAATCACTTTGGAATGCCCACCTATGATTATCAATGGTCGCACAGTTGTTCCAATACGGTTTTTAGCAGAAATCTTTGAATCTCAGGTTGAATATGATGCAGCGACAGGAGCCATCCATTTGGAAGCTATTCGATCTAGAAATCTTCTGCAAATACATGAATCCAGCTTGCCAGAAGAACCTTCTGACATATTCTCGTATGAAAACCAGTTGAATTTAACAATTTTCGATTTTAAGAATACCCCCGAAGGTTTGTTTTTGGCTACTCCCTCGGGGATTCATATATACAAGGATTTTAAGAAAGTAGACACGATTCCATACAAAAAAGAATGGTTGGGGCAAAACCCGGATATTTATGAGTCATTTCGGTGGAGCCGTGTAGATTCACCTTATCACATTCGTGAATCGGATCCTTCTTTCTTGGATGTGGATGAGTATTGTATTGTGATTTGCTTGCAGTCGGTGATTCATGTGATGAACCGAGAAACTCGCCAATGGATGTATAGCATTGAAGGGATGGATTATGCACAGAAGCTAGTCCCCCAAGAGCGTTTTGAGCGTATCGACAATGTGTGTTTAGTGGGTGACTATATTTATATCTGCAAAAATTGGGGACATGCTATTTTTGATAAATATACAGGAAACTGTATCGGTGATTATGGTAGATGTATAGGGATGCACCAAATTGATGAGTATTTGGTAGGACTCACATATAGTTCTATTGTATTGTATCACCTGCACACTCACCAGATCCGATATATTGAAACCCCAGATGATAGATACCTTACGCATATATATGTTAAGAACAAAGAAACCCTTACGTTGTTTTTAGATGGGGGCGAGAGTTTTGTTGAAGTTCCTGTTAAAGACCTGTTTAAAAATGACATTTTGCGAATCCGATCAAAAGATGTTCACATGACATACGGCATACGATCGATAATTGAAATCCAGAATGGGAAAACTCCGCTACTTCTTCAAAGCGACAGCGTAGAACTGAAAAGCAAGTCAAACTTGTGGTGTGTTGGATTGTATTCGTTTAATGACAACACCTACAGCGTTTATGGAAATTGTTTTAGACATGAAATCACAGAAGCTTCCAAAAAGAATTCGCTGGCACCTTTAAGTAATTATGCCTACAAAGTGCCCGGAATAGAGCGATACATTCTGGATTACAACCGTTATTATCTGTCAATTCGAGATATGGAAGAAGATACCATTTATGTCCTTAACAAAAATAGAGCAGATGGTCTTTTTCATTCATCCAGTAAAATAACCAACATTGAACGGGGGCAATTTTTGAATGTTGTGGAATACAACGATGGTTTCTATTGTTTTCGCTATGATTTCAGTGAGAATGTCAAAAAAGGAAACTACCGCCCTCACCTCGATCGCATTGATATAGGGGAATTCGAGAATTGGGTGACGCATATTTCTTTGTGTGATGACTATTATTGTATTTACGAAAGACGAGAAGAATCCGTGATTTTTTTGGACAGAAAAGAAGGCACCCTGAAGCGGCAATGCAAACTTTGCCCTGATGATGAATTCCCCTTTACTTATTCAAAGGGGGTAAATATAACCGATATGGTTTCCGATGGAAACACCGTGTATATATTGGATAGCTGCAACAACTGTATCTATACCTGCAATGCGACCACTGGATTTGGAGAACCAATTCCACTTCACAATGTCATCATGGACAAGAGTTTCAGTAATGTGGTTGCAGACGGAGATACCCTTTATCTGCTGCACTCTCCTACTTCGCGTATTGCTATCCTGCAAAATGGTATTCTTCAAACATGGTTGAATCCGGATGATTTGGATAGCGCCATGATTCGATCTTTTGATTTGTGTGATGGCGAAATTTTAATTAACGACTATATACGCGGGGGAGTTTTTTCTCAAGCCTTCGAAATTGGAAATACTGATCTACGCAGCGAAGACGGAATAATTATCAAACCACACGAGGTTTACACAAAACCATTTGAAAATGATTTTTCTGTATCGCTGCAGCTTCGGGGAAATTGCCAGAATATAACTGCTGAAACTTCTCCTGGGATTGCTCTGAAATCTCCTATTCGCAACCTTGCATCCCAGGTGTTGCATTTTTCCTTGACGGGTGAGGTAGAGGGTCAGAAGAAGTCAGAAAACCAAGAAGAGTGGATTGAGATTCATGTTGACGGCTTCACGAAGAAAATTCCTGTTTTTGTAGCAGATCAGTCCAAATTTGTGGCATTTTTTGATCAAAGTATTTTTTGCTCCACCTGGAAGGGGATATTCTGGAACAAAGCACCTTCCATTGTAAACAAAGAAAATGTATGGATTGATGCTGCTGTTTTCCAGAAATGTTTCACTTGCGAAATAAGTACTCGAAAGGAAAAATTATCGCTTTCCTTTGATGGCAAAACCCTTGAAGCCGATTTGGATAGTTCCTTTTACATCTATACCAATGATTCTGGGCAACGATACATGCGCGAAGGCAAGCTTTGGATCACAAACGATAATAGCACCAAGATGATCAATGCAGACATCTTCTGCGAAGAAGCAGACTTGCAAAGAAATGATGAGAATGGCGGTGCCTACTACACCGGACAATTTATTACTTGAAACCATTAAGTAGGATGTTAGGATGGGACTATGAAAAAAGAAAACGATATTAAAATATTTGAAGATAAAAAAGTAAGAACCCTGTGGGATCCTGAACAAGAGAAGTGGTATTTCTCTATAGTGGATGTTGTTGCTGTTTTAACTGGAAGTGTGGGCCCAAATGCTTATTGGCGAAAACTGAAACAGCGACTTCATGAAGAAGGGAATGAAACCGTGACAAATTGTCACAGTTTGAAAATGCTTGCCCTCGATGGTAAAATGCGTTTAACGGATGTTGCTGATACTGAACAGCTTTTCCGCCTGATTCAATCTATTCCCTCCCCCAAAGCTGAACCTTTTAAACTCTGGCTGGCACAGGTAGCTTCCGAACGATTAGACGAAATGCAAGATCCCGAACTTACTATTGACAGAGCTTTAGAGCAATATTTAAAACTCGGATACTCTGAAAACTGGATTAATCAGCGACTTAAGAGCATTGAAATACGCAAAGAATTAACCGATGAATGGAAAAAGCGCGGATTGAAAGAGGGGGTGCAGTTTGCAATACTTACTGATATTATTACTAAAGCGTGGTCTGATAAGACAACGCGGGAGTATAAGATTCTCAAAGGATTAAAAAAAGAAAACCTTCGAGACAATATGACAAACACTGAACTAATTTTAAATATGTTGGCTGAAGCCTCAACCAAGGATATCTCAGAATCAGTGAACCCAAAGGACTTTGAAGAAAGTAAAAATGTAGCAAAACAAGGCGGTAATGTTGCCAAGGTAGCGAGAAAAGAACTGGAAGCTAAAACCGGAAAAAAAGTAGTAACTAATCTCAACTCTAAATCTTCTACAGAATTAAAGGATGAGAATTGACCGGCATTTAACGAGTGAAAGATGTACATCTAAGGAGCGATATAATGCATGTAGTGTGGAAGAATAGGGTATTTTTGGACATCCTATTGTGTTTTGTTTTGGTTTTTCATGGATGTACTGGGGTTGTACAGAATAGTGCGATGAAGGATCCTATTGGTGTGGTGCAAGAAAGTGCTCAGGCAGGTGCTACAGATGATTCTTTTGCAGCCCAGGAAAATACCTCTTCTTCTGTCGATTTACCATTGCCCCCACTGGAAGAGATGCTTGGGCAGAACTTTATTGTTGGATTTGATGGAAAAGAATTGACGGACGAAATTCGATTCTTTCTGACACAAATTAAACCTGCAGGCATTGTAATTTATAGGAGAAACATTGAGGATTCTGAGCAAATTACACAGCTATTGGCAGACTTGCAGGAAATTGCTATTGAGACAACCGGAAGCTTGTATTTCATTATGATTGACGAAGAACCGGATGGTGCTTCCCGAATGGGACTACTGAAAAATTGCTGTCCGCTGGGGTCTCCGTATTGGAAAAAAATTGATCAGGATGTGAAGATTTTGTCTTCGTTTGGGTTCAATACTGAGCTGGCCCCTGTGGTGGATTTTCCTTTTAATCCCCAATCTTTTATGCGCCAGCGCGTGCCCGTGAAAACTACGCAGGAATTGATGAGTTTTAATCACACTTTTATCGATATTCTTCATGCGCATGGTATGTTTGCAACGCTAAAACATTTTCCGGGGATGGGAGCCTTTTCCACCGATCCTCACCTGGCAATCCCGGATCAAGAAATATCCAAGGAAACTTTTCAGCAGTCCTTGGATTTATTCCAGCATGGGATTGATGCAGGTGCTGATTTTGTTATGACTGCTCATGCGGTGTATGGTCATGTGGATTCTACCTATCCTGCAACGCTGTCCCAAGCGATTATTACAGAACTACTGAAAGAAGAGATGCAGTTTCAAGGATTGATTGTGACCGATGATTTGTCCGATATGGCACTTTCTTGCAACCAGTGGACTTTGGATGAGCTGGGAGAGCTTTCCCTTCTGGCTGGTCATCATTTAATCTTGTATTCGCATAAGCTATCTAGAACGGCAGAAATATTTCAGTATATCCTTCAGAAATGTAGCCAAAATGAACTTTTGTTTGAGCAAGTTCAGCAAAATTATATGGATGTTGTAGCATTTAAACGCTCACATCAAATGGACTCCAGTTCAGAACTAAAGGAGGGGTTATGAAAGATCATGTTACGATTCTCCAGCGCAGTCTTGTGATTGCTGTTATTGTACTCGTTGGCATTGCTATTGTTGGTTCGATTGCCAACCTAAAAGTGGCGTATAGAGAAATGAATTCTTCTCCGCCGCCCGTGCAGCTTGAAGATAAATCGGGATTGATAGGAGAGTTTGAAGGACCTTCTTATCAGTGGTTTCCACAAAAACCCTATACCCAGGCATTGTACGGAGAGGAGAAAGATGATAACAAGGGAAGATCTTCAATTCTACAAAGGCCTCGAATTTTGGAAGTAAAGGGGCATCCATTTCGGGGGAATGTGGGGTATAAAAAACTGACTGAGTCTGTTCGAGCGGAGAAAGATGCAATCCCGCAGACTCCTTTTGACTTTACACAGCAAGTAGTACTGTTTACTCAAAATCCTGATAAAGAAGAATCCTATTGGCGGTCCCACTACGAACCCTATACATTAGACCAATTGGAAGATCCTGGAGAGCTCCAGAATCATCTTATTTGCTTTGTATTGCATATTCCAGACCTGTACCAGAATGCTTCTTTTTCATTCCCTCTTTATCAAATTGTCGTGCTGGATTCGGATGGGCAAACTCCACTTCCCTATTGGGTGCAAGACGATTATCACCAGGATATGCTTCTTTGGACGCGTCTACCCATTTACAATCCTGCCCAGCCCAAGGCGCTGTATATTGGAGTCAATCAACAATTTGCGTACCCCATGCTAGATGCTAGGTATCCCTTTTCCAACTTTGATTCTGTGTTCACCAAGCAAGATACCAATATTACTGGACAGTACCAGTTTCGGTACAACAAAGTTGCCAGCTATTTGGAGGCACTTGATGTTTCGGGGAATCATCACAATGGAACCATATCCGCTTTTTCGTGGGGAGAAAATTACGGAGGGTCCAGTGGTGACTGGGACGAAGAATTTAAGAAGTTATATTTTTCTGAGGTGTGGAGAACTACAGAAAAGACATACTGTACGATTCCAAACCCAAAGCAATCGGTGCTTTCTGCCTGGCAAGGAAGCTTGGAAATGATTATTGATTACCGCGATGGACCATTGGGCAATCTCTGTTTTAACTGGGAAGATGAGGAGTATTCAGACCAAAAAGCTGTCTTTTTTGAAGATACCAATGGCAATTTTTCGATCTATTATTTCCAAGGTGCCTTTTATTGGGAGTTTGTAAAGAACTATCAAGCCATCAAGATGCAAATTCCTCTTACAGAAAAGTTTCTTCAAGATCATCACCCATTGTTTCATGTATGTTGTACCTGGGATCAAACGCTGCACCGATATAATTTTTATTTGGATGGACAGAAGCAAGAGAATGTTACGATTACTTCTTTGTCCAAACCCAATAGTAGCTCTCTTGGAGATCTTGTCATCGGCTCTTCTTCAAGTAGTGATTTATCCCCCATTAGTTTTTTCCCCTCTGTATACTTTTACAACCGTTCTTTTGATTCTGCCAAGGTAGCAGAAATGATGCAGAAGCATTGGTATCAGCAGAATCCACTCCTGTTTTCTCAAACTGGTAACTCGGTTGAAACGGTAGAAAAGAACATTCCTGATTTTTATGGAATCCAACATGGCAATGCTTTGTACTACGATTTGTTTTATGTTGCGCCTGTTCATGCTGGTTATTATGGCAGCAGCTACTATGGGACTACTTTGCAGGATAGAGAAGTAAATGTGCTGTTTAATGAAGATACGGATTGGCAACCCATATTTGGAATGCCCAATCATTTCTATAGCTATGTGGGTACATATATTGAAGTGAAACACCCCTGCATGGTGGAATATGTGAAGCTGAAAATACTAAATCCCGAATTCATCGAAGAACTCAACATCAGTTTTTCCTATACTTCGCATATGTCGTTTAGCAAAGAGGATTCGCAGAACTTTTCTGTGGGAAAATGGTTGGACTGGGTAAAGCTTGCCTGGGAGAAGATTCTTCCTTCTGCAGTAGCATGTGGACCATTTTATTCTCACAAAGACTATGGAGAAACACCACTTGAACTTGTTTCTTCAGAGGGAGACTCGTACATCTATCGATTGAAAGATCCCATCTATATCGATGAAGAAGCCGATTTTATGCAAATGCAATACAAATGTGCAAAAAAAGTGGGACGAATCTCTTTGAAACTCGAAGATATATTTGTGTTTTCTGAAGGCCAGTATTCAAAAGGAGTATATGCACCCGATATCCCCATGAAATACTCCCATCCGTATACAAAAGAATGGAACGAAGAAAAACAAACCTTTGAAGTGGATATGGATGGAGACACTACCGTGCCTTTGTATTCTGAATTTCAAGTTCTACTGCTTGGACAAGAAAAGGGGTTGATTCCCAATATTGTTGTACAAAACAAAGGAAGAGAACTTGCTTTTGTCCTGATGAATGAAGGTTCAGAACCTATCATTATTACAGAAGAATCTCTTCTTTCCATTCAAATGGAGTACAAGGATGAAAAATGGGTGGGCTTTCGATTACTCCCTTATGAAGAAACTTTGTATGATACGAGCAATGGTATAGAAATTCTTATACCCTTTGAGAAACTGTTAGGGCAGACTATACAGCCTGGTGGATCGATCACATTTCCTTTCTTCAATTGGAATCAATACAAACGCAAACCAGGGTTTAAAGATGCAGATTCGATACTGTTTAAAAAAGTAAAAGCCAAAGGAGACATCTCCTTTCTACCTGTAGTTTCAAAAGAAAAAATGAAAATTCTCCAGTGGGAAGAAGACTTTTGGAGTTACGATCGTTCTTGGGGCGTGAGTTTTATGGTTGACATCACCCCACACAACACCCTTGAAATAAACGACCCGAGAGAAGAATAGGGCTTTACACATGTTACATTTTCATCTAGATCTAGACTACAAAGCAGATTGTTCATGAATATGAAACCATTTTTTATATCTGTTTTTTAAGAAAGGACATTGAAGTGCTTTTAAATTTTGTGCTAGTGGTTATTCTACTTACTACAGTTCCAACATTGTTACTCTTGCCTTTACAGGGCAAGTATAGATGGTCTGGTGTTTTTCTTTTTCAATCCTTCAAGTTTCCTTTTATAAGTATATTATTGGGAGTTGTTAGTTACTCGATTGTTTCTGCAATATCACCCTCAATTAATATTGTGCTGTTAATTTTGATTTTTCTATTGATTCTGTTTGGTATTTACTATTTCCTGTTTCAATTCAGTCGTAAGATCAGCAAAAGAAGTGTTTTTCTGTACGGCATTCCCAGAGAGAACTACGCAAGATTTATGTCGGGACTGCTTGACCATGTTGGTATGTCTCATCCAAAGATCACTCAAAAACACGTTGCCATATACAATCAAGATATGTACGATGGACTACGACCAATATTTTTAATTGCATCGGAGAATGTTTCCTATGAAATAGAAATCCAATTTGGAGTATTCACTAGGATTAAGATTTGTGCAAAGGAGTACAAATTAACACAGTTACAAATTGATACCTTTAAGCAAGCTTGTTTTTTGACTTTGGATGAATTGCCCGAAAAGAAAGTCACTTTTCCTATTGTTATAGGAATCATCATCCTGCTACTCAGTCTATGCGTATTTTTTTGGAGTGAATATTCTGTATTGGATCCAGAGATTGCAGTTTCGCTCCTTTATCTTCTTGCAGGTGTTTTTTTTATAATACCGCTAATAACGTATAGAGTTGAAATTGACGAGTTTCTTCCCGAAAGGTGACTTTACTCCACTTTACTTCAATTGACATTCAACCCGATTGTTTTGTTTGGGTTTAGTAAAACAGTGTGTATAATCAGTACATATGAAAAGCGATGTAATGATCTGGACTGGCTAATGTTCTAACAAAAATAAAGGTCTACGATGAAAAAACCACCTTATGAAATTACAGATACAATTGTCAATTTGGTTGCGGATATTTCTGCGATGCTTCCCGTGCTTCTACCAAAAGTAAGTATGCAACTTCGTAAAGAATGTAATGTTCGGTCGATACATTCGTCGCTAGCGATTGAGAATAACTCACTTTCACTGGAACAAGTGTCAGATATTGTGAATGGTCGACGTGTGATTGGTCCACCAAGTGAAATACAAGAAGTGAAAAATGCATATAACGCTTACTCGCAGATAGAAACTTTTCAACCATATTCGATCGTAGATTTTTGTAAAGCACATAAACTGATGATGAAAGATCTGGTTGCGAGTCCAGGTGAATTTCGACATCAAGGAGTAGGGGTCTATGCTGGCAATGTCCTAATTCATGCTGCTCCAAAAGCAGAATTTGTGAACAGCCACATGAAAAATCTTTTTGATTGGGCAAAAAGCAGTGATGTTCATCCACTGATCAAAAGTTCTGTCGTTCATTACGAGATTGAGTTTATTCATCCTTTCTTAGATGGAAATGGACGGATGGGAAGATTATGGCAAACTGTTATTTTATCGAACTGGGATTCTCTATTCTTAAGTCTTCCTACAGAAACCATTGTCTTCAAAAAGCAACATGAATACTATGCCGTATTAGCAGAATCCGACAAAGAAGGCAGCTCAACGACATTTATAGAGTTTATGTTATTGGTAATCGTCGAGTCACTGAAGTATCGTTTGACCAACAAAGGCAAAGAAGCTCTCGGGCAGAAATTGCAATAAACCACACTCGGTAAAATGACCAATTATTTTTTCGGAACTTCAGTATTCGATGTAACCTTTAGGTGAAAGTTATTGCTTTCCATATTTTGCTTTTAGTTCTGCAAAAACCTCTTTGGCGTCTAGTAAGTCTTTTTTGTTGTTCATTTGTGCTTCAGATTCAGCTAATTTTTTGTATAAATCGAGTTTTGCCAATTGTTTTTCATAGGTTTCCATGCTCATGATCACTAAATCTCCGTAACCGTTTTTGGAGATAAAAACTGGCTCATCAATTTTGTGACACAATTCTGAAATTTCTGTTGTGTTCCTCAGAACTTTTATGGGTCTAATTTGTGGCACTGTTAACTCCTTGCATTGTAATGTCATAAATATAGCATAATTATGTCATATTGCAACAACCGTACAACCTAATACACCAGGTATGCCTTGTGGTGGTGGGGAGGCATGCAAAAAAGTCTAGACAACCTTTTGGGATAAAAAATTATCGATATTACTTCCTGTATACGGATTCGGACCATTTTGTTGGAGTTAACAAAATGGTCAAACATGAGTAACAGATAAAATATGAAACGAATGTGTATGAATTTAGTATTGATCACTTAACAAAAAGTCTGCAATGTGCATGGTTTTTATACCTTTGTAGTTTCCACCAGCTAGTTCATCGGTTCGCAAGACGTATTTTGGATAGTTGTCTTTGATACTGAGCAAACGGTTGTATTCCCAAATTTAGATTAAAAACAAGAGTTTTGCGAATATAACCTTACAAACTACCGATAACTTGATGAAAAAATGGAGTATAATATACAATGTCGCAGTATTTTGTGCAATAGAATGCACAAAAGTACAAATATTGTTAACTTTGTGCAGTGCAATGCATAAACTTTATCTTTTTACCATTTCTGCTACTATATAACTATGAAAGTAATGCGTACAATGAAAATGATTCCAAGACCTATCTATTTGAATCAGTTGATCCGATTACGTGATAAAAGGCTGATAAAAGTCGTTACCGGTATTCGCCGATGTGGAAAATCTACGTTATTTGATTTGTTTTGTGAATGGCTTCGTAACAACAATGTTGTGCAGGAACAAATCATCCGGTTAAATCTTGAAGATCCTTATTACCGCGATATTCAAACTGACAGACAGTTGTATGATTGTATTCACACCAAGCTTCTACCGGACAAAATGAACTATATTTTTATAGATGAAGTGCAGAATGTTCAGCATTTTCAAAAGGCTGTTGATGGATTGTTTATCCAAGAAAACTGTGATGTTTATGTTACTGGATCAAATGCATATATACTTTCAGGTGAATTGGCCACATTGCTATCTGGTCGCTACATAGAAATAAAAATGCTACCTTTATCATTTCAAGAGTATATGTCTGCTATGGAAAATCAATCTGATTTACTCATGAAATATAGAGATTATGTGCAGAACGGCTCTTTCCCTTATATCTTGCAGCTTGAGAATAGTCGCGATCGTTATGCGTATTTAGAAGGGATTTATTCGTCCATTGTATTGAAAGATATTGTTACTCGCAAGCGTATATCGGACACGGGTATGCTGGATAGCGTCATTCGGTATATGTTTGATACTGTTGGAAATATTTGTTCCTCTACAAAAATAGCATATGCAATGACGTCTGCAGGCAGGAAAATTTCCGTTCATACTGTAGAGTCGTATTTATCTGCACTCACGGATAGTTTTGTTCTGTTTAAGGTGGGACGGTATGATGTGCAGGGAAAACGGATTCTTGCCTCTTTGGCAAAGTATTATCTGACTGATATTGGGCTCAGATATTATCTTTTGGGAAACAAGCAGACCGATATAGGCCATATTCTTGAGAACGTAATATATCTGGAATTGGTTCGAAGAGGTTATCAAGTCTTCGTTGGTAAAGTGAATCAGACAGAGGTGGATTTTATTGCCACTGGAGATACTGGTACAGAGTATTATCAGGTGGCATACTCGGCACTGAATTCCGAAGGAATGCCTTTGCAACGAGAACTTTCTCCACTTGAAACCATCAAAGACCATAACCCCAAATACTTGTTAACGATGGACTTTACTCCTTTTACTTCACATAAAGGCATTAAGCAGTTCAATGCTTTGGAATGGTTACTCGGAAAAGTATGAAACAACGGTTCATCCATTTTGTGATATAAAATATCCCACTGTATGCTTTGTGAAGGTGGAAACATAACCTTCAGATATATCGTAAGGTATTTGGTTAAACCTTCACATATATTTGACGGTTGAGAGTTTCATCGTATACTTTACTCATGAAAACTACTATATTTGATACATTGATACAAACTTGGAATCCTCATTTTTCAAATTCGGATGATGAAAAATGGGAACATTCAATACCTCGAAAACACTATATGTCACTGCTAAAAACATATTTGGATCTACGCCATGTGCTTATTTTAACAGGCATCCGAAGAGCTGGTAAATCCACCTTGATGCATCAATTGATGCAGTATTTGCTTCAAGAAAAGAACATTCCTCCCTACAATGTTTTATATTTGTTTTTGGAGGATGTTTCCATTCTCCCTTATATGCAAAACGGGATACAATTCCTTGATGAACTTTTTTCCTTTTATCTGGAAACGTACAATCCAAAGGGAATGCTTTATGTGTTTTTGGATGAAATCCAAAGTGTACCAGACTTTAATCGTTGGGTAGCTACAATGTATGAAAAACACCCAAGGGTGAAATTTATATTGTCAGGTTCACGATACTCCTTGGTACAATCAGACACAGCTTCATTGTTAACAGGACGCAATATTCTTCTTCAGATTGAACCCTTCTCCTTTGCTGAATACTTGGCAGTTCATAAAGTTTCTTGCAGAGAAGGAGAAGATGCTTCTTCCGTGTGGCGACTGAATGTAGCCAATCAGTCTGTTTTTCTTCATTATTTATCAGCCTATATGAAGGAAGGTGGATTTCCTGAAATTGTTCTTGCCAATAACGACGTTCAGAAAAGAGTATTGGCTTCGAATTACTTCCGTGATTGTATTACAAGAGATATTCTTCTTCCAAATCATGTACGCAATGAGCACTTGATTGAGTTACTCGCGTTTCATCTATTGCAAGAATTTACGAAAACCCATACGTATTCAAGCTTGGGAAAACCTTACAAATTGTCTGCAGAAACCGTCAAGAATTATCTGATGTATTTTGAAAAAGCTTTTTTGTTTTATCAGAATCAGTCCTTTTCATACAAAACCAAAGAAACGCAAGATATCCAGAAACCTAAAAAGATCTATGCTGCCGATAACGGATTACGCAACTTAAATATTCCGTATATCCGCCCTGATTTGGGGCAGTGTGCAGAGAATATTTGTTCCCTGGAGTTTCGAAGACAAATGCTTCAGCAGTACTACTGGAAGCGTAAACACGAAGTGGATTTTGTTGTGTTTCGTCCTTCTATATCTTTGTACAATGTTTCCTATACCGACGTGATTCATCCAAGAGAAATAGACAGTCTTGTAGAAGCAATGGAACATTTCTCATTGGAGGAGTCTACACTATTGACTAAAAGCCTCCACGGAACAGAAACAGTGCAAGGTAAAAGGATTCATTGCATACCTGTGTGGGCGTGGCTTTTAGCTCACCAGTAATCAATGGGCAAATTTCCATTTTATCAGAATGATTCTCTGAAGATCAAATTGACAATTCTGGTGAATATCGTTAGAAATGATTTGATTACCAAAAACAGCGATTCATTGCATATGTAAAAAAGCAGATTAACGATTACTACCTTGCTTTGGAGTTAAAAACTGGTTCATCCATTTTGTGACACAATTCTGTCATATTGCAACAATCGTACAACCCGATACACCAGATATGCTGTGGTAGTGAAAACTAGAGTTCAATAAGCTGTCTATTTCTAGAAATAGTCAAAAAATGTTTTTATCTTGCACAGCGGGAGTTGGTTTTGTACAATCATATTGCTATTATCTGATCGTTTGCATGGGATTGAATGAGTCTGCAGAGAGTGAGTGTATATGAATTATAACCGTTCAGAAACAGGCCAGACAATGATGGAGATATCTTTGTTAATTGCTGTTTTGGTTTTAGTGATTGTGGCGAGCATACCATCTTTGCGAGAATCTATTCTTTCTACGTTCACTCGTTATTCCGAATATGTTAATTCTAGCAATGGAACCTCTGGGAATGATCCCAACCCTCAAGATCCTTCTATTCCTTTAACGCCTCTTGGATCTTCGGTTGGAGAAATATCAGGAGGAATGTTGGATTTAATCAATGACTTCTATACAGAGCATAATCATTATCCAAGAAGCTGGGGTGATTATGCATATACTGACCTAGGCCTAGATCCTGCTCAATGGAAAGACCAGGAATACGGTGGAATCATTTACAAACCGAATGGATCTCTACTCCGTATTAGTCCTGGAGAAGGTTATTCATTTCGTATTCAAGATGAAAATGGGGAAACGCATGTTTTGTCCCATTCTTATAACTGGGATTTAGTATATCGCATCCCAAACGATAACCGCTGGTATTACCATTCTGTTGAGGGACCAGTGGTTTTGATTGATACATTGGAGATTATTGAACCTGAAGCATAGATTCGACAATGTGCTTTCACAGAACAGAAACAGTGCAAGGCAAAAAGATTCATTGCATACCTGTGTGGGCATGACTTTTAGCTCATCAGTAATTTGTATGCTTGTTTTTCTCCAGTAATTTGGTATTATTACTAAGTAATGGAGAATATTGAAAAAAACCAAAAGCCAATTTATTTTGATACTTTGATGTTGATGGACAGGTATAAGGACTATGCTTCTCCCGAATCGAGAATATCGTATCTGGTGAAAACAGGAGAGTTGATTCGCATTCGAAGAGGCTTGTATGTGTATCGCGGTGATACTAGGGTGCATCCATATTGCTTAGCCAACCTCATCTGCACACCTTCCTATATTTCCTTTGCTGCTGCCCTGCGATACTACAACTTCATACCAGAACAAGTATTCAACATTACTTCTGCTAGCTATGGAAAAAACAAAACCAAGCAGTTTGAAACTCCGATGGGATACTATATTTACTATAGTGTAAACCCAGCAGCATATGCACAAGGAATTGATCGAATACAAGAATTCGATCAAAATTTTCTCATTGCTACTCCAGAAAAGGCTGTATTGGATATGTTGTCAAAAATACCCGGGGTACGGTCTATAAAGGCTTTTGAAGAACTACTTTTTGATGATTTACGAATGGATTACCACTCTGTTCTTTCATTACAGAAAAGCAGGCTATATCAATATGCAAGCTGCTATATTCAAAAAAATGTCAGAATGCTACTTAAATGGTTTGATAAGGTGAAGCCATGAATCAAGTCATTCAAAATATGTTTGAACTATCTGACCAACAATTATTTGATATTGCTGAGTATCTCGACTCAGGAATGAGATGTTTTTTTCACAAAAAGACAGGAGAAATAAAGACAATCATAGATCCTAACAACGGGTATGGAGAAGAGGAAGACCCTATTCAGCAAGAAATTGAAGAAAACTGGGGTGATTACTTTGAATTTGAAAGAATGCCTTCACACGATGCTTATGAAATTAGGGTTGATTTTACAGAGACAATTGACAACGAAGAATTGCAAGATAAGCTAATGGATGCTTTGCGTAAATCAAAACCTTTCAGACACTTTAAAGATCAAATTGACAATTCTGGTGAATATCGTCAAAAATGGTTTGATTACCAAAAACAGCGATTCATTGCATATATTAAAAAGCAGATTAACGATCACTACCTTGCTTTGGAATTAAAAACTGGTTCATCCATTTTGTAACACAATACTGAAATTGTTCACAATCCAAGATCAATGAATAGGTTGATATACTTCTTGCGGAACTTACTACGATTTGCGAATTGAATAGTATTTTGTAGTTTTTGAATAGATACAGGCGTAGATGCGTTTACTAGTATCTTTATGACAGGATACCAGCTTAGTCCCAACTTGGTCCCAGCTTAGTCCCAATTTCTTCTACAAGTTTGCTGAAGTGGCTGTCAATGGGAAAATTTTTTGAGCCAGTGTATGGCATCTTTGACTGTCCACCAGGATTCTCCAGCTAAATAAGCGATATACTCTGCTTCGCTCTTTGTGCCTGGATCATATTCCAGTGGGGGTTTTTTAGGAGTTCGTTTCTTTTGGAGAAGTAGTGGTGGCACAAGTGGATTCAATTGGATGGATTGTTCGAGCAAGCTTTGTGCTTTTTCGGATGCTGGATCTTGTGCAAAATAGTACAATGCTTTTGCATACGTTTGAAAAGCAATCTCTTCGGGGTCTTTCAAAAGCCATTCTGTATCCATTTTTTCAGGTTGGGCTAAGAGTGGATAGCGGTGAAGAATAACAGATCGTAACTGCACCATATCTATCATTCCGTCATTGGATTGATAGGTACTCCACATTTCTTCTGCATGCTGCCGATGTTCTGGAACGGACCAATCTATCTCACCTACATAACAAACATGTAGAAACATCACTAGTAGCAACCATCTTTTTTCCATTTCATTGCAGTTTTCATCTTCTTCTTGTTGGTCGCTTAAAAAATACAAGTCTGCCATATTTGTTTTCAGGCAAAGATTTTTTTCTGCATAGGTTTTTGCGAAATTTTGAAGATAGTAATACCGTAGATCTAAAAAATCATCCCCTTTATAGGTGGAGCGGAGTATCAATTCAAAGGGTTTTTTTCCTTTTGCATCCAAAGCCTCATCAATCATTTCATGCCTTTTATCTAAGGGAAGATCGAATATTTCTCGGTATTGATATGGGTAAAGTGAAAACCAACCCTCCATAGTTTTATAGATCATGCTTGGTCTCCCAAATACTGCTCAGTGAAGCTTTGCATAAATTTTTGAAGAGTAGTAAATAGCCACATTAACTGTTCTTGGTCTACATCAAAAAGGGTGGGATTTAATCGAAAAAAGTACTGGGCTTCTTCCTCGGAATGGGGCTTGTAGAAGCTAATAGTATGAGCAAGCGAACGGTTTTTATCAGGTTTCACAGCGATGTATAAATTGCTCTCTATTGCTCTTTGGATGAAAGAATTGGTATCGGGGTGCTCTTTTCCGAGTGTGGCATATTTCATGAAAGCCATGGGGTACAAGAAAAGAGGATTCATCTTGTCATCGGGGAATTGTTGGTATAGGGCTTCCATTTGATCATACTGTTTCGTGCGCATTAATCTGCTCATAACCATGAATCGAAGGCCCATAGGATCATCTTTATCTAGCTGGATTATATCTTGAAGTTGTCGTGTGAATTCTAGCTCTTCTTCTTTCTCTTCTTCAAGTAGTCCTTCCAGTTGATAGTTGATGTAACAGGCTTTTGCTCTCATATACGGTCGAAAGCGCGAATCTGTCCAGCGTTCTTCAAGCTCTCGATTGTTTGATTTGTCGTATTCTTCCGCTAACATTTCAGATATGACATACGCTTTCCATAAAAGCTCGAATTCTTCTTCGCTTGTTTCAGATAGATTGTGGGCAATCCACAGAAGGGCATCAATGGGCTCATCGGTGTAAAGGAGGGATTTGTAGATATACTTCATGGCAGATATACCGCTGGATTCGTAAGCTTTGGCGATAAGTTCTCGATAAATGAAGTAGTTGTTTTCTTTTACGGTTCGCTTGGTTTTTTCGTATTCAATATCCAGATTACCCGGTGCAGCAGTTATTTTTCCCATCCATGCCTGGGCTTCGTCTTCGGATTTGAATTCGAGTTTTTCAGCCATGAAAGCCATTTTCATGTTCATCACTTCTGCGATCCTTGGTTCTTCCATCATGGAATGAGGAGTCGCAAAATACACATCTTGATGGAACTCTCGAATCATTTCGGTCCCAACATACCCATTGCGCCAATCTACTATTACTTTTCCAATATTTTGCATGCTTGTAGGATACCAGAAATTTTTCGTTTTTGCATACTATTTCTACCATTTTTACAATCTTCATGGCTGGTAGAAATGAAACGGTTTCGTATACTTTTCTTACCATTACGCATTTAAGGAGCTATGAGATGCAAGCAAAGAAAAATAGAATACCAAAAGTAGCGTGGGCTTTATTGACCATTGTTTTCGCCATCGTCGTTTTTCTTGTGATCTGGTTGTTTGCTTCTCCCAAGATTTCTATTGAAAACTACTATCCTGCTGAAGGGGGGATGGGTAGTTTTGTTATGGTTGAGCTCAATCGTGATGTACCCCAAGCTGATCTAAAGGTGTTTTATAGCGATGTACAGATCCCATTCACGCAAGTAGCAGAAAAAGTGATTGGTCTTACAATTCCTTTGGATGCCAGTAGTGATGAGATTAAGGTTGCATACAAAAGAAGCAAAGCCACGGCTCCTTTTACAGTGCTGAATGAAAGTAAAGTTGAGCTGGGAAGGGAAGAATTAAGTCCTTCTCCCTACTCGCAGACCATTTCTGTTTGCGAGGATATATCTGTAACCCTTCCGGGGAGTTTTCTACAGGACAAAAAGCTTCTTACCGTTTCTCAGGTGGAGCATCCTGCTGTAACTCAGGAGCATCCCTTTGAACATCAAAAAGTATATGATATCTCCATCGATGGTTTAACCCAGTTGGACGACACCATTGAAATTGCCATGAAATATGACCCTGCCTGGTTTGACCCAGAGGTTCCCCTGGAAGAGCAGTTGGATGCAGTACGCTGGGACCAGGAAACAGGGGTTTGGGTCAATTTGTATTACCGCATTGATGAAAGTACACAAACTGTGCACATGCTGACAGACCATTTGTCCTTTTTTACTCTTAGCCTGAAAAGTTTATCCATTCTGGGTTTGGGGAAAACTGCAGCAATTGTGGGAGGGTTAGCATACGCAGGTGAATGGCTTGCCAACGACGTATATATCTCCCAAGGCGGGAATATTCGCATATTGTATTCCAAGAAAGGCATTTACAAAATGTTTCCTGATCAAGATTGGGAAAATGTCATGAAAAATGGGAACCTGGAACTTCCCATGGGGTATCGACATATTTATCCTTTTATGGTGCAGGATATTGGGAATATTTTGGAAAAATCGCTGGCAGCATATATAAAAGCTGGCTTTGATGATCCCACATCAAAAAGTTTTCTGGGAGTAGGATATCAAAGACGAGTCAAAGTAAAAATAGATTCCTACTGGAATTTTTATGGCTCAGGGGAGTTTAACCATAGCTCAATATGGGATCTTATCAATGTTCCTACTGAAATTGTGAAGATTGAATTCTTTGATACTGTCCAAAATGACGCTTCTGCCTACGACAAAGCAGAAACCTGGTTAACACATATATTAGCTCACGAGTTGTTTCACTCTTTTCAGGTTCCGTATTATGGAATGTTTACCGAGTGGAGAAAAGGGAACCACCTTTGGTGGATGGAAGCCACAGCGGACTATGCTTCCAACGATATTGCCTGGGGTCGCAAAACAACCGTACTCAACACTCGCATCGGCAATAAATTCTTTGCCTATCCCTTGAATACACTGGGTAGTAAAGCGCTGACCTATAAAGGCGATCGCTTGGACTATGAATACCTGAGTGCTATTTTTGTACGCTTTCTTGTGCAACAAAAAAATAGCTATCCCAAAGATCTTATCCAGTACGTAGCCAAAGCAGGAAAGGGCACAGAACCTCTTTTGGCAATTAAAAACTATGTGCAAGAACGACTGGGATATACCATGGATGCATCTGATCATCCATTGGATAAGATATATGGAGAATTTGTTCTTTGGATGTTGAAAAACACAGATTTCCAATTGGCAGACTTTGACGATCCAGCCAACACAAATGTTGTGGCTGATAAACAGCAGATGATTTCCATTCCTGAAGAGAAGGCTACCATTGTACTGAAAAAGGAAGAAATGGGACAAGGCAATATTTTTGTTTGCAAAGGCAGCAGCAACCTGACTAGCTCGCGTGATGTATCCTCTCCCCTGGTGAATTTAAAAGAAGCTGGAAAAGAAATCGAGATTGATGTGCAGGATGGAGATATTCTGTACTTTATTGCGCCCAATGGAACAGAAGTGGAAAGAAGCGCAACCACTACCATCACTTATTTGCCCAAAGATGGCAGTGAGAAGAAGGTATTGGCAAGTTATGTGTTTGAAGTTGGTAATGATTGCACAGCAAAAGTATGGGCTGTAAAAGTGTCTGTGGGGGATTGGAGTATCGATCCTGAACAAATTGAAGAGGGAAAACTAAACGAAGAATACATTTTTACCATCAAAGGAAGCTCTATTGCAATAGGAGTTTCCGAGGTGCGACTGGAATATGATTTTGGAGATGGAGGAAAGGATGCCAAGGGCAGCGTTACAGCACGTGTGAGTTCAAGTGGAACGGTGGAAGTTGAAATCCCCTATACCTTTTTACCTTCTGAAAAAACACAAAAAAATGAAGATTTGATCGTTACCGTCAAGGTTGATATATTTGCTGGGGAAAGTTCGCTGGGAAGTGTTTCAGCTATTGTTGCACTGAAGCCGATTCAGGTAACGATTCTTCCTCCTCGGCTCATGACCTATGAGCTTGCTGCTGGTGCAACGGAAGTAGAACATCCCTTCGAAGCCAGTGCTAGCGAAGAGGGAGAATATATATTCGAATGGAATTTTGGAGATGGATCGCCACTGGAGCGCACACAAGGAAACACATCCAGTATTTCTCACATATATAGAGAGAAAAAAACCTACTATCCAGAAGTTACCCTGTATGACCTGGAGGGTACTGTTTTAGCAAAAGACAGTATCACTATCTTTGTGGAAGATGGAGGAGAGAGTGAGTATGTTTGGGTGCTGGTAAAAATTGTGGATGACCAAGGGGAGAAACCCCTTCAATACACATCGCCCGATACACTTGGTGTAATGGCACATGGGGTAGCTACGTATCAAAGAGGGAACCATGTATTTGCAGTTACTCATTCCGAAGAGCCAGAAAGTGATTTTACTACGCAGGTCAGTTGGACTCCCCCTCCACAAAACCTGGTGCCAAGTCAAGAGACTAGTCTCAATTTTTCTGTGAATGTGCTTCGCGATGCACCGGGATACAGCCGCTTTGGCACAAAAGTATCGGCTACATTCATTCGGTATTGGCCTGGAGATGAAGGACCGTACAAGATACGTCCCGGGGGAGGAAGTTTTGCTGGTTCTTACCACTTCCTTGACTCATTTGAAGATGCCGATGGCACCTGGGAAGTTGAGTACAATCAATTTCAAAGTGATTATATGTCACAAACAAAAACTTTTTCTGCCTCTATACCTGAAGTGGATTACACCCTAAACGAAGATAGAAATGCCCAGATGGGCATACTTGTTTCTTCCTACGCTGCTGCCGGGGATTGGTATTTCAAAACCTACTATATATATGAGCTGCAAAGTATAAGTACTTCCACCAAGGAATTGGACACAGAAGGAATTGATGGGATTGAAGATATCAAAGATGAAGATATGGAAGAATACAAGCGCGAACTAGAAAAGAGACTGCGCGAGAATCCATAACACTGTATAGAAACGCTATCGAATGCAGTAATAGTTTTGTACGATACGAATAATTGAGGAATTAATCTTGCATATAACTTTTCAGTGTGAGTTGAATACGATAAAATTGAATTGCGATGAAAACACTACAATCAGATGGGTGAAGAATGGAATATTTTGGCGGAATTATTCAGTTGATTTTGGTAGGGATTGCTGTATATGTCGGTATTCGTAAATCGAAAGAGAAAGCAGATAAGAATTTCTGGGGGAAAGAACCTGAATCAATCTTCAATATCATTCAAACCAAAGTAAAACCTACTCATTACCCGCAGGTGAGAATTGAAGTATATGGAGAAGGTCACTATATCTATATCCGAAACACTGGCGATGGAACTGCAAAGAATGTAATTCTTCATACTAAAAATCTGGAACCCATGGATAGTGATACGGATGAAAATGGTTTGTTTATTCGTCCCGGAGAAGAAGTCACATTTTTCGCAGCTAGCTATGAGAATAAAAAAATCAGGCGAGTTACGCTTTCATGGAGAGACCATACAGGCCTACACAAACAAGCTTTTCCTGTAAAGCAACGAGTATCATAACAACCAACTCGTAAGTAGCCTACTCGTGAGTTGATAAAATGTGAATACGATGAAAATGTTTCAATGAAGGATGTGAGTAATTTTGCCTGCAATCAAAAAAACTCGCGAGTTTTTTTGCTTCAACGAATCCTTTTATCACACAAGGGTTGTTAGATATTCCAATGCTGGCGCAATACGAATACCTTCTTTGGTGGTTACATTTTTGGTACCATCCAATGTAATTTGCCAGGCTTTACAAAAAGGAAACTTTTGAATGAAATAGAGCAAGTTTTTTGAAGGATTCTCATCCTTTAATTTACACTCGATACACACGATAGGTTTGGTATCTTCTGTAATGATAAAATCTACTTCTCGTCCATCTATGTCGCGAAAATACTGAATAGACATATCTTTTCCCATTACGTCTTGATTCCAGAGAACCCACTTTAGTAGATGTACAGCCACCATATTCTCAAATCGGATACCCTTTTCTTTTATTACGGTCCAGTCAAAATGGTAGTGCTTTTGCTCCTTTTTTACAGCGCGAAGGAGATTTTTGTGAAAAGGTGGAATTCGAAAGATGGCGTATAATCGTTCCATTATTTCTATCCAATTACTAATCGCTTTGTGACTTACGTCTAAGTCTTCTCTGAGTGAATTCAAAGATAATGGCGATCCTACCAAATCGGGAAGCCGTAGCATCATCAATTCAATCTTCTGCAAAGAAGTCGTATTTTCAAGATTCACAATATCTTCTTGAATAAGCCTTTGTCTGTATTCTCTGGACCAACGCCTTGCTTGCACTTCGGAACCGGAGAAGAAAGGTTCTGGAAAACCACCAAGAGTGAACAACTGATCCAGATCGTTTTTCGTGGTTAATTGAAGCTCTGCAGCTGATAATGGAAGCATTCTGAGGTAGTGATATCTACCTTGTAGGGAATCTCCTCCATGACGGTAATAATCTAATCGAGCGCTTCCAGTAACGAGGATTCGTTTATTGCTTCCATATAGATCGTAAATCCCCTTTATGTATTGCCGCCATTGTTTGTATTTGTGTAATTCGTCAAGTACAAGCATTGATGCTTCAGGAATTTCTTGTCGCAAGATTTGTTCTCGATGTTGTGCAACATCCCAGCTTATGTATACTCCATCTTTTTCTTTTGCAAGGATCATCTTTGCCAAAGTTGTTTTTCCAACTTGTCTTGGACCACCCAAGAAAACCATCTTTCTATTTAAATCTTGATCAATTTGGTGAAAAAGGTACCGATGAATCATGTTTACTCCTAGAGAATTTACTCTATTGTACGAGTAATTTTGCCTGCAGTCAAAAAAACTCGCGAGTTTTTTTGCTTTTGGAGTGAAACTACCTTCCGCAAAAGAGACCGTAAATAGGAATAAGGGTAATACCCTCAATTTCTTGGTATTCTTCACCTAGGTAGAAAAGGTAGCCTTTTGTTTCTTGTTGTGATTGCAGAATAAACTCTTTCAGATTCGTTATGTCTTTTCTGGATGGGTATGTGACGGATTTTATTTCAATGGCAACTACTTTGTGATCTTCTTCGAACACCACATCAATTTCTCTACCAGAAGAACTTTTGTAATAATATAACTGGTCTGCTTTGATCCATCCCAGTTTTCGTCTTTTTTCAAGTTCTGCAATCACAAAATTTTCTACCAATTGCCCCTCGCTAATACGAATCCCAAATGACTCAATAATACCAGTATCGGCAAAGTATGTCTTAGCGGCCTTTATATATCGTTTTGCTGGGCCATATTGGTATCCATAGAGTTTAAAGGTAAGTTCAGATTTTTCTAGGGTGTTCAGGTATTTTTTTGTAGAAGGTATGCTAAGCTGGGATTCTCGAGCAAAATTACTCACTTCTAAATGCGATGAGATTGATCTGCATATGTTGGCATATATCGCATATAATCCGTTTGCATTTTCGATATTACCCATTTGCATAAGATCTTTTGTAAAATATGTGTCTCGATAGTTAAGCAAAATCTTTTTCTTCGATTCTATTGATGAAGAAGTTACAACTTCGGGAAACAAGCCAAATGTAAGTGCTTCTTGCAATGATCTTATCCCCTCTTTAATCGTTGGCAGAGAAGCCTTTTCGTGAAAGATGGAATGCAAGGGAGGTGAAACCGATTCTCCCCAGCAAGCAGTAGTCATAGAGTATCGATTGACTCTTCCTGCTAAAGTGTCTGCTGATGCATCCAATAGTCCAATCGAGCTTGAACCTGTCATTATGATGTGGGCATTTTCATTGTCAATTGCATATTTTACTGCAATAGTGACCTTTGGTACACGCTGTATTTCATCTATAATGCAATGTTTGCCAAGGCTAGAGAGGAGTCCTTTCGGATCTTTTTCTGCCCACTCCAATACATCAAAATCATCGAATGTAGTGTAGGAATAATTCGGAAATGTAAGTTTCAAGAAAGTAGTTTTTCCGCTTCTTCTGGGTCCAATAATCAAAGCACTTTTGTTCATATCCAGTTCAATCCATCGATGAAACATTGTATTCCTCTATTTGATCAGATAGTTTTATAATATCATGGTTAAAATGAAAGTCAAGTTATTCTTTGACATGGATAAAATGAAAATGTAGAATTTGTGTTGCATGATGAGAGAAAAAAAATGGAAAATAGAGAATAAAGTGTCACGACACTACTGGAGATCATCTAAAAAAATCTTTGTTTTTTTTACTTTCTTATTGATTTAGGTTTGATTTTTTACAATAATAGATTATATGGAACTTGAGCTTTTATTCTAGACATGCTCACGGAGGGTGGTTGCCATGAATCGTAGATATGTTTCCATTGTTCTGTCATTTTGTCTTTTTTTGTCTTTATTTTTTAATCTTTCGTTCTCTTCGTATGCTTCTGTTTCCAAAGAACTATCTCCTGCTTTTTCACTGGAGCAAGCCAATCAAGTTTTGCAATCCACTCCTTCCTATTTTACAGAAAACAAAGGACAGTGGCCTTCCAATATCTTGTTTGCAGGCAACACCGACTTTGGAAAAGTTGCTTTTGCAAACGATGCCATTTATTATCAAATGATCCAAGTAGAAGATCCCTCCACAGATCCCTTGGATCAACTATCTCCAATCGAAGATGTTTCCCTTATGACAGCATCTCCAACAATCTTATCCCACTTCATCAAACTCACTTTTACAGAGTCCCACACTCCTCACATCCAAGGCCTCAATCCCCTTCCTCATTACAACAACTACTTGATCGGAAATGACCCAAGTCAATGGGGGATCGAATGTCGTAACTTTTCCCACATCACCTATACCAACCTTTGGGAAGGTATTGATCTAGCTTACTTCTTTACTTCCCAAGGCTTGAAGTATGAATACTATGTGCATCCCCATGCCAAAATAGAAGACTTGCGTATCCAAGTCGAAGGAGCTGACGTAAGTCAAGGCACCCATTCTCTTCAAATGGAAACCACCCTGGGCACCTTACAAGACGACCAACTCCTTGTCTATGGACAAGACACACAAGAAACACTGAATGCTGAGTTTAATGTAACAGAAAATAGTTTTTCTTTCACTGGAATTCCAGAAGAAAGAAATGAAACCATCGTTATTGATCCTATTGTGTATTCCACCTATCTGGGGGGGAGTTATTTTGAGTATGCTCAATCTATAGCGATTGATGCCACAGGTCATGCCTATGTCACAGGTCATACGCAAAGCTCCGACTTCCCTATGGATGCAACCGTGGGAGGTCCTCCTGCCCCTGGCTATGATAAGACTCACTATAGTTCTTTTAACTATGATGCTTTTGTCATGAAACTTAATCCTGGTGGCACAGAGCTTTTGTATGCTACCTTTCTGGGAGGTTCTGGTTTCGATCATGCTCATCCATTGCTGTGGATGCTCTAGGTCATGCCTATGTAACTGGTCATACTGAAAGTTCAGATTTTCCTATGCCTGCTTTTGGCTATGACCAAACCTACCGTGGGGGACGTGATGCTTTTGTCGTGAAGCTCAATCCTAGTGGCACAGAGCTCCTCTACGCCTCTTATTTGGGGGCAGATATAAATGATTATGCTCAATCTATTGCTATTGATGCTAACGGAAATGCTTATATAGCAGGTTATACCACTAGCTCCGATTTCCCGATGAGTACTACCGTAGGAGGTATTGCTGCTCCAGGGTATGATCAAACCCATAACGGCGACAACGACACTTTTATTGTTAAACTAAACCCGCAAGGCACAGAGCTTTTGTATGCTACTTTTCTGGGAGGTTCTTCTTACGATGAAAATATGTCCATCGTTGTGGATGCTCTAGGTCATGCTTATGTAGCAGGTTTTACTGCTAGTTCTGATTTCCCGATGAGTGCTACCGTTGGAGGCACTGCTGCTCCAGGGTATGATCAAACTCTCCGTGGTGTTTTTAATGCTTATATCGTGAAGCTTAATCCTAGTGGCACAGAGCTTATGTATGCTACCTTTTTAGGGGGCACCGAAGCAGATTATGCTACTGCTATCAGCATTGATGATCTGGGCAATGCCTTTGTTGCAGGTGGTACCATTAGCTCCGATTTCCCGATGAGTACTACCGTAGGAGGTATTGCTGCTCCAGGGTATGATCAAACCCACAATGGATCAACTGATGGGTTTGTTGTTAAACTTAGTCTCCCCAAACCGACCCTACATATTTCGGTCTCTTGGGATCCTTCCTCTTATCGACAGGGTGATTCTCCTATTCTTACTGTAAATTTGACTAATCTTGGAGATAGCATTGCTACTGCTTGTGATGTTTTAATTACTTTACCCCCTGAGCTTGCTTTTAGTATATCTCAGACTACACCATCAAGCCCGGGCATTGGGAATAGTCGGTTGTTTCATGTAGGGGATTTATCAGCATTATCAGACTCAATTTTTGCTGTCTATCTGGATGTTGTGCTGAACGTTCCTGCTGACACAACGGTACCATTAAACTTTGATGCAACATGCCTTGAAAATGCGACGGATAGCATTACACTTCCTATGACTCTTTTGCATACCCCTCCTCCGGTCCCTTGCCCCGAGATTTTTATTCGAGTAGATTCGGATAAAACTAACTATATGGTGGAAGAAATCATCCATTATACTATTTCTCTAGACAACGAGGGAGGACCCGCAACAAATACTCGATTGGAAATTGATCTTCCCCCCGAAGTTATGTATGAAGGAATTGATACATATCCTGTCTTGGTGAATGATCATCATCTTGTTATTACTATTGGTTCAATCGAAGATCACGGAAATACCGAATTTCACCTGCAGTTGAAAGTGACTACTCCTGTTCAAACTCAAACCATTGCTCCTATGTATATGAACCTGTATGCTCATGAATGTAGTATGCATATGTCAAAAACAGTGAATATTTACCTTACTCCCAAACCCCGTTGCCCCCTCCTCTACCTGGAAACCACCCCCAACAAACCCAATTATTACTACGGCGACCTGGTGTATCTGAATGTTACCTTGCGCAACCTTGGCGGACCCGCTACCAATGTTAAACTTGAACTCGATTTACCTCCCGATCTATCCTATGCAGGCTGTGATCAATATCGAGCCACTGGACAAGGCAACCATCAATCCTTTGCT
>NPIE01001037.1_pt2 | contig 41216 bp, 42 predicted proteins | sample 8637661 | NCBI WGS metagenome assembly NPIE01 (sample SAMN07420842, study PRJNA396082) | bioreactor metagenome | isolation source: sample BA12 brine-fed electro-methanogenic bioreactor BA | place: Japan: Kochi | collected 2016-12-09 | reverse complement strand
CCGATTCCCGATAAAGTTGTAAGTACAAATGGGGAAGTAATTTTTGATAAGGGAGAAATAAGCGCCGGGCAAAATGTTTGGCAGGCAATGGGGGGAATGGAGCTTGGATCTGTTTGGGGACACGGCAGCTACGTTGCCCCCGATTGGACTGCCGATTGGCTTCACCGCGAAGCGGTCTTTATTTTAGATGCTTGGGCAAATGACGAATACGGAAAAGATTACGAAAACATTAATGAAGAAGCAAAGCGTCTTCTTGGTGGCGTGTAAATTGTAGTGTTTTTACCGGGTTTAAATAATCTATTACGATTAAACCCACTTAGTTCTTGATTCAATCAGCTCGGACTTGTAGCTGTCCCGGGCTTTTTATATAAAGCACATATAAAAGTAAAATAAGTTAATTGAAAAACCTATTACCGGAGAGAATCATGAAACTAACAACCCCCCTGTATTTGTTTTTGTTATTAATTCCATTTTCATTACTTGCTCAAGACTGTATCGAATGCCATTACGAAGTCACGCCAAAAGCCGTTTCTGATTGGCAGATAAGTAAACACTCGGAAAACGACGTAAGCTGCGAAACCTGCCACGGTAGCGCGCATTCTACTTCGGAAGATTATGCAAAAGCGGAACTGCCTACTTATGAAACTTGCAGCACATGTCATTCAACCCAATCCGAACAATATCAGAAAGGAAAGCATGCATTAGCTTGGGCGGCAATGAACGCAATGCCGACAATTCATATGCAGCCGATGGGTTTGATCGAAGGACAAAAAGGGTGCGGCGGCTGTCACAAAATCGGGATCAAATCCGAAAAAGAGATCAAGCAATTGAAATCGGGAGGCTCTACATTTGGGCATGCATCTTGCGACGCATGTCACACCCGTCATACATTTTCCGTTGAAGAAGCACGCCAGCCGCAAGCTTGTCAAACTTGCCATCAAGGTTTCGATCATGCTCAATGGGAAATGTATTCAACTTCAAAGCATGGTGTGAGATACTTGTTAAAACAGAACGGAACTCTTCCCGAAAATACTGCGGCGCCAACTTGCCAAACTTGTCACATGCCGAATGGTAAACATGAAGTTAGAACCGCATGGGGATTCCTCGCTGTCAAACTACCTTTACCTGAAGATGAGCAGTGGGCAAACGATCAAGCTACAATTCTTAAGGCATTAGGGGCATTAGACCCTGAAGGCAACCCAACTGAACTTGTGGAAACAATAAAAGCAGCGGATGTAGCAAGATTGGCCGCTGAAGATTGGCAGGCAGAACGAAATAAAATGATCGGCATCTGCAGCGACTGCCATTCTGAAAATTTTGTAAAAGAAGAATTAAAAAAATCCGATGAAATGATTCGTGAAGCCGACCGTCTGATGGCTGAGGCAATTGATGTAGTTGCCGGTTTATATGAAGACGGCATTTTAGAAAAACCGGAAAGTTATCCGTATAATTATCCGATGCTTCTCACATTTCACGATGCACCGACAACAATTGAACAAGATTTATTTGTCATGTTTCTAAAACATCGTATGCGAACATTCCAAGGCGCATTTCATGCAAACCCGGATTATTCGCTTTGGTACGGCTGGAGTGAAATGGTGCGCGACTTAACTGAAATAAAAGAAGCAGCCGAAAGAATGCGGAAGGCACAAAAATAAAATGCTTTGTTCCGCATTTATGTTAAAAATATTTACTGCGAATGCACGAAGTATTAATCTCTTATTCGTGCATTCGTGGCTGTGATATATTACACGGTTTCCAATTTTTTATATAACTCAAGTGTTTCTTCAACTATTTTTTCATAAACTTCCCGTTCATCTTCCAAATTAATTTTCGAATTGAACCGCTTGTTCAAATTATAATCCGTAAGAGTAATATGTTTATCCGGTTCAACGCCGATATTATTCAAACACGCTTTAGCGCATTTTAAAGGACAGCCGTCAATTACTATTACCGGTCTACCGGACAATGCTTTCTTAACAAGGGGTTTAACTTTTCCGCCTACGCCGGCAATGCAAGACATTTCTGCAATACCGTCATAATTAATTTTTACAGCTATATCGTTAGCAAGCTGGGCTACATTACTGCAGCCCGAGCATGAATAGATTATCGGCTTTTCTATCTCTCTTCTTTCCATAATTTCAGACTAATTTTTTATCATTGTTAACAGCATTTTCGTTTTTTCTTTAGCCTCTAATCCGTGTGGTACATTTGGGGGCATAATTATCATTTCGCCTGCTTTAACATTATAAGGCTCGCCACCGATTGTAATTTCCATTTCACCTTCAATAATATCTACAACCGCTTCGTAAGGGGATGTGTGTTCGGTCAAAGACTCACCTTGATCGAATCCGAATAGTGTCAAATTACCGTTTGGTTTTTTTATAATTTGTTTACTTACAATGCCACCGGATTGATATTCAATCATTTCCGGTATTTTACTTACTTCAATATTTCGTTTTTCTTCATGTGCCATTTTTTTACCTGTAAATTTTCAATGTTAGTTTGATTTATTGTGTGAATCGTTGTTATCTGTTTTGCCTCCGAATAAACCTTCTGCATAATGTATAAAATGTACATATAATTTTACGTATTCTCTTCCTGCATTAACATCATTCACATCAAAGTTTCTTTTAGATTGAACATCGGTGTAGTAATGTTTTACGTGCTCTTGTTCGGATTTCCCCTTAATATGAGAAAAGATTTCTTCAAAGGATTTATTCTCAATTGCTTTATCAGCAGCTTCTATTCCTTCCACAGGACGAAAATCTTCGAACTTCAATCCGGTATAACCAACACTTTCGCTCATTCTATGAACTCTTACTACAGTTTTGTAAAAGTATAAATCCGCCAATTCACGAACCTCTTCATTAATATCTCTAACTTTCACAACTTTATTGTACAACAGCTTTCAGTCCCGGTCACTCAACTTATCCGCAATGAGCCAAGGTATTATTTACATAGAGAAAAAAGAAATTGCGTTTTGACTGTTGTAATAGTTGCTCGATGTAACATTTTGGGTTCCTCCAATAATTATTAACTTCGACTGCAATTTATCATATGGAGGAAATGATTACATTGACTTAAGTCAGTTTTGATATGAATTTTCAGGAAAGAAATTCTTTTAATGCAACCGCGTTGTTTTTATCTTCGTTTTTAGCCGAATAAAGTAAGGTTACCTTCTCGTGTTCCTTAATTACCTGTTTTAGTTTATCTAGAGCTTCTTGCTGCTCTTTTAATTCTTTTTTATATCGTTTTTTGAACTCTTTCCATTTTTCGGGATCGTGATTATACCATTTACGCAACTCATTACTCGGTGCAATTTCTTTAAGCCAAAGGTCTACTTTTGCTTTTTCTTTCGATAAACCTCTCGGCCAAAGCCTATCTACTAATATTCTATAGCCATCTGTTTTATCAAATATCTCGTAAATTCTTTTGATTCTTAGACTCATTTGGTGTTTCGTAGTTGTGTGAATAAATATAGTTGTTCAACATTGTAACTAGTGATTCATAGTAAGCATCAAGAGATTGACTATTGATAATCGGGTTTTTACCTGTAGGTATTGTTATGGGCATCTCTCCAAGATATTCATATAGTTCAGGATATTTTTCCTGTATGAACGATGTGATACTAATAATCTCCCTGGTAAGTTCCGCTGCTGATTTCATTGGATTTTCTTTTACTTATTCAAAATTTTTCTTTTACGATATAACTTTTATCAACATTGAAATCCATAAGGATTTTTTCAACGGATTCGATCATTGGATCAGGACCACAAAGATAAAAATATTGATTTAAATTTTTAAAAACTGATTTAAGGAATTCTTCAGTGATAAATCCAAAATGATATTTATCAGATTTTTGGTGAGATAAAATATTTATAAAATTTTTGTTCAGCATTTTTTCGAATTCGTCTTTGCGTATTATATCGGCTTCGGTTTTGTTGGCAAAAATAAGTTTATTGTTTCCAATTTGATTTTTTGTATCAAGTTCTCGTAGAATTGCAATAAATGGAGTAACACCGGCGCCGCCGGCAATAAAAATACCTTCGCCTTTATAACTGATTGCGCCCCACGGGTCATCAATAATTAGTTCTTCACCCGGTTTCAGTTTCCCGATTTCTTTTGTTACGCCATTGTGGTCATTATAAATTTTGATTGTAAACTCGAGATAATCCCACTTATTAAGCGAAGTAAAAGTAAAGGAACGTTTTTGATCTGTTAAACCGGGTTTATTTATTGCAACATCGGTCGCTTGACCGGGGGTAAAACCGTATCCATTTGGTTTTTCCAATCTTAATGATTTTACATCGTGAGTAACATTTTCTATAGCAAGTATTTTTACTTTATGCTCTGCCATTATTTTCCCTTTCAATTATGTTTTGAAAAAATTATTACTCATTTATTTTTTTGTATCTGGAGACATAATTACCAACTTCCGATCTAAAGCCAACAGCTAATCTATTCCAACTGTTTATTACTACAATTGCCAGAGTTAATTCTACTAACTCTTCAGGTGAAAACTGATTTTTAACTTCTTCATAAATATTATCAGGTGCGCCCGATTGTGGTAAATTAGTCAGCGCCTCACACCAGGCAAGCGCAGCTCTTTCGCGTTCAGAATAAAAGGGGGCTTCACGCCAGGCTGACAGCAAATATATTCGCTGGTCATTTTCTCCAAGTACCAATGCGTCTTTAGTATGCATTTCAAGACAATGAGCACAGCCATTAATTTGTGATGCCCTGATTTTTACGAGTTCCAAAAGTTTATGGTCTATCTTGCTTTGGTCTACAACCTTCTGTAAACCGAGCATTGCATTCAAACCTTCGGGCAATGTTTTATACCAGTCTAATCTCATATCAACTCCTTATAAAATATTTTAATTGTTTTTAAGAAAATCCCTCAATACATAATGAAGTATTCCTCCGTTTTGATAATAGGAAATTTCAGTACTCGACTTGAGTTGAAGTAAAGTTTTAAATTCTATTTTATCTCCATTTGTTTTATGTGCAACAACAGTAATTTCTTTTCCCGGAATCATTTCTTCCTCCAGATTTATTATATCAAAAGTCTCATCCCCTTTAAGTTTCAGCAAGCCGCAATTCTCTCCGTTTTTAAATTGTAAAGGCAGTACACCCATTCCAACCAAATTACTTCGGTGAATCCGTTCAAAACTTTCTGCCACAACAGCGCGCACACCTAAAAGTGAAGTACCTTTTGCAGCCCAGTCCCTTGAAGAGCCGCTGCCGTATTCTTTGCCGGCGAGAATGATGAGCGGAATTTTATTTTCTTTATATAGCATTGCCGCATCAAATACCGCCATAGTTTTGCCGGATGGATGATATACAGTCCGGCCCCCGTCTTTATCAACTAATTGATTTTTCAAACGGACATTTGCAAAAGTTCCTCTTACCATAACTTCGTGATTACCTCTTCTTGAACCGTAAGAATTAAAATCTTTTTTTTCAATCCCATTTTCTTTTAAATATTTGCCAGCCGGTGAATCTTCTGCAATCGCGCCGGCAGGTGAGATATGGTCTGTGGTAATTGAGTCACCAAATTTTAACAAAACTCTTGCAGAATTAATTCTCTTTACTTTCGGAACATTTTTTGAAATATTTTTAAAGAATGGGGTTTCCTTAATATATGAAGAATTCTTTTTCCAAGGATAAATTGCACTGTCTACTGCTTTTAATGAGTTCCATTTTTCATCACCATTAAAAATAGTTTTGTAATTTTTACTAAAGTCTGCTGAGTCAAGGACTTTGTGCATGACAGAATAAATTTCTTCGGAAGAAGGCCAGATATCTTTTAAATAAACCGGTTGAAGATTAGGGTCATAACCTATTGGTTCGTTTGTAAGATCAATATCAATTCTGCCTGCAATTGCATAAGCAACTACAAGCATTGGTGACATTAAGAAATTCATTTTTGATAAGGGATGGATTCTCGCTTCAAAGTTTCTATTACCCGAAAGGACAGATACTGCAACAAGGTTATTATCAATTATTGCTTTACTTATATGAGATGGCAGTGGTCCGCTGTTACCAATGCAGGTTGTGCATCCGTATCCCACAAGATGGAATCCTAATGCCTCTAATGGATAAATTAAATTAGCTTTCTTAAAATATTCAGTAACCACTTTTGAGCCAGGCGCGAGACTTGTTTTTACCCACGGCTTTGATTTAAGCCCGCGTTCCAAAGCTTTTTGCGCAGCTAAACCGGCTCCAATCATCACAAAGGGATTTGAGGTATTAGTGCAGCTTGTTATTGCGGCGATTACAATTGAACCGTCGCTCAGAAGATACTCTTCAGAATTTGTTTTGATTGCTACACTTTTTAATCCATTTTCTATTTTAGTTTCAACCGTGGTTTTCAGTTTTAAATTTTCTGATTTAGCCGTGAAGGATTTAATTTCAGAAAGATTACCACCTTCGTTCATCCATCTTTCCTCAGCTCTTTTATCTAACTCAACATACTCTCTTTCGTAATTACTGTTTAACAATTCTATAAATTTATTTTTCGTATCTGATAAGAATATTTTATCTTGCGGTCTTTTGGGTCCGGCAATACAGGATTTTATAGAATCCAGATTTAATTCTAAAATCTTTGTATAGTTTATAAGATTCTCGTTTTCGCGCCAAAGCAAATTTGCTTTTAAATATTTCTCAACAAATTTTATATGCTTTTCAGTTCGCCCGGTAAGTCGTAGATAATCCAAGGTTTTTTTGTCTGCCGGGAAGTAAGTAACAGTACATCCAAATTCAGGCGACATATTAGAAATTGTAGCTCGGTCAGGAACGGTGAGATTATTTAAGCCATCGCCGAAAACTTCAACAAATTTTCCAACAACGACTTCTTTTCTTAAAAGCTCTGTAACAGATAAAACCAAATCAGTTGAAGTGGTACCTTCCTTTAATTTTCCGGTCAATTTTAAGCCGATAACTTCCGGCAGCATAACGTAAATTGGTTGTCCAAGCATTGCAGCTTCGGCTTCTATACCGCCAACACCCCAACCAAGTACACCAATACCGTTAACCATTGGAGTGTGTGAATCGGTTCCGACAAGTGTATCGGGAAATACCACACCATCTTTTATTGTTACAACTTTTGCAAGGTATTCCAAATTTACCTGGTGACAAATTCCCATTCCCGGCGGAAGGACATTGAAATCTTTAAGTGATAAATTAGCCCACTTTAGAAATGAATATCTTTCTTCGTTGCGATGATATTCCATATCAATATTTTTTTGCAAAGCATAATTTGCTCCGTAATAATCAACTTGAACCGAATGGTCTATAATTAAATCAACCGGAATTGTAGGATTTATTTTGCCTGGATGTTTTCCCTTGCGCGAAATCTCAGAACGAATTGAGGCAATGTCAACCACAGCCGGCACACCTGTAAAATCCTGCATTAACACTCTCGCCGGCAAGTATGGAATTTCTTTTTTGTTTGGCTGCGGTTTCCAGTTTAAAATTGATTCTAAATGTTCGTCGCTAACACTAAATCCATTATAATTGCGAATGATATTTTCCAGCAGAATACGAATAGAGAATGGGAACTTTTTAATATGATAATTTTTCTTTTGAAGTTCTTTTAGGCTAAAGTATTTATAATTTCCAGAAGAACTAGTGATACTATTTTTAATTTTTAAAATCTCTTTAACAAAATTATTTCCCTTTTTTCTCAGCATTATAAGATCCATTCATTTAATTAGGGAATTAGAGTTCCAAATTTTTAACTATTCTATAATCACCTTGAAAGTCAACATAAATAAAACGCCCACAGTCAAAGCAGCTCCGACATACTTTGAAGGAATCTTTCCGCATGCATCCGGTAACACTTCAGCGCCTATCATCCAAATCATCGCGCCGGCAGTGAGTCCCAATCCAAACGGCAGAAATGGTTCAAAGAGTAACACCAAAAGGAATGCAGGCACTGCCATTAACGGCTGTGGTAAACTGGAAAAAATACTCCACAATCCGGCTTTCCAAATTTTTACTCCGCTTGGAATAAGAATCAGTCCGATTGCAATCCCTTCCGGAATATTGTGCAAAGCAATTACAAAGCTTATCAAAAACCCAAATGATTTATCATCGCCGCCAAATGAAAGACCAACCGCAATACCCTCAGCAAAAGAATGTATGGTCATAACGCCGACAATAATAATTGCTTTCAGCGCATCTGCTTTTGCGAGATCGCCAATTTTCGGTACATCGCGTTTATCGAGCCAATTCCGAGTGACTGTAATTAAAATCAATCCCACAGCAAGTCCGATTAATGTAAGCAGAGCGTTGCTCTTTGATCCTGCATTTAGCAAATCAAAAGCAGCCGCTAATAAGAGTCCGCTTGCAAAAGCGCTGGTTAAACTCAACCATTTCTTTGGAATATTTCTCAAAAATATTAGAGGGATCACTCCTAAACCGGTTGCAACTGCCGTCATTGAAGAATATAATAATACAATAATTGTATCCGACATTTTAGGATGTCCTGTGTAAGTAATTAATTTGTCACTTATTAAAACAATCGCTCAAGTAACTTTTTCTCGTTTAATAACGAGTTTAAATCTCTCTGCGGTTTTTTGTTAAAATTACCTTTGTAATTAAAATACAATATACGTTGGAGCTAATCATTGACTTAAGTCAGTTCTGATACTATTTCTAAAAGGTGTGAATCACAGTTATATTTATTTCAATTAACTCACTCAAGTTGACCGCTTAAAAATAATTGGTATCAAAAACCGTTACACCTAAGGCGTACGAGTGAAACGGTTATAAATATACAAGTTTTCGTTTTAGTAACCCACGGATTAATCCGTGGGTTAATGAGAAAAAGCAAAGGTTTCGAACCGTTTTAACGGTTTATAAATGCAAGCGGTCAACTTAAGTAACTCATTTATTTTTAAATTAAAAATATATTTTGTCACTTTTATTATTATTAAGTTTTAAAAATGATTTTATTGACTTAAGTCAATGTATTGCTCTTAGTCATTAGTTAATATAGTAATGAAAGATTGCGTTATTGCTTTCATCGAAATATTTAAGGAGTAATATTATGGCATTATTAATAACTGATGAATGCATCAATTGCGGCGCTTGTGAGCCGGAATGCCCAAATACTGCAATTTATGAAGGTGGTATTCCTTGGACATTAAATGGACAAACTCACAACCCAATAAGTAATGATTTCTTCTATATTGTTCCGGATAAATGCACTGAGTGTGTTGGTTTCCACGATGAACCTCAATGTCAGGCGGTATGTCCGGTTGATTGTATTATAGTTGACCCGGCACATATTGAAACAAAAGAAGAGCTTCTTGCTAAAAAAGAAAGTCTTGATTTAATAGCACGATAAAAAAATATTTTTTCAAATCTCTCTAATTGTTATTCATTAAATTGAGTTAAGCCTTTTTGAAAAAATTGTTTTTGGAGAATTTAAAAATGGCAACAGAAAGAATAAAAATGATTCTGGAAATTCATCAAGCATCCATTTTGCCTCTATATAAAGTATTAGACGGTATTACAGATGAACAATTAAACTGGAAACCCGCATCTGAATCCCGGTCTATTAAAGAAATAACTCTTCACTTAATAAGAGTTGACAATTACTTTTTGAAAAGATTAGGGAGAGAAATTGTAGTAAAAGTAAACAATAATTTATCACTTCCAGAACTGTTAAATGAACTGAAAAAAATTCATCAACAAATTGCAAAAACTGTTTCTAATTGTAAAAATGATGAAGAATTATTTAATCAAAGTGCTATTGCAGATTCTACTAATAGCGATACCATAAATAATCATATACTTCACAGTTGTCAACATAATCTTTACCACTTATCGCAAATGATATATTTAAGACGCGCATTGGATAGGCAATGGGAATCGCCAGTAAAAGATTGGGATAAAGCAACAAGAATTATTGCAGATTATCTTACACCAAAAAGAGATTGATTCGCTTTAAGATGACAAAAAGCTCTAAGCATTTCTAAGTTTTTAGTAAAACCCGATTACTGTAATTCCAATAAATAATTGTTAACAGCAATACAACGAATTGGGCTGAAAGTGTCTCAAGTGTTGGATAAATTCCTAACAATTCAATTTTTATTCCGGATAGTAACAGTGTGTTATGCAAATAGCCGCTTTCCTGAAAAGCGTGGATACCTTTACCAGTTAATATTATAGCAAGCATCAAGATTGTTAATGCAGAAATCTTAAAAAGCTTTCCGATAGGAAGTCTTACAGAAAATTTAATTACAATCCATGAAAGAAATAAAATAAAAATTAAAGTTAAACCTGTTCCCCAATAAATTCCCTTTATTCCTTCATTATTAGCTTCGAGGGATATAGCACTCATAAATATTACTGATTCAAATGCTTCTCTGAACACAACAATGAATGATATTATAGCTAATCCAAACATTTTTTTACCGTTAACAAGCTTTAATATTTTATTCTCAACGAACTCTTTCCATTTCTTTGCTTCGGATTTATTATGCAACCAGAATCCAACATAAAGCAATATAAAAACTGCAAATAATGAACCTGTACCCTCAAGCAATTCTCTGCTTCTTGCACCGAATGCTAAAAGAGCTTTTATAAAGAACAAACTTATAACGCCAATAAGCAAAGCCGAAATCCAACCGAAGTGCACCCACTTTTCAGCTTTAGCTGCCCCAATTGATTTTAAGACGCTTAAAATAGTTATAATAATTAAGAAAGCTTCAATTCCTTCCCTAATAATTATTGAAGCAGCTAAAGAAAATGTAAACCAAAAAGTAAATTTTTGATTTTTTAGTTCCGATTCCGCTTCTGAAATTAGTCCCTTGGCATTCCGGATATTGCTTTCTAGAATTTCATAACTTACTTTGTTGTTGATATCTGATCTTATTTTAAACATCACCTCTTCTAATCGATCTTTTAATTTTGAGTTAACATTTTTAAGTTGTCCTTCAAAAGGTTCAACACCTTCTAAATATGCTTTTAATGCGAAGTCATTTGCTTTTTCAAGATTGTTTGATTTGTAAAAACTCAATACTTTATCCAAGTAAAATGATGCTATACTAATTGATATATCTTTTGGTGATTCAGCATTATACAAACGGAGTGATGCAATTAAAAGAGAATCATTTCGGGAAGAGTTAATAAAGCTTTCCAAAAATAAATTATCTGATTTAGTAGCGACTTCATAAAGCGAAGTTTGCTTTATAGCTTCATTATAAAGATTAGATAATGAATCTTGCGTGAGCTTATATTTATTTTTATATCTTAATGCGCTTACATAAAATGCTACATCCCATAATTCTTCATCTTTCAAATTATTGAATGGTGGCATGCTTGTACCGCTAATACCCAATTTCGCTGTATTGTAAATTTGAAGCGGGGAAATGTTATTCATTACCGTATCATTTAAGAAATTTCTTGGTTTAGGATTTAAATCTTTCGATAAAATACCATCTCCTTTTCCATTTGGACCATGACAAGAGACACAGTTAGTTCTGAATATCTTTTCGCCTTTCAAGATGCTCGGCCAATGAGATGGAGAAACCGGTATAATATTTAACTTTAACACTTTTTCTGTTATTTGATTTGACAATTTTGATATTTGTCGGTGTTCACCTTTAATTTGAATAAGTTTTTTTAAATCTCCCAGTTGCGTTAAAATATCTTTACGATTGTATATATCAATTTTTTCGGCAAAATCATTAAACAAACTATTTGCTCTTTCAATGAACTCAAGCATTTCTGCATATTCAGTTTCATTAATTACTTTTCCGTTGTTAACAGCATTTTGATAATCTGTGCGCAAATAATCTAATAGATTTATAAATGACCTTACTTTAACTGAGAGTTCATTATCATTAGCAAAGGTTGCCCCATTAATCAAAATTTGGACTAATACTATAAATATTATTTTTTTGCTCATCGTAAGTAACAATTCTTATTCTTATTTAGACTTAATCTAAATAACAAATTAAACCATTTTTTTAGCTAAATTCAAATTTCTTTATGGACTGTAAATTAAATATGGGTCAGATAATTATTAGATAGTTCATTAATTTTCTTAAACCGCTCACCTTCAACATCGTGTTCGCTAATGATTGCATTAATTGGATTTTCAATGCTATCGAATTGAGGAGGGGTTACTTTTTTATTTTAATTTTTTAATTGTTTACTCTAAACAGCGTAACAGAATAAATAAACAAACAAATTGCTTTAATTATTTCAAGAATTATATAGACTAAGTGTACATTTGACTCAGGAATATTTTGTCCGGTTATGTAAAGTTCTGCTCTTGCATCTAATTTTGGTAAAAGCCAGAAGGACTGAAGGAGTAATATAAAAACTGGTATAAAGTAAGTAATATTTTTCAATGTAAATATTTCAGTATGGGCAATTATTAAATTCAGTATTACTATGAATGCCAGAACCCATTCGACTTTATTTAATGCATTAAACACGAGCCTGCCAATCCCTAGCCCCAAAGGCAAGGTAATTCCAGGTGCTCTGAATTTTAGCCAAGCTTCCATAAAACTTATTGCACCAACGAAACCAATCCAAATAAAAATTGCCGCTAAAGCGTAAGGATATTTGATCTGATAAATCATATTATTAATTCCTTTCAGACTGCTTCGTGACTATTGACTTTTGCAATAACTGGACGTTTCTATCATTGAATGAAGGGAATAAGCAATTTACAATTTGCTGTGATATTTCAGAATTATTTAATATGTAATCCAATTCCTGCTTTCCTTTCTTAAGAGAATAATATGTTTTTCTCTTATTGCAGTTTTTAATAATTTACCAAGGAATCCAACAAAGGTCACTTTCTTTAGAATTGGAAGTGCCAGCCAGCCTATTGCAAGGTGTTTGCCAAGACTCACCACTTCTCCCAGAACTTTTGGGTAGTATGCTTTTTTAGATTTACCAAAAATTTCAGCATAAATATTTTCAGCAACTAACCTCCCTTGCTGCAAAGCAAATTGAGCAGCAGCCGGGACAGGTTTTCCTGTAACAGGATTAATTGCATTTGCACTATCACCAATTGCATAAACGTACTTATTGTCTTCTGCTTGTAAATACTGATTAACAATTAGTCTTCCAGCTGGACCGGTTTTTAATCCACCCCGCTTTAATAAATCAGATACTCTAATTCCACCGGTCCAAATAAAATTTTTTGTTTTAATTGTTTTACCGTTTTCTAAAAAGATTTCATCGTCAGTTAGTTTAACAATTTTGGAATTCAATAAGATTTTTACACCTTTATCAATCAAGCGTTGTTTTATCTTTTCGGAAAATTCATTGTCCATGAACGGGACTAATCTATTCGCCGCTTCAATTAAAATAATTTCTATATTTCTGTTATTAATATTATAATTAGTTATACACTTTAATACATAGTCCGCAAGTTCCCCTGCAAATTCAACTCCAGAAAGACCACCTCCGCCAACAACAAACCGTAGATTTTCTTTTACCTTATTTTCATCTTTTTCGGAAGCTGACAATGCGCATACAGATGATATGTGTTGGTATATTTTATCTGCATCAAACAAAGTTTGCAGTGCAAATGAATGTTCTGCCATACCGGGGATATTATAGTAATTTACTTTGCTTCCGATTGCAATTATTAAGAATTGGTAGTTCAAAAACCTTTCATCAATCTGAACAATTCTGTTTTCAGTATCAATATTCTTCACTTCTCCCAAATGAAATTGAATATTTCTGTTTTTTAGGATTTTATAAAGTGGAATTGAAACCTCTGCTTTACGAACTGCTGCTTCGTGGAGTTGAGTTTTAATTGTATGAAATGGATGTTTATCTATTAAATGAACTTTGAAAAACGGGTACCTTTTAAGTAGTCTTTCAAGACGAAGAGCAGCTGTAAGTCCGCCATAACCAGCCCCTATAACAACAATATTTTTCAGTGCGGGGTCACTAATTAAGTCAGGTGCCTTTATTTGTGAATATGATTTTTTCGGTCCATAATATTTCGGTATCAATTCATAGAAAACTTCGCGGTAATGTTTACGGGCGATTATATGATCTTTTCCCTTATATTCAATTTGCATAAATTCGTCTAAGAACCTTTCGATAAGTTCTTGAATATCCTTTTTCATAAGCCTTATTCAATTATGTGTTTTCAATTGCATTCATCGGGCAAACGGCAACACATTTTATTTCGTTCAACTGTGAACATTCATCACAAAATTCCTCAACAATAAAATAATGATCCATTGATAACGGTGAATAGGCGATGCCGTTTACCTCCCATCCTTCGCCGGGTTCAAGTACCGCATCACGCGGGCATTCAAACGCACAGGCGCTGCAATTTATACAATCATCGGTTATAACCATCATTAAAATTTTTCTCCTTTTGCTTCTCTATATTGGCTGCCGACAGGTCTTATTCTTCCCCACATCGAATAAAAGAAGAGCAGCATAGCAATTACTTGAAAAGTAGAAGATATTGTTACAGCAACTCTGATCCACTGGACATAATGAAAAGACAAAACAACCTGTGAAATAAATCTTAAAGAAGTCGCCAATGTAATTATCCAATAAACAATCAATATTAAATCCGGGTTGTATCTCTTATCTTTTTTTTCTGCACGCGGGAAAAACCATAATGCCACTCCCATAATCATCATCATAACTGAACCAACTAAGATTACATGAGTATGTGCCGATATCAAATCATAACCGTAGCCGATTTCAAAAACATTTTTTGCAAACGACATAAATAATCCGGTTGAAATACCGAGGATTAAAAATATAATGCTGGTTTTTACAAAATATCTTACTGTCGTAAACATTTTAGTATCCCAACAATTCTTTAATTTCATTACTCATCATATCGGGCGTCCATTGCGGTTCCCAAACAAGATTAATTTTAACATCCATTACCGGGTCGAGTTGTTTTATAACTCTTTCCGCCCATTCCGAAATGCTGTCGTGCATCGGGCAGCCCGGTGTTGTTAGTGTCATTGTTATAATTACTTCTTTCTCATTTATATCTATACCGTAAACCAAGCCCATATCAACAATATTGAAACCAACTTCGGGATCGATTACGCTTTTTAGTTTTTGACGAACTTGTTCTTCGGTAAGCATCTTTTTCCTTCCTATCTTTTTAGTACGGTTATCATATTAATCATAAACAGAATTGAAGCGGTAAAAAACAATATAAATGCAATTAATACCCCGACTTGAATATCGAGTATAAATGAAATAGTTAACACCGCAAGTCCGGAAAGCATAAGATAAAGTATAGAGTAACCTACTTTTTCGCTGTACATATCTTTCAGCATTGGTACATTGTCTTTACCGGCTTTGCCGCTGTACTTATGATACCATCTTAGAAAAGGCAATATTTTATGAAGCTGCCCGATTATCAACATCGATAAGTAACCGAACACAATTAGGTAGCCGTAGATTAAACTTAGGTTTCTTACATCACTTAAATTTCCAACCCCGGTGATAAATCCGGTTAAAGTACTGATACCGAAAAAAATAAATGCCGCTACGGAAAGCTCTAGCCCGACATCGAGTTTTCTTCTTACCCTGTTTCTAAAAATCATATAAACCTGGTAAAGAAATAAAAATATTCCAACAACAATTGAGGTTACAAAGAAGTAAAAGAAGATCGTAGTATTTTCGTAATGCATAACGGTCGAAATTCCGAGCAGACCTATGTTAATTAAAACAAAAGCCCATAATGCGAACTTTGTAGAATACTTATGAGAAAGCGTAAACATAGGAATTAATTTATATGCAACCCCCATAACTACAAAAGATACCCAGCCGACAAACGCGATGTGGGCGTGTAAATCCAAGTATTGCAGGTGATTGATTTTTATATACGGCGTATAAAGGTTTATACTTAGAAGCAAGCCGGCTAAAGCGGTAACAATTAGATAGAACACGGCAGCCGCAAGATAGTAGCCTGTGATATTCCATTTCTTAACTCTTATAAATGTCATTATCATATTGAATGCAAAGATTAACATAGCAGCGTTAAGAACAATTGCCGAGGGCATTATAAAATTCTTACTATCGAAAACCCAGAAACCGTATACTAGTCCGGCAGCACCGATTAAATAAATCCAATACTGAAGTTCGGCAAGAACTTCGCTGAAAAGTTTAACCTCGAGTACAACGGGTACAAGCTGAAACAGTGCACCGAAAATTGTCATTGTTATCCAGCCCAGGGTTGCAATGTGTGTAAGTGCAAGTATTTTAGGTTGAAAATGATGACCGGTTATGGTTTCGTATTCCAGAAGCTGTAAAAATGTAAGAAGCACAAAAGCAAGAACCGCCGTTCCTATATATTTTATTACTATTTTAAAAGGGGGTGAATACGAAGACACTATGGAATTTGTGTTAATCATTTCTCATTTCTTTACAATAAATACCTTGTAATAATTTTCATCAATTTTATTTGACTGTGCCCGGTAACCTCGTTCTTCAAGCTTGGGATAAAGCATCAACGGTTCGCGGTGATGATGAACCAGCAGCAGAGTATTCTCATCTACTTTAGGTAATGTTTCGAAAACTTTCATCATAGGTTCTGGCGGAGGAAGCTCTCTTACATTTATTTCAATCACGTTTTTGTAATCCGATAAATTAATTTTAAATGTATTGTCTTGAGCTGCTTTATCTTCTTTAACAATTTCTTCTTTACCGGTTTTATAAAAATAAACTTTGAAAGTATTATCTACTTTTTCGGTAAAATGCTTAAATCCTTTGTTGCCGAGAACAGTGTATAACGGTATAGGTTCGAATGAATTGATTAACAGAAATATTTCGTCATCGGCAATATTTTTTACAAAGTTCATTATTGTCGAGAGCGGGTCTTTTCCTTCATCGATAATAGGTATAACATCGAGTTCTTTTATTTTCTTGCTTTCAACGTTTATCAAGAATTCAGGTTTATCTGTTCCCAACTCTTCTTGTTTAGGTCTGTTCATCATCTCTTCAAAATTATCCGGTAATCGGTTAATCGCATTATTTAATTCAAACAGAAGGTTATACAAGTCAACGCCGCCAATTTTAGCGGCTTGTTCCACGGTAACCCGCCCCGCTAAAGCTTTCCGTAAAATTTTATTTTTTAATTTCGAAAAATGCGGACTTACTTTGATAAAAACATCGAGTACATCAGGGTATTGTTGTAAAACGTGAGATACCTTCATCTCTTTAGTAATCATTTCAATTACCTTTACGTTAACCTTTTTTAGAGATATTAACCCGCCATACTTCGGGACCTTGTTCAACGTACTCCCACCCGAATTGATTCGGGCGTTCGGCTTGAAATTGGTAAAAGAGCGGCATAGGGTCGTGATCGTTAATTAATTGAAACGCTTCACCAACATTTAATTCATCAAAAGTTTTAAAGATTGTCGGGTGTTTTTCTCTTGGTTGAACCGGACGAATATCAAGTTGATTTAGCATTTATACCTCCATTTAATTACAGTGTTTTTGAATTAACGGAAGCAATTTAATGGAAGATGTTATCGAGTTGTTTGACTTAAGTCAGTTTACTTCATTTTTCCAAAAGTAAAACAAAAAGAATTTACTATCCTTGAATCCGTATAGAAAATAAAAATGGATAGACTCTTTTCGTCTCTAAAAGGACTTTGATTATTCTATTTGTCAGAATAAATTAAAACCGGTTTTCCCTCAGTGGTTCTCCGTGTAATAATAGGCCATGGGACACAGAAGTTCACCGAGAAGCAATAATCACTAAAGAGAAAAGCAATGACTAAAAGTAAACAAGATTTTTTGATTGAGTTTACAAAGTTGTTCTAAAACTCTTAGGAACGATATATTGTTTTTTTATATTAGCTTTGAAAAAATACTCATATATTATATTAGTAAATTAAGAATATTTGATTAGCATTATTAAAGCGAATCATATTAATGAACCAAGATACTTTCACATTATCTACAAAAACCCAAAGAGAGCTTAAAAAAGCCGGTGTTGCCGTAGTATATTTTTTCGGCTCCAGAGCTTCGGGAAATTATTTCCCGTTTTCCGACTTTGATATCGGAATAGTAATGAAAAAAAAACGGATAAATACAGGCAAGGTAGGAAAGTTGTACAATATGATTTATGACATTCTTTCTTCGGAAATTCCTGATGAGCCTGCCGTATTAGATAACTTTGTGGAAAGCCCGAAACTAGATATTACTTTTCTTCAAAGAGCAAATCCGGTTATTGCAATGAAAGCCATCCGGCAAGGAAAAATTTTATTTGAATCGAGTGGAAAACTGCGGGCGGATTTTGAAGAAGAAATATTCAAAAAATATGATGACTATAGCACAATTCAACGTGAATATGAAGAAGCAAATATAAAAGCATTTGAAAAAGTGACCGGAAAATGAATACTGTACCTGTTTCAAAGATAAAAGTAGAAAGTAAGCTTGCTGTTATCAGAGAATCTCTTTCCGAACTGGAAGAGTTGGCAAAAATAGGAAAAGAAGAATTCCTTTCCGACAAAAAAAATTATGCCGTGGCTGAGCATTATTTACGCAGAGCATTGGAGGCAGTCTTCGATATTGCGGGGCATATAGTTTCACGTTACCCTATGTCGGCAGGCAAAAGACCTTCAACATACAAGGGCTTGGCACTTATACTATCGGAAAAGAAAATCGTTAGTGAAGATTTCGGCAAAAATACTTTAATAAAAATGGCAGGATACAGAAATAGGATGGTTCATTTTTATGATGAAATCACTACACAAGAAATGTACGAAATTCTTCAAAACAAACTGTCCGATATTGAAATCTTCGCCGGTGCAGTCGTTAGTCTGCTCAAAAACCCGGAGAACTTTAATCTTACTTTAGAAGAATAATTTATATCTTTGGAACAATATGAATATATTACCCCTCTGCCAATTTTCTAAGTTTATTAAAATCGGTTATAAATATTTTTTTGCCCTGTACACGTATAATTTTTTCGCTTTGAAGCTTATTTAAGGTTCTTGAAAACGTTTCGGTTATTGTACCTATATAAGAGGCTATTACAGACTTAGGGGCGGCCAATTTTATAAACGGTTCGGGCAGGTTTTCCGTTCCGCTTTTTTTCACTTCTTTTATTATATATTTTGCCAGCCTGTTAATTACTTCTTTTGATGAAAGGTCTTCAATTTGTTTTACTAATGTCTTCATACGCTTTGCAAAGCCGGCTAACATTTTAAGGGAAATTTCCGGATTTTTCTTTATAAGATTAATAAACTCTTCTTTCGGAACAAATAAAACAATACTTTCTTCAATTGCCGCAGCACTAACAGGATAATTTTTACCTTCGAACAAAGGTATATCGGCGAATATATTAACCGGCTTCACAATATGAATCACTGTTTCTTTACCATCTTCATTTAAATCAAATACTTTTACAATCCCCTTAAGCAGTATATAAAAACCCCGGTAAAAATCTCCGGACGTAAATAAATTTTCGGCTTTTAAATATTTCCGAATTAGACCTATCTCCGAAATTTTTCTCAATTGTTCAATAGAAAGTTCCGAAAAAATAGGAAGAGATTTCAGTGTAGAATTTTGATCTATATTTTCCATTGATGATTTCAAACAAATTGGAAGTAATAATATAATAAATTGAAATCTTTCTATTTATGCATCAACTGCAAACAGGGAATCACATAACAAATTAAATTAGAATAATCTTGGGTCACAAATAAGCATGAGTAATTTTCTTTCTTTTGGATTTGGATTGCGAAGGTCAACTTAAAATCTAAACCAATCATGTGAGAGTAATTCTTTGACGGAGCATTTGTAAATAACATTATAGAATTCATTTCTAACTCTACTTAAAGAATTATGCATCGGGCATCCGACGCCAAATTTGCATTCTTTAAAACCGAAGAGACACAAATTCAAGTCGGCATTTTTATCCAATCCATAAATTACATCGATAATTTTTATATCCCTTGGATCTTTAGCCAAACGAAATCCGCCTCCTTTGCCTTTTTGAGAATAGATGATACCGCTTTTAGTCAATGACTGAAGTACCTTCGAAGTGAACTCCTTCGGAATGTGCAAAGCCCGTGAAATGTCCTTAGAGGAATGTATAGTATTATCATCGAGTTTCGATAAATAGAGAACTGCTTTTATTCCGTATGTAACGTTTTTATGAAAAAACATTTTTGACTAATCTATCTTCGTGCATATTTTTTTGTTAAAGTTGCTTCACTAATCTTTATCCACAATTACACTTGATTGGCTGCATGTATGAATGTTTGATTGAAGTTCCAATCAGACAATCAACAAATCATCCAATCCAGGCAACACTTCCCGGCAACATTCTTACCGGTTTAATTCATCTGTTTAAATTCTTTCTCGTCAAACAATTTCATTGCTTGCGGAAAGAGAATATTTTCCTCCCGGAAGATATGGAGTTTCATTGTTTCGATAATTGCGATACCCTGTTCATAAGCGGCTTCAAATGTAATTTCTTTTGAACGTCGATCCGGTAAACGAGAACCTAATCCCAAAAAGTTAAAAACAATTGCCGCAGCCTGCGCTACTTTTATATGTTCATCTTCCATAATATTTATGCCGGTTAGGGAAGAATCTTTCGAATTATGTTCGCCGATTTCAATAAGTTTTTTATTTAAGAGAGGAAATAAATCCTTTTCTTCTTTTTGATTATGCACCGGAACTTTCTCATCAACAAACTCAAAAAAGTTTTTGAATTTTTCGTCAATCTCTTCATCAAACCGCCACTTGTTTTCGCGCCATTTAATTAATCCTTCCTCAAATCCATTCAATACCTTTGTGAACGCAGTATGTTCGTCAACCAATTTTTGAAGGAACGGATCCAGTTTTTCGTAAGGCATCGGTTCAATGTTTTGGGGATCGTAAGCATCCGGCGGATCGAAAGGTGACATCTCTACGCCGGAGTTTTTTTCAACATATCTTTTTATTGGGTCTTCTGATTTATTCATAGTTCATCTCCTTTACGGACTTTTAATTTCATCATTCTTGCGCGTATAATACCACCAATACCATTGGTTAACTCCGGTTAGTTGCGTGATTACAGATGGGTCAAAACTAATTATCAACCCACTTTTACAAAGCGCAAATCACGGAAATATTCGGATGAATGAGTATACATATTACTTAAGTGACTCAATCCGATTTTTATTGCCGAAAAATTATTCACAACTTCTTCATTTTTTCTCTAAAAAAATAATTTAAAGTCTGTTTGAAATAGCCCTCGTAATAGTTTATTTTTATCAAAAAATAAGAGACAACTCAACCTGTATAGAGCAAAAACATCTCAAATTTCAACCGGTATAATTTCGCTTGCAAAAAGTCTGCATCCGGCATATTTCGCAATGGTTATGTCAACCGGAATTATTTCTATCTCATGTTATCTCCTTGAGATGGATTTGATAGCTGTAATCTTATTCTGGTCGAACATCTGGTTTTACTTATCATTATGGCTTTTCACAATTTTAAGAATCATCTTCAATCATAAAGAATTCTTTCAAGATTTAATTGATCATCAAAATGGTCCGGGTTTCTTCACTATGGTTGCCGGTTCGTGCATACTCGGAAGTCAAATGATACTAATTTATAATGACTACACAGCGGCATTTATACTTTGGTTCATCGGTCTTATATTGTGGATAATTCTTAATTATACAATTTTTAGCGGGTTTACGGTAAAAGAAAACAAACCGCCGTTAGATAAAGGTATTTCCGGTGCGTGGTTATTAGCTGTTGTTGCCATTCAATCAATTGCTGTTTTAAGCGCTCTGATTGCTGTCCATTTAGAACAACCCTATAAATTGCAGATGAACTTTTTAGCACTCTGCATGTGGCTTTGGGGCGGAATGTTGTATATATGGATGATATCTTTAATTTTTTATCGTTATACGTTTTTCAGGTTTTCGCCGGGAGACCTTTCGCCGCCTTACTGGATCAATATGGGTGCTATGGCAATTTCCACTTTAGCAGGTTCTTTACTGATAATGAGTATTGACCATGCTCCATTTTTAGTTTCATTACAACCCTTTCTTAAGGGATTTACAATTTTTTACTGGGTAACAGGAACCTGGTGGATACCGATGTTATTAATACTGGCTATCTGGAGGCACGGCTACAAACGTTTTCCATTAAAATACGATCCTTTATACTGGGGCGCCGTGTTCCCTTTGGGAATGTATACCGCCAGTACTTATCGTATGGCCGAAGCAATGAACATGAATTTTTTAAACCAAATACCCGAATATTTTATATACATTGCTTTAGCTGCTTGGAGTTTAGCTTTTATAGGATTTTTACGTTCCGTTTATAACCAATTAACGGAGCTATTTTATAATAATTAATACGCCCCGGATTATCCACCTCCATTGATCCTAAAGTAACCGAACATAATTTCAAAGAACAATTAATCATTAACCGGCTGATTCAAACTTACTGATAAGCTCCGGTGATTTACTATTAAGCATTTTTGTAACTACCGAGTGGAACCAGGCAAAACATATTAACGATAGTAAGAGCATTATAAACCAGCTTGAAGTCCATATCCCTGTAAAACTTAATGCATAACCGAAAACAATAGGGAAGAAAAATCCGCCAAGACCTCCGAGAACACCTACTGCTCCGCCGACAACCCCGACTTCATTAGGAAAATATTCGGGAATAAATTTATATACACCGCCCATTCCTATTCCCCACGCAATACCGATTAAGAAGACAAGTCCTGTAAATATCCAAACATTTGCCTGAAAGAAAATTCTTGTTACTCCTCTTGCTACAAGCTCTTTTCTTTTAACTTCATCGCCGATGGAAACAACCGGTTCCTGCCACGCTTCAATTTTTGGTAAAACAAGCATGTTATTGTTTTCATGGTAAGATTCAATATTTTTTTGAGTTAATTTTATTTTTTCACCTTCAATTTCAACATAGTTTTCTGTTACATCCGTTATCTTCCCGTTTCGATTTGCTGTTATACCGTAGCCAGGAGAATAAATTTCCATCCGGGGAAAGATCAAAAGAAACGACAAAATAATTGAAGCGCTGAAAACACCGTACATTACTTTTCTGGCTCCGAATTTATCCGCAAGCCATCCTCCGAGAGCACGGAATAAACCGGCGGGCATACTGAATAATGATGTTAAAAATCCGGCAGTAACTAATGGAAGATAATAAGCGTTTACGTAATAGGGCACCAGCCATTGAGAAAAAGCAACAAAGCATCCGAAAACAAGAAAATAATACAGTCCAAATCTCCAAAGACGTATATTTTTTAAAGGATGGAATAATTCGTTAAAAGATTTCGCTTTTTCGGGCAGTTTGTTCTTTGTGAAAAATATGAAAAGGATTCCCATCAGAATTAAGACCGCCGCATATATTTGGGGAAGAATTCTCCAACCTTCTACATGCGCACCGTTTTCAGTTAAATAGTCCAATAGACTGGGTGCAATTAGAGCGGTAAATGCGGTCCCTATTGTACCCACTCCAAATATACCGAGTGCAGTTCCCTGTTTACTTTTCGGGAACCAAAGTGAAGTAAAAGCTATTCCGGCGGCAAAACTTGCGCCTGTAAATCCAAATAGAAAACTAAGTATTGCAAACACTAAAAAACTATTTGCAAAGGCCAATAAATACATTGGTATACTAGTAAAAAACAACAAAGAAACGAAAATGATTTTTCCGCCGAACTTGTCGGTTAACATCCCGATCGGGAATCGGAAAATTGAACCTGATAGAATCGGAATGCCGAGAAGCCAGCCGACTTCAACGCTGCTCCAATTAAATGTTCCGGTATCAACAAGAAAAGTTACCAGCACGCCGTTAATTGTCCATGCCGCAAAACAGATTGTAAATGCGACCGTATTCATAAATAATATTTGGTATGATTTACCGGATACTTTTTCTACCATACTTCTCCTATCCCGTGATTATTATTCAATTTTTACGATTATCGGCATAACTCAGCAAGCAATTAATTTTCTTGCTGCATTGAAGAAATTTTTATCTTATATATTTCTTTTGTTTAGTTATTTTTCGGTTTATGTATATTCCAACTTGATTGTGGATCTCTGATTTTCTTTCTATCCCAATTCCAAATAACCTTTTGATAAGGACGCCATAAATAACTAAGCGGATAAACGAGTAAATGAACAAGCCGGGTGAACGGAATTATCATAAAAATTGTAAATGCAAGAATAATATGGAGTTGAATCATGAAAGGAAGCATCGCAACCGCATCAATGTTCGGGTTGAATGTGAAAATTGATTTTAAGTAAGGCGAAAGAACAGTCGCAAACCAAGATGATCCCCATCTGTAGCTGAATGCAACCCAAAGTCCAAAAAAGATTTCAGTAATTAATATTGCTTCTAAAATGATATCAATCGGGCTTGTAACTTTTCTCAAACGTGCGTCGGTCAGCCGTCTATAAAATAAATTGATCAATCCTAGTAGTGTAACAACACCGCCGACAAAGGCACTGATCTCGAGAATTAATAATCTAACCGGCTGCTGATTCCACGCTAATATTGAACTCGGAAAAAGAAAAGCAATTAAGTGCCCGAAGAACAAAAACAATATTCCCCAATGAAACGGAACCGATCCCCAATAAAGCTTCCTTGTTTCTAAAAACTGAGATGACAAAGAAGAAAACTTAAACTTTGTCGCCTTGTACCTGTAAATCGTTCCAACAAGAAACATCAACAAAGCAGCATAAGGCAGGGCAATAAAAAATATTACGTTGAACGCATTCATTTTAATTTATCCTAATTTTTCTATTTCTACTATTGTAAAATAAATCGAAATAAATCCCGAACCTGATTAGGGTTCTTAATTTAATTGCCAAGTATAACCGTTGAACTCAACCCCCAGCCCCCTTCTCTTACAAAGAGAAGGGGGAATAAAAGGGGGATGAGTTTTCTAAACACTAATTAAAATGTAATCCTTCTTTCATTTACATCAGTTAGTTATTTTCAATTTCCAATTCTTGTTTAATCTGATTCACAAAATTTTTATCATCTATTTGATTCACTATCAGTTCCGAAAAATCTTCCTCCAACATCATCAACAATGCTTGTATGGTTCTGCGGTATATTAACCCGTAAGATCCATTTCTCTCAATGATCGTTCTATGATGTTTGCGATATACTTTGCTCTTCTTTTCAATATGTTTTGAATCAAACTCCGATTCGATTTTTCTCAAAGCCGGATACAGTAAAAACGATATAATATCAGCACGCAATTCTTCATCTTTTAATTTTGCAAGTAACCTTAAAACGTTGGGAAGATGATCGCTCAATTCACTGCCGCAAGAATTGTCAGCTTTCTTATGTTCATTATTAAGATTGACGAGCAATTCACCTCGTTTGTAATCATCGCCAAAGAGAACGTAGCCGAGATCGAGAGTTGTCAACGCTTGAACATCGAACGAGCGAGTGTAAATTTCTTCCCACGATTTCGGATCAGCGGATTTTGCAAACCCGGTAAAGTCGTTAAACAATTTTGCCGCTTCGGGATAATTGATATCCAAATACTGCTGCACATTTTCAATTTTACTTTTTAACGAATCGCTCGGGTAATCAAAAACATCTGCATATATTTCATAACTATCATATTTGTTATAATTATCAATCATTACAATCCTCTCTGCGGTGTTTCTTTGAAACCGAATCCTGTTGAACCTTTTGTATCGCCTGCAAAATCCATCATTTCAATCGCTTGCTCTCTGTGTGCGGGCGGTATGTTGAACCTGTCGTCAAATTTTGCAAGAGAAGTTAACCGGTATATATCATCTGCAATTTCAGCCGTTAGTTTCACTTCGTTCAAAGTGTTGTTTGTTAATTCTGCATCAACGTCGCCGACAGTTACGTGTCTTCTATGAACCCTAACTGCAAGCTGCTTTTTGAGAACTTCAATTAATTTCTCTTCGCTTCCTGTTCCAAACAAATTAGCCATATATTTAACTGGAAAACGAGCCTGTTCAACTGTCTGCATAATAGTTTTTGAAGTTGTATCATATCGATGGTTTTTATCCCAGAACTTTGCAATCGGATCGAGCTTGACGGCTTGTTGGCTGTCGTCGGACGTACCGAGTGAAGCCATAACCGGCAGCATCGGCGGAACATAAAAGAGCATCGGCAGCGTTCTGTATTCTGCATGAAGCGGAAGAGCCAAACCCCATTCTTTTACAAACTTGTAGACAGGAGAAGTCTGAGCTGCTTTAATTGTTGAATCTGCAACACCGTTTTCTTTTGCGCTTCGGATTACTTCTTCGTCAAACGGATCAAGTATCAAATCGAGCTGGCTGTCGATTAATTCGGATTCCGGTGCCGAAGCAGCTTCTTCAATTTTATCGGCATCATAAAGCAAAACGCCGAGATAACGAATTCTTCCGACGCACGAATGCATGCAAGCAGGCGCGTGCCCTGCTTCCAAACGGGGATAACATAAAATACATTTTTCCGATTTGCCCGTGTTCCAATTGTAATATGATTTTTTATACGGACAAGCGGTAACACACATTCGCCAAGCACGGCAGACTTTCTGATTTATAAGCACAACTCCGTCTTCACCCCGTTTATAAATTGCGCCGGAAGGACAAGAAGCAACACAAGCGGGATTCAAACAATGATTACAAATTCTCGGCAGATAAAACATCGCCATCTTTTCCAATTGGAACATTGCTTCTTGCTCTGCTTTACTCAGGTTTTTAAGATTAGGATCACGGCGCGCATATTCGGGCGTGCCGCTTAAATCGTCATCCCAATTCGGTCCGCCTTTAATATCAATTGGTTTCCCGGTCACAAGCGAAACCGGTCTGGCTGTCGGTTGATCATCGCTTGCGGGTGATTCAATAAGATCGAGATATTTATAAGTCCACGGTTCGTAGTAATCATCGAGTACCGGCAGATAAGGATTATGAAAAATGTTTAGCAGTCCTTTGTATTTACCGGAACCTCTAAGCGAAATTTTACTTTGACCGTTTTTCTTCCAACCGCCTTTGTAAATATCTTGGTCTTCCCATTTTGTAGGATAACCCGTACCCGGTTTTGTCTCCACATTGTTCCACCACATATATTCGGCGCCTTTCCGGTCCGTCCAAATATTTTTACATGCGATTGAACAAGTGTGGCACCCGATACATTTATCGAGATGAAATACCATTGCTATTTGTGAGCGTACGTTCATAGTTTTTACACTTTTATGAAAATTATTTTTTGTTTTTCTATTAACCCACAATTACACAGTATAATTACCCTCGGTTTAAGAGTTAATTGCATAAAGTTGCATAAGTCTGTATTGCCCGTGGCTTCAGCCACGGGAGGATAAATCTCAAAAGTGTTGGGACTTTAGTCCCATTAAATGTGGGAAATGGGGCTAAAGCCCGGACTATAGTTATCAATATAAGTCCCCGACTTAAAAGTCGGGGCAATAAAACTAGTTCTGCAACATACACTAAAGCCAAGGGCAATAAAATCATCAAAACTCCACTTTATTCATCTTCTTGACAAAAACGTGCGCATCACGGTTCGGTGCAGTCGGTCCCCAGTAATTAAAGTGATACGAGAACTGTCCGTAACCACCCGCAAGAAGATTCGGTTTTAAGTGAGTGCGCGTAATACTGTTATTTCCGCCGGCTCTTTTGTTTCCTCTCTCCGTCGATTTTGGAATTGTAATTGTTCTTTCAACAGTATGATAAACAATGCATACACCTTTAGGAATTCTGGTGCTTACAACCGCCCGTGTACAATAAACACCGTGGTCATTATAAACTTCTACCCAATCATTATCTCGTATTCCTAATTCTTTTGCATCCTCTTCGCTCAGCCAGCAAGGTTCGCATCCTCTCGAAAGAGTAAGCATTCTCAAGTTATCCATATAGGTTGAATGAATATGCCATTTACCGTGAGGTGTTAGACAGTTGAGCGCTTTTGCATCTTTATTTTTTAATGTTTCTTTCAAGTCGCCGAATACTTCAGGGCTTGGAGACGGTTTGTATGTTGGAAGATGTTCGCCGAATTTGATATACATTTCGTGATCGAGATAAAAATGCTGCCTGCCGGTTAATGTTCTCCACGGCACTAATCTTTCAACATTATAAGTAAATGCTGAGTACGCTCTGCCGTTGTTCATTAAACCCGACCAAACCGGGGATGTGTTATATCTTCTCGGTTGCGCCTGAAGGTCCTTAAAATCCATTCGTACATCTTTGCTTCCTTCAGCTAAATCGGATAAAACTAAACCTGATTTTTCTTCCATAAATTCATACGCACGCTTTGTAAGCTCGCCGTTTGTTAATGAGGAAAGATGGAGTACTGCGTTTGCTGCCGATATTGCTTCTTTTAACGAAGGATAAACTTTGCCGTCGATTTTTTCTTTCGAAAAATGATTTGACTTCAACATCTCATCGTAAAAATCTTCGCATTTGTAATGGTTACCGTGGGCGTCGAGACCGGATTTCTTAATATTATCACCAAGTGAAATAAATTTATCGTAAATTTTTGTGTAGTCTCTTTCAACAACGGCAATCTTGTGCATTGTTTTACCGGGAACCGCTTCGCATTCTCCTATGAACCAATCTTTCATTTCAGGTTGTGTAATTTCATCGGCCGAATCGTGTGAAAGAGGCGCCGTTACAATATCGGTCTGCGGTTCATTAAAATGAGTTTTTGCAAGCTCGCTTGTTTTCTGTGCGATGGCTTTAAAAATTTCCCAATCCGACTTCGATTCCCAAACCGGCGCTATTGCAGCCGAGAGCGGATGAATGAACGAGTGCATATCGGTACTGTTAAGATCATCCTTTTCATACCAAGAGGCGGCAGGTAAAACTATATCCGAATACAAAGCTGATGAATCCATCCTGAAGTTAAGGTCAACAACTAAATCCATCTTACCGACAGGTGCCACATCGTGCCATTTTAATTCTTCGGTTTTCTCTTCGTTGTCTTTTGCAATCGTATTGTTATGAGTGCCGAGGTAATGCTTGAGAGCATATTCGTGTCCCTTCATACTGCCCGAGATTGCATTGCCCCGCCAGATATACCAGACACGAGGGAAGTTAATCTCGTTATCGGGATCAGCGATTGAATATTCCACTTCTCTGTTTTTTAACTTTTCTAAAACGAATTTCTTTATTTCCCCGGGATCTTTTGAACCGGCTTCTTTGCTTAGTTCCAAAGTGTTTTTGTTGAATTGCGGATAGAAAGGCATCCATCCCATACGAACGGCTTTGAAGATCAAATCGCCCATATGTTTTTTTGTAAGCTCATTATCGGGACCGGTGCTGTATCTTGAAGTGAGTCCGTCATATCGGTATTGGCATGTATTTATATAATGCCAGATAGGAGTTTGCTGAAGCCGTGACGGACCGACCCAATCTTTAGCGAATGCAATTGTGCCCCAAGAATCGGACGGTGCTAATTTTTCTTGCCCAACATAATGATTCAAACCGCCGCCGTTTTTACCGACGCAGCCGGTTAACATTAATGCCATAATTCCTGCGCGGTACATAAGATTATTATGATACCAGTGATTCACTCCCGCGCCGATAATTATCATACATTTACCTTCCGTTACTTCGGCGGTGTTTGCCCATTCTCTTGCATAACTGATTACTGTTTTTGAATCGATACCGGTGAAAATTTCCTGCCAAGCGGGAGTGTAAGCCGCATCTTTGTCGGTATAATCTTCCGGGTACTCGCCCTCCAATCCCCGGCTGACGCCATATTGGGACATCGTCAAATCATAAACGGTAGTGACGGCTATTTTCTTTCCGTCTTTTGTTTGAATATATTTTACCGGAACTCCGCGTTGACGTGTTTGATTTAACCCGTATTCAACAAATTCTACTTGCAGTACTTCATCTTTGTGATCAATTAATGTTAAGAGGGGATCATAATTAGAATTGTCGGTTGAATTCTCGTACTTAAGATTCCATGCTCCTTTTTCATTATCCCACCTGTGACCGACACTTCCTTTCGGAACAACAAGCTTGCCTGTTGTCGCATCTATGTTTAAGAATTTCCAATCTCCGTTTGAGATATTTTGATATTCTTCAATTCTGTTGGCTCTTACTAATCTACCCGGCTTATAAACTCCGTTTTCGTTTTTTAACTCAACGAGGTAAGGCGAGTCGGTGTATTTTTTAACGTAATCAATAAAGTAAGGAGCTTTCTTTTCGTGATGGAATTCTTTTAGAATAACGTGAGTAACCGCCATCCAAAAAGCGCCGTCGCTACCGGCGTGAAGGGGAATCCATTGATCGGCATATTTTGAAACTTGACTGAAGTCGGGTGAAAACACAACCGCTTTAGTACCGTTGTGACGGGATTCCGCGAAGAAGTGGCAGTCGGGTGTCCGCGTCATATTAAGATTTGACCCCATCACTGCGATCATTTTTGAATTATACCAATCTGCGCTTTCGCAAACATCGGTCTGCTCGCCCCAAATTTCGGGTGAAGCGTTCGGCAGATCGCAGTACCAGTCGTAAAAGCTTAGATTAACCCCGCCGAATAGTTGAAGAAACCTGCTGCCTGCAGCATAACTTAACATCGACATAGCGGGAATAGGTGAGAAACCGATTACTCTATCGGGTCCATATTTCTTTGCCGTGTAAATATTTGCAGCTGAGATAATTTCGAGAACCTCATCCCAAGAAGTTCTTCTAAAGCCCCCTTTTCCGCGCGCAGTTTGGTATTCTTTTCTCTTTCCTTTGTTGTTCTGTAAATTTTCCCAGGCTTTCAATGGATCGCCGGTTTTTTCTTTTTCTTCTCTATAAGCGTCAACCAGCGCTCCTCTTATCAAGGGATATTTAATTCTAAGCGGGCTATATAAGTACCAAGAAAAGGAGATGCCGCGTTGACAGCCGCGCGGTTCGTAAGGAGGCAGGTTGCTTTCCAGTAAAGGGTAATCCAATTGCTGTGTTTCCCAAACAACTATGCCGTCTTTAACATGAATCTGCCAGGAGCATCCGCCCGTGCAGTTTACGCCGTGTGTGCTGCGCACTATTCTATCGTGTTGAAAACGGTTACGGTAAAATTCCTCCCACTTTCTTGTATCAGGGGAAACGATGTCTTGAATCCAGCTCATAAACTCACTTATATTTTTTTATTAAAAATTAACGATTGGTAATAACGCTGTACTTTTTTACTCTGCGCCAGTTAAACAAGAGTAAAAGGAATACTAAATTTATTCCAAAGATTATTGGTATTAACAGATTAATATCGTATGCACCTGCTAATGATTGATTTACTCCTCTGTTATCCGCATCGTATAAGAAAGCCAGCAGGTTTTTTATTTCATCATCGGTGAGTGGTTTTACGGTATAAGCATTTGCCATTGCCGGGAAGGGTGGGTTCCTGATTATACCGTCAATTCCGGCGGGACTCAATCTTGAGAAAGCTGTTGTTAAATCTTTTGCCAAACGACCGCCACTTGTTACATTCGGTACACTCACATTATGACAAGCTATACAAGGAACTCCCCCGTTAGAGAATTGAGTTTTTCCTTCAAATAGGTTTTTACCATTTTCTACATCTGCAGCCGAGACCAACGAAGCGTTGAAAATATCTTTAGGTGTTTTCTTATTTGGATTTTTAGGGTCGGGACTATTAATAGAGATGTAGCTCAATACCGCTTCTATTTCACTTTTATTAAGCGGTTGATCCGGCATCAATACTTTGTTGTTCTCCGCGTAAACGGCATTTGCAATTGAATCGCCGGAGTTAATCAGAGTTTGAGAAGATTGAATAAATTGAATAAGCCAATCGTTGTCTCTTCTTTCCATAATTCCAGCTAAATCAGGGCCTACTCTCTTACCTTCGCCGATGGTATGACATGCGGTACATTTCTCATTAAATAGTTTTTCACCGCTGGATTGGGCGGTAATATTTTGGAACAATACAATAATGACCATCACGGGAAGGGAAATGATTTTTCTCATATGAATTTGCCCAAATAATTTATGATCTATTTCTAATTTAACGAGACAGTCAATTCGAAGAGTATTAATCAGAATTTTTATTCTGTTTTTAATTTATGAGAATAATAAATCAGACGCAAGTAATTTAAGTATTATTTTCGGAAAAAATATTCTGGTTATATCAAACTTAGAACATTGGAATAGTAATTGTGTTTATTTTCACGGATCGCTAAATTCGCTCGGTGTATATTAATTTCATTCACCTAATGTTATGAACGAAGTATATTTGAAAAATTATTTAAAACGAATTCGTCTACAAAGGAAAATAATCCCTTACTTAAATACGTTAACTTTACTGCAGAAACATCATCTTTTGAATATTCCGTTTGAAAATTTAGATATTCATCAGGGCATTCCCATAATAATAAATGTCGATAATTTTTATAAAAAGATTATTATCAATAAAAGAGGCGGGTTCTGTTACGAATTAAACGGTCTCTTTAACGAACTTCTGAAAGCGCTTGAGTTTAATACCTATATCGTATCTGCGCGAGTCTTTAATACTAACGGAAATTATGGTGAAGAGTTTGATCATCTCGCAATTATAGTTCTACTTGATAATGAAAAATGGTTAACCGATGTCGGCTTTGGTGAATTTTCCTTTTCACCGCTGAAAATCAAAATAGGCATTGAACAAAAAGATGAGAGAGGGATATTTAGAATAATAAGATTTAATGAAGAATATTATGCGGTTCAGAAAAAGACTTCACCCGGTTGGAAAAACGAATATCTTTTCTCACTTAAGCCAAGAACTCTTTCCGAGTTTTCGGAAATGTGCCGTTATCATCAAACCTCGCCGAGATCAAGTTTTACTCAGAAGAAAATATGCAGTATCGCAACTTCAACCGGACGTATTACTCTAACCGATAATAGTTTGAAGATTACAAACAACCGTAAAGCAAAAGAGACTGCAATCTCGAAAGAGAACCAGTTTTTTGAATTATTGAAAAAGTATTTTGATATTGAATTATAGCGTAGATTTTTTTCATTTAAAATTCTCAGAAGTCTTTAAGTGCAATCACTATAACTTCCTATCCGAATAATACTTATTGTAAATTTCTTCGCACAAAGATTTTAGTTTGCTCAAAGAAGTTCTAATTTTTCTCTTGCTTTGTTTTCTGCTGAAAAAAATCATTAGGAGCTTCGGGTAAAACCCCTTTTGGGCAAAGTTTAATTCCAACCGGAGAAGTGTGCCTAAACCTTTCGGTTTTATATTGTAAGTAAGATAAACATTAAAAGTAATCAATCTGCTGCTGAGTTTTTCGATATATACCGTTCTTTCACTGTTTATATAAACAGATTGATAATCGATCAGTATGGGTTTAATAAATATGCCGCTCATCGAACATTTGTGAGTTCCACCGATCCGCGGTATTGTTCTCTCGTTAAATTGTATATTTTGTAATATAGTTATCCAATTGACTTTGAATTTGAAATTCGTAATTATACCCCGTACAAAGTCGGGAGGAGTATCGATATAAATTTTGAATTTGATTTTACTGCTGCCCTCTTGAATGGGAGGCAGCGGTTGACGAACATCAATCTTATTTTTTAATTCACCGACGTCAATATGATAGTATGTTACAGTCCCAAGATGTTTATATTCTATCTCTCCCTTTCCAATTTTACTCCAATCAATTAATTTGTTGAGCTCACTTTTGTCCTGAGTCTTCAGATATGTATCAGATAAGAGAATGTACTCCTTTTCCTCGATGTTATTTTTCAATAACCTATGAGCAAGGATAACATCGCTACCGAAAAGTTTATTGTGGGTTTTAATAGTAACCGGACTTACTTTTCCGTAATGAACAATAAATTTTAGAGATAAATTAATTGCTGTTTTGCAACAGCTGCAATCACAAAGCGTATCAAAAGAAAACTGTTTTATATATCGATGAAAATTTGTGAATATTAAATTACACTGAGTAATAATTTCTTCTAAAGATGGTGGTTTCCCGAATTTATAAAAAAGGACCGCGTCACCTTCCAATTCGGATACCGATAAATCCAACTGATTCGAATCGATAATAATTTCAAGCAACTCGGCAATTATATAACGGCAATGCATATTATCCGAGCCGTGCATATACTCAGTAAATCCGCTTATATCGGGAATAAGAATTAATGCTGGTCTTATTGCTGCAGTATTATTTTCATTTTCAATTAGTGTTGGCATTGTAATTCTTTATCAATGCAGAAAAAAGTATCAACGGAATTATTTTGCTTGACCTTTAATCTCATCCTTCACAAATCTAATTAAAAGAAGTGGCATTTTGGGTTTAGCAATTACATTGTGAAATACATTTGTTTCTATTGATATCAATCTTCCCGGTTTCAATTTAACTTTTTTGTCCTCGTGAAAAATCAATTCATCATCGCCGGAAATACAAAAGATAACAAACGGCATTTTAACCGAATGCTCTCCTAAACTTTTTCCATTCATCATATTAATATGAGAAATTTTTCGCCGAGTACCATCAAACAGATGTTAAATATTAAGTTCTTTTTCATCGTCCATGTTCTCTGAATATTCAAATATGGTTAAATCATTTTCAGTCTCTTAAACCGTATTTATTTGAAGTAAGATTAAAAACAAGCTGACTGATAAACAATGAATTTTAATTTGGACATTATTTCGCCTGTAATTAATTTGAAATACAGCACACATTTTCTGAAGCACATGATATACTCTTTAGTTTTTATTCTTCGGTACCATATGTAAGAAATCTCCGTACTGCATAGGTTCTTCCAAACGGCAAGACCAAACGAGTTTTTCGGTACCGTCTTTATCTTTCCAATAAGTAATATCGGGGCAGCCGTCGCACATATTTTGATCGCCGTTAGGCAGCAGATCAACCGGCTGAATAATAAGTATCGACTGCATATATGCTTTCTTAAAAATCCGGAACGGGTTAGCGGCAATATATTTCAAGTAATTCTTCAATGCCTTACGGACACCCTTATCAAAAGTCCATGCGTTTAACATTGTTGCCCTTCCGAGAGATTGCACTTTGGGTGATGCATAAGACAAATACTTATCGGTAAAGAAATGATAACCCGACATAACAAATTCCATAAATTTTTTACCGGCATAACCGAATATTTTATCTCTATTGCCGACTCTTTCGGTTAGAAGCCACTTAAAATAATCCGAGCGGTGTGTTCCGTTCAAATATGCCGAAGGTGCGAAATCGGGGAATCTTTCTCTAATTTTTTTGACTACATCGGGAGCCATAATATCTACAACTTCATCGTGATCGGAATGATAGTGAACGTCATCCCATTCTATTTTTTTATTGCCCGCATAAAAATCGAAGGGAACGTTTGGAGTTATATATCTAAAAAGAATGAACACCATAGTATCAACGATATCGATATGCTTCTGAGCCCAGTCAACCAACTCGGGTACATATTGCAGCGTATCTTCATAAACTGTTGAGTTAAAGGAGCAGGCAATTCCACCTTCTTCTGCTAACATTTCTGCATAATAAAGGCGAAGTTCATTAAGCTCAACTTCCGTTTTATTCTGCCATTTTTCTTCTCTGCCTCTGCCTTGCTTACTGTCTATGTGAAATGTAAATCCGAAAACGCCGGCATTTTTCAATTCGTGTAAAAGCTCTTTTGTTAAAGCAATCCCGTTTGTATTGATGATTGGTTTTAACCCGCGTGATTTGATCTCCGCAACCAACTCTATAATATGGTTATATAGAAGAGGTTCGCCGCCGGCAATTGAAATACAATCTGATTTTCGCTGCGATTGAAAAAAATCGAGTTCGTGTTTTACTTCTTCGAAAGGTTTATGTGAATTTTTGATGTTTTTGCGGTAACAGCCGTAGCAGCTCAAATTGCATTGAGCCAACGGTTCCAGCCAAGTGATGCCGTTATCGGGCATTGACCAGGGAAGTCTGTAAAGTGAGTCGAGAGGAATATATGATTCTGTCATTTTGCACCTCTTACTTTATGAGTAGAGTTGTTAATTATATACTATCTAATTTTTTCACAATTATCTAATCCGATAATATTTCTGTCTATTCCATATACTAATGATCTATCAAACGAAATTTCAGGTTTACAGAATTATGGAAATGGAGAAAAGTTATATAAAGGACGAATCAAATAGATTGACGAAAGGAATTCGCTTATTAAATATCAAGCGCGATGATGTTAATTTAAAAAAGAAGTTCATTCGACTTTCCTTTAACGATGAAACCGTAGGTGCATTTTCAGAATTATTTATCTGAAATCAAAATAAGTTTAGTAACGAATATAATCAAGAGTTTATTTTTGCAATGGCATTCTAAAGATTTCTCATTCGCTGCGCAGCACATCTATTGGTTCGCGAAGCGAAGCACGTTAAGCGGGATAAGCGCCGATAAACACCCCAATAAACATTGAAAATCCGAATGATAACATTACTGATGTTAGTGAGATAACAATGCTCCAATCAAAATTATGTTTTATTGAAAGTAACGCTATAATCCCGATAAAAATTCCGATTACTCCACCGCCTAAACTTAAGAAAGACGACTCGAATATAAATTGTGTTCTAATATCTTTAATGTTCGGCAGAGTTTGAAATGATTGCCGATTTAATCTCATCCCGATTATGAACACTGGCAAAGAAACGAATAAAATATAACTTAAAATTTTCTAAGGAAGGTCAAGAAGAACTTTCGAAGTTCCATTTGCGTACAGTTAAACAGATGGCAAGGGGCAATTGATGTTTTCAAAGAAACAACTTCGGTGAGAGGGGAAAAACTTGAGAGAAAATATCAAAATATAAAGTAGGTGAACTGGATTTAAAGAGGGCTTATTTCGGACGTATTCGGTAGGGCATTCCCGAGGCAATTCAAACAAACGAATTACATCTTGAGTTAATCGATCTGGTTTTCGAATCAGCCGTCCGGCAGCAACTATCGGAAGAATAATGATGGGTGAAATCGAAAGCGAAGACGAGACCGAGCAATCGACGGAAAATAAAAAGAATTAATTCCCGGCCAGTTTTAATATTCTAAACGATCCTCTAATTACAAAACTAAACACAATTGCACCAATTATTAAATCGGGAATTTTTGAATCGAGTAAACTTACCAATATGCCTGCTGCAATCACTCCGCCGTTCACAATTATATCGTTCGATGTGAAAATCATACTTGCCTGAACGTGCGCTTCTTTACTTTTTGTTTTCTGCAGAATTGTTAGCGAAGCAACATTACCGATCAATGCAAATATTGAAACAGTTATCATTGTTTTAAAATCGGGCAAACCTTCGAATCCGATGAATCTTCTTATTACTTCGATAAACCCGATTACCGCCAAAGTAAATTGAAAATAGCCCGCTAACTTTGCTACTAATTTTTTCTTTGAGATTGTTTTACCCACTGCAAGAAGGCTTAGCCCGTAAACAGCCGCATCGGCAAACATATCGAGCGAATCGGCTACAAGACCCATTGATTTTGAAATTAAACCGGTGGTCATTTCAATAACAAAAAAAGCAAAGTTGATGATCAGCACCGTCCACAAAAGTTTGGTTTGATTAGCTTCTTCATCCAGAACACTTTTCGGTTCGTCGATTGGTTTGCTTTCAATTAAAGATGAATCCAAATTCAATTCATCTATACTTTTGGTTATTTCATCATTGTTATTCGAATGAATTACCGATAGAGTTCTGTCGGTAATATCAAAATCTAATCTTTTGATATTACTCAAACCCTCCAATTTCATTCTCACCATCTGCTCTTCGGCAGAACAGTCCATTTTTGAAATTCGGTATTTGGTTTTTATTAATTCGTAATTCGACATTTATTCGGTTTCCCACTACTTATTTCGTTTATTAAAATATTAAGATTCCTTATCGAAAAAAAGGATTCGGAATCGCTAAGAATAAAAACAAAAATTGACAACATATCTTTTTATTCATATATTTTAATCAGAATAAATATTCTGTTTATAGATATCCACCTTTTTTGAGAGTACTTTTAATAAAATTTAATAAGACATCATATTCCTTTTATACCTTGGAAAAAGGAGAATAAAATGATTACAACCGCATTTCAAAAAGACCCGGACAAAGTAATTGTAAAAGATATAATTACAACAAACATAAAAGCAGCGCATGTTTTTGAAAAACACGGTATTGATTTCTGCTGCAATGGTAATCGACCGCTTAAAGAAGCGTGCGATGAAAAAAATATTAACATCGAAGTAATACTCTCCGAGCTTGATTCAGTTATGATTTCCGAAGAACAAGAGGATAAACGGTTCGAAACCTGGGACTTAAAATTTCTAATAGATTACATCGTAAATAATCATCATTCTTATGTAAAAAATGCCATCCCTCAGATGATGCCTCACTTAGAAAAGGTTGCATTTAAGCACGGAAATAAATATCCTGAATTAGAGAATATCAAGTCTCTTTTTGAAGATGTGGCGGAAGAAATGATTTCGCATATGCATAAAGAAGAGACAATTCTCTTCCACATAATACGGTATTTAGTTGATTGCAAAAAATTCAACGAAAGGCCGAAGATGAGCGGATTTAAGACCGTTAGAAATCCTATCGACATGATGGAAGCCGAGCACACCAACGCCGGCGGTGCAATGGAAAAAATCAGAGAGTTGACTAACAACTTTACTCTCCCTGCAGATGCGTGCAACACTTTCAAACTTACTTACAAAGAATTAGAAGACTTCGAAAAAGATTTACACATTCACGTTCACTTAGAAAATAATATTCTGTTTCCGAAAGCAATAAAATTAGAAGACGAGTTACTTAAACAAAACTAAGGTAGAATAATGAAAAAATATTGGATTGGATTTGCTGCGGTCATTATAATTTCATTCGCTGTATTAGGATATATCGGGTCTAAAATTTACCAAAAAGCGCCACCGATTCCCGATAAAGTTGTAAGTACAAATGGGGAAGTAATTTTTGATAAGGGAGAAATAAGCGCCGGGCAAAATGTTTGGCAGGCAATGGGTGGAATGGAGCTTGGATCTGTTTGGGGACACGGAAGTTACGTTGCACCCGATTGGACTGCTGACTGGCTTCACCGCGAAGCGGTCTTTATTTTAGATGCTTGGGCTAATGAAGAATCCGGAAAAGATTTCGAAAACATAAATGAAGAAGCTCAAGGTAAACTTAAAGCCCGGCTTACCGATTTAATGAAAGCCAATCGATACAACGAATCGACAAAGACTTTAACGGTTGAATCGGTTCGCGCAGAAGCAATTAAAGCCAATATTCAATATTATACAAAGTTGTTTAAGGAAGGCAGAGAAGATTATGCAATTCCAAAGAACACTTTAACAGACGACAATAAAATCAGATTAATGAGCGGATTCTTTTTCTGGAGCGCATGGGCTGCAGCCGCAAATAGACCGGGCGAAGAGTTAACTTACACAAGCAACTGGCCTCACGAAGAATTAATTGACAACAAACCAACTAGTGAAACGGTTGTTTGGACAGGCGTTAGTATTATTATACTTCTTGCCGGTATTGCCGGGATGGCTTGGTTTTATGCATCGCAGAGAAAGGAAGAAGAGTTTGAAGAGGTCCCTAAAGATGATCCGCTTCTTTATACTTCCGCAACTCCATCGCAGAAAGCTGTTGTAAAATATTTCTGGGTTGTATCGGGATTGTTTTTAATGCAAATAATTCTGGGAGTAATAACCGCACACTATGGTGTTGAAGGCGACGGATTTTACGGCATTCCCCTTTCAGAAATTCTGCCGTATAGTGTATCGAGAACTTGGCACACGCAGCTCGGCATACTTTGGATTGCAACGGCTTGGCTTGCAGCAGGTTTATATATCGGTCCTTCGGTAAGCGGAGTTGAGCCGAAGGGTCAAAAGCTTGGTGTTAATATTTTATTCGGCGCATTGCTCGTAGTTGTTCTTGGTTCAATGGCTGGACAATGGTTAAGCGTAAAAGGTTATCTCGAAGGAGATGCTTGGTTTTACTTCGGTCACAGCGGTTATGAATACATTGACCTCGGAAGATTTTTTCAAATCGCATTGTTAATCGGATTGTTCTTGTGGCTATTCTTGATGACTCGTTCAATTCTTCCCGCACTCAAAAAGAACGACAACCAGAAACCGATTTTAACTCTGTTCTTAATTTCAATTATTGCGATAGCAGGTTTCTATGGTGCTGCTCTCGGTTACGGAAAAACTACAAACTTGGCAATTGCCGAATACTGGCGATGGTGGGTAGTTCATCTTTGGGTAGAAGGATTTTTTGAAGTATTTGCAACCGTCGCAATTGCATTCCTTTTTGCTCGTATGAAATTGATAAGCATAAAAACAGCCGGAACTGCTACAGTACTTGCTTCAACAATATTTTTATCAGGCGGAATTATCGGAACGCTTCACCACTTGTATTTTTCGGGCACACCGGTTTATGTTTTGGCACTCGGCTCGGTTTTCAGCGCGCTTGAAGTTGTACCGCTGCTTTTTGTCGGATACGAGGCTGTTGAAAACTATAAACTCTCAAAAACAAAAGACTGGGTCAAAAAATATAAATGGCCTATCTACTTTTTCATTTCAGTTGCATTTTGGAATATGCTTGGTGCGGGTTTATTCGGATTTATGATTAATCCCCCGATTGCACTTTATTACATGCAGGGTTTAAACACCACACCGGTTCACGGACATGCGGCTTTGTTTGGTGTTTACGGTATGCTCGGAATCGGATTGATGTTATTTAGTTTACGCGCTCTTCGTCCGAAGGATGAATGGAAAGAGAAAACTCTCAAGTTTTCATTTTGGACAATTAACTTCGGTCTGTTTGCAATGGTTGTCTTCAGCATTCTGCCGGTCGGTTTAATGCAGACGTGGGCTTCGGTAAAACACGGCTATTGGTATGCGAGAAGTGCGGAATTTTTACAGACCGGAGTAATGGAAACAATCAGATGGACGAGAGCATTCGGCGATACAATTTTCGCAATCGGTGCCGTTGCATTGTTTATTTTTATCGTCGGATTAACAACGGGTCATTCCTTGAATAAGAAACATGAAACGGATAGCGTTGAATAATTTTTATACATCAGCGGGGCTGCACATTTTGTTCAACCCCGCCGGGGTTGTTTTTTTTCTTAATTTAATATTCTATTCATCTTGAATCCCTTCGGGATTCTTACATTTTTAACGTAAACTAGAATAAATTGGATGACTCAAAAGCGGTCAATTATGAATTGTGGAAATATTATTATATTCATCATACCTGTCCAAAATGTTTTT
>NPIE01000596.1_pt4 | contig 41218 bp, 41 predicted proteins | sample 8637661 | NCBI WGS metagenome assembly NPIE01 (sample SAMN07420842, study PRJNA396082) | bioreactor metagenome | isolation source: sample BA12 brine-fed electro-methanogenic bioreactor BA | place: Japan: Kochi | collected 2016-12-09 | reverse complement strand
CTGATGGCTGAAAGCCGCACGCTGACCGCTACTTCGAGGAGACCTCTATGGACAAAGCAGGACAAGAGCAGGCAGTAAATCCCCCGCTGGAGGCGCTGCGCGAGCGCCAGGCCGCCGCCCGCCGGGGCGGGGGCGAGGCCCGCATCGCCAAGCAGCACGCCAAGGGCAAGCTGACAGCGCGGGAGCGCCTCGACCGCTTTCTCGATCCCGGCACCTTCCACGAGCTGCAGAGCTTCGCCGTCACCCAAAACGGTGAGGACGACCCCATTCCCGGCGACGGCGTGGTCGCGGGCTGGGGAGAGGTGGAAGGACGCACCATCTTCGTCTACGCACAGGACTTCACCGTACTGGGGGGCTCTGTCTCGCTCACCCACGCTCGCAAGATCGTGCGGGTGCAGCAGCTGGCGATGAACAACGGCGCGCCCATCGTGGGCCTGCTCGATTCCGGCGGCGCCCGCATCCAGGAGGGCATCTTGGCGCTGCAGGGGTACGGCGAGGTCTTCTACCACAACGCTTTGGCTTCCGGCGTCATCCCCCAGATCTCGGTGATGTTGGGGCCCTGCGCCGGGGGAGCGGCCTACAGCCCCGCGCTGACCGACTTCCTCATCATGACCCGTGACACGGCGACGGTCTTCATCACCGGTCCCGAGGTCGTCAAGAGCGTCACGGGAGAGGTGGTCGATCATCAAGGGCTGGGCGGCGCGGACATCCACTACAGCGTGAGCGGGGTGGGCCACTTCCTGGCCCGCGACGAGGAGGAGACCCTGGCCCTCACCCGGCGGCTGCTCTCCTATCTGCCGGCGAACAACGTAGAGAATCCGCCCCAGCTGGAAGCCACCGACGACCCCTACCGCACGGATCCCGCGCTCAACACGCTGGTACCCGAGAGTCCCAACATCCCCTATGAGATGAAGACGGCGATCCAGAGCGTGATGGATCGCAACAGCTTCCTGGAGGTCCAGGCCGGATGGGCGCAGAACGCCATCGTCGGCTTCGCCCGCCTGGACGGGCGGTCAGTGGGGGTGGTAGCCCAGCAGCCCATGGTCATGGCAGGTGTGCTCGACATCGACGCCTCCGACAAGATCGCCCGCTTCGTCCGCTTCTGTGACGCCTTCAACCTGCCGCTCATCACCTTCGTCGATTCGCCGGGCTTCCTGCCGGGCACGGGCCAGGAGCACGGCGGCATCATCCGCCACGGTGCGAAGGCCCTCTACGCCTACATCGAAGCCACCGTACCGAAGTTCTCCGTGGTCACGCGCAAGGCCTACGGCGGCGCCTACATCGTGATGAGCAGCAAGAGCATCGGCGCCGACCTGCACCTGGCGTGGCCCTCGGCGGAGATTGCGGTGATGGGGCCGGAGGGCGCCGTCAACATCCTCAATCGCCGCGATCTGGCCAAAGCCGAGGATCCAGAGGCCCTGCGGCAGGAGTTGGTGGCGGAGTACCGGCAGAAGTACGCCAATCCCTACCTGGCGGCGGAATACGGCATTCTCGACGCCGTCATCGAGCCGGCGGAGACCCGTCCGGTGCTCATCGCCGCCATGCGCGCCCTGCGCGAGCCGCTGCATCAGCGCCCGGCGAAGAAGCACGGCAACATGCCGCTGTAAGGGAGGCGTGATGGATGAACTGTTAAGGCAAGCGCTACGGCTCACCGTCGTGGGCATGGGGATGACCTTCACCGCCATCGGCGTGCTGGTGGTGGGGATGTACCTCCTCACGTTCGTCGCCCGGGAGCGAAGACCCGCGACCAGAACCGAGACACCGGTAGCAGCTCCTCGCCGGGACGAGCTCACCCCTCCCGATGATCGTTATCTGGCCACGGCGGCGGCAGTAGCCGTCGCCTTCGCCCAAGCTGTCTCGCCGGCCCGGGCGGAGCGTGCCGATGGCAAAGTCGACCGGTGGAGCACGCACGTTCGCAACCAGCGACTCACGCAGCAGGTGCAGCGGCCCGGCTCCCGCACCTGAGGCTCACAACGGAGAGAGATATGCCTGTTTATCGTGTCACCATCGATGATAAAATTTACAACGTTGAGATCGAGAATCCCTGGGAGCGCCCGGTGCGCGCCGTCGTCAACGGAACCCTGCTGGAGGTCTGGCCGGAGGCAGAGGCCCCGTCCGTCACCCCCATCGAGCCGGCGGCCCCGTCCGTCAGCACCGGCGACCGGGCCCTGCGCCCCCCGCCGCAGCCCAAAGCGGGCCCCGGGGTCATCGCCTCGCCTCTGCCAGGCACCATCGTCTCCATCAGTGTCCAGGAAGGGGAAGTGGTGGAGCCGGGACAGGAGATATGCGTCCTGGAAGCGATGAAGATGAACAACCCCATCCGCTCGACGGTCAGCGGGACCGTGGAGGCGATCCACGTCAGTGTGGGCGAACAGGTACAGCACGGCGCCCCCCTCATCACGGTGGGCTAGCGAGCGACCATCATGAAACGCGACGAAGTACTTCCAGTCCGCACCACCGAGACCTCACGCCCCGGGGATTTCGGGATGACGACGCTCAGCTGTCAGCTGGAAGCGGCAGCCCAGGACCTCGATTGGATGCTGGCACACTTCACCTTCGTCGCTGATGCCACCACGCTGGCCGAGGAGTGCGACATCATCTGCTCGCCGGCCCTCTCTGTCGCCAACTACCAGGGGCTGTCCAAGCCCGCGCTCTCCTTCTTGGGGGAGTTGCCCGAGCTGCTGGCAAACTACGCGACCTTTCTCGTGGAGCCGGGCACCCAGGTCCTCCTGCTGGTGAACGAGGAGCAACGCGCCATAGTGGAGCAGGCCTTCACCGTCGAGGAGATCATACCTGAGTGGCAACTGGTCTTTCGGGGGGCGCCTTCCGCGCTGGAAGCGGGCGATGCGGTAGAGCTGAACGAAAAACATCTGACCGCCATGCAGGCGGTGGCCGAAGCCGCGGGTCTGCAGGCGCTGCCGAAGGACCCTTTCGTCCACGGGCCCGCCTTCGGCATCTTCGAGGGACACGAGCTGGCAGCCTTTGGCACCACACGGCTCTGCCTTCCAGGCGCGATGGAGATCGGCAACATCGCGACGCTGCCCTCCTACCGGCGCCGGGGATACGCCCGGCAGGTCACCGCGGCCCTCACCCGCGCCGGTCTGGAGCGGGAGCAGACGGTCTTCCTGCTGGTCTACCAGCGGAACGAGATCGCCCTCGCGCTCTACGAGGAGCTGGGATTCGTGCGCGAGCGACCCATGTATCTGATGCACTGCGTCGTTGAGGATACCGAGGACGCGGGGAACGACTGACAGCGAAGGGTGAGCAGTGAAGAAGGCTAACCGTCTCACTACTCACTGCTCACCACTTACTATTTTCAGAGGAGCCCGGCATGTCACTTGAGAATCTATTCGCAGGTGTGGTCAACCTGCACATTGAAAACATCATCATGATGGCGGTAGGAGGTCTCCTCATCTACCTCGCTATCGCCAAGGAGTACGAGCCGGCCCTATTACTCCCCATCGGCATCGGCGTTATCATCGGCAATCTACCGCTCTCCTACATGGTCAACCCCGACGAACACGGGATGCTCCACGTATTGCGGGTCGCCACCGTCGACAACGACCTCTTGCCCCTACTCATCTTCGTGGGTGTGGGCGCGATGATGGACTTTCGCCCGCTGCTGGCCCAGCCGGTCTTCGCCCTGATGGGGGCAGCGGGACAGTTCGGCATCTTTGGAACGCTGATCCTCGCCATCCTGCTGGGCTTCCCCATGAACGAAGCGGCGAGCATCGGTATCATCGGCGCCATCGACGGCCCCACGAGCATCATCGTCGCCAACCAGCTCGCGCCGAGATTGCTCCCCATTATTACCATCGTGGCCTACTCTTACATGAGCCTCGTGCCCATCATCCAGCCGCCCATTATGCGGCTGATGACGACGAAGCGGGAGCGCGCCACCCACATGGAGTACGCCCCGCGACCCGTCTCCCGGCTCTCCCTCATCATCTTCCCCATCCTGGTGACCATCGGCGTGGGCATCCTCGTTCCCCAGGCAGCACCCCTCATCGCGGCCCTGATGATCGGCAACCTGCTCAAGGAATCGCGGGTCGTCGAGCGCCTGACCCGCGCCTCGGAGAACGAGATCATCAACGTCTCCACCCTCTTCCTCGGGCTCATCGTGGGCAGCATGATGCCGGGCGCTCAATTCCTCACCTTGGATACCCTCTTCATTCTGTTGCTGGGCTTGATCGCCTTCGGTCTGGATACGGCAGCGGGGATCCTCTTCGGCAAGCTGCTCTACATCCTCTCAGGGAGGAAGATCAACCCCCTAATCGGCGCGGCGGGCATCAGCGCCTTCCCCATGGCAGGGCGGCTGGTGCAGAAGATCGCCCAGGAAGAAGACTTCTCGAATTTCATCCTGATGCACGCCATGGGGGCAAACACCGCCGGGCAGCTGGGCTCCGTGATCGCTGGGGGCGTGCTTATGGCGCTCCTGGGCGTGTGATTCATTAGACTACCTATTTCCGTAAGGAGGACTACATGGCAAAAGGCAGGGTTATCATCAACGTGGATCGCTGTAAGGGCTGCGGGCTCTGCGTCCACGTCTGTCCGGTCCACATCCTGGAGCTTTCCCCGGACACTTTCAACGTGAAGGGGTATCATCCCGTGGTGGTGACGGACATGGAGCAGTGCACTGGCTGCGCCTCGTGCGCCACCATCTGCCCCGACGTGGTGTTCACCGTCTACCGTGAGAAGCGCCAGCCGCGCCGCGAGCGCGTCGTCGAGCCTGTGGACTGAAGGGAGGACACGATGGCAAAAGAACTGCTCAAAGGAAACGTGGCTTTCGCCGAAGCGGCCATTCGCAACGGCCTGGAGGCCTATTTTGGATATCCTATCACACCGCAGAGCGAAGCCCTGGAGCACCTCTCCGCCCGGATGGTAGAGGAGGGACGGGTCTTCCTACAGGCGGAGAGTGAGGTAGCGGCCATCAACATGGTCTACGGTGCCGCCTCCGCTGGCGTCCGCACCATGACCTCCACCTCGGGGCCAGGCCTCGCGCTGATGGCGGAGGGCTTCTCCTACATCGCTGGCTCGGAGGTCCCCGCCGTCATCGTCAACATCATGCGCGCCGGCCCGGGCCTGGGCAACATCCAGCCCGGACAGGGTGACTACTTCTTCATGACCAAGAGCGCCGGACATGGCGACTTCCATCCCATCGTCCTGGCGCCCTCCAGCGTACAAGAGATCATCGATATGGTGGGCCTGGCCTTCGATCTGGCCGATAAGTACCGTACGCTGGTTCACATTGCGGGTGACGGCAGCATTGGCCAGATGATGGAATCGGCGGAGCTGCCCCCAATGCGCGAGCTACCCTCGGAGCGCCCCTCGTGGGCGGTCACCGGCGCTGAGGAGCGCGACCCCAACCTCGTCACCTCCCTCTACCTGGGCACGGCCAACCTCGAAGCCCTCAACCTGCGTCTCCAGGAGAAGCTGCGTGAGATCGAGAAGAACGAGGTCCGCTGGAAGGAGGAAGAGACCGCCGATGCCGAATTGCTGCTGGTGGCCTACGGCACCGTCGGACGCATCTGCACCTCGGTGGTGCGCGAGGCGCGCAAGCAGGGATTGAAGGTAGGCCTACTGCGTCCCCAGACCCTCTGGCCCTTCCCCATCGCTCGCCTGCGGGAGCTCGCCGGACAGGTAGAGCAGGTGCTCGTCTGCGAGATGAGCGCCGGACAGATGTTAGAGGACGTCGAGCGGGCCGTCGCCGGACAGACCCCCATACACTTCTACGGGCGGATGGGCGGTGTCGTCCCCCTCGTGGACGAGATTCTGGCCGAAGTGCAGCAGCTCAAGTGAGCAGGGAGATTAAGATGACAACGACAGACGTAAAGATACCGGAAAACATGGAACTCGTCTACGAGTACCCGGATTCCTTGACCGAGGTGGATACCCACTACTGCCCCGGCTGCACCCACGGCATCGTTCACCGGCTGGTGGGGGAGGTCCTCGACGAGCTGGAGATCCGGGGCAGGACCATCGGCGTGGCGCCGGTGGGCTGCTCTGTGCTGGCCTACAACTACTTCAACGTCGATTTCGTGGAGGCGGCCCACGGGCGCGCCCCCGCCATGGCGACGGGCATCAAGCGCGTCTCCCCCGACAAGGTGGTCTTCACCTATCAGGGCGACGGCGACCTGGCCGCCATCGGCACGGCGGAGATCCTGCATGCGGCCAACCGGGGCGAGCTCATCACCACTATCTTCATCAACAACGCCATCTACGGCATGACAGGCGGGCAGATGGCCCCCACGACGCTGCCGGGCATGGTCACCACCTCCTCCCCCACGGGGCGCGACTGCGCCATCGCCGGGCATCCCATCAACATGGCGGAGATCCTCGCGCAGACGGCCGGCGCCGTCTACGTTACGCGAGAGGCCGCCACCGACCTGGGCAGCATCCGTAGGGCCAAGAAGGCCATCAAGCGCGCCTTCCTAGCCCAACTCCAGGGACTGGGCTTCGCCTGTGTCGAGGTCCTTTCCACCTGCCCGACCAACTGGAACCAGGATCCGTGGGAGTCCATGCAGTGGGCGAAGAACCAGATGACGGAGTACTTCCCCCTGGGCACCTTCAAACTCACGGACGAGGTCAAGGCGCTGAAGGTCTAGCACACCCGCCGGGGTGAGGGGAGAGGGGGAACGGGTGATCCACAATCATTACCCCATTTCCCATCACTCTTTACCGGGCATCAAAGCGTCCACAAGAGCAAAACTGACCATCAGACCCTACGACTGATGACTAACTGACTATCTCGAAGGAGATTACCATGAAACATGTAGAAACCATCTTTTCCGGCTTTGGGGGGCAGGGCGCCCTCTTCGCCGGGCAGCTACTGGCTTACGCAGGAATGGCCGAAGACCTCCACGTGACCTGGATTCCCTCCTACGGACCGGAGATGCGCGGCGGCACCGCACACTGCATCGTCATCGTCTCCGAGGAGGAGATCGGCGCGCCCATCATCCGCAATCCCGGCGCCGCTATCGTCCTCAACCTTCCCTCTATGCACAAATACGAGCCCCTGGTCAAGCCCAACGGCCTGCTGCTGGTCAATTCCTCGCTGGTGGATGTGAAGAGCGAGCGCGACGACATCCGCACGCTCTACGTCCCTGCCAGCGACATCGCCACGGAGCTGGGCAACCCCCGCATGGCGAACGTGGTCCTCCTGGGAGCCTTTGTCGCCGCCACCGACATCGTGACTCCAGAAACGGTGACGCAGCAGCTGGCGGCTCACCTCTCGGAGCGCCAGAGCAAGTGGCTTGGACCCAATCGCAAGGCGCTGGAGCGAGGCGCAGAGTTCGCAACCGCCTAAACACACATCGACGGAGGGGGGTCCCCTGTGGGATTCCACACCAACGAGGATAAAAATGGTGTGTAAACGTGTGACCGTGTCCACGTAACGACTTTTGATCTTCGATATTAGACTTGGGACGATTTTTCTGAGGGATTCATGAGTGAGCACGCGCAGATCGGGCTGGCGCTGGGCGGCGGGGGGTTCCGCGGCCTGGCCCACATCGGCGTCCTCCAAGTCCTGGAGGAGACAGGCATTCCTATCGACTACCTGGCGGGGACGAGCATGGGCGGTATCATCGCCGGCCTCTACGCCGCCGGACGCTCTGTGGACGATCTGAGGCGGATCAGCCACGAGGCCGGCATCCTGGATTTTGCCACGCCCGACCCCTGCGCCCGCGGACTGCTGGGCCACACCAAGATGCAGCACTACCTCGCCGAGCTGCTGGGAAGCGATAGCCTGACCTTCGCCGAGCTCCGGATTCCCATCGCCGTCATCGCCGCCGACGTGGAGACGGGAGAGCGTGTGGTGCTGGACGAAGGCCCGCTCATCCCGGCGCTGCTGGCGACCTCGGCTTTCCCCCTGATCTTCGGGCCGGTGCACCATCGCGGGCGCTGGCTCGTCGATGGCGGCATCGTCAACAACCTGCCCGTGGACGTCGTCTGCGCCATGGGAGCGCAGCGTACCATCGCCGTGCGCGTTCCGCCGCGCGTAATCCTTGCATCAAACGAAGAGGAACCCGCGCCAACGCGACTCTCCCTGCGCTCCCTTCTGCCCTTCGGCAGCCGCGCCTGGGATTGGAAGATCCCCTTCCTTATCGCCGAAAGCAGCATGGGCATCACCACGAGCATCGTCGATAGGGAACGTCTGCGGCGCTGCCCTCCCGACGTGCTGCTGGAGATCGACCAGCCCAACACGGGCACCTTTCTGACCGAGAAAAATGAGATCATCATCGCCCGAGGGGCCACGGCAGCGCGGGAGGCACTCCAGGAGCTGCGGGCGCTGCGGGATGAGCCGCTGCCCTCCCCAGCCCAACGCCGGTGGCGGGAATGGCGGGAGCGACTGCGGCGGGCCTGGGCAGCTTACCGGCGTTCCCTACGAGAGCCTTTCCCGTAACCGGACTCCAGCGCGTTGTGGGGGTCCTTTTCGACGGCCTCTTCCCCTCCTTCGGGCGCGGCGGAGGCCGTAACTTTTTTCGGCAGACGCAGCACCGCCAGACTCCCCAAGCCCATCACCACCCCGCCGGCGATGAAGGGCGTGCGCAGGGTGAACCAGCGCGCCAGCCATCCCCCGAGGAAGGGCCCCACCGCATTTGACATGGAGACGGCCATGGTATCCAGACCGTAGGCCATGCCACCCCGCCCCTTGGGCGCCAGCCGTCCCACGTAGGTCATGATCCCCGTCAACGTCCCCCCGATAGCGATCCCCAACAGGAGCTGCCAGAGGAGCAGCAGGCCATAGACGTGGGTCACGCCCTGCAGGATGAGGGCCGCCGTCGCCATCAGCCCGCAGGTGAGCAGCACGGGGCGCTCGCCATAACGGTCGATGAGGGAGCCGGAGAGCGGAGCTGCGACGGCCCCGCTGATGCCCGAAACGGTCATCAACAGGCCGGAGGCCGAACCCAGCAGGGGCGAGGCGACCAGGACCTCTTCGACCAGCAGGGACAGCACCGGCGTGGTGAAGCGGATCCCAACCCGGAGCGCGAAGCGGAGGCCCAGGACGAGCAGGAGCAGCGAGCCGCCGAGCACGATGGAGAAATTGTCCCACAAGCGGGGCAGAAAGGGGCCGAGCGCCTCCTCCGAAGGGACGAACTCCTCCTTCACGCCGAAGAGAATGATGGTCCCGGCGCCGAGGAGAAAGGCCGAGGTCGCCCAGAAGACGGCGCGGAAGCCGAGGTAGTCGGCGATGAGCCCGCCAAGCACAGGCCCCAGCGTCTGCCCAAGGAAGATGCTCATCTCCAACCGCCCGAGGGAGCGCCCCAACTGATCGCGCGGTACCGTCGTCGCGACCAGCGTGGTCACCGCCGTCACCGTCCCCGTCAGCCCACCCTGGAGCAGGCGCAGGAGCGTGAGCTGCTCCACGTTCTGGACAAAGCCCATCAGCAGTACGACGACGCTGCCGCTGAACATCGCCCGCACCACCATCACCTTGCGCCCATGGCGATCGCTCAACGTCCCCCAAATGGGCCCCATGATCCCCATGGCGAAAGCCGTCGCCGCCGTCACGATCCCCGTCCACGAGGCGACGGCGTCCTCCTCCACCCCTAGATAGCGCACGTAGTAGGCGAGGATGGGAATGAAGGCCGCGAAGCCCACAATCGCAAAAAACTCCGCCCACGAGACGGCTACCAAGTTGCGCTGCCACCGTTTGGACATTGACCCTCCACGGAAAGATGATCATGGGCTACCCCGCCCTGTCCCTTCCCTATCACTGATAAGCTAAGCTAAACATAACACCAAATCGCTCGTAGGCAACCTTTCCCGCAGGTAGGCTATCGCGTTTGGAAAACTTCTCCTGTGGCGCTGCTAAAGCGGCGTTTTCTGGAGGGGATTTTTGTGGCGGGGCTGCGAGCACAAAATGCGATAGTCCCACCTTTCCGACAGGGGCAGCCGACGCGCATTCGTGAAATTCGGGTTTCGCGGTAAACTCCCTGAGAAGAACTTCTCACACCGAAAAGGAGAAACATGTCTCAATCCTCTCGATCCAACACCGGTTGTCTGCCTATCGGTGTCAGCCTGCTGCTGCTGGCGTGGCTGATATTGCTCCCTATCGGCGCGGCCCTGCTGACAACCTTCGGGCTGCCGGAGGTCTCGGCGCCGCTCGTCGCGCTGCTGGCGCTGCTGACCGGCGCCCTGCTCGTGGCCCCCTACCTTGGCGCGACGCTGCTCCTGCGCGACCGGCCCGGCTGGGAGCAGGTGGGTGTCCTGGCGGCGGGCCTCACCGCCGTCGCCGGCTACGCGACCCTCAGCGCGCTGTTGGGCGCTCTGCTCCCCGAGGGGGGCTGGCCGTTGGCCCTGCTGCGCCTGGCGCTCTTCCTCCCCTACCTCTGGCTCGCCGCCCGTTTCACCGGACTCGGACACCTGCCCTTCCGCACGGCGCTGGGATTGAAGCGGGGGCGCGCGGCGACCCTGGGGCTGACGCTGGCGCTGGGCGCGCTGCTCACCCTTCCCTGGCCCCTCACCGGCGCCCTGGGTGACCTCATTCAGACGCTGGAGTTCATCGTGCAGGGCGTGGCGAATCTCCTGCCGCCCCTCCTCCTTTTCTGGGGGCTCCTTCACCACCTGTGGACGGAGCGCCTGGGCCAGAGCTGGCTGGCGGCCCTGCTGGTCATCCTCACCTATGGCCTCTTCATCGGCGCGGGCGCCATGCCCGGCGGGGATTGGGGCACGCCCCTCACGGGGCTGGTGATGATCGTGCCGGCCCTGCTCTTCGCCGAGTTACGCGCGCGGGGCGGAAGCGTGCTGCCCCTGCTGCCTCTGGCGCTGCTCCTGCTCGTCATCCCCCAGCTCTTCATGGATCCCCGGGACGCGCTCTTCCAGGGCATTCCAGAATCGCAGCATCTGCTGGCCTACGGCCTCAGCTGGCTGGGCATCGGTCTGGCCGGTCTGACCCTCTGGCTGCTGCGGCTCTTCCTCCCCCGCCCCTTCGATCCCCGGCAGCAGGAGGGGCACGGCTGGAGCTACGCCGCCGGCGCCGCAGCCCTCCTCCTCTGGAGCGGCTGGCTCGTCGTCTACGTCACACTGGGCCGCCCCGGCTTCTACAACGATGGCTTCCTCATCATCATGGAGGAGCAGGCCGACCTCGGCCCCGCCTACGAGATCACGGAGCGGGAGGCGCGCTTGCAGTACGTCTACGACGCGCTGCGGGAGACGGCGCTGGAGAGCCAGCAGCCTGTGCGCGAGGCACTGGACGAAGCAGGCCTTCCTTACCGCCCCCACTACCTCATGAACATGATTCAAGTGGAGGGCTACCACTGGCGCATGGACCGCTTCGCCGAGCTGCCGGGCGTGGCAGAGGTCATCGTCAATCCCAACGTGCGCGAGTACCCCTCCCGCATCCCCCTCTCCATCCCGGAAGAGTTGGGGACGATCCCGAGCGACGTGGTAAGCAGCCTCCTGGCCGTTAACGCCGACGAGGCCTGGGAAGCGGGCGTGCTGGGGGCCGGCATCGTCGTCGGCGGGCAGGACACCGGCTATGCATGGGACCATCCGGCGCTGCGCGCCCAATACCGGGGCTGGGATGGCAACAGCGCCACCCACGACTACCACTGGTACGACCCCTGGGACGGGACCGACACCCCCTTCGACCCCGATGGACACGGCACCCACACCATGGGCACCGTCCTCGGTGACGAGCCGGGCAGAGTGCGCACCGGCATGGCGCCGGAAGCGCAGTGGATCGGCTGCCGCAACATGCGGCGGGGCCTCGGCAATCCGGGCGCCTACGCCGCCTGCTCGGAGTTCTTCCTCGCCCCCTACCCCCTCGGCGGGGATCCCTTCACCGACGGCGACGTAGCTCAGGCCGTGCACCTCGTGAACAACTCGTGGGGCTGCCCCCCGGAGGAGGGCTGCCACCCGGAGACCCTCCAATCCGCGATGGAGGCGCTGCACGCCGCTGGCATCCTGATGGTCGTGAGTGCGGGCAACGACGGCCCGACCTGCGGCACCGCCATCAAGCCCCCCGCAAACTACGCCAGCGTCCTCTCCGTCGGTGCGACCAACGACGCCGGCGACATCGTGGGGTTCAGCAGCCGGGGGCCGGTCCCCGCCGGCATCAAGCCCGACGTGAGTGCGCCCGGCTTCAACGTACTCTCCGCCACCCCCGGCGGCGGCTACGGCCCCGCCAGCGGCACCTCCATGGCCGGCCCTCACGTGGCGGGACTGGTGGCCCTGCTCTGGTCCGCCGACCCGAACCTCATCGGCGATCTGGAGGCGACCCAGACCCTCATCTGCGAGACGGCGCGGCCCCGCCCGGTGAGCGCCTCCTGTAATGGCCAAATGTCGGCGTTCGAGGAATTCCTCGCCATGGGAGAGACCGGCATCGCGTGCGCCTGTGGCAACGTGACGGGGATCCCGAACAACGTCTACGGCTGCGGCGTCATCGATGCGGGCGCGGCGGTGGAAGCTGCATTGGGACGGTAGTCCGCCCGTGTCCCTCCCCGCCCTGCTCGCCGCCCTCCGGGCCGATCCCCACTTCGTCCGCAACGTGACGGCTTGGCGCACCCTACCGGCCCAGGTCGCCACCGCCTATCCCTGGCCGCCGGCGCTCGATCCCCGCCTGCCGGCGGCGGGGGCACGGCTGGGAATCGACCGGCTCTACAGCCACCAGGCGCGGGCCATTGAGGCGGCGCTGCGGGGCGAGAGCGTCGTTCTGGCGACGGGGACGGCCTCGGGCAAGACATTGGGCTACACCCTGCCGCTGCTCAACACCCTGCTGCGGGACCCCCAGGCGACGGCCTTGCTCCTCTTTCCCACCAAGGCTCTGGCCCACGATCAGCGCGCGGCGCTGGAAGGGTGGGGGGCGGAGCTGCGGGCGCCCCTCGCCCTGCGCCCCTACGACGGCGACACGCCTCAGAGCCACCGGGCCGCCATCCGCAAAGAGGCGCGCATCCTCGTCTCCAATCCCGACATGCTCCACCTGGGCATTCTGCCCCACCACACCAAGTGGATGCGCTTCTTCAGCGGTCTACGCTACGTCGTCCTCGACGAAATTCACACCTACCGGGGGGTCTTCGGCAGCCACGTCGCCAACGTCCTGCGGCGGCTGCGCCGTACCGCCCGCTTCTACGGAGCGGAGCCCCAGCTGATCGCGGCTTCCGCCACCATCGCCAACCCGCGCGCCCTGGCGGAATCCCTCTGGGAGGGACCCGTCGCCGCCGTGGAGGAGGATGGCGCCCCCTACGGAGAGCGTCACGTCCTCTTCTACAACCCGCCGCTGCGCAACGCCGAGCTGGGGCTGCGGGCCAGCGCCTCCGAGGAAGCCGCCAAACTGGCCCTGCGCCTGCTCCACGCCGGCGTGCAGTCCATCCTCTTCGCCCGCTCGCGGCTGGGGGTGGAGCTCCTCCTGCGGGAGCTGCGGGAGCGAGCCCGCCGCGCCGGCTTCGCACCCGAGGTGATCCAGGGCTATCGGGGCGGCTATCTGCCCCAGGAGCGCCGGGCCATCGAGGCCGACCTGCGCGAGGGGCGGACGCGGGTGGTCGTCGCCACCAACGCGCTGGAGCTGGGCATCGATATCGGCGCGCTGGACGCCTCGATGCTGGTAGGCTACCCCGGCTCCATCGCCGCCACCCGCCAGCAGATGGGACGGGCCGGCCGGCGGGCGGGCGCCTCCCTCTCTATCCTCATCGCCACGCCCTCACCGCTGGATCAGTACCTGGTGGCCCATCCCGAGTACTTCTTCGGACGTTCGCCGGAGGAGGCGCGGACCAATGCGGACGCGCTGGCCCTGCTGGCGGCCCATCTGGCGTGCGCCGCCTTCGAGCTCCCCTTCCAAGCGGGGGAGCCCTTCGGGCAGGTGCCCGACGTCGAAGCATTGCTGGAGGCCCTGGCCGCCGAGGGGATTCTGCACCGGAGCAACGGCGACTACACGTGGATCGGGGAGCAGTACCCGGCACAGGGGATCTCGCTGCGCTCGGCGACAGCGGATAACGTGGTGGTCCAGCTCGCAGGGCCGCCGGCCCGAATCTTGGGCACGGTGGATCGGCCCAGCGCGCCCCGGCTGGTCCACGAGGGCGCCGTCTACTTCCACGGCGGGGAGCCCTATCTTATCCGCGCGCTGGATTGGGAGCAGGGGCTGGCGCTGGCGGAGGAGACGCCGGTGGACTACTACACCATCGCCTCGGAGACAGTCGAGGTGGAACGGCTGGCGCTGCGACTCGAACAGCCGGTGGCAGAGGGGAACACCCTCTCCGACGAGGAGGTGCTGGTGCGGAGCAAGCCCGTCGCCTACCGGCGGGTGAGCCTCAGCACCCACGAGACACTGGGCTGGGGAGAGATCCGGCTGCCGGAGCAACAACTGGAGACAGAGGCCTTCCGTCTGACGCTGGGAGAGCCGGTGGTCGAGGCCCTCTCCGACGCCGGTCACGCCGTTGCGCCTCTCGACTACGGCCCGGAGTGGCCCGCCGTGCGCGAGGAGCTGCTGGCGCGGGACGAGGGGCGCTGCCGCCTCTGTGGCGCGACGGCCCAGCCGGGCCATCCGCTAGAGGTACATCATCTCCAACCGCTGCGCCTCTTCCTCATGCAACATCCGCGTCCGGTGGCGCTGCGGCTGGCCCACGCCGCCGAGAACCTGCTCACCCTCTGCCCTCCCTGCCACCGGAAGGTAGAACGAGCGCGGGGGGCCCGGACGGCGCTGAGCGGGCTGGCTTACCTGCTGCGCCACCTGGCCCCCGTCTTCCTGATGTGCGATCCCGGCGACCTGGGCACCTCGGTGCAGGCGCGGGACGCCGAAAGCGGCCTGCCGGCCATCGTGCTGTACGACGCCATCCCCGGGGGTATGGGGCTGACGCCCCGACTGGTGACTCTCTGGCCCCGGCTCTCGATGGCAGCCTACGAACGGGTGCGAGACTGCCCCTGCCCGACGGGCTGCCCCTCCTGCGTGGGGCCGGCAGGCGAGAGCGAGCCCGGGGCCAAAGAGGCGGCGCTGCGTCTCCTCGAACGGCTACAGGGAAGCTGAGCCCTTCACGGCTGCGCTACTCACCCTTGAGCGTAGTGCCCTCGCCACCCATGATGAAGGTCTCCAGCCGTTCCAACGCCTCCTCGTCGGGAAGCTGCACCGGCGGCGACTTCATGAAGTAGGCCGAAGGCTCGACCAGCGCGCCGGAAAGGCCGCGATCCAGGGCCAGCTTCGCCGTCCGCACCGCATCGATCATCACGCCGGCGCTATTGGGGCTATCCCACACCTCCAGCTTGAGCTCCAGATCCAGGGGCACGTTGCCAAAGGTGGTCCCCTCCACCCGAATGTGACACCACTTGCGATCCTCCAGCCAGGGTACGTAATCGCTGGGCCCCACGTGGATGTTCCGTTTGCCTAGCTCGTAGGGAATCTGACTGGTGACGGCCTGCGTCTTGGAGATCTTCTTCGATTCCAGCCGCTCCCGCTCCAGCATGTTGAGGAAGTCGGTGTTGCCGCCGAAGTTGAGCTGGTAGGTGCGGTCGATGCGCACTCCCCGGTTATCGAAGAGGCGCGCCAGCATGCGATGGAGAATGGTGGCGCCCACCTGGCTCTTGATGTCATCCCCGACGACGGGGAGTCCGCGCTCGGCGAAACGGCGCTGCCAATCGGCCCGCCCGGCGATGAAAACGGGAATCCCGTTAGCGAGGGCGCAGCCCGCCTCCAGCACCTGCTCCACGTACCAGTGCGTCGCCGCCTCGCTGCCCACGGGCAGGAAGTTGATCACTACGTCGGTCTGCGTCTCGCGCAACACCCGGGCCACGTCCACCGGGTCTGCGATAGATTCCTCAATCGCCTCGGAAAGATATTTGCCCAGGCCATCGTACGTCCGGCCCCGGTAGACCGGGACCCCCAGGTGAGGCACCTCGGCAAAGCGATAGGTGTTGTTGGGACCGGAAAAGATCGCTTCGGAGAGATCCTTACCCACCTTATCGGCATCCACATCGAACGCTGCCGTGAACTCAATATCCCGCACGTGGTAAGGCCCCAACCGGACGTGCATCAAACCGGGGACGAAGGCCTCCTCGGCCGCGTCCTTGTAGAAGTGCACGCCCTGAACCAGGGACGAAGCACAATTTCCCACCCCAATGATGGCCACTCGAACTTTTTGCTGACTCATGCGTTTCAACCGCCTCCTGAAGAATGATCCGCCCGGCGCGAAACCAAGGCCGGGCCTGCTACGCTCTTATCGTAAACAATTCTTATCCAGCATGGCCAATTGTCAACTGTGAAGCGTGCCGCTTTGATGTATAATGACCTCCAGTTGAGTCGAGGGTCGAAAGATATGCCACTGTTAGATGCCCAGAGCCTAGAATTCATCAGTCGCAGCGCACGCCAGACCATCCGTCTGGGCTCGCGCCTAGGGGCGCTGTTGCGCGGCGGCGACGTCATCGCGCTGGAGGGAGATCTGGGCGCGGGGAAGACCGCCTTCGCCCAGGGGATTGGTCGGGGCTGGGGGGCGCTGGACCCGTTGCTAAGCCCCACCTTTGTACTGATCCGCCGGCACGAGCGACCGCAGAACCAGCGCCATCTTTACCATATCGATCTTTACCGCCTGCACAGCCTGGAGGAGATCATCGACCTGGGATTGGAGGAACTCTTGGGTAACCAGAACGCCGTCTGCGTGGTAGAGTGGGCCGACCGGGCGCGGGAGCTCTTCCCGCCCGAACATCTCTGGATAGAGTTGCGCTGGCTGGACGAGTATCGCCGGGCGCTCACCTTCCGACCAAAGGGGAAACGGCACACCACACTGCTCCAACACTTCCGCCAGGAGATTGTGGGGGCCTGATGCTGCTTGCGATCGACACCGCCACCTATTGGGCCAGCATCGCCTTGCACGACGGAGAGCGACTGCGCGGCGAATGCACCTGGGAATCCGTCGACCGACACACCGTCTCCCTGCTCCCGCAGCTCCAGAGGCTGCTGGAGAACTCAGGGGTCTCCCCACAGGAGCTCACCATCCTCGCCGTCTGCGTCGGGCCCGGTTCCTATACCGGGGTGCGCATCGGGGTGAGCGCCGCGCAGGGCATCGCCACGGCACGACGGCTGCCCGTCGTGGGTATCTCCACACTGGACATCCTCGTCGCCGCCCAACCGTCCGACCCCCGCCCCCTCTTCGCCCTCTTCGGCGCCGGTCGGCGCCGGGTGGGGTACGCCCGTTTTGCCTGGAGCGAAGGAGCCTGGCAGCAGGAGAGCGAGGTGCAGCTCGTGGAATGGCGGGCTTTTCCTGAGGAGGTGGATGAACCCGCCCTCGTCGTAGGGGAGTTCTCAGCCGAGGCCCGGAAGGAGTGGGAAGCCCACGCCGACCATCTTACCCTGCCCGCGCCCGCCCACCATCTGCGCCGCGCGGGCTTTCTGGCCGATCTGGCCTGGGCCCGGGTGCGGGCTGGCGAGACGGAGGATCCCGCCCGGCTCACCCCGATCTACATCCGCTGATGTCTGTCAGGGCGCCGTACGAGATTCGGCGGATGACCCCCGCCGACATTCCACCGGTCGCCCGGCTGGAGCAGGAGATCTTCTCCGACCCCTGGCCGCAGATGGCCTTCGTGCAGGAACTCTATTTCAACACAGCGGCCCACTACTTCGTCCTCGAAGTCCACGCGCCGACGTTGCTCTCCCAGAAGCGGCGTCTCTGGCACTTGCGGGAGGAAAAACCGGTGCGGGGATACATCGGAATGCGCGTTGATGAGGGGAAGGGGCATATCAGCACCCTGGGGATTCACGCTGATTGCCGAGGTCAGGGATTGGGTGAGCTACTGCTCATCACGGCCCTGGAACGGGCGCTGAAGCTGGGAGCCACTGAAATCTCATTGGAAGTGCGCGTTCCCAACGAACGCGCCCAACGATTGTACCGTAAATACGGCTTCAAAATCGTGAGCCGGCTGCGGCGTTACTACCGTGACGGGACCGATGCCTACCTCATGGAGGTGCGGGGCATAGATGTTGCTTACGGCGAGTTCCTCGCCGAGCGGCGGCAAACCCTGGAGATCCGCCTGCGGCGCGCCCTGACCGGGGAAGGGAGGAATCATGGATGAAGAACGCACACAACGCTTGAAGCGCCTCAACGAGGAGGTGCGCAACTGCACCCGGTGCCCGCTCCACACGGGACGGACACATGCGGTCCCCGGCGACGGGCCGATAGGAGCGCCCATCATGTTCATCGGCGAAGCGCCCGGCTTCCACGAGGATCAGCAGGGGGTGCCCTTCGTCGGGCGTGCGGGGCAATTCCTCAGCGAACTACTGGAGGAGGTGGGCATCGAACGGGGGCAGGTCTACATCACCAACGTGCTCAAGTGCCGCCCACCGGGCAATCGGGATCCGCAAGAGATGGAGGTCGCAGCCTGCCGGGATTACCTGGACCGGCAGATCGAGCTGATCAACCCCCAGGTCATCGTCACCTTGGGGCGCCACTCGATGGCGCGGGCCTTCCCCGACGAGAAGATCTCCGTCGTTCACGGTCAAGCGCGGCGGGTTGCCGGGCGCGTCTACTTCCCCATGTACCATCCGGCGGCGGCGCTCCACCAACCGAGCCTCCGTCCCACCCTCGAAGCGGATTTCGCGCAGCTCCGGGAGCTTCTCGACGGGCGACTTCGCGTGGAAGAGTACGAGCCGCCGCCCGAGGTGGAACAGCTCTCTTTCTTCTGAACCTCGATAGCCAGCCGGTTGGACTTCCGCCGTTTGTCAGTATAATCAAATGTTGAGTAGCGGGGAAAATCCTGCCGCTCAGGCACCCGACTCAAGCCGGAGAGACGCTCCGGCGAAGCAACGGCTGACTACCCAACATTTTTGAAGAGACGAAAATGGTAATGGCTGAGGTGTAACGGGTTCTTTGCATCGCTCGCCATTTGCCGATTTGTTGATTTGCAGATTTTCTATGGAGGAAAACGTGGCCCTCTCAATCGACGAACAATTACAGATCCTGATGCGCGGCGTGGAATATGGGGATCCGCAGATCTACGAACACATGCGCCAGGAGCTACAAGAGCGACTGGAGCGCTCGGCGCGCACCGGTAAGCCCCTGCGCGTCTACTGTGGGTACGATCCCACGGCCCCGGACCTTCACCTGGGGCACACGGTCACCATGCGCAAGCTGCGCCAGTTTCAAGACCTGGGCCATCAGGCCATCTTCGTCATCGGCACCTACACCGCCCTCATCGGAGACCCATCAGACCGGGACAAGTCCCGGCCCCGTCCCAGCAAAGAACAGGTCATGGAGAACGCTCGCACTTACACGGAGCAGGCCTTCAAGATCCTCGACCGGGAGCGCACCGAAGTGCGTTACAACGGGGAGTGGCTCAGCGAGCTCAACTTTGAAGAGATCATCAACCTGGCGGCCAACTTCACCGTGCAGCAGTTCCTGGCGCGGGACAATTTCTCCAAGCGCTACGACCGGGGGGACCCTATCTGGTTGCACGAGTTCTTCTACGCGCTGATGCAGGGCTACGACGCCGTCGCGTTGGAAGCCGACGTGCAGCTGGGAGCCACCGAGCAGCTCTTCAATCTCATGGCGGGGCGCAAGCTCCAGGAGAACTACGACCAGCCGCCCCAAATCGCCATCACCCTCCCCATCCTCGTGGGCACCGACGGGCACGTCCGCATGTCGAAGAGCATCGGCAACTACATCGGGATTGCCGAGCCCCCAGAGACAGTTTACGGGAAGGTGATGAGCCTGCCCGACGAGGCCATGTCCAACTACTTCAACCTGGTAACCCGCTGGTCGCCCCAGAAGATCGCGGAGCTCGAGCAGGCGATAAAAGCGGGGAAGTTGCATCCCATGGAAGCCAAGAAACAGCTGGCGTGGGAGATCACCGACATCTTCCACGGGAGCGAGGCAGCGGACGAAGCCGCGGCCCACTTCGCCCGGGTCCACCAGCGCCGCCAGCTGCCGGAGGAGTTGTCCGTGTGGCAGCTGCAAGAGCCTGTCTCGCTCGTCGATCTGATGGTGGAGGCAGGCTTGACCCGCAGCAAGAGCCAGGCGCGGCGCCTCATCCAACAGGGAGGCGTGCGCCTCGACGGAGAGCAGATTCAGGAGGTGGAGTACGTCGTCGAGCCGGACGAGCAGGTCTTGCAGGTGGGCAAGCGGCGTTTCCTCCAGCTTCAGGCGGGCTGAGTCGCGTTGCGCCGGCAATGCCCCACCGATTAACCGCATTCAGGCTCGTGCAGCTTATCACCAGCACGTCGGTGAGGTCAGCGGACCACCTCATGACGCATTGACAGCTTTCAGGCTTATGCTACACTCAAAATATAAGGTCTACGGGGAGGTACCATGCCAGAAGAGAAAAAGCGCGTCGTAGTCTGCGTAGAAGACGAACCGGAGATGATCGACCTCATCCGCCTGATCCTCGGACGTAAAAACTTCGAGCTCATTGGCGCCGTGGGTGGGCGCGAGGGGTTGGAAGCGGTGCGTCGCATTCACCCGGATTTGGTGTTGCTGGACCTCATGATGCCCGACATCGACGGTTGGGAGGTCTACCAGCAGATGAAAGCCGACCCCGAGCTGAAGGACATTCCCGTCATCGTCGTCACCGCCAAAGCCCAGAGCATCGACAAGGTACTCGGATTGCACATCGCCAAGGTCGACGACTACGTGACCAAGCCCTTTGGGCCGCAGGAGCTTCTCGCCAGCATCGACAAGGTGCTCAATCTCGAGGAGTAACAACATCCCTGGCTACCAGGGTATCAGGTGCAGTTGGAGCGGCGATAACGTGTTTGTCGCCGCTTTGTCCAAATGGTCAACCCCTGGATCAACACAGGCATTCCTAGCAACAAGTTGAGGCACTCATGACAAGCGAAAAACAACGGCGCATAGTATGTGTGGACGATGACCCCGATCTCTGCCAGTTGATCAAGGTCATGCTGGAGCCTCATAACTTCGAGGTGATTGAAACCCACGGCGGGCTGGAAGGCATCACAGCCATTCGAGAAGAGGAGCCCGACCTCGTCCTCCTCGATCTCATGATGCCCGACATGGACGGGTGGGAGCTCTTTCGCCAGATGCAGCAGTTGGCGGAGCTGAAAGAGATCCCCGTCATCGTGGTCACAGCTCGCTCCAACCGCGCCGAGCGGGAGCTGGGACGAATTGTGGGCATCGATGACTACATCATCAAGCCCTTTACCCGCAAGGACCTGATCGAACGCATCAACAAAGCGCTGCACCGGGGCGAATGAGAGCTCGTACTCCTCAAGTCTGCTTCCTCGCCATCGGCGATGAGCTGCTCACCGGTGAAGTACAGGACAGCAATCTCTTTACCCTCAGCCGGCGACTGACCCACGCCGGATTTTTCGTGCGGGAGGCGCGGCTGATCCGGGACAACCGAGAACAAATTGCCGCCCAGCTCTCCGTGCTGCTTGCCTACCCTCCTGCAGTCATCATCATCAGCGGAGGGCTGGGGCCCACCGACGACGACCGCACCCTGGACGGCGTGTCCCAGGCCCTGGATCGCCCCTTGGAGGAGCACGAGGTCGCTCGGCGCTACGTAGAGGAACAGTACGCTGCGCTGCTCGCGAGCGGGGAGGTGAGGCGTGAGGGACCGGAGAAGGCCCGCCGCAAAATGTCCACATTGCCCGCCGGGGCCACCCCCCTCCCCAATCCGCTCGGTACCGCACCCGGCGTCCGCCTGGAGGTGGAGAAGACCCTCATCTACTGCCTTCCTGGTGTTCCCGACGAGCTGGAAGCCATCTACGAAAACAGTATCGCGCCCGAACTCCAGCGGCGCTTTGCCGCCAGTAGCTACGCGGAGAGCTATCTCGTCGTCGATTGTGTTGACGAAGCCGAGGTCGCCGCGCCCCTGGAAGCCGTTCACGACCGGCACCCCGACGTCTATCTCAAATCCCTGGCGCGGGCCTTTTCGGACGCCAGCGAGGAAGGGCTGCGGATTATCGCTACGGCGAGCGCAGCGCAGAAGGCCCAGGCGTGCAGCGCCGTAGAGAGGGCTTTGCGCGATCTGCAAAGGGCGCTGGAAGAGGTCGGCATCGAGGTGCTTGCGTCAGGGTGACCGTTACCATTTGCCATTTGCCATTTGCCATTCGTCATTCGCTATTCGCCATTCGCCATTCGCTGATTTTCTAGGAGGGAGACATGGAGCTGGAACTGAAAGTGGTCACGATTGAAAAGCCCGAACCCATCAACCTCATCCTCGGGCAATCCCACTTCATCAAGACCGTGGAGGATCTCTACGAGGCCCTCGTCACCGCCGTGCCGGGGATCAAATTCGGTCTGGCCTTCTGCGAGGCCTCCGGCGAAGCCCTGATTCGCTGGGCGGGGACCGACCCGGCGCTGGTTGAGCTCGCCCGCAAGAACGCCCTGGCGCTGAGCGCCGGGCACGCCTTCATCATCTTCCTCGGCGAAGGGTACTACCCCATCAACGTGCTCAACGCAGTCAAGGCTGTACCCGAAGTGGCCCACCTCTTCTGCGCGACCGCCAATCCCCTGCAGGTGATTCTGGCCGAGACCTCACAGGGGCGGGGCATCCTCGGCGTCATCGACGGTGTCAGAAGCCAGGGTGTGGAGGACGAGGAGGGCATCGCCTGGCGCAAGGGCTTCCTGCGCACCATCGGATACAAGCTGTAAGCCCCGGGAGTGCGCCCCTTATGCCCTGGCTGGATCTGTTGCAGCGGGACCCTGTTCCCTGGCTGCTGGACCCGGAGAACCCCTCGGTCCGGATGCTGGTGCTGCGGGATATCTTCGGGCAGCCGCCGGAGGCGCTGGAGACGGAACGCGACGCGTTGTTGGAGTGGCCACCGCTCAAAGTCCTCATTGAGCAGGGGGACTGGGTCAATCTCTGGGGACGGGCGTCCAATCCTTACTACGGGGGTGCCGTGGGCACCTTCGGTACCCTCTACACGCTCACCCAGCTGAGCGCCCCCCCATTCCGGCTGGCGACCATGGCCTGCGAGAATCTCATGCGCGAGGGCCGACTGGAAGACGGACGCTTTGCTCCCCCCGAAGGCGGCCCCGTCTCGTGGCTCTGCTACACGGCGCTGGTCCTGCAAATCCTGCACCACTTCGGCTTCGACGACGACCCCCGCACCGAGGGCGCACGCCTGGCGCTCGTCCACGGCGTCCTACATGAGCCCCAGCTGCTGGAGGTGGACAAGCCGGGAGCCGCGTCCGTCGCCGATCAAGTGAAGGCCCTCGCTGCCCTGCTCGCGCTCTCACCCGCCAGCCACGGCGAGGAGCACGCCCAAGCCATTCAGCTGCTCACCAAGCGGATCTTAGGCTATGAATTCGCCTTCGAGGGGCGAGAGCGAAGCTGGCTTCAGCTCCATTACCCTCGCTACCACGAATCCGATCTGGCGGAGCTCTGTCACGTCCTCGCCCACGCGGGGCGGCTGACCCACCCTCATTTCCAACGGCTGCTCCGCTCTCTGGTGAAGATGCAGACGCCGGAGGGTCGCTGGATCAAGAAACAGGCGGCGCCGGGCACCTTCCAGGTGGAGCGGATCGGCCACCCCAGCCGCTGGCTGACCTTTGAAGCGGTTCACACCCTAATTCTCGTCTACGGAGGAAATGTGTATGCGCCCTGAGGAGCAGCGCGAGAGCCGACAGCATCACCTGGTGATCCCCCGGACCCTCGTTTTTCTGCAGCGCGGCGAGAACCTACTCCTGCTCAAAGGAGCGCCCGACAAACGGCTCTGGGCGGGGAAATACAATGGTCTGGGCGGACACGTGGAGGTCGGGGAGACGCCCTACCAGGCAGCCCGTCGCGAGGTGGCGGAAGAAGCGGGATTGCACGTAAATACCTTGACCCTGCGGGCTATCATCCACGTCGCCCTCCCCGAGCCACCGGGCGTGATGCTCTTCGTCTTCTTGGGTGAGGCTCTCGAAGGAGAGCCACGCCCCTCCCCAGAGGGGCAGCCCGTGTGGGTTTCTCGCGACGCCCTGCCCACCCTGCCGCTCGTCGAAGACCTTCCCGTCCTCCTGCCGCGCCTCCTGGAGCCTGGCCCGCCGCTCTTTGCCGCTTATCACTTCACGGAGAACGGTCTGCAGATAGATTTTGACCTCTAAAGGGTGCGCGGAGTAGACTCAGGGCCTCCGCCTCCTCGGCAGCCCAGCCAGGCAGACTGGTGGCAAATTGTCCGTGAAGGGGGGAGAGCTGCGCGCCGTATTTGGCTCCCACCCACATCAGGAAAGCCACCGGCCAGCCCAACCCGCTGATGCGCAAAGCCTGGGCGAGCTCCGCAAGCGTCTGGGCATCCCAGCCCCCAAAGAACGCCGTTAAAAACCCATAGCCGGGCAACGCCAGCAACAGGCTCACCCCAATTAACAGCAGGGTGACCTCAAGTCGGGGCTCCCAGAAGACCTCTCCAAGCAGCAGAAAGAGATTGTAGAGGATGAGGGCGCTGCCCGCAGGTGCCACCGCCGTCTGCCAGAAGGAGAGATGGACGCGGATGCCCTTGCGCTGCACGAAGTACCATCCGACCAGGCCCCGCAAGAGGGAGGACGCCAGGAAAGCGAAGAGTACGCCCCGGATGCCGTACCCAGGGCCGAGCAACGTCGCCAATGCCAGCCGAAGGACCTGCTCCCCCACCAGCAGCCCGGAGCGGAGACCTGGATACCCCAACCCGAGGAGCACGCTCTCCGCCGACCACGCCAGCCACTGAACGCCGCCCCAGAGGGCCAGAGGCAGAATGAGGGACAAGAGAGTCCCACGGCCCTCCGTTACCCCGAGTAGAAACGGCTCCCCCCACGCAGCCAGCAGGGCCAGTAGGAGCAAGCTCAGGCCCAACCCGTAACGGAGACCCTGCCCACCGTAATGGCGGACCAGCCGCCGGTAGCCGAAGGCGTGCGCGGTAGCGATGGCCGGCATCAACGGCTGGTAGAGCCCCAGAGCCAGCATCTCGTAAACCAGGGCCAGCACGATCACCAGCGACCAAGAGGTCACCGAACCCTCGTAGTCCGCAACGCGCGCCAGCAGCAAGGATCCAACGGGCGGGGCCAGCAAGCCTGGCAACAACCGGAGCCCAAAGCCCAGGGCCCGCCCCGCAATTCGCAGATCAAAAGAGGGCGAGAGCAGAGCCTGCAGCCGGTATCCTGCCCGCCGGTAGAGAAGCAGTCCGAGCCCGAAGGTCGCCCACTCCGTCATCAGGAGCCCGCCTCCCAACCCGAACACCACCCGCACGTTGGCATCCCAACCGCTCAGCCGCCCCTGCCCTCCCAGCAGGAGGATGAATAGGGTTTGGAAGAGTACCGGCCCCCCGACGAGCACCAACGTGAGCAACTGATCGTAATCGAGGCGTTGTTGCCCTCGGAATAAGTACTGGAAGACCCGCAGAAAACCCGGAAACTGGATGAGGGCCTGGGCCAGGAAGTAAAAGGCCAGATGGGCCAACCGCGATTGGGGGATGAGGAGCGCGGAGAAGATGAGAATGGCTGCGACCTGAACCCCGGTCCCCAGAAACTGCCACCAGACATAGAACTGTAGGTAGCGAAATCCTCGACGGGGCTGCTGCGGGGCCAGCACGGCAAAATAGCGCACCACCGCCACACTCACCCCGGCGTTGAAGAAAAGCCAGACAAGGGCCAGCCACTGTCCGGCTTGCTCCCAGAAGGTCAGGACCTGTCGGGAGGGCACGAGCACGACGGGGAGAAAATAGAAGTGATAGGTTAGAAGGGGGACAAAGAGCAAGAATCCCCCCCCCATCAAGAAGAAGAGTCCGGCCAGGGGACGGTGGAAGCCGGCTCGATGCCAGCCCTCCAGAAGCGGGGGGGAGTCGGGTTCGGGAAGGGAGATATCCGCCAGCTCGGGGCGCAGGAAGAGCGCACGCCGGGCGAAAAAGAAGGTCATCAGCACCCCCACGAGCACGCCGATGCCCGCGCCCGTCAGCGAGAGGCGCAATGAATCGTGGGGGACAGGCGCGGCAGGATAGTCGGCAAAGGAGAGGATGCGAGGGGCCCCGCCCGCCTCGGCGATCAGCCGGTAGATGAAATAGTCGAAGTAAGGCCAGCTCCACCACTCGGCGTTACTCTCGTCAGAGAGCCAGCCTCCCACCAGGAAGACTTGGCGCGCCTCGCGTCCGCGCACCCGCTGGACCACCGCCTCCCCCGTCACCGTGGAGACGAGGGGCCGCAGAACGTTGGGATTGGTGATCAATGTCCGGGCGTTCAGCTCCGGAGCGGAGGACCAGGTGATGGAGCGCTGCAGGGAGTCCCCCTGCTCCCCTTCCCGCACGATTCGAGGTGGAGCCGAAGCCTGCATCTCCATCCCGAAGGTACCCACGCCCAACAGGGCCCGGATATCTGCGACGTCCTGCGGCAAGAGAGGGCCGGCGAAGAGCACCAACCCCACCTCCTCCCGCAGGACCTGACGTCCGATGGTCTGCAATGCGGCGCGCTGCACGAGGGCATCGTTGAGCACGTAGACGTCGGCCAGCTCGGGGTGCTCCACCAGCCGCACGTAGGGCGCCGCCCGTGCAATCGCTGCGGTGATCGCATCCTGAGGCCCGACGTAATAGACGTCGATGCTGCCCCCTGTCTGCGTCAGCGCCACGGGAGCGCTCCCGGCGATTAGCAGCAGAAGCAGGAGCAGCACAGTGCACTGCACACCCCTACTCATCAAAGTCAGCGGCCCGGTGGCAGCGCGCATCCTCCGTGCCGGTTAGGGGCTGCCCAAAAACAACTTCGTACCTTCATCCCTGTTTTCCTAGTAGAAGCCGCAAAATTAGTAATGGACAGCCCCTTAGCCGCCATCCTCGATCTCCTGGGGCTCCTCCGCATTCTCGGGGCGCTCCAGGGGAGGCAGATCGGCCACACTCTCCAACCCGAATTGCTGCAAGAACTCAAAGGTGGTGGCGTAGAGGATGGGCCGGCCCACGCTCTCGGCGCGCCCCACCTCCTCGATCAGGCCCGCGGAGAGCAGGGTGCGAAGGACGCTGTCGGAGCCGACACCACGCACCGCCTCCACCTGGGGCCGCGTGACGGGCTGCGCATAAGCGACGATAGCCAGGGCCTCCAGCGCCGCCTGCGAGAGCCGCAGCTCCGTCTCCAGGCCCAGAAAATGCTCCACCTGAGGGGCCGCCCGAGGGGCGCTCACCAGCTGTAACCGCTGCCCCAGGCGCTGCAAGCGCAGTCCGCCGCTCTCCAGACGCGTCTCCAACGCCGCCAGCGCCGCCGCCCCCTCCTCCTCGGAGAGGCCGGCGGCGGCGAAGAGATCGTCCGGCTTCACCGGTCCCTGCGCCACAAAGAGCAGAGACTCCAGCAGCGCGACCGGAGCTAGCGCTTCGGACATTTCATTCAAGATTCGTGCTCCTCCCCCGCTCCACCGTCTTCCTCTTCAAGCTCGGAGAAGCTCCATTCGGGCTCCGGCTCGGGAAGCGGACGCTCCTCCCGAGGACGCGACTGCTCCTGGGGCCGCTCCCGCCGTGCGGCCGGTCGGCCCTTTTCACCGTGACCGGCGACCGTCATACGGATCTCGGGATCCCCCGCCACCTCCAGACCCAGCTCCCGGGAGAGAACGTCGCGGCTCACCTCGACCAGCCGCGATGCCATTTCCGGCACGTTGCTCCCCGGCGCCACGGTCACATTGACGACCGCCCCGACCTTCTGCCCTTTCGCCTTGATCTCAGATGCGACATTCACCACGTTGGGCAGGGGATCGATGCGATACTGTAACTGCTCCTTGATGCTGTCCACATTCAGCGTTGCCATGCCGCCGCTGAGCTCCTTCACCCGGATGAAGCGAGCCCGCTGCTTGCGCACTTCCAGGTAGATCAAGAAGATGGCAATCACGTTGAAGATGAGAGCGAGAACAACGCCCACCGCCAGACGAATCCCGGGGACAATCTGCAAGATCTGCTCCCCAAGATCCACCAGCCACTGCCCCACCGTCGTCAATACGGGATGGGGAAAGATGAAGAGCAGCGTACAGGCCGCCATCAGCACCAACAGCGCGAAGATTATCACGATACGGTTGAACGTTTTCATCGGTTACCTCCTTGCAGATAGATGAATAGTACAATTGCGAACCTGCCTCCGAAATTTCTGCCTAGCCGTAAGTAACGCGGACGAAGCCCTCCCGAGGCTCTCCCCAGGGGATGGTAGCATCGACCCCCACCTTGTCGCTGCGGGTCTTCTCACCCGGCACCTGGCGCGCCGAAGGATCAAGACTGGAGCTCGGCTGCCCCGGGAAAATGTAGAAATCCCGCTGCGCCTGCACTCGCGTGGCGAGCGCCCACTCGACGTCCTGGGGATCGTAGAGGTCCACGTCGGTGTTTACCACAACGACGTGCTTCAGCGAACCGTGCCCCCGGAAGGCGGCCTCGATGGCGCGCCGAGCATCCTCCGGGCCTCGGGGCTCAATCTGAACGACCGCGTGCAGCCACGAACAGCCCCCCGGCGTGATGTAGACCCCCGTGCAACGGGTCACCCGGTTCACCTCGGCGAAGATGGTCGGCTCCCGGGGCATTCCCATGAGATTCTTGTGCTCCAACCCGGCGGGTAGCAGCGCGTGGAAAAGGGGCTCCTCCCGATGCGTGACGGCGGTCACCCGCAACACGGGCTGCTCCCGCACGCTGTCCAGCGTCCCCGTCAGATCGGGGAAGGGGCCTTCGGCGTCGAATTCGTGGGTCAGCACCCCCTCCAGCACCAGCTCGGCGTCTGCCGGAATCTGCAGAGGGACCGTTCGAGCCGCCACAAGGGGTGTAGGCGCCAGAGCGTGGGCCACGGCGCTCTCGTCGATACCCTTGGGCGGCGACATCGCCGCCGCCAACAGGACGTGAGGCGGCAGGCCGATGCAGACAGCGACGGGCAGTCCCTCGGGCGCTTTGCGCCAGGCCGTGTGTGTGCCCCGTCCCTCGACGACACGCACCGTGAAGTGCTGCGCATCCCGCACCATCATGCGATGAAAGGCCAGGTTGCGACCCAACTCTGGATCCTGGGTGACCATCACGCCGGAGGTCACGTAGGGGCCCCCATCGAAAGGGTGATAGCGAGGCAGGGGCAGGTGCGTCAGTTCGACCCCTGGCCCGGTTAGCACCACCTCCTGGCAGGCCGCTTCCGCCACTAAAGGCGGCGGCGAGGGCGCCGCCAGCGCCTCCGCCATGCGAGGAATCAGCGTGGCGACCGTGCAGCCCAGGGCACGAGCGAAGTGCTCCCGCCGGGAGACGTATCCGGAGATGAGGCGCCATCCGGAAAAATTGGGCAGCTGTTCGAAGAGCAGGACTTCTCCATCGTGCGCCGCGATGACGCGCGCCGCCTCCAAGTGGGGTGAAACGGATGCCTTGACGTGACGGATGGCGCCGTCAGCATCGAGAGCGTTCAAAAATGTTCGTAGATCCATCCTCTCCCCTCGCTCTCTCTATTCCCGTTTCCTGTTGCCACCTTCAGTATAACACACTTTGCCCGTAACCCGCAGAACTATCCACCGCGCAGCGCATAGGCGTAAGCCGCTTCGGCGCGGAGCGAGAGCCCCTCCCACGCAAAGCGCTCCCGCACGTCGGCGCTGGCCCGCCGGCCCAGACGCCGGCAGCGCTCGGGATCCGCCAGCAGCGTCAGCACCGCCTCGACAAAGGCGTCCTCGTCACCCGGGGGCACGAGCGTACCCGTCTCTCCCGGCAGGAGCATCTCGCGCACCTGTCCCACCGCCTCGGCGACAACGGGCACGCCCGCTGCCAGGAGGTCCAGCAGCTTGAGCGGGCACTTGGTGCGGTTGAGCAGCGTGTCGTCGAAGGGGTAGAGGGCGAGCCGAGCCGCCGCGAAGTGCCGGGGCTGCTCCGCCAGGGAGACGTAGCCCACGTAGAGCAGATCCGCCTGCTCGTCGCCCGCATCCCGGGCACAGCGCCAGCCGGCTGCCCGCGCCAGTGCCAGTAGACGCAGCTCCTCGCCGAAGAGCCCCTCCCCCACCACGTAGAGCCGAAGATCGGGTCGGGCCACCCGCACCCGCTCCAGCACCCGCCAGAGACGCTCCAGGTCGAACTCGAAGAAGCGAGTATAGAGCAGCAAGGTCGGGCGAGCGGTGGGCACAGGCGCCAGCGGTGGATGGGGCCAGGCAAAACCGTTGGGCAGGTAACAGACGCGCCCCGGCGGCCCGCCCTGAGCCCAGGCCAGCGTCTCCAACGCCCGGCTGGCGACGGTGACAGCGGCGGCACGGCGCAATCCCCAACGCTCCTGCCAGGCGAAAAGGTGCTTCAGCACCGGGGAATAGAGCGCGAGCTCATTCCACCCCCCGGGCCCCTCCCAATCGTCGGTATCGACGACGACGGGGGGATGGCGACGGCTCCGCAGCAGCCAGTGGGCCAACCCCGCGTAAGCCTTCGGTTTGAAGGCGTGGATCACGTCGGGCTGAAAGGCCAGCGCCCGGCGGACGAGGGTCCGCGCCAACCGCAGGTGGAACCAGCCGGGGAGCCCCGTCGGCAGAGGTAGGTTCTCGATACTCACACCGTCCTCTTCCCAGCTGCGCCCGGCGTCCTCAGGATTCTGCCAGGGGGGCAGGAAGAGCGCCACGCTGTGCCCCCTCGCGACGAGGGCCTTCGCCAGCGGCAGGGCCCGCCCGCTCATCGTGCCCCGGGGGCGCAAGCCGAAGGGCCCGACCATGGCAATCCTCATCGCGCCGCGATGCTCATCGCGCTACCTCCAGCTGGCGCCAGATGCAGTTCACCACCGCTTCCGGCGTCAGCCCGGTGGTATCGAGCGGGCGCCCGAGGTCACCCCGGCGGGCGGCGGTCTCCTGGATGGCGAGCAGCTCCCGGAAGCGGCGCAGGTACCACTCGGGATCCTCCTCCCGGCCCCGAATGCGCCGTGCAATCTCCTCCTCCGCCGCGCGCAGCCGGAAGGTGAGGATGGGATCGGCCAGGCCCGCCAGCAGTCTCCGCAGCTCCGCCAGCGATTCAGGGGACTCGAAGACATAGTTGATGACAAAGTGCTCGTAGCCCCCCTCCCGCACGTGAAAAGCGACGAGGTGGCGCAGGGTCCGGTAGAGGTAGGTAATGCGGTCTGGATCGTAGATCTCGAAGGGATGCACGGCGCCGATGTAGTCGCCGTCGAGCATCACGGCCCGGTCGAAACGGGCGTTGAGCGCCCACGCCACGGTAGTTTTGCCGATGCCGCAGGGGCCGTTGAGGATAACGATCACGAGGCCTCCGCCGCCAGACATTCCGCCACCGGTCGGAAGGTGCGGCGATGAAGACCGCAGACGCCGAGCGCTTCCAGCGCCTCCCGGTGACGCCGCGTGCCATAGCCCTTGTGCTGCGCGAAGCCGTAGCCGGCGAAATCAACCTCGGCCACGTCCGCCATCCACCGGTCGCGGCTCACCTTGGCGACGATGCCGGCCGCCGCCACGGAGAGACAATGCACGTCGGCGCAGGGAAAGTGCTCTTGAGGCAACGCAACCTCCGGCAGCGGCAGCGCATCGATGATGAGGGCCTGGGCGGGCGGGACCAGTTGCGCCAGCGCGCGGGCCATTGCCAGCCGGGTGGCCGGGACAATGCCCAGCCGGTCGATCTCCGCTGCCTCGGCCCGCCCCACGCCGACAGCGAGCGCGGCCTCCTGGATGCGGGTGTACTGCGTCGCCCGCGCCACCGGCGTGAGCAGCTTGGAGTCGCGCACGCCTTCCAACCCGACGGGGATCCGCTCCGCTGGGGGCAGAATCACGGCGGCAGCATAGACAGGGCCGGCCCACGCTCCCCTTCCGGCCTCGTCCACCCCGGCAATACGCGCCAGGCCGCTTCCCCAGAGCGCACGCTCGCGCTCCAAGGTGGGCCTCTTCTGATCGGTGCGGCTCGGGTTCATGACGCTCATTCTCCCACAATTCGGCCTCCCTGCCAAGAGACGGATTTGACTCCTCCGTTTGACTTCGAGTTCCTTTTCTCTATAATGCAAACGTCATACCATGAATTCGCAGTTTCAATCCACAGAAGGAGGATTACATGAAACAGCGCACTATGATAACCTTGGGGTTGGCGGTCCTGATTCTGCTAGCGCTCGTCGGCTGCGGCGGCGGCGAAGAGACCGAATGGGATCGGATCAGCAATGAGGGCACCATTGTTGTCGGCACGTCCGCCGACTACCCGCCCTTCGAGTACATCGACGAGAACAATGAATTCGCCGGCTTCGATATTGAGCTGATGGAAGAGATCGCCCGCCGCCTCGATTTGACCATTGAATGGCAGGACATTGGCTTCGATGGCCTCATCGGCTCTCTGCAGACGGGTAAGATCGACGCCATCATCGCCGCCATGAGCGCCACCCCCGAGCGCCAAGAGCAGGTCGATTTCACCCGCCCTTACTACATCGGGAAGGACGCGGCCCTGATCGCTTCCGGCTCTGATCTGGTCATCAATTCCAAGGACGACCTGATCGGGCTGCGGTTGGGAGTCCAGACGGGCACCATCCAGGATGGTTGGGCCACCGAGAACCTCGACGCGGCCAATATCGCCCGCTACGAGCGCGCCGAGCAGGCTGTCGCCGACCTCCGTGCCGGGCGCATTGACGCCGTCGCGATGGACTTCTTTGCCGCCACCGCCTTCCTGGCTCAGGGGGGCGTGGACCTGGCGTTGGAGACCAACTTCGCCGATGAGCATATGTCCATCGCCGTCCGCAATGGGGCGACAGAGCTCAGCGAGCAGCTGGACGCGGTCATCGCGGAGCTGCAGGATGAGGGCTTCATCGACAATCTGGTGATTGAGTACCTCCTGGAGGAGTAGGCCTCCCATGGTCGAGGCACTGATCCGGTCTCTGCCCTACATCCTCGGCGGCGTCTTCACGACCCTCGGGCTGACGGTGATTGCGCTGCTGGTGGGTCTGGTGATTGGCATGGTGATCGCCTTGCTGCGCGTCTACGGCAGGAAGTTCGGCCAGGGCTTCGCAACGGGCTACGTCGTAGTCCTGCGGGGTCTGCCCTCCCTCGTCATCCTCTTCATCATCTACTTCATGTTGGCTGCCTACATCGATCTGCCTCCCTTCCTGGCGGGATGTGTGGCCCTGGGCGTCGCCAGCAGTGCCTACCAGGCGGAGATCTTCCGCGGTGCCATCCAGGGGGTACCCCCGGGACAGATGCAGGCCGCGCGGGCGCTGGGTATGACGCGCACGCAGGCCATCGTCTACGTGGTGATGCCCCAGGCATTGCGCAATGCCATCGCGGGCTGGTCCAACGAGGCCGCCGTGGTGGTGAAGGACTCCTCCCTGGTCTACGCCGTGGGACTGCCCGAGCTGCTGCGCCGAGCCCAACAGGTCGCAGCCCGGCTCTACGCCCCCCTGTTGGTCTACTTCGTCACCGGCGTCATCTACTTCCTACTCACCTTTGGCGCAAACCGGATGCTGGGCTGGCTGGAGCGCGCGACGCGCATTCCCGAGCTCTCGGACGCACGCTAATCTCCCATCGAGACACAAAAGCGGGGCTTGTAGAAGTACAAGCCCCGCTTCACATTACCCTCTCGCTCAGGGAGAAGAAGGCTCTGCTTCTGGCGCTGCTTCCGTTCGGGGGCAGTAGAAACAGAGCATCACGCTGCCGTAGGTGCGCTGATCAAAGAGCTCCAGCGCAGCGAGGGAGACTTCCTCGTACTCCCGGGGATGGATCTGCACGATGGCCCAGCCATCCTCCTCCAGCCAACCCGGTTCGGCATCCAACATGCCCAGCGTCTGGATCCACCAACCTCGATATTGGGGCGGCGCCACGTAGATGAAATCGAAGGGACGCGGGGAGCGTCCGAGATAGCGGAAAACGTCGTCCCGCACTACCTCCGCCCCCCCCTCCAGGCCCGTGAGCTTCAGGTTGTTGTGGATGGTCCGCAAGGCCACCCGTTCCAATTCCACGAAGACGGCCTCCCGAGCGCCCCGGCTTAGTGCCTCGATCCCCACCTGTCCCGTTCCGGCAAAGAGATCCAGGAAGGTCGCGTCGATGACAAAAGTTCCCAGAATGCTGAAGAGCGCCGTCTTGGCCCGATCGGTGATGGGACGGGTCGCCGGTCCCGGTACAGAGTAGAGCTTGCGACCCTTGGCCTTACCGGCAATCACACGCATGGTAGCATCCTCCCCAGAGAAATCTGCAAATCAACAAATGGCAAGCAGTCGGCCCAAAGCCGCACGTCGAAGGTCCAAGGTCGTTGGGAAACCCCGTCGCGGCAGTAAATAGGATAGTTTCCCGCTACCCTCAAGACCCTTCCTCGCGCTCAACGACGGGCGCGCTCAGAGGCGGCGGTGGCGGCAGGGGGTCCTCGAAAGGCTTCTCCGGAAGCGGCTGGTCCTCCACAGTGGACTCGGGCAGATCCTTCTCCGCCGCTGTCGGCTCCGACTCCTCCACAGGCTCGGAAGCCGGCACGGCGGCGGCTTCCAGCTCGTTGCGCTGCCAGGGGCGGGTTACGGCAAGACGGACGATGCCCCCCACCAATGCACCCCAGAGGAGGCCCCAGAGCAGCAGGGCCAGCAGGCCCGCCAGCTGCGCCAGGAGCTGGTCCACTCCTCCGCCCGCGACGATGCCGGCGACTCCGTACACCGCGTCGGCGCCGACGCCGTTCCACCCCTGCCCGTAGCGCCCATCGGCGAAGAGCCCAACGGCAAGCGCGCCCCATAGGCCACCCGCAAGCCCCAGCGCGACGGTCCCGGCAGCATCCCGCAGGCGTAATTTTGCCTCGACCAGGTAGAGCAACAGGGGAAAGAGAAGCCCGGCGAGGAGCCCGATGACCAGCGCTCCCCACGGCGCGACGAAGGGAGCTGCCGCAAGCGAGGCGCCCCACCCTGCCGCCAGACCCCGCGCCGCCAGCAAGGGCTCGATCTCGCCCGTCACCAGCCAGGCGTAGAGCTGCGCGGTGAGCACGGCCCCCGCCATCCCCAGCAGCACATTGATCGCCGCCCGGTGCCAATCGAGATTGGTGCCAAAGGTATGCAGGGGCATGGAAAGCGCCCAGCCCGCCCAGCCGATGCCCAGCACCAGCGCGCCCACGTTCGCCAGTAGGGGGAAGTGGGCCGGGGGCGGCGCGAGCGGCGCTTCGATGACGCGGCGCGGCTGGAAGAGAAGGAAGCCGGCGACCACCGCGCCAGGCACCCAGAAGATCAGCGCCGTGCCGCCGAAATCCACGAAGCCATGGCCCAATTCGAGCGTCTGGCCCAGCCGCGAGAGCCAGCCTGCCCCCCACGTCCAGCAGGCAGCGATGGGCACGATCACGGTGCCCGCCAGCCCGCCCAGCAGGACGGTCAGCCAGCCGCGCTCCTCGGCGAGGGCCAGGACCACCAGCAGCACCGCCGAGGCGATCACCGGCAGGTAGGCGAGGAAGAGTCCCAGGGCCTCCGGCGTAATCCCCTCCCCGGAGAGGGCGAAACCGGAGAGGCCTACCAGCCCCCAGCCCACGTCGCGCCCGAAGAGCCGGTCCAGCCCGGCCAGGGCCGGATCCTCGGGATTGATAACGCCAGCGCCGCCGAGATGGAAGGCGTAACCGACGCCCCAGTAGCCGATGACCGCCAGGGCCAGAGCGAGGGCCACGAGCGGGGTGATGCGGCGGGCGCGCTGGGGGGGCAGCCCCCCCCAAGCCAGAAGCAACATCCCTAACGGGATAAGATAACCCCAAAGCCAGTTGAATTGCATCCTCGAACTCCCAATGATGGAATAATAACCGCTACGCGTTCACCCGAAAGGCGCCGAACTTTACGTCCGATCAGCCTCCCCCCAGCTTCGGGTCACGACTGAGATGTAATCTTACCAGACTCCGAAGAATCTACCAGCACAAGGGGGTGCAATCTGTAATAAGCCCTAAGGTCCCAGTCTCAGGGCGCCGGAGGAGAGGTTTGGGCACAACGAAAGCCACGGGTTTCCAACTGTCTCCAGGGGATGCCCCAACGATTGGTGCTGCCTATCTCCTCCGCCGACCAGCCGTAGGCTCCACCCCGCGCCACGCGCGTTTCCCCTCGCGCCGGCCCCCTGGGATTGACCTGTCTGCTGGCAGGATATTCCCCGTACCAATCCGCCACCCACTCCCACACATTCCCATACATGTCGAGCGCCCCCACCCAACTGGCCCCTCCGGGATAACTGCCCACCGGCGCCGGCTGGCCCACACAATCCCCGTAATTTGCCAGCTCACACGTCGGGAGCTGATTTCCCCAGGGCCAGAGAGGGCCTTCCGGGCCCAGCGCTGCGTATTCCCACTCCGCCTCCGTGGGTAAGCGGCTCCCGGCCCACTCACAGTATGCCGCCGCCTGAGGCCAGTCGATACAGATCACCGGTTGAGTAGGATCCTGATAGGGCGCACTATCCACGCACCATGGTGATGCAGCGGCACATGCGCCCGCCTCCACACACTGCACGTACTGCGCGTTCGTCACCTCGGTCCGATCCACCCAGAAGGCATCCAGGGCCACCGTATGCACCGGTTTTTCATTGGGATAACCTACCTCACTGCCCATCTGGAACTCCCCGGCTGGCACGTAGACCATCACCATGCCGTCCTGCTCGCGGGTACGCCTGTCACCCGCGGTGTATAAGATGGGGGTCGAAGTAGCGGTGGGTTCCGGTGCAGCCGTCGCCGCAGGTTTCCGAGTTGCCGTCGGGTCCGCCACCGCGACGGACTGGGACGTCGGTGTCGCCGTGCGCTCCGCCACCATGGGCGGCGACGGGGTTCGGCCCCGACTTAGCCCGCCCAGGCCCAGCACTAATAGCACCACCAGGCCGACCGCCGCCAACGCCCAACCCCACGCCGGGATGCGCTTTCCTCCAGCACGAGAGGGCGCAGGAGGCTGCACCGAGGAGAGCTTATGGGTCCGCTCCGACATGGGCTGAGGGGCCGACCCCGCCGTGATTCTCGGTGTCTGAGAGCGCAGCGCCGCCGCCATCTCTTCCGCACTCTGGAAACGCTCGGCGCGGGCGATGGTCATGGCGCGCAGAATCGCCGCCTCCGTCCCCGCACTCACCTCTCGGTTGATGGCCCGGGGGGATGCGAAGCGCTCGGGATCGGTCATGCGCTGCGTCGCCGTGGGGGGGGCCTGGCCCGTCAGGGCGTGATAGAGCGTGGCTCCCAGGCTGTAGAGATCGCTGCGGGTGTCGGTGTGGCCCGCCACCGTGTCGTACTGCTCGGGCGGAGCGTACTCCGGTGTCCCGGCGCCACGAATGGCCGTCCGCGTGTGGGGATCCTGTGGATCCCAGAGCTTCACCAAGCCGAAATCCACGAGCACCACCCCTCCCTCCGGCGTGATGACGATATTGTGGGGCTTCAGGTCACGGTGGAGCACCTGCTGCCCGTGGCAGTAGGCCAACGCGCTCAATAGCTGCTGGCTCCAGGTCAACACCTGTGCCTCTTCCAGGGCTCCCTCCCGCGCAATACGCTCGGCCAGGCTCTCCCCGGCCACATATTTCATCACCAGGTAAGCCTTTTCTCGCTCCTCGAAGTAGTCGCTCACGTTGACCAGGTGGGGATGATCGAGACGGGCGAGAATTTGCGCCTCCTGGATGAACTGCTCGCGCAACCGCTCCAGCGTGCTCGCGTCAAGTCCGGGCTGAGGCACCAACTCCTTGACGGCAACGGGAATGTTGAGGCGCGTGTCCCACGCGCGGTAGACGGCGCCCATCCCACCCTGGCCCAGCAAAGCCACGATTCGATACCGATTCTGGAGTACTTCGCCTGTTGTAAGCAACGTGAACCTCCCTGGAAAATGCGTAATGACAAATGCGTCGCCTGTTAGGTATTTCCCCTCTTCGTTCCCGTTGCGGTGGAATATGGCAAGCCCTGAATGAGGTTACGTCAAGTATAGCACGAGAAGTGCTGGATGGGTAACGGTAGCCGTCTAGGAGCGGATCATGACCAGGAGCATCTTGAAGGGCACTCGGGCATCGAGCGCGTGGGGATCGTGGGCGGGCATGATGAGCATCTCCCCCGCGAGCACCCGATAGCGCTCCCCCGAGATGGTGATCTCTGCCTCTCCCTCCAACACGTGGACGAGGGCATCGTAGGGCGCGGTGTGCTCGCTCAAGCCCTGCCCCGTGTCGAAAGCAAAGAGGGTGACCGAACCGGTGGGCTGTTTGATGATCTCCCGGCTTACCACGGCGCCCTCCTGATAGTCCACCAACGCCGTCAAATCCTGAACCTGAGGTTGGGTTGTCTCTGTCATCTTGTATTCTCCTCTCTCAAATAGTCAAAGGTCAACAATCGTCAGATGTACACGTTCACACGTCCACACCTCGTTCTTTATTGTTGCTGGTTTGGCTTGGTCAACGTACACCGCTATCATACCCCGGTTTGCGGTTATTTGCTACGATAAAAGTCTTACTTATTAACCACCTCACCGGTCAGTTCCACCAGCGTTTGATCGTACCTCGGTGCCTGCACTCGCCAATCGAAGCGGGCCACCACCGCCCGCAGCTCGGCACCGAGGCGCCGCGCCGCCTCCCGGTGATCGAGCGCCCAACGGAGGCGGCGCAGCAGCCCTTCCTCTGTGGCGTAGAGACAGCGCTCGTGATAGGCTTCGGGCAGCAGCTCCGGATAGACGAGCCGCGCCGGCAGGACGGGAAAGCAACGGCAGTAGAGGGCCTCCACCATCGAGATACCGAAGAACTCGTGGAGGGCGGTACTCACCACCACGTCGGCTTCCTGGAGCAGGCGGGCGTAGGTCGCTGCATCGGCCCAACCGTAGTGAACCACTCGCTCGCCCAATCGCCGCCGGGCCGCGACGAATTCCTCCGGCGCGCGACGCGCGTTGGCGCCGGCGAGCGCCACGCGGAAGGGCCTCCCCTCCGCTGTCAACGCGTCCAGGGCGCGGAAGAACGCCTGGGGATGCTTGTCGTACTCCCAGCGGTGGTTCCAGAGAATGAGGGGCGGCGCCTCAGGTGAGGGTGCCCTTTCCCCGGCATCCAGGCGGTGCAGGTCGCAGCCCACGGGCAGCACGGCGGACTTCTCCTGCACCGACGGGATCAGGTGCAGATGGGTGAAGTCGGGAAAGTGCTTGAGGAGGTTGGGCAGCGCCTCGAACCACGCCTCCAGATGGAAGGTGGAGTTGAAAAACACTCGGTCTGCCGCCAGCATGGAGAGCCAGTTGAGCATGGGATAGGTGAGATCGGGAGTCTCGCCGGGCGGAGAGGGATAGGTGAGCTGAGTCTCGTGGCAATAAAGCGCCACCGGCACCGTAGCGAAGCGAGGGCGGGTGAGCCCCAAGAACGCGGGGACGTTGACCATGTCCGTCACCAGCAGAAGATCAGGCTGCACCCCCAACGCGCGGGCACGCTTCGCCAGCGTGACAGCCCCGCCCTGCATCCGCCACTTCCAGAAGCGGGCGGGAAGGGTGACAAGAGAGACCTGGTGCCGACTGTGGTGAGCGTACCCTTGGGCCCAGACGCGGTGACTGCCCCCGAAATAGGGCGCGAGAAGTAGAATCTGCATCTTGCCTTCCTTTCCAGTTGCGGACCAGTATAGCACGCGAGCAGCGAAGCGAGAAAAGCGCTCCCCATGCGACTTTTGTCGTAGACCGGAGGGAATTCGTGCTATAGAATCAAAGTATATCTGATTAATGGGGATGGGTAAGGGGCAAAGTCCATATTCGCCATTCGCCATTCGCCATTCGTCATTCACTATTCGCCATTCGCTATTCGTCAATCTGTTGCGTTATAGATTATTCAGGGAGGTAACACGATGTCGATGTTCTGCTATCAATGTCAGGAAGCGGCCCGGAACGAAGCCTGCACGGTGCGCGGCGTCTGCGGCAAGGACCCGGAGGTGGCCCAGCTGCAAGACCTGCTCATCTGGCTGCTCAAGGGGATCGCCTACTGGGGCGAGAAGGCCCGCGCCCACGAGGTGCCGGACCCAGAGACCGACCGGTTCGTGGGGGAGGCGCTCTTTGCCACCGTCACCAACGTCAATTTCGACCCCGCCCGCTTCGCGACCCTCATCCGTGAGGCGGTGGAGCGCCGTGACGCGCTCAAGACGCAGGCGCAGGCCGCCTGCCGAGGGCATCAGGCCGGGGAATGTGAGGGCGCCCATCCCGAGATGGCGACTTGGACGCCCAAGAGCTACGGACCGGCTATCCTGGCGCTGAAGGGCCAGCAGGTAGGCGTCATGGCTGACCCCGGCCTCGACCCCGACGTCCGCTCGCTGCGGGAGCTGATTATCTACGGGCTCAAGGGGTTGGCGGCCTACACCGAGCATGCCTACGTCCTGGAGCAGACGAACGACCGGCTGCTCGCCTTCATGCAGGAGGCGCTGCTGGCAACGACGGACGACACCCTCTCCGCCGGTGAGCTGGTGCAATGGGTGCTCGACACGGGCGCGATGGGCGTGGAAGCCATGCGCCTGCTCGACGAAGCGAACACCTCGGCCTACGGGCATCCCGAGATCACCCAGGTGGAACTGGGCGTGCGCCCCGGCCCCGCCATCCTCGTCAGCGGGCACGATCTGCGCGATCTAGACGAGCTGCTCCAGCAGACGGAGGGGACGGGCGTCAACGTCTACACCCACGGCGAGATGCTGCCCGCCAACGCCTATCCCGCCTTCAAGAAGTACGAGCACTTTGTCGGCAACTACGGCGGATCCTGGTGGCGGCAGGATAAGGAGTTCGAGAGCTTCGGCGGCGCCATCCTCATGACGACCAACTGCATCACCCCGCCGAAAGAGAGCTACAAGGAGCGCCTCTTCACGACCGGCGTCGCCGGGTGGCCCGGCTGCCCCCACGTCCCTGACCGGGCTCCGGGTGCGCAGAAGGATTTCACGCCGGTCATCGAGATGGCCAAAACCTCTGGCGAGCCTCAGGCGCTGGAAGAGGGGACCATTCCCATCGGCTTTGCCCGCCACACCGTGATGAGCGTCGCCGACAAGGTCATCGAGGCCGTGCAGCAGGGGGATATTGGACGCTTCGTCGTGATGGCGGGGTGCGATGGTCGCTTCAAGAGCCGCGAGTACTACACCGACGTTGCCGAAGCGCTGCCGCAGGATCACGTCATTCTTACGGCAGGCTGCGCCAAGTACCGCTACAACAAGCTCGACCTGGGCGACATCGGCGGCATTCCCCGCATTCTCGACGCCGGGCAGTGCAACGACTCCTACTCGCTCGCCTACATCGCCTTGCAGCTCAAGGAGGCCTTCGGGCTGGAGGATATCAACGATCTGCCCATCTCCTACGACATCGCCTGGTACGAGCAGAAAGCCGTCATCGTCCTCCTGGCCCTCCTCTCGCTGGGCGTCAAGCACATCCGCCTGGGGCCGACCCTCCCCGCCTTCCTCTCGCCCGGCGTGACCGAGGTGCTCGTCGAGCACTTCGATATCCAGCCCATCGGCACGGTGGAGGAGGACGTCGCCGCCATCGCGGCAGGGCAGTAAGGGATTTCGTAGCAGGTTGCTGACCGAAATCGCGCTACGCCC
>NPIE01001940.1_pt1 | contig 41223 bp, 34 predicted proteins | sample 8637661 | NCBI WGS metagenome assembly NPIE01 (sample SAMN07420842, study PRJNA396082) | bioreactor metagenome | isolation source: sample BA12 brine-fed electro-methanogenic bioreactor BA | place: Japan: Kochi | collected 2016-12-09 | reverse complement strand
GATTGAGTGATTGGTTGATTGGTTTGGTTGCCTAATTGAAATTGTATCTAAAGGTTCTGTCAGGTTAAGTGTGTAAACTAGTTTCATTGAAATTATATTTCTTTAATTGGGGTTCAAAGTAAATTAAGAGTTGGGAGAAGATTTCACCCCAGCTTTTTGTTTTTTGCCGGCCCCACTTTTTTTCAATATTCTGAACAACAAGATAGCCCAGTTTGAAAGCAGCAGATTCTCCCGGAAGCGCCCCTTTTGTTTTAAATATTTTACGGACCTGCCGGTTAAAACTTTCAATGGGATTGGTTGTATAAATGATCTTTCTCAGGGGTTGTGAGTATGTGAAGAAGGTACTCAGTTCACCCCAATTTGCTTTCCAGGATTTTCCGATATGAGGATATTTCTTATCCCAGATCTGGCAAAATTGCTCCAGGTTATCTTCTGCTTCTCCCAGCGTTCCAGCCGTATAAATCTTGCGAAGGTCTTTGATAACTGTCCGTTGATCTTTCCAGGAGATGTGTTTCATACTGTTCCGAACCTGATGAACAATACACTTTTGAATGTCTGCATGCGGATATACCGCTTCAATCGCTTCAGATAATCCCTTCAGGTTATCCACAGATATCAACAGAACGGTCTCAAGCCCTCTGTTCTTTAGTTCTGTGAGAACCGTTAACCAGTAACTTGCAGATTCCGTGGCATCCATATACAGCCCAAGACAACTCTTAAAACCGTCCATATCATACCCGATGATATAATACATCGTCTGCTTCTGGATGCGACCTTCTTTCAAAACAGAGATAACCATGCCATCCAGAAAAAGAATCGCATACAAGGGCTCTAAGGGCCGATTCTGCCACTGTTTGGCCTCATCATAGATCTTATCTGTGATCGCACTGATGGACTCCTTTGACAATCGATAACCGTATATCTCGTATATGTGATCCCGTATGGATGAATAACTCATCCCATGACCATACATACTCAAAACCTTCTCCTCAATCCCCGATATATCTTTCTGACGCTTTCGGATGATCTCAGGCGAAAATGTCCCATTACGATCGCGAGGCGGATGAACGATCATACTTCCTAAATTTCCTTCTACCGCTTTTTCCCCTTTCCCATTTCGACTGTTTCCCCTGGATATTGACGCTCCCTGTGTGTGTTTGGAATATCCCAAATGATCTTCCAGCTCTGCCTCATACAGCGTGTCTATCATCTCTCGCGTCATCTCTCGCAATACATCCTTCAAATCTGTCGTGCTACGTAGGCTGCCTTCTCGATACTTCTTTAAAATCTCTTCTTTGTCTAACATCTTTGTGTCCTCCTGAGTTAACATACTTCTTTACTCTCAGGTTTACACACTTTATCTGACGTACTCGTTGACAGGGGTCAGTCAACAGGCAATCGGTCCTCTTGAACCCATGAACTCTTGAGCCCATGAACCCTTAAACAGCGAGCAAAGCGAGCCTCAATCTCTCAACTTCTCAACGTCTGATCCTCTGAACTTCTGAACCCTTGAACTCATGAACCCTTGAACTCATGAACCCTTGAACCCATGAGCCCTTGAGCCATGTTCAATAATTCTTCATTCAATTCATCCCGACCGTTGTCGGGAAGAATTCAGAATTCTCATCCTCCCCATTGCTTCCCACCCGATTCTTATCTAAATTGCACATAAAGCATTATACAGGGACATTTCATGCCTAATCTCACACATTTTATATCAGGGAACAGATATTCGGATTGCATTCTATTACTATTCCTGATCGTTTTGTGCCTTCTACCTGCATGCCGGGATCATTCCACGGGCCCGGAACCGGTACCATCTATTCAATTGGACGTGGATTACCGGGGAACGGATTTCGTCTGGCTCAAACTGTCTGTAGAAGAAACAGTGAAAGACCTTCATTATCTGATCCGGCGAAACAATGAGGACCGGTTTACAGGGCAATTCTCCGGCCGGGATACCCTGATCACCGATACATCCCTGACACCCGGTACGGAATACTATTACACGGTATACGGAATTAAAAACAGTGAGCCTGTGGATTCCGGTGATACCGTCCCGGTTACAACCCTGCCTCTTAGCAGTCATGATTTTCACTGGGAGATCGATACCCTGGGAGAATACGGCAGTGGGCTGAGGGATGTATTCGCTTTCAGTGAAAATGATGTATGGGTTGTGGGCGAAATCATCACAAATGTTCATACAGGGGATAAGTCTAATGCTGCTCACTGGGATGGTACTAAGTGGGAATTGCATAAGATACCTGCAGTTGCTTTTCATGGTATGATATATGAGAAACATATTATTCAAGCAATCTATGGCTTCAATGATCATGAATTATGGATGTTCTCACTAATTGGTTCATCAATTTATATTAATGAAAATGAATGGAGAAGTGAATTTGTCGAAGATCTCAAAGGTATCATTTATGATATTTGGGGGACATCATCCACCAATCTGTATTTTGTGGGTGGCAATGGTACCATTGTCCATTATGACGGATCCCAATACCGACGCATGGAGAGTGGTACGGATGCGGATTTAAAGGATATCGACGGGGTATATGATCCTGAAACGGGACAAACCCGGATCTGGGTAGCCGGTACGGGAGTGCTTCTCTATTCCGAGGGGGAAACCTGGGAGGTTGTCTGGGATTATGATCACCCCTTCTTTAAAGATAATTATAATAATCCTAATACGGTCTGGGTTCCGGATAAAAAAGGGTTTATCGTTTCGGTATGGGGTGGTAGTAATTCCGGCACCTATCTTTTTAATCAGCAAAATCCGCATCAGCATACTTTATTGTTTAATCATGACTTATTCTCTTTTGATATGCATGGGAACAGTATAAACGATTTCTTTATCGTAGGAGACTGGAATAAAGTATATCACTATAACGGCAGCACCGTAAGAAATTATCCCGAATTATCCCTGGACGGCTATTCATTTGGTATTTATCATTTTAATAATCACGTATTTGTTGCCGGAGCTACGGGCAGCAGTTTTCGGGCTGTAGTTTTTCGAGGAGTTCGATAATTATATGGAAGAAAAGCATAGGAGACAGTGCCATGGGTAAACGAATATGTCTTTTGGCGGGACTTTTAATGGTCACAATGCTTTGCGCATCGAATTATGAAGGAAGGATCATTTTGAAGGTTAATGGTCACAATCACTATTTGCATGATATTATCGGTCAATATGTTGTTGATGCGTATAGTGATATGAAGGACGCCATGGAGGATAGTTTAAAAGGTACATCATACGAGGGGAGTACAATTAAAGAAATTAATTTAAACGACAGAATTACAAAAATATCATATAGTGATTCTGAAAATCCCGACGCATTCAATTTGGACGTATTTATAAAAGATTGTGATATGAAAGTAAAAAGGCGGATCACAACTCCATGGAGTTTTAACCTGCACTTTTACGAGAAACGTTGACAGCCTGGGGCTTGTAGTGACAGTCAGTGATGCTGAATATGAGCTTACATGTTTTTATTCCACTATACCAATTGTAGGATTTCTTTTTGATATGTTTGTATCTAATACAACAGAACCAACCGAATTAAAAGCATAATTGAGAGTTTATTCACCCTCGAAACAGAAAAAAACCCATTATCGACCATGAAAACATCTAAATGAAACAAACGCCGTCAAATGAAACTACATCATATCAACTGAAACAAAATCAACGCACCCTACCGGCTACCGGCTACTGACGACTGTTGACTGACGACTGACAACTACCCACAGATTAAGTTTACATAAAATCATTGTGTATCCCAATAGCCTGTCATAAATTTTATTCCTAAACATTAAGATACGAGGCAAACCGTGGCATCAACAGCAGATTTCAGAAACGGGATGGTCATTGTATACAATGGCGCCCTATGTAAAATTGTGGAGTTTCAACACAGTAAAATGGGACGCGGCGGTGCCGTTGTCCGAACCAAACTGAAAAACATTATCACAGGACAAGTCCTTGAAAATACGTTCCGATCCGGTGAAAAAGTAGAAGAAGCCCGGGTGGAAGCCCGGGAAATGGAGTATCTCTATAACGACGGCACCTACTATTATGTGATGGATCCCGTTTCCTACGAACAGATTCCCCTGTCTACGGATCTTCTGGGTGATGACTCACTTTATATCCGTGAAAATTCCCTGGTGAAAGTTTTGATGTACAAAGAAAAACCTATCGGTGTCGAATTGCCCACAGCCGTGATTTTGAAAGTTACCGGCACTGAACCGGGTGTGCGCGGTAATACAGCCACTAATGTAACAAAACCGGCCACCTGTGAGACAGGTCTGGAAGTTCAGGTTCCGATTTTTATCAACGAAGGAGATCTGATTAAGGTTGATACACGGGACGGATCCTACCTGGGACGGGAAAATAATTAAATAAGTAAGAGGGGTTGCTATGAATGAAAGCTGGATTCGCCGGATGGTCAATCTGGTGGAAGAAAGTGATATCCGCGAATTGGAGTTTTCCGGTTTTTTTCGGAAAATTCGAATCAGTAAAAACGGGCCTTCCTCCCATGCCGCACCTGTGGCTTATTCCGCACCTTCCGCTCCTTCAAGTCCTTCCTCCACACCTTCTGCTCAACAAAAAAAGATTGAAACGACTCCTTCTGCCGGCAAAGATCCGGCATTGATTACAAGTCCCATGGTCGGGACATTCTACCGTGCATCTTCCCCGGAAGAGAAACCCTTCACGGAAGTTGGAGAAACCGTCGAAATCGGTCAGACTCTCTGTATTATCGAAGCCATGAAAATCATGAATGAGATACAAACCGAAAGAGCGGGAACCGTTAAAGAAATACTGGTGGACAATGCCAGTCCTGTAGAATACGGAACACCTTTATTCCGGATTGAATAATGGCCCTGAAAAAGATTCTTATAGCCAACCGGGGGGAAATAGCACTCAGAATTATTCGTGCCTGTCACGAACTGGATATTCCCACGGTTGCCGTTTATTCGAAAGCCGATAAATTATCACTGCATGTCCGTTTTGCCGACGAAGCTATCTGCATCGGGGAAGCAAATCCCCGGGAAAGTTATCTGAATGTTAACCGGATTATGGCAGCAGCTGAACTGACCAATGCAGATGCTATTCACCCGGGCTATGGCTTCTTATCTGAAAATGCAGCCTTTGCCGAACTCTGCAACGATCATCACCTGGCTTTTATCGGGCCTTCCCCTTCTGTCATTCGCCAAATGGGCGATAAGGCCATGGCGCGTGAAATCATGAAAAAGGCTGGTGTTCCCGTCATTCCCGGAAGCGATGGCATCGTGTCTGACCCTGCCTCAGCAGAAAAAATTGCTGATGAACTGGGTTATCCGGTAATACTGAAAGCTGTTGCCGGCGGCGGCGGCAGGGGAATGCGAATCGTCAATGAAGCTGATGAAATAAAAAAAGCTTTTAATACAGCACGGAGTGAGGCGGAAAGTGCTTTTTCAAACGGGGATCTCTATATTGAAAAATTTATCCGCAAACCACGGCATATCGAAATTCAGATACTGGGCGATTCTTTTGGCAATGTCTATGCGCTGGGTGAACGGGAATGTTCAATCCAAAGACGGCATCAGAAACTTATTGAGGAATCACCGTCAACCGCTGTGAACGCTGAATTGCGACACCAAATGCAGGATACGGCAGTCCGCGCCGCCAAAGCCGTAAATTACACCGGCGCAGGGACCATCGAATTTCTTCTGGATGATCAAAAGAATTTTTACTTCATGGAGATGAATACCCGGATTCAGGTGGAACACGCTATCACCGAAATGGTCATGGGTATGGATCTGGTAAAAAAACAGATCCAAATCGCTGACGGATTTACACTCCCGGAAAAGCTGGCAGGGTATAAAATTCGAGGGCATGCCCTGGAATGCAGGATAAATGCAGAGGATCCGGCCAGCGGCTTTAAACCCTCCCCCGGTACCGTCAACGCTCTCCATATTCCCGGCGGTTCCGGTGTCCGTGTTGATACTCATCTCTATAGCGGCTATTCTATCCCTGTCTACTATGATTCCCTCGTTGCTAAAATTATTGTGCAGGGATCTGGCCGGGAGTCAGCCATTAACCGTATGGTCCGAGTTCTGGAAGAAACAGTCATCGAAGGAATAAAAACAACGATCCCCTTTCATAAACAGGTCCTGTCTCACCCGGATTTTGTCAACGGGAATTTTGATACGGACTTTTTGGAATATTTTCATTTTAACCCCAATAAAGTTTAAGGAGACGACACATGAATATCCCAAAGAACCTAAAGTATTCGGACGATCATGAATGGGTCCGCGTAGAAGGTGACGAAGCAGTCATCGGTATAACGGATTTCGCCCAAAGTGAATTGGGGGATGTTGTTTTTTTAGAACTCCCTGCCGTGGGCGATCAGACTGAAAAAGGTGAAGCATTCGGCACAATTGAAGCCGTTAAAACGGTCTCTGATATGCTCTCGCCCGTATCCGGGGAGATTATAGCCGTAAATGAAGCCCTGAATGATTCACCGGAAGATGTGAACAAGGATCCTTACGAAAGCTGGCTTATCCGGATTCGTATGTCAGATCCTTCAGAAACAGACAACCTGATGGATGCAGAAGCATACGAGGCTTTTATCGGCTGATATCCGTCCTTTGACATTGGATAATCATTAAATCACCCGAAAGGTAAGAATTATGGTTTATATACCGAATTCCGAACAGGATTTTCAGGAGATGCTCAAAACGATCGGCGTGGATAGTTTTGAGGACCTTCTGGGATCCATTCCGGACGTTTTAAAATCAGACAGAAAACTGAATCTTCCCCATCCCCTGACAGAGATGGAAATGGATGAAGAAATTTGCAGTATCGCTTCTGAGAACCGTGCTTCAAATCGCTTGATAAATTTTATGGGCGCCGGTGCCTATGATCACTACATTCCCAAGGTTGTGGATTTTATCCTTTCCCGGTCCGAATTTAAAACCGCTTATACGCCCTATCAGCCGGAAGTGAGTCAGGGAACACTCCAGGCAATGTATGAATTCCAGTCCATGATATGTGAACTGACCGGCATGGGAGTAGCAAATGCTTCCCTGTACGACGGAGCCAGCGGAATGGCTGAAGCAGCCATGATGGCCCGGAATATCAGCGGGAAAAACCGTATCCTCATTTCCGAAACTGTCCATCCTCTCTATCTGCAGGTCCTGAATACATATGCCGGATCTCTGGAATTGGAAATTGACATTCTGCCTGCCCGAAATTATGTAACAGATCTGAAACGTCTGTCCGAATTGATTGACAGTAAAACGGCAGCGGTCATTCTCCAAAGTCCAAACTTTTACGGATATATTGAACCCTCAGCCAAAGCTGCTGAAATTGCCCGGAATGGCGGTGCTTTGTTCGTCCAGGGTTTTGATCCGATTTCGCTCGCAATTCTCAGGGCTCCCGGGGATTATAAGGCGGATATTGTTTTCGGTGAAGGGCAGGCGCTTGGCAATCATATGAATTTTGGCGGCCCCTATTTGGGACTCTTTGCCGCAGATCGTAAATATGTGAGAAAAATGCCGGGACGAATTATCGGCGCTACGGAAGATGCACAAGGCCGCAGGGGATTTGTTTTAACCCTCCAAACCCGCGAGCAGCACATCCGGCGGGAAAAAGCAACCAGCAATATCTGCACGAACCAGGGATTGAATGCTCTTGCTGCTACAGTCTATCTTGCCCTCCTGGGTAAGAACGGCATGCGCCATGTAGCCGAACTGTGTACACAAAAAGCCCATTATCTTCATGATAAGATTACTGCATTAAAAGGTTTTGAAAAAGTAACACAAGAACCGTTTTTTAAAGAATTTACCGTTCGTACAGCTATACCTGCTGCGGAGATCGTTCGCCAGGCCGAAGCGGCAGGATTTCTGGCCGGAGTCTGTAAAGGACAATTCTATCCGGATTGCAAGAATGAATTGATCCTGGCTGTCACAGAAAAACGAACAAAAGAACAAATGGACAAACTGATTTCATTTTTAGGAAGTTTATGAGTGTCTATAAACATCTGATGGAATGCCGTTCCCGCCAAAAGGCAGGATACCTGGTTCTTATAGATCCCGATGCCAGACCTCTGGATGAAACAGCTGAATTTGCCCGTGTTATCAGCCGGTCCGGTGTTGACGCCATCCTTTACGGCGGAAGCCTGATAACAGATGACGGTTTCACAGAAAAGCTGAAAGCCGTCCGGGAAGCGTCCGATATCCCAGTTATTCTCTTTCCGGGCTCTGTGGGACAAGTCAGTTCTCATGTGGATGCCATTCTGTATATCAGCGTGATCAGCGGCCGTAATCCGAATTTCCTGATCGGAGATCATGTAACGTCTGCAATTCAGATCAAACGTTCCGGCGTGGAAACCATCGCGACCGGATATATGCTGGTCGAATCAGGAAAGGTAACTACCGCAGAATTTATCAGCGGAACCCGCCCCTTGCCGGCCCATAAGCCGGAATTGGCACTGGCTCATGCGCTGGCCGGAGAGATGCTGGGACTCAAAATGCTTTATCTGGAAGCAGGAAGCGGAGCAGAGCGCCCTGTCCCGAACGAAATGATATCTGTTATTAAAAAGTATGTCCGGATACCCCTTATTGTCGGCGGGGGGATCAAAACACCTGAAACGGCCCGCGAAAAAGTATTGGCGGGCGCTGATTTTATTGTAACAGGTAATGTGCTGGAAGACGGAGAAAACCTTGACCTGCTTGAGGATTTTGTAAAAACCGTTCACGGAGAAATTTGAAATGTCCGGATCTTTTGACCGTATCCGAAATCACTTGACAGACAGCAGTTTGCTGAAGAAAAAAATTGCAGAATCAGACGATCTTGTCCAGCGGATCTATGATGCGTCTTCCTTGATGATCCAATGCCTTCAAAAAGGAGGAAAGATCCTCTGGTGCGGCAATGGCGGATCGGCAGCTGATTCACAGCATTTGTCTGCAGAACTGGTGGCCCGCCTGAATTTAACGCGCCCGGGACTGGCATCCATTGCGCTAACAACCGATACATCTTTGATTACGGCCTGGAGCAATGATGTGGGATTCGATTCGCTGTTCAGCAGACAAGTGGAAGCTCTGGGTAAAAAGGGAGATGTCTTGTTCGGACTCTCTACCAGCGGAAATTCGCAAAATGTCCTGGAAGCCGTTAAAGCTGCACGGAAAAAGGAAATGATAACCATTGCCCTCCTGGGGAAATCCGGAGGCATTATTCATGAGGTCACCGATTTGTCCATTATTGTTCCTTCCCATAATACACAGCATATACAGGAAGCTCACATCACGATTGGGCATATCCTCTGCGATTTGATAGAATTCAAACTTTTTAAATCCTGATTTTTTATGAATCGCCTGAAAGACAGCCTGAAGGATTTTACCAATCATTTAAGGGTTGAACGAAATCTGGCTGCCAATACCATCGATTCATATAATATCGATCTGAACCGCTATATCTCATATCTGGACAGTCTTTCTATTCAACATCCGGATAAAATTGACATTCGTCACGTCATTCAGTTTATCCGTGAACTGCACGATATTCCTCTTGCCCCAAGGAGTATCTCCCGGAACCTTTCAGCCATCCGTATGTATCACAGGTTTATGGTAAACGAAGGCTATACAGACACAGACGTGACTGAAAATATTGATCTGCCCAAGCTCCCTGCCAGACTTCCAAAGGTTCTGGAAATCCATGAAATGGAAGCAATTTTGAATGTCATCAATACAGAGACGGATCTGGGGAAACGGGATCGGGCTATGCTGGAACTCCTATACGCCTGCGGATTGCGAATCTCCGAATTGCTGGATCTGCGCATATCCAATATCTATATAAATCACGGCTGGCTCAGGATCTTTGGAAAAGGTTCAAAAGAACGGGTCGTCCCCATGGGTGCTGAGGCCCGGGACTGGGTTAAGCATTATCTGACCTATGTTCGATATACCCTTGCACAAAAATCCGTCAAAAGCGAGGATTACATTTTTCTCAACGCCCGTGGTAAACCATTAAGCCGAATGGGTGTTTGGAAGATCATCCAACAGTATATTCAGGCGGCAAAGATCACCAAAAAAGTTAGTCCGCATACTTTCCGCCATTCTTTTGCCACTCACCTTCTGGAAGGAGGGGCCGATCTGCGCGCTGTTCAGGAAATGCTGGGACATTCCGATATATCCACAACCCAGATCTATACCCATCTTGATCGTGAATACCTGAAGGAAGTCCATAAAACCTTTCACCCAAGAGAACGGAGACATTCGTGAATCAACAATTTTTAGATATTCTGGCTTTGGCTGTTCCCATTTTGATTGCCCTGACGGTACATGAGGTGTCACACGGATTTGTAGCATGGAAACTTGGTGATCCCACCGCTAAAATGATGGGACGGCTCACTCTGAATCCCATAGCTCACCTTGATCCAATCGGGACACTCATGCTGTTTCTTGTCCGCTTCGGCTGGGCAAAACCTGTGCCGGTCGATCCCCGTTACTTTAAAAATCCCAAACAGGATATGCTTTGGGTTGCTCTCGCCGGTCCTGCCTCAAATATGGTTCTTGCATTCCTTTTCGGATTGCTTATTCGGGCGGTTGGCTTACAATCCACCGGCAGTTTTACAATGGACTTTCTGAAGATGATGCTTCTTTACGGATTGTATATCAATCTGGCTTTGGCAATTTTCAATCTGCTTCCCATACCGCCCCTGGACGGCGGACGCATTCTGAGAGGACTTTTACCCTGGCGATATGAACATATTGTGGACCGCCTGGAACAATACGGTCCTTTCGTTTTGATGGGACTCATCTTCCTGGGAATGTTGTCCGGATTCAGTATTTTCGGGATTATTATTACACCGTTTGTTCGGTTTTTCGGAGGTTTATTTGCCGGAATAAATCTATGAATGTGCCGAGCATAGAATTGGAGCATTGGGTATTATGTTATTTTCCCCCGCAAAGAACTCGAAATACAGAATCCCACAGAGGGCGCGGAAATGCAGAGGAAAACAAAGAATTAGTGAGGTGCATACAGGGGCAGGTGGGGAGAATATTCTTCTAATAATTCACTCAACGAATTCATAATTACAAAATCTAATTCAGAATCCAGAACTCAGAATTCAGTATTCCATTAATATTTTAATATGCTGAGGATTGCGGCTGCAGCTGTTGCCGCGTTTAGGGATTCACAATCACTGAAAGGCGGCAGGGTGACGGACAAAACCGTTTGTCCGGTCCATTGAGGGTTCACTCCGCGTGCTTCATTCCCGATTACAAGCAGAAAAGGTTTATCTGATTTTTCTAATTCGTGAACCGGTAATCCGTCACGAACAATGCTCAGGAGAATACGATGTGTTGTTGATGTTTTTTGTAATATTTCCGGAATAGTCAAATCAATGACGGGCAGATGAAAATGGGATCCCATAGCAGAGCGGATAACTTTTGGATTGAATGAATCAACCGTACCCGGTGTCGTTATAACACCCGCCAGCCCAAACCAGTGAGCAATACGGATAAGGGTTCCCAGGTTTCCGGGATCCTGGATCTCATCACAAACAAGCAGAGAATCTGATGGGACATGTTTGGGAACAGCAAGCATGGATACAACAGCAATCACACCCTGCGGACTCACTTCAGTACTCAGATTATTGATAACGCCGGGAGAGACTTCATACAGGGGAATATTCTTTGATTGCGCCAAATTTAACAACGCCATAAACCCGGGTTTATTCATAAGGTAGGGTTGAAACAATATTTCTTTCACCGGCGCATTCATCTTCAGAGCCTCCTCAAGGAGAAGCACACCTTCCAGAAGATAAGATTGATTTTGAATCCGGTTTTTTTTCTGTTGCAGAGATCTGATCTGTTTTTGATGTTCTTTGGTTAATTGCATAGCCGAATTTAATGAGAGTCTGCTCAATGAGCGACAAAAACCATAAGGGGGAACCGGCAGCTTACGGATTTGTTTAATACTTGAACAGAATGGTAAATATTCTTAAACTCACTTGCTTTTTGATATGGGGGTGTACAGGTTTCGACGGGATAGACCGGTTTATGGGACAGCGTGCCGGGGTTCTCAGGATTCCCCGCTAATCAACCTGAAAACAATCGTAATTGCAAACAATTACGCTTACGCAGCTTAATCTAAACTAAGCTGCCGTCCATCCGGATATGTCTGCGGGTCCGGACCGGGCGCCAATTACGCGGACTCGTCCGAGGTTTTGTCTGTGGACTGAAGATTAAACATTAACAGACTGGCTGCCGGTGGTTTGTTTTTTGTCCTCCCGGCAGTAAGATCATGCAAAAAACTGCGCACGGAGAAATTCTGTAAGTCGCTATTTCGGACCCGGGTTCGATTCCCGGCGCCTCCACCAATTATAAAAGTCAAACACACACGTCCAACATGCCCGGTTACCGTAAACAGTCTGTCAATCACCCTGATTGAAAAAGTTTATATCCCTTTTGATAGCAGCTCCGCATTCTCAAACGGTTTCAGGTATATGACTTGTACGTTAATAAATCTATGCATTCAAGCGTTTACCGCTGAGTTATTAAAGTATTTGATGGGTTAAACCGACGAAAATATCATTTCACAAAAGGAGGATATGCCATGAAACGGAAAACGTTGACAGCAATTGTCGGTATGGCAGTATTGGGAGTATGGCTGTTTGTTCCTAACGTAACATGGGCACATTGTGACACACTGGACGGGCCGGTGGTTATTGAAGCCAGGGCAGCACTGGAAAAGAAAGATGTTACACCTCTTCTAAAATGGGTTACGAAAGAGCACGAAGAAGAAATTAAGTCAGCATTTAAAAAGACACTGGCTGTCAGAAACAAAGGTTCAGAAGCAAAAGAACTTGCAGACATGTATTTTTTTGAAACACTTGTCAGAATCCACCGTGCCGGCGAAGGTGCTCCCTATACAGGATTAAAGCCCGCAGGTCATATTGAACCTCCGGTTGCAGCAGCTGATAAAGCAATTGAAACCGGCAATATTGAAAGCCTTACCACTAATATCAACCTGGCCGCCGAAAAAGCAATTATGGAGCGATTTGAACATTTGATGGAAACAAAGAAACACAAAAATGAATCGGTTGAAGCCGGGAGAAAATATGTAGAAGCTTATGTGATTTTCGTACATTTTATCGAAGGTTTGCATAACACAATTCAGAAAGGAGTTGAACATGGACATGGAGAAGAAAACAAACACTGACCGGTCAGTCAAGTCCAATATGCCCGTTAATGAAGTACTCAATACTGAAGGAATGGTTAACTATTCTGAAAGCAGCATTGTAAGTCGTACATTAATAGAGAACAATGCCGGGACCGTTACATTATTCGCTTTCGATTCGGGCCAGGGTTTAAGTGAGCATTCCACTCCCTACGATGCGTTGGTTCAGGTACTTGACGGTGAAGGTGAATTCACAGTGGGAGGCAACGTTCACCTGGTAACGAAAGGCAGTGCACTGCTAATGCCGGCAAACATTCCCCATGCCGTCAAAGCCGTAAAACGATTCAAAATGCTCCTGACGATGCTCCGATCCAAATGAATTTCCACAGATAAAACAAAACCGGATTTTTCATAAGAACTGACCTTTTCATTTCTGCCTAACGTTTAAAATGCCATACTCATGAAAATCCAAAGCATTCGCATGTGTTAATTTGTCACTGAAAAATTAGTAAAAAAAAAGGGTGCGTTTGACGCACCCTTTATAATCAGTATAAAATACTGTTTATTTCAATAAAGTCATCCGGCGGATCTTATTTACATTTCCTGCTCTCAAATGGTAGAGGTAAACACCGGATGCAACTTTTCTGCCGCTCATGTCGGTAGCATCCCATACAAAGGAATAATCACCGGCAGAAAGTTGACCATTTGTCAGTTCTTTAACCTGACGTCCCATCATGTCGTAAATAACAAGAGAAACCTGTTCAGATTGGGGAAGTGTAAAACTAATCGTCGTTGTGGGGTTAAAAGGATTGGGATAGTTCTGGTTCAGCTTATAGTCAAGCGGTATAATCCTGTGAGTAAAATCATCAACACTTACACCGCCTTTAGGATCCATAATGACAATAGGCGGAGAGAAGTCCGGCGTGAAGATATCGCCGCCGGGAAGCGGTGTACTGGATGTATAGAGGACTTCCAGCTGGGGATCATTGTCTACATTTCCCACAGCTACTACATTCCAGATTCCGCCGGTTTCTGCATAACCGGTATCCACATATGTCAGTTCCCAGTTATCAGGATTGGTTATATCCCCGCCTCTGTGAGAAACCATGATGATAGAAGCATTGGGGGTTGATGAACGGGATCCGAATACAAAATCCAGATAGCCGTCACCGTCAATATCTCCATGAGCTCCGCCGGCTAAACGGCCTATATTGAAGTTTGATTCAGGACCTACATCAAACAGGGCTGTTCTCGTCAGATCGCCGCCTTCTTCCTGAAGAAGCCAGATCGTGCGGCTTGCATCTCCGTAAAGATATTCGCCAACTACGATCTCTTCGGTTCCGTCTCCGTCAATATCTGCTACCTGAGCTGCATTGAAGGTGATTCCGCCAGGAAGAGGATCAAGTTCGTCGTATTCCCAGTCGGTTCCATTCCACGTCACTTTACCGATAACGCCTTCATCGAACACATAAAAGGAATTGCCGATCACGGCTACATCCCATTTATTGTCGCTGGTCTCTTCGAAATCAAACGCTGTTGCTTCGATTTCCCATGTCTCCGAACCATCACCGTTATCCGGAACATCACTCACCGTGATGACGCCAAAATGATAACCGCTGTTGTTGCCGGTCCGATCTGCAAAGATTATCCGGTCTACGCCATCGCCTTTGATATCTGCAATCTTGACTGAAAACGGACGAAGATTCACATTATCTTCTTCTACGATTGTCCAGGCTGCGTTCGGTTTATATCCGCCTGAACCGTCATCCACACCAAAAATATCGGATCCGGCAGATTGCTGTTCGTAAATCAAAACACGATACGGATTGGCTTCCGATGCAAAATTATTGATCGGCATCCAGATCAGTTCCATCTTCCCGTCTTTGTCCAAATCTGCCAACGCCAAGGGCGGCCATGTGTTCTGGGCTGCCACCGGGGCAACGGCACTCCATACGACTTCCCAGTCCGTGCCGTTGTGTTCCAGCTTGTAGATACGGGGTATCAATTCGCTGGGACCGTCATTCCAGTTGTCGTTAACAAGAAAAATCTCCGGCCTGCCGTCTCCGTCTGTATCTACCCCTGCAATCATCGCTCCTACACCGCCGTTATTCAACGCCCCTTCGGGTATCGGAATTTCGGCGACTTGGCTAAAGTCGACTGCAAAGAGGGAAGAAACGACGAAAAGAGCCAGAACCGTTACGCTAGCAATTCTTCTCATTTTTTTCTCCTTCTTTTCTTGTTATGCATTAACATTATATCATTTTAAGTTCAATCAAAATGATATCACGAGAGAAAACCTGTGGCTGTTGGTCAAAACACCCAAATCAGAATATGCATAATCAACAATGAGTTTTGTCCAGTCCATTAAATTCATTTTGAGTCCTGCCCCAACAGAATAACCGCCTTCATCAGCTGTCAGTTTATACCCTGAACGAAAGTAAAAAATATCTTTTAAAGCCAATTCACAGCCAACATTATATTGTTCCAGATTATTATTAGGGTGAACCATATCTGCTGCTGCAGTTAATCTGTATGAGGATCCTTCCAATATATTCATACTGGTGCCAAAACGAAACATAACCGGAAGAGAGTGAGCTTCAAAACTCTTTGGTACTTTGGGATCCGGCAGATAGGATGATTGATCAGAATAGTCAATAAATTTCCCGCTGAAGGTTACTTCAGGTCCAAAATTCATGACAGACATCCCAAGTTTCAAGCCTTTGAAATTAGTACGGTAAACTGAACCAAGATCCAAAGACCAAGTGTCATATCCTTTATCCAGATATTTTTCGCCAATCATTTTAAGTGTTAGGCCTATAGAAACCCTGTCTGTGAGATACCGTGCATAACTGAGTCCCATTGCATAGTTTGTAAGTGAAAAATATTCACCGGTCCCGGTAGGATAATCAAGGGTTGTGATTTCCATGTCATCTGTCATCAGGTAGACAGCACTGACAGCGAATGTCCCGCTGTTTTCAGATGCAACTGAGAAGGCTGCCCCGCCAAAAGCCATACCGGCAGGCCATTGAGTCTGAGAAACAAAAAGCTGCTTACGGCCTCCCTCTACTAAACCGGCGGGGTTCCAGAAAACTGCTCCGGCACCGGATGCGGAGGTTGTATACGCTTCGCCCATAGCCGCAGCCCTGGCTCCCATCCCGATTTCAAGGAACTGACCAACAATCGTTCCGACTGGAGCGAATGTTTCTGCCACAGCATTAGTGCAGGTCAGCGCTGCCAGCAATAATATGAAAAACCATTTAACACGCATATTTCTATCCTCTCTTTAGCATTACCGGACAATAACAAATTTACCGATCTTGGTCCCTAACGTAGGGGACTCTACGACAAACATGTATATTCCGGGAGCTGCTTCCTGGTCATTACGGGTTAACAGATCCCACTCAGCCACACTGGGTCGGGCAGAAGGATATCCTTCTCCGATCCGGACTGTTTCACCGGCATAGATTTTTTTAACAAAATCACCATCTATGGTAAAAATCTTTACAGTTGCATCAGATGGCAGATTAATAAACTGGATCCTGTGTTCCCATGGGTTGGCACTGCTGGGGATACGATTATTCCAAACCACACTTCCAATGTATGGGTTAGGCACAACCAGAACATCATCCAGGGTTTCCGTTGCTTCCGGGGTTGCCGGAGAAATGGGATAGAATGCTTTGGCATCCCTCATCGCCGTTTTCTGAACACCCACCGGCGGATCCTGAATATCAATACTGACGGATTGTACCGTGTAATAGTAATCAAACCCAAATTTTACATCAGGATCAAATATGCTGTAAACCGATGATTTCTTTCCCAGGTACGGGGCAGGCGGCCAGTTTACTCCGACCATGAATGTATCAAGGGGAACCCATATCAATTCACCCGTTGCACTTTTTTCACTCGCTTTGTATGCAATATATCCGGCAAAATTTTCGTGTGTTTCCGGAGAGTCATCCCATGTAAGATTTACACCGGAAAATTTTCCATTTGCATCAACAACTTCCATAACTTCTACATTGGGAGCAGGGGGAATCAGGATTGAAACATCGAGACTGAAATCATTGTCCACGATAAACTGTGCCATACGCATGATCTTAATAAATTCAACCAGACTGTAAACACCGCCGCTGTCAGGATCACTTGCAACGCCAAGGGCTGTTGTGACTTTCAGGGTATCCCCTGCTTTAAATGTTTCCATTGGACCAAAAGTCAGGATACCCCTGTAATCCAGTGGATAGGGCTTGCCCGTCTGGGGATGAAGAATTATGTCTTCAAATGTGGGATCGGAAATCATCCTGTCCCAGGTCTCTTTGTCTGTTCCCGGATCATTGTATATGTGACAAGTATGAAAAGAATGGGGTTTCAGTTTGGGCTCTGTTTTAAGGATTCTTAGGCCCAGAAAACCGGGGGTTTGCAGGGTTCCGTCTTCTGCAGGGTTCCCAAAATCATCGGGATGTCCGTCAAAAGCATCAAAATCCGGATTGTCTCCGTCAAACATGATAATCATACTGCTGTCAATATCATCCATGGTAAGACCATGATCACGTCCGCGCATCTGGGGAAAGGTTTCAATCCATGACCAGTCAACACCATTACTTACCACATGGTCATCCTGATTTGAAAACCTGTATTCTGCCCCCCAATGGGGAAGCTTGCTCACATCACCATCAAAACGGATTGTGAAATAAAAATCATCAAGATCTCTGTCCGTATCAGGATATCCGTCGCCATCCGAATCAATTCCCACATTTATGATATCATATTCGTAGATGATAAAGTCTGATGCGAATTCTGCACTCCAGGCATAGGTCCTTTCAATGACTTTCAAACCCAGCGGCGTGTGATTCGTTGCCAAAGGCGCTTTTACATCATAATACTCCGCATGGGTTTCCTGTTCAGCTTTTGTTGCATCACTCCCCGTAAACATTGTTACCGGCGTGAGAGCGGAAAATTCCTTATCATCTCCCTGTGTTGAGTAAAAAGTTCCATCAACAAAAGCAGACAACCAGATTGTTGCTCTGTATAGATAGGAATTTCCCGTACCTCCCGGATAATCACAGGAAGGTGTTCTATTCGTATAGGCATCATCTCCCATGTAACTGAAATTGGTCACCCGATTCCAAAGTCTGCCGATCGTATGCCAGTCCCAGTCTGATTCTACAATGGGATCATTGGCTGCATAGGCATCTTTTCGCATGAGAAAATGACCTTTTTCCGCATCTGCCGCCATAAGCAGCCCAACCATCAAAAAGATCATTAAGAATGTGGTTAAGAGTATTTCATATTTTTTCATGATCATTCATGACCTCCCGTTCCATGAGGGGTTATCAAAACTGAACAGCCATTCCAAAGCGGAATTGTCGTTCACTTCTATACACTTGGGGACTCCGGGTCATTTCCCCGGTTAGTTCATTATACCGAATTATCGACGGATCATCATAAAGTTCATAATAACGTGCACTGCCGATCCAGCCGATATTTTCACGATTCACTAAATTGAACACATCCATAAAGGCCTGCACATCCACAAGGCCCAAATCAAACGTTCTGCTGACTCTGAGATCAAAATTTGCCGTCCAGGGCAGGCGGGCATCATTGACTATACTCGAATTATAGGAGGTATAGGGCAAACCACTTCCGTATTTAAACAGAAGGCTTCCCCGCCAGTTGCGCAGCAGGGCATTGTATTTTTCAGAAGAAACCAGTGTAAGGGTTGCATTGACAGTATGTGTTTGATCATAATCAAGTATGTTCATCCGCTTTGAGCTGTCAAACTCGCCGGCTCCTTCGGTGTATGAAGAACTGCGGCCTTTTGCTATAGAAAACGTATAATTGGCCGTAAAGCCCCAGCCATTGCTGACTCTTTTCTGAAGGGCAAATTCAAGACCTTTGATATTGGCATAATCCGCATTTTGGAAAATTCTTACTTCAGTTCCGCCCAATCGTCTCAGGATGAATTTGTAATTGTCCAAAAGATTTGTAACATCTTTAACGTAACCGGTAACCGACACTTTAAAATCAGGGGTTAAAAGGTGTTCTAGTCCCAAATCATATGAAACGGTTTTTTCCGGTTTCAAACCGGGATTTCCAACCCAGTTCCCTGCTTTCGTTAAACCGGTATACGTCAGATTCCGATAAAGAAAATATGCATCGGGTCTCTGAAAATAGTGGCCATACGTAAAGTGAAGAACCGTTCGTTCGGTGACAGGATGGGAAATTCCGATACGGGGACTTAACTGATGATGAGGTTCAGGTGAGAGGGGATTGTTCAAAACCGGCACATTCAAAGAATCCAGAGATGAATAGGGCTCTTCAAAATTTGCAGGATAATAAACAGGATCGCCCCAGCCATTGGGATCGAAGTAATCATATCTCAATCCGATCAGAGCTATCAGCCCCTCAAATTCCATTTTGTCCTGTAAATACACACCGAAATCAATGGTGTTTTCATTCCAGATATCTTTACGAATTGTTTCAGGACCCAGCGTCCAACTGATGTTTTCAACATCCGATTCATGAAGGTTCAGTTCGAATCCGGTTTTTATTAGATGATTTCTTGTAACCTGGCTTACCAGATCGCCCTTGATGGTCCGTGAGACCGATTCCTGATGCCTGAATCCGGGATCATCACCCCGAACCCACCAGTAATTATCCTCCCGGCCCCTGAAAATATTTTTAGGCCCCTCAACTAAAGGATTCGGATCCCACACGAGATCCTCCGATGTATTCCCGTCATTATCTCTGTCATCTACATCAGGCGTTGCATAATGATACTGTGAGAAAAAATTCTGATACCGAAGTTCATAATATGTTTTTGAACTCAGTGAATGAGTCCAGACAAAATAGAGGTTACGACTCTCTTTTTCATAATTCCACAGATAGTCCTGCATGCCGCCTACATAGTATTCTTTTACATATCTATAGGGTTTACCATTATAATACTGAACCGATTCAAGTGTATCAGCACTTTGTTTGTACGTATCTTCAAACTGGAAATTATATTCATGAGGATTATCTACATAGTTATAGACAAAGAGTGTGCTGTCCCGTTGGTAGCCGTATTCATTACTGCTTCCAACGTATTGATATACATCAATTGGATAATCTCCCCTGGGGCCGTATTTTGAGGCTGCCAGATAAAATTGGTCCCATTCAGAGGAAGAATACAGACCGCCGACGGCCAGTTTTGTGTTTTTGGTTGGTTTAAGTGTAATTTTTCCCTGAAAATTCTCCGTATATGAATTCTGATTGATCATATATCCCTGAGCCCTGTCTGTAACTTCGGCTGAAACCGAAAATGATGCAGGACCTGACAAGAAATAGCGGGTAAGAGGTATGGGTCCGCTCAGGCTGAACTGATACAATTGTTCAAGTTTGTGCTGATATTTCGTTCCATAGAGAAGTGTGTCAATCTTTGTTTCCTGAACACTTTCATCTGGCATGATATCATATTGCGTATGAAAATCATATGTTCCAAGCCAATTATCCCGTTTACCCATTAGAGATTCATTTATGGCTGATCCCATGTCCGTTGTGGTGATTTTAAACAGTCCCTGAAGTCTAGATCCGCCTTCTTTCATGGCCAAATTAAGAACGCCGGACTGGACATTTCCGTATTCAGCACTGAATCCGCCCAGCGTAACCTCCAATTCCTGTATACTTTGTTCAGGCACATTTGCAGTAAAACCGCCCAAATCTCCGGAATATACACCGGCAGGATCTCGGACAGGAATACCATCAATCAAAACCAAGACTTCCCCGCTGCGGCCGCCCCGAAAGTTATTTCCAACAACACCGGCCTGATTACGGGCAATATCCTTGAAATTTTCCAATGGCTGCATTGTGATGTCTTCTGAGGAAACAGAATGACGGGATGTGAATTCGTCCTGCCTTAATAGCGGGCGTTCGGCAACAACAACAACTTCTCCTGTTCTAAGTGCTTCCGTAGCCATCTGAAAATTGATGGTTGTTGTCAGGCCCATACTGGCTTCCACGCCCTGCACCGTTACAGGAGCATAACCGATCATGGAAGACTTAATCGTATATACTCCGGGCGGAACATTCAAAATAACATAGAAACCGCTTTCATCTGTTGCAGCGCCCATGGTAGTGCCTTCCAGAAAAACATTAACACCGGCAAGGGGAGTTCCTGTGGAAATATCCGAAACAGTTCCCACAATTTTTCCTGCCGTGCTTGCCCATGCCATGGAAAACCCCAGGCATAATAACACGACGATTACAGTTATAACTTTTCGCATTGACATCCTCCATTTGGGATACAATTATTTACCATCGTAAGTGTCTTGTTCACTTCGAGCCATACGATATTACTTTTTTTTTACTTTAAAGAGATCATTGGTTACAATATAGCAGATGAACAAGTAAAATTCTACATTTAAAAGCAACTTTTTCTAATATAATTGAGAGTGATTATCAATAACAGTATATATTTTACCCAAATTAAATTGCATTTTTTTATAACATTTTTTTTTACATATTATTGCTGAAAGAAACAAACATCAACCAAAAAAACATGGTAACAATGTCTTGAATATTTTTAACATTTCGGGGTAAATATATTTTGTCAATTGAGACAAATCTTCACGATTAATTCGTACATTATGAAGAGTTTTGTTACTAAAGATGTTAAAAGCACAGATTTTTGTGATTATCAATAAGGAAGGACAGGATGGAAAAGCCGGGTAACGAAAGAATTGAAGCAATTGATGTTTTCCGGGGGCTTACAATATTTCTCATGTTTTTTGTCATCGCAATCGGGGCAGGCGAATATCGGGATCTGCCTCATAAAACGTCATGGTTCGGAAGCCTTCCTATTTCAACATGGAATCATGCGGATATCGCATGGGAGCGTTTTGCTGAAGAAAAGTATGAATCTGGCTTAACACAAGCGGAGATACTGACTCTTCCTGAAGCAAAATTAAAAAATGTGGGACTCACAATTACGGATCTTGTGGCACCTTTTTTTATTTTTATAGTAGGATTATGCCTTCCCCTCAGCCGGAGCAGACACGGCCGGGAGTGGTGGACACATGTGCTCAGCCGTACTGTAAAGTTAATTTTACTCGGGGTCCTTTATATCAGCTTGATTCTGGGCCTGTCCTGGTGGTGGGGAATTTTACAGGCAATCGGTATCTCCTATTTTATCGCAGCCGTCAGCTTAAAACTTTCACGCCGTGGACGGTGGATTGCTGTTTTTACGTTACTGGGATTTCACATGATTATGAGTCATTTTACACACTGGTGGCTTGCTTTTGGTGATATATCCGATCCGTTTTTTCGTATCAGCTCCCTTTACGGGAGTATGGCTCGGCCGCTGCGAATTCACTGTCTGCCATGGGTTTCCATTTCTTACGGTGCTTTAACCATTATCGGTGTGATGCTTGGAGAAGCCGTGGTTACTAAAGATCCAAAACGAATACTGTCTGATTCATTCAGGTTGGGAACTGTTTTTATGGCGATTGGCTATGCCCTTCATAAAACCGGATTGCTAACAGGACAAACCGGTCTTTGCTTCAACAAGCCTGATGTTACAGCGTCCTATTCTCTGTTTACCGCCGGCCTGGCCTGTATTGTTTTCGGGATTATCTATTGGATTGTGGATGTCAAGAAATTCAAGGGGTGGATTTTCCCGTTTAAAGAATTGGGGTTAAATGCTCTGTTAGCATATTTTATGCAGATCTTTATGAGAATATTTTTCAGGGCTTTGCATCTTGAACCGCTTTTTGCAGGCAAAGAAAATGACATGCTCCTCCAATGGGCATCTTTATGGTCGTGGCAAGGCTGGCAAGCTTTTCTGCTGGATAAAACAGGTTATAATGGTCTCTTCTGGGCTCTGCTCTGGAGTGTTTGCCTGTGGGGGTGTGTGTATACCTTTAACAAGCGAAAAATTTACTGGAAATTATAACGCAGGTCTTTTGCATTCACTTTTTAGCTATTCACAAATTTTTCGATTATAGTTGAGAATTGTTCTCATTTTCTGTACCTTCAAGTACGAATTTCAGGGAGAGTATGAGAGCTTCGGAGACAATGGAAGGAACGTTGGATCAAGCCCGCTGCGGAATGCAGCTGGAGGTGGTGGGTGTTTATGCTGAAGGAGAAATCCGGCGACGCCTCCTGGATATGGGACTGGTCAAAGGAGCTCGCCTCCGTGTGATCCGAAAAGCACCTTTGGGAGATCCGGTGGAACTTGAGATCAACGGTTTTTTTCTGAGTTTGCGCCTTGAAGAAGCTAAAACCGTCCGAGTCCAACTTCTGGAAGCCGGGCCCTTTCACCGTCACGGAGGTCCACACCACGGACGCGGTCGTGGCATGGGACGCGGCAGACATCGGTGGTTTCATCGTTTCATTCCTTTTTCAGATACTGATCATTCATGACAACATCCAAAGAAATCCGTGTCGCTCTGGCAGGAAATCCAAACAGTGGAAAAACATCCCTTTTTAATGCCTTGGTTGGCTCAAATCAAAAAGTGGGGAATTTTACCGGAGTGACTGTCGAAAAATATGAGGGTTTCCGGAAATACCGGGATTATAAGATACGGTTCACCGATCTGCCGGGGACCTACAGTCTTTCAGCTTATTCTCCTGAAGAACGTGTGGCGCGGAATTTCATTCTGACGGAAAAACCTGATCTCGTAATTCATGTTGTCGATGGGACAAACCTGGAAAGAAACCTTTATCTGACAACTCAAATCATGGATCTGAATATTCCCTTTGTCATCGCCCTCAACATGTATGATGAAGTAAAAGATAAAAATATCGATATAGACCCGGATCATTTAGAGCGCCTGTTGGGAGCTCATATTGTCCCCACGTCAGCTGTAGAAAAAACCGGCATCCAGGATTTACTGGACCATATTGTGGATACCCGGGACGGCACGATTACTTTCCGCCCTCATAAGCTCCAGTATTCACAAATCCTTTACAAACTCATTCATGATCTTGAAAACATTCTAACCCGGGCAAAAGATTTGAATACAACCCTGCCTCATCATTGGCTGGCCGTAAAATTGCTGGAAAATGATAAGGAGGTCTATAAAATTCTGCGTGACCATCCCATCTGGATAACGCTGAATCAGTATTTATCAAAACACCTGGAACCTTTTAAACATCTCGCAGGACACGATCCGGAAATTTTGCTGACAGAGGAACGATACGCCTTTATCCGGGGTGCCCTGGCTGAAACGGTCCGGTTTCCAGGTAAACAAAAGCGTGACCTAACAGATATTCTCGATACCATCCTGATCAACCGTTTCACAGGTTTACCCATCTTTGCCCTGATTATGTATCTGATTTTTACAGTAACGTTCCGCCTGGGAGAATATCCCATGATCTGGATTGAAGATTTTTTCAACTGGATCAGCATCGGATTTAAAAATACCCTTCCCGACACTCTTTTCCGATCCATTCTTGTAGATGGAATCATTGCCGGTGTCGGCGGCGTTCTGGTTTTTTTACCCAACATTCTCATTCTGTTTCTGGGGATATCTTTACTTGAAGGGACCGGATACATGGCCCGGGCGGCTTTTGTCGTGGATAAAATCATGCACCGGGTTGGGCTCCATGGTAAATCCTTCATTCCTATGCTCACCGGCTTTGGATGCTCGGTTCCGGCCTTTATGGCAACCCGAACCCTGAAAAATGACGCAGATCGGATTACGACCCTTTTGATTATCCCGTTTATGAGTTGCGGGGCAAAACTCCCGGTGTATACACTTTTGATCGGTGCATTTTTTTCGACGAAACAGGCAGGGAAAGTCCTCTTTGGGATTTATATTTTCGGTATTCTGATAGCGTTGTTATCTGCATGGGTTTTCAAGAAAACCTTGTTTAAAGGAGAGTCAGAACCGTTTGTAATGGAATTGCCGCCCTATCGCTGGCCGTCATTTCAATCCCTTATTCTTCAAATGTGGCATCGTGCCCAGATGTACCTGAAAAAAGCCGCAACCGTTATTCTCTTGGCATCAATTCTTATTTGGCTGGCAGGAAATTTTCCAAAAAACAAATCAATATCCCTGGAAACGGCAACAAAAATAGAAAAAATCCTTTCGCAGGATTTGGATGTTGACGTACAAGATGCTGCAATACAAAAGATAACAGCAGAGGGAGAAACGCTTCAATTTGAACAATCCTATGCCGGTCGTCTGGGAAAAGCTATCGAACCTCTGATCAAACCCCTGGGTTTTGACTGGAGGATCGGGGTCGCGCTGGTTAGCGGAATTGCGGCAAAAGAAGTGGTTGTATCAACCATGGGGACCATTTATTCAATAGGCAGTCATGTGGATGAAGAATCTATATCCCTGAGAGAAAATCTTCAGAATGACCCGTTATATAATCCTGCCGTCGGGCTTGCCCTTATGATATTTGTCCTGCTATATGTTCCCTGCATCGCGGCAACTGTTATCTTTCATCGTGAAGCCGGGGCCGCCAAATGGACATTCCTTTATTTCTTTTATACGATCGGTGTCGCATGGATTATGTCTTTTATTGTTTATAGAATCACAAATACCATATTATAATTTCATGGTTTACGTCATCTGTCGGGTCATATGAAACGGATTGTTATAATAGGGAAGCTCTGTCAATTTGAAAGATCGATGAGCCATAACGATGTTAGGGATTTACCCTTACCGTCAATCGGTTATAACGACTTTATTTGTTCTGCCAGAACATATAGCAGCATTCCGCTGTATGATTCTTAAAAGCTATATTTCATCTTAAACATAACCATATCATATTTGTTTAATCCGGCAAAAAGATTCTGACCTTTACCATCAAAAAATGAACATGCTAGCGATAACTCAGTATTTGGATTTGCCTTATATACAATTTCAGGCATGTAAACAATTGCATAATTCTTTTCAATATTTTTCCAGTCGGTTACTATAAAACCGCCTCCTATAGGAACACATTTTATTTTATCATTGAAAAGATTTTTTTCATACCGCAGAAAAAAATAGTCATTTAACGCCTTATTTCCTCTTTCATGAATAAAGCCATGGAGGTATTGAAAATTAAGATAGGATCCATCGGGGAAAAAATAATCGCCACCGATTACGTATTTTAGGTAGGGTTTATTTTTTTTCAATAAAACCGAATCTTGTGTCACCGGTACAGGCGAAGCGGGATAAAAAGCAGAAAGATCTGTTGTCATCACGATATCATTATCAGGTATGAATGCTGCCGCTTCTGCCCACACGCCTGCTCCGGCAATACTGGTGACAAAATCCGCACCTACTATATGATTACGGATAAACGAAAGGTGAGAATAAATGCGTGTACCGCCCATGACGTCTACAGGACTCAGAATATTGCTTGAGCTGTAAGGCAATCCATCATAACACCAGGCATAGCTTAAGGAAAAATCAATACCCCGAGCAAACCCTTTAACCCTAAATCCTGCCGAGGAACTTTCTTTTAAATTGTTTTTAGGCATTATAAGGGTATCTGAAATACTTTTTAAAACCATCCCCTGCGGCATTTCAATGGATGGATTAAGCACATTGGCAAAAAGCCCCACAGGCATGTTGGCCGGTTGAAAATTGGGGACAAAAACACCTTGTAATGAGAAGCCATTATTGAAATAGTACTGAAAATTGACAGCATCAGAGCCTCTTTTTCGTCCAAAATCCAGTATATCTTCAAGATCATGAGGATTTAAGTTGTTTGTCGGATTAAGCCTGTCGGCAGTACCCCATACTATTTGCTGGCGACCGATAGTGAGGTCCAGATTTTTTAATAAAAAACCGTTTGCTTGTACAAAGGCATCTCTTATTTCAACATTATTAGGGTCAACGATGGGCTTGTTGAATAAATCTCCGGATGTCACAACAGAAGGTTCTCCCATATTTCGCAGCCATAATTCACTGTGAAATTTATATACAGACGAAATGTTTTTATCAAGTTTCATTGTCAATCTGAGTTCGTTCCAAGCCCAGTCATTTTCGTCATTCAGCAAAAGACGTTGGTCTGCCTGCAGCTCACCGGTCAGCTTAAGGTTGCTGTCAATTTGTGCGCTAATTGTGCTTGAAAAAGCAATGATTGCAGCAAACATTGCGAAAATAAGTTTGGTTTTCATAGTTCACTCTCTAAAATTTTTAAATTGATTTATAACGACTTTGTTAATTAATTCCAAATTATTCAACGTTGTCCCGGCAATTTGATATCCTTCCCGCATTAGCTCTATAATGGCTTGTGATTGTGACGTTTTTTCAAATTTTGTGGGGTGCTTAAGCCCATTTAACAACACATATTTAATCTTCTTTTCATACGCCTGATAGTAAAGATTAATCAATGTTTCAACCCCGAATTTTGACGTCTTTATACTGTCCAAAATTGGTAAAATGTCTTTCTTCCGTAAAGACCTTTCACCGGTAAATGATTTAAAGGGATTTAGTTTATAGTTAAAAAGTGTATGGGTTGGCTGGCCTAAAACCATATCAGCCTCATTTTTCATGATTGGTATTATTAATTGTTCAAAATGTTTTTCATTTAGATTAGACAAATCAGCATCACAAAAAACAAGAATCTCTGACTGTGATTCCTCAACACCAACAGCCATAGCACGCCCTTTCCCATTGTTCTCAGGCAAGTGAATATCATTTATTATATACTTTTGTTTCAGTTCTCTTATAATGCTGCCTGTTCTGTCTTCTGAAGCATCGTTAATTATTATTACCTCATCAAAAGAGTAATTGCATACTGCTGTTATTACGTTTTTTATAGTTTTCTCTTCGTTATAAGCACATATGATTGCAGATACTTTTTCCATTCAGTTAACCTCCTAGGTTATACACATGATGTTTCACAACTTGTGCCCATTCAAAGTGAGTTTTTGAATTATTAAACGTTTCATAGGAAATGGGTTTGCCAATTTTTACTTTCACTGACTTGTTCATTTTATTGAACATTTCACGCGATAACAGAGCCATCTCAATGTTTGTATTTATTCCCAACATCTTTCTGATTAAATAAAGGATGTAAAAAAAGCGGGAATTCCTGCCATAAAAATAAACAGGGACAACATTTCGCTGATACTCTATTGCCTTGGTGATAAAAGACTTCTGCCAAGCGCTATCCACTATCTTACATTTCTTTACGCGAGATACCGATCCTGCCGGGAAATGAGTAATTGGCAAATCGGAAGCAAATATCTTATTTAATTCCAGAAGATAGTTTCTGGGATTGATACCAAAGACATTAACAGCTGCTATTATGGGTCTCACATGAGGAATAAGCATAAATACTTCATTCCCAATAGCCTTAAAATCACCGTATTTTTCAGCAATCAAGTTTGTTAGTATTAAGCCATCAACAAAACCAAAGGGATGATTAGCAACGAAAAAGCATCTGCCATTATCAGGCAGATTTTCCAAACCCTCTATTTCTGCTTTAATGTTCAATTCAAATAATATTTTCGGCAGAAAATCTTTTCCTTTACAGTCGGCATAAAGGGAAAGAATACGATTAATTTCATTTTCCTTGATTATTATCTTCAACAAAGCAACTATAAACTTAGGCAAGCTTTTAAGAAAATTTGATTTGCTATCCATAAGGACTTTGTGAATATCTATGTATTGTATTGATGTCGCCATTTACTCAAAACATTTTCATTAATGCTTTTCTTGCAGAAATTTTACCTAACTCAATTAATTCTTTTGCTTTATAAAAATCAAAAGTCCTGGCTGAATCACTGGGTATATTTATCAGTAAATCAGGCTTGTTTTTTTCAATACTCATTTCTGCTAACCGGGAAATCATCAAAGATGTTGTCATACTTAAAAGAGAATAATAGCCAATGTCATTCATATCGCCAGTAGAAACCAGAGTTGAAATGGCATTCATAAGTCTTTTCAAATTACCGGCATTCTCCTGACTAGCTATCGCTTCCCGGTCTGTATAAGAATCTTTCTTTCCGTAAAGATTAACAACAACCAACAAATCATCGCTATTTCGGAAAACATGTTCAATAGGTACAGGATTAAGTAATCCGCCGTCAACAAGGATCGTATCCTCAAATTTTGTCGGAGTAATAACCGCAGGAATTGCGACAGATGCCCTTACGGCCTGATAAAAACTACCTTTGGTAAATACCACTTCTTTTTTATTTATAATATCGGTAGCAACAACCGCAAAGGGAATAGACATATCTTCGATATTCATATCGGGAATAATCGTTTTCATTTTGTTAAAAACTCGCTCTCCCTTCAGCAAGCCCTGTTTTGTCAAGGTAAAATCCATAAAACCCCATACGTCTGTCATGTTAAACGAACTTACCCATTCTGTGTAAACATCCATCTTTCCCATTGCATAAAGTCCGCCAATTACCGATCCTATGGAAGAACCGGAAACAGACGTAATATGAAACCCTTGTTTTTCCAGTTCCATGATCACGCCTATCTGTGCAAGACCACGAGATCCGCCGCTCGACAAAACCAGTGCAATTCTATTTTTCATGGTCTGAATTACTGCACTAATTTCCTTACGGTAAATTCATCATCCGAAAGGCCTGTATCATATTTTACTTCAGACATTATCATTTTTGTTTTATGGTTTTTTTTAAGATCGGTCATTTCAATTTCAGATGCATTCCAGTATTTATCAACTTTTTCAAAAGTATATTTAGCTTCTTTAATTTTATTCCCGGCTTTGTCATAGTACTCCATTACTTCAGGGTAAACGTGTGTTTTGTTAACAGCAGCAACTACTTTTGAGTAGTCGGAGCGACCTTTGGGTGTTAATTCAAGAACAAAAACAGTGTCTTCTGTTTTTATCAGCCGGGATTTATATTTTTCAGAAAACATAACTGATTCCATATCATCATAGGAAAAATCGGTACCGGCAAAGTTCTGGTTTTTGGCACTTGAAGCTATTCGCCTTTCTCTGCCAAATGCAGGCAAATACATATACATCACATCATTGGGAAGAGAGAGCACGGCAATACCGGCCTGTGACGCTGGTGCTGTAAATCGCATCATCCGTTTGTCAGTCCCTTTCTGATAAATAACAGCTTCCCGGATCTCTTCCTTGCCATTCCTGTCAATCAGGATTATTTTGTTTTTCCCTGTCATGTCTTTGGGGGAAAACATAACATCATCCATTTTTTTTAAAATGGTATCAGAATCCTGTGCAATGACAGAGACAGCACATCCAATCGTGATTAAAATGATAAGAAAAAAGGTTCTAAGCTTTGCATTCATAGTCCTGACCCCTTCCTATTTATGATTATTTGCTATGATCCTTCGTTTTCTATTGGCTAGAATGAGTATAACAGGCAGCAAAGTAAGAGCGCCGAAGCCTGAACCAAACATACTGATAGCAACCAGTAATCCGAAATTTTGCAGAGGGACAATCTGGGAGAACAGAAGGACTAAAAATCCGGCAGATACGGACAGCACATTAATTACAATAGCTTTTCCGCTTAAGAGAATAACACTTTCGATTGATTTTTCTGCATCCATCTTTTCAAGCAAATGATTATTAAACCCTGTAATGACATGTATAGAATAATCAATACCAATCCCCAATGCTATACTGGCAACCAAAACTGTTGCTATATCAAGCGGGATTCCGGTAAGTCCCATAAAACCGAAAAGAACAACGATTGTGGCAATAATAGGAACTGCGGCAAATATTCCTTTTGAAGCAGATCTAAGTATTGCTCCTACAATAAGGATAACCAATACTATGGCTATAAACAGACTCTTATATTGACTGTTAATCAGACTGCTGTTTAGTTTTACGTAAATCGAAGGCATTCCGGTAAGCTCTATTTGATAGTTGTCGTTTTGGTTTTCACTGATAAAACGATTCATTCTTTCCGTAAACGCTTCAATATCTTTACTGTCAACCGACGCAAATTTTGATTGGATGATGCCTTTGGAAAGATCATCGTTAACCAGCTGTGACATGATCTCCTGTCCGTCAAGAAGGAACCACAGCTGCTCAATTTTTGCCTTATCATCAGGGATTTTCTTACCCTCACCCATTGCATCGTTCATTTGTTCTATGAGATCTGCAACAGATTGTGCAACCTTCACATTATTATCCTGCTTCATAAAATGCTGTGTTTTCATCATCATGTGTAAAACCTCAGGACTTTGCATATCCCCTGTAAAAACTACAAATACAGGTAACGAGCCGCCAAATTTCTGCTGCATGACATCTTCCGCAATCCGGGTAGGATTGTCCTTTTTAAAGTAATCAGCAATATTCACACTGGTTTTCAACTGAAAAATCCCGATTATAAACAATAAGAGTATTACGACCCAGCCGGCAAAAGTGTACTTGGGGTGTTTAAAAAGTAATTCCGTTAACGGCAACAGAATTTTATGAGTGAGGATGGTCTGTTTGTTTTCTTCTGTTTGCGGTTGTTTTCGGTACATTGAAAAAGCAGAAATCAAAGCAGGGATAAAGAATATTGAGAGCAATAAAGCAATAAGGGTACCGACTGCCGCAAAAATACCAAAATCTTTTATCATAGTCAGGTATGCCCCAAAAACAAAAGAAATAAATCCAATTGACGTCGTCAGTGCAGCCAGAATTACCGGAATAGTAACATAGACCATAGCACGGATCAGCGCTTGTTTTCTATCGTGAATATAAATGTGGTTAATGCTATTCAGCACATGTATGGTATAGGCACTGCCCACAGCAAGAAGCACAACAGGTATAATATTCGATATTATGGTTAACTCATAACCCGTTACCACCATCAGTCCAATAGTCCAAATAACTGAAAGACCAGCCGTTAACAATGGCAACAGAATACCGCGGAATGATCTGAAGCTTATCAGGAGAATAACTGCTATGACACAGAAAACAAAGGGGATCAGCCAAACGATATCTGAGATAATCAAATCGTTGATATCAATCATCATCATAGGAAGGCCCCCAAAGTATAGTTTTCCCGGCAGTTGTAACCTTTCAATTTTGGATTTAATTTCTTCGGCGACAGCCTGATTGTCTGCCTGAGGAAGAAGCGTGAACATAATCGCTGCTGCCGTTCCGTCTTCTGAAACGATTGCACCTTTATACATCTCTTTGGAAAGAACATATTCTTTAAGGCTGTCTAGTTCTGCTTGTGTTTGAGGAAAATCATACTCATCAACCAACTTGCCAATTTCGATGCCCCATTCTGAACTTTTAATGTCTATGATATTTGTCAAACTGGTCACGGTTGAAACACCTTGCATATACCGTATGCTGTCGGTTATTTGCCGGATATGTTCAAATACTTCGACACTAAAAACCTTATCCGTTTCCAGAACGATCATACCCATATCATTACCGCCAAATTCTGCTCCTATGTCCTTATAGAGCCTGGCAACCGGATCATCATCAGGTAATGAACTGATAATATCTGCATTTATATGCAGATTTCTAAATTGATACCCAAAGTAGACCGTTAACAGAAAGACAGCGGTAATGATTAACCATCTTAGTCTGATAATATATTCTGCAAATCTATTCATTTTATCTTTTTCCTTATTTGTCCTAATATTGTTTTTTAGTCTGCTTCGGGTAAAAAAATTTACTTTGCCAAACCTTTATTCAAAATGCTGATTAATCCTTCAAAATGCGGTGAATATATTTCATATTTATTCTGCAGGAAAAAAGGAATTTCAAGACCTTTAAAAACCATCAAGAAAATATCCAGCATAATATTCATCTCCAAAACAAGGGAATATTCGCCTGAACTCACACCTTCAAGAATTATTTTTTTTAAATTTTCTTTTTCCCAAACATCTAATTCTGCCCGAAGATCATCAATAAAATGAAAGTGTTCAAAAAAATCAGCTTTCAATGTTTCATGGTAACATGCTGCCGAATTAAGTATTTCCATTCTTTTTATCAGATAGTTCTCCATCTTTTCAGTGACGCTTAAGTCATGATTGTTTACAACAATTGATAATTGATTTTTAAGGTTATCGACTTCTTTTGCAATGACTTCTCTAAACAACACCTCTTTGCTGGCAAAATGATAATACAGGGATCCTTTGGCTTTTCGCGCTATTTTTGCAATTTCATCCATCGAGGTTTTATGAAATCCAAACCGACTGAACAGCTTATTGGCAACATTAAGGATTGTATCCCGGGTGTCATCTATGCTTTTGATCATTTTATTCACTTTCCGTTTTATAGTTCAAAAAATATAACACGATTTTTTGTCATTCAACATTTTTTTTTAAATTTAAACTGAAGCCGGCCACCAAAAAAATTATTGATCATTGCAGTTACCAGTCTAAACGATTGCCGGGACCGGGTAACAAACGACAGGAACTCGGCGCCAGATTGACAGACAGCCAACCTCCTTTATCGGGACAGGTTTTCGCCAAAATTAAAGCAATCAAACATCTTACATCGTTTAATATTTTAAATTCGCCCGCCGTTTCACGGCATTCAATAAATACTACATTTTTGCAAGAAGAAAAAATGCAAATGAGTATTTAAAACCCAGATCTTTCCAAATATTCAACGTCCATTTTCCGGGTCCAGCGGTTGAAGTAAATATTGCCGCCACGCCATTCCATTTCTCCCCGTTGAAAATCAACCGTTTCACTGCGCAACCAGGTCTTTGAAGGATAGAGCGGTCTTGAATAATCATCATTGACAATCAAACGGTAAGGGTCCATTCCGCCCAGAAAGAAAAGATCCAGATCCGGATCGGAAAAATGACGGCGACCAAAGGATTGATCTGCCGGAACCCATCCAATCCCTTCAAAATAAAGTTCTCCCCAATCGTGGAGGTTCACATCACCCGGATGAAGCATCCATCCGCTTTGCCACCGTGCCGGAATTCCGTTATAACGGCATAATGTGAGTAAAAGAAGGGTTACCTGCCCACAGTCCCCGCTCCGGTTCTTTATAACGTACGATGGAATATTAGGAATAGTAGAATATTCCAAAGCACTGGCCCACGGGTAATTATCACTGATATACGTAAACAGTTTTCGGGCGATTTTCAGAGGATGGGTTTCGTTACCTACAATTTTTTCTGACAGCGCTTTTATTTCCGGCGTAAAAATAATATGGGTTTCTCTTTCAGCCGTAAATTCCTTATAAAGTTCACTTTCCTTGTTATACGGTTTAATATCCTCTTCTCTTAAAAGATATATTTCCGGGTGTGCCGAAATTTCAAAAACCACATTAAATACGGTCGGTTCGCCGGCAACTGTCTTTTTTTCCATATAAAGAGAACGCTGAAGATGGGTGGCGTCGGCTATTACATACTCCTTTTCACTGGTGCTGATCAGTTTAATATCTGTCTGCCGTGCATTTCCTTCCCTGGGAAAAGGCATCCAGCAGCGGACAATTTCACCAGCCGGAATTTCATCCGCCTTCAGCGTGGCAGTATAATTAAGTCGCATACGGACCGGGTCAAGTATGTTTTTCCCCGTTTTCCGAACCTCCTCCACCATTTTGGGAATGATCCGGTTAAGCGTTTCATCGAGAGAGTCCGGATCGGGATTATCTTTTTCTTTTTTAACCGCACGGGCTTCAGGATCAATTCTGAACAGATTGGGAGCTGCATTATAAAAATATTTCTTTTTACCATCAATTCTCCGCATTTCAAGAGCGCCCGTCAATTCCCAATCTCTTAGCTGTGAGCGAGTTACGTCCGGATAATATTTTTGGATATGCGGAAGGATGTCCTCAATATCCTTATTAAAATCCAAACGTATCCTGTCCATTATTTCCTTTTTGGCTGTAAGATCCCAAATATCCGATTCAGACAGATTTCCTGAGCCGATCAACGAATTGATTTGCCTTTCAGCTTTTTGAAATTCTCCCTTTTCCATAAGGGCATCAATATCTTTTGAACAGGACAGCATAAAAACCATCATAAGTATTCCACCCAGTATTACGTGTAAATTTTTCACAATAAAACCCTTTATTTTGAAACATACCACTCATGGTCTTTTATTCGGACAATCTGTCCGGTACCGATGGCTTTCAGATAGTTTCTGGCACTGAAAAACGTATCATAACGGTTTTTGTTGAAGGACGGGAGAATCGGATCAAGTGCTTCGATCTTAAGAGGTCCGTCTTCATGGATCATTTGTCCGTTGCCGATCCAGATCCCCACATGCCACACCCGTTCGGGAGTATCTTCTGTTGCTTTTCTTCCAAAAAACACCAGGGATGCTTCCGGAACTTTTTCCAGATATTCCACATTATCCGTGAGAAAAATTCCCTCATGTACCTGCTGGGATGCATCCCGGGGAATAATAACCCCGTTCATAAAAAACACGGTCTTGGTAAATCCGCTGCAATCCATCATTTTCGTTGATGTTCCACCCCAAAGATAGGGTGTTCCCATGTAGCGCTCAGCCGTTCTTAAAATTGTATTGGTCGTGGGATTCCGGGTTTCCAGCCATTCATTGAAATCCATAACCTCCGAATCGCGTATAACACCTCTTCTTCCGTCAGGGAACGCCACAATAACGTAATCCTTTACAGGCTGAATTTTTTCAAGAAGACTTCCTGCTACCAGATCAGAGACGCGTTTTTTTACTTCAGGCCGTTCATAGACATACCCATGATCTTCAAGATAAATAACTTTAGTCGCGTCCCGCCATGCATCAAACTGCCGTTGATCCATCAATTTAATGGAATTGTTGTCAATCCACCCCAGGTATCCATCCGGAGTCTGTATCCGGTAGTAATTCCCCTTGTCCGTTTTTTTATAAATCCTAACAGGGGTTCCCAGGATTGCCTGCGTTGCCATTTCGGCACTGTTGGACGGTTCAACACGGATGTTTGCAACCGAAACAGTAATGACACCCCATGTTTTATTCTTGAGATTTTTTTTATCCGGAAGGATTTTAACATCATTAATAAACGTTATTCCTGCTTCGGTGAGTCTTTCTTCCAAAACACTAATAGCGTGGGGAAGATTGGTCTCGCCTGTGAGGTGCAACTTACCTTTGGCAGCGTCACCGGTTACATCAAAAATTGCCATCCTTTTATCCGGAGCAAATTCCTGCCGGACAGCTTCAATGACCGGAATTCCGTCTTCAGGCCGGCTGCAGGATGTAATAAATGCACAAGAGCATAAAAGAATACATAAGAAAACTGTTCGTCTCATATTTCATCCCCGGTTATGGTTATCTCATTCAATACAGACACCCGGAAAAATCTGGTTTTTAAACGATTTTAGCAAGGAAAAAGCATATTAAGGAAAAAGGGGTGATCAATTACCCTTTGATTTTTTTCATTAATCAGACATCAGTGGAAAAGGCCTGGCGTTTTCATCCGCTATTGCGGAAAAATACGGTGGAAGGCTTTATCTCAGCGATAATTCCCCGTTGGGCGGCGCATCATTCATCCTCGACCTAAATCTGAACTAATAGTATAGCTTCTTACCAAACGCTCTCAACCTCTGAACGTCTCAACCTCTGAACGTCTGAACGTCTAAACCTTTGAACGTCTAAACGTCTCAACCTCTCAACCTCTCAACCTCTGAACTTTTGAACCCTTGAACCCATGAACTCATGAGCCCTTGAACTCTTGAACTCATGAGCCCATGAACCCTTGAGCTCATGAACCAATGAACCCTTGAGCTCATGAACCCATGAACCCTTGAGCTCATGAGCCCATAAATATATACTTTAAAATGATAGTCATAACTATTAAAATACAACGATAAATAACATGTTAATAATAAGCATAAAAAAACGATTTCGGGGATTCATGATCATTTTTGGTGTTGCGATATTACATACTTTTTAAATCAGAATAATATGTCTGTAAAGGAGTAAAAATGGCAGGTAAACGTATTCTCCTTGTTGAAGATGAAGTTATAATCGCCCTTGATGTAAAATCTACCTTGGAAGAATATAACTATAGAGTACTTTCAGTTAACACCGGTGAAAAAGCCGTTCAGGCCGTCAAAGAAAACCCGGACATTGATTTGATTCTTATGGATATCAATCTGGGAAAAGGAATGGACGGTACCGCGGCCGCCAAGCTTATTCTGGAGGAATATGACATCCCCCTTATTTTCTTGTCATCACATACAGAGCGGGAGATCGTGGAAAAAACCGAAGGCATTACATCTTACGGGTATATCGTAAAAAATACCGGCGAAACCGTGCTGATCCAATCTATAAAAATGGCTTTCCGATTGTTCGATGCAACCTTAAAAAAAAATGAAAAAGAGGAACTGCAGCTCAAGTCTCTTGTTTTGGATCAGATTGCCGATCATGTGACGATAACAGATACAAACGGCATCATCACATATATGAACAGAATTGAAGAAAAAGATCTTGGGTATTCACGGGGAGAGTTAATCGGTAAACCAACAAGCATTTTCGGAAAAGATCCGTCAAGAGGGGCAACACAAGAAGAAATTCTAACAAAGACACTTGAAAAGGGACACTGGCGGGGCGAAGTAATTAACTACACCAGAGACGGGAATGCCATCATACTGGACTGCAGAACGCAGCTTATAAAGGATAAAGAGGGAAACCCGATTTGTCTGTCCGGTATTTCCACTGATATAATAGAACGAAAAAAGACAGAAGAAAAGCTTCAGAAAAGTGAATCTCTTCAAGGGCTTATTTTATCAGCCATCCCTGATATGCTCATGCGTTTTGACGGAGAAGGGCGATATCTGGACATCGTGAATTACAGAGAGGATGAACTGATATTGCCCAGAGAAGCGGTTATCGGTAAAACCGTTTCGTCAATTATTCCCGGAGAAGTGGGAAAAATCCTGGAAAACACAATTCGTAATGCCGTAAAAACCGGAAAAATGGAAAAAATTGAATATTCCCTGAACGTCCCGGCAGGATTATGTGATTTTGAAGCCAGAATTATTCCTATAGAAAAAAATGAAGCCATATCTTTAATCCGGGATATCACTGAAAAGAAAAAAGCTGAAAAAGTTCTGGAAGAAAATGAGGAAAAATACAGGCTCCTCGTGGAAAAAGCCCATGACGGAATTGAGATTTCTCAAGATGATATGATTATTTTTTGTAATCAACAGTTTGCAGATATGCTGGGATATTCGGTTCAGGAACTAAAAAACATTTCCTTCCAGGATATTTATACTGAAGAAGGTCTTCGAAATCTATATAAAAGGCAAGAACAGCGATTATCCGGAAAACCAGTACCCAATCAGTATTCCACAACATTCAGGAAAAAAGACGGTACCATCATAGATGTTGACGTGAAATATGAGATAACACAGTACAGAAACAGGCCGGCAACCTTTGCCATAATACGGGATATTACTGAACAGAAAAAAGCTGAAGATAAAATCCGTGATCTTCTAAGCGAGAAAGAACTGCTATTAAAAGAAACTCACCATCGCATAAAGAATAATATGGCCTTTATTAGAAGCCTTTTAAAACTGCAGGCCAAATCTAAAGATAATCCCGAAATACAAGAAAGTTTGTATGATGCTGCAGGCAGAGTACAAAGTATGGCGGTTTTGTATGACAAATTGTACCGTTCTCAAGCATTTGGAGCATTGAGCGCCAAAGAGTATTTGTCCACACTGATTCCTGAACTCAATAACTTATATAGCATGGGTTCTGAAATAAGAATTCTTATTGATACAGAAGATATTGTCCTGGATCCAAAAACACTGTATTCCTTAGGAATCATTTTGAATGAATGTGTCACAAACTCTATTAAACACGCTTTTGAAGATGTAGAAAACCCGGAAATTTCCATTCAATTTTTCAAAACAAAATCCGGCAAAAGACTGATTTACAATGATAACGGAACAGGGGTCCCTTCATTGGATACCTTGCATGGGTCTTCAACATTCGGGTTGCAATTACTTAACATGATGATCAACCAGCTTGACGGAACAATGAAAATTGACACACAGAAGTCCATGAAAATCACATTTGATTTCTGATCCGGTTTTTAAGATCTCTTATATATTAACGGATTATTAATAACAATCTTTTGAAGGGATGCGGAAGCTGTTGATTCTTCTCAGTTGTTCATTTTTTCAATAGCTTCCAGAGAATGATTCATATGATCCCGTTCATCCAGCCCGATACGACGAAAAAGATTCGCCATGGAGGTCTGGGCGGGATAAAACTGAAAATATTCACTGTCAACGGTTTCATATTCCCATTCGGGGTTTTCATCAACAAGCTTCATGTATTCATGTTCTGCATGGGATTCAAAGGCAGCATTCATGCGGAAACTCCATTTAGGATTCATTGCCCACATAAATCGTGTCAGATAATAATAAGTCCCGGCTAAAAAGCGGGGAATACATTTCATTTTCAGCCATCCCAAGCGCATTTCTTTCTGGCGCATAATATCCTGGATCAACATGAGATGCCACTGTTCATTATCCTGAGAATCCCTTCCCAGATCAATGAGATACAGGGCAAGATCAGATTCTTTTCGGGTTGCCCATTTTCGTTTGGTATGGGACTTGGTCACAATTTTATAACCGCCGTTCTCCCACGCCCAATACGGATACCGGGCCAAAACTTCAATGATCATGAACTTTGGCAATGTCCTTTTAAAGCCGTACAAAATATCCATCATCAGAAACATGGATTTTAATATCAGGTTAGATTTCATAACCGGTGTTCGTAGCGTTTTTCCCTGTTCAGCTTTTAAATCTACATCCTTTCCCATTGTATACTCATATCGGTTCATTTCTTTCCTTCCGAATTGATTATGAATTTTGTCATAAAATTAATAGATCTCTCCATTTCATTCAAGACAAGTTTTTTCAGGTGAAATGGTTTTGGCTTCAATACATTTTCCTTCCTTACGGGTTTTGCGTAACTTAAAGAAAAGAACTGATTTTAAGGAACCGATCCATGATAAATTCACTCCGTATTAAAATGATTTTAGCATTCGCATCATTTTTGTTCATTTTTGGCATTCTGTTCTATTCTCAAAAAAATGTGCGTGAATTGCGGGAAGAAGCAAAAGAAGTTCTGCTTTTTTATACCGAACTCTATGCCAGAATTGCAAGTGAAGATGATTTTACGGATTTTGCTTTTCTTTTTGATGAAATATTGACAAGGATATCCTTCCCTATCATAGTTACGGGACAAAACGACGATGAAATCAGTGCCTGGAAAAATGTCCCGTCACTATCTGATACTGTCCGGTTGTCGGAAGAAATTCAGCATCTGTTAACAGAAAAAGTCAAAGAAATGGATCGGTTTACCGAACCGGTTCCCTTGACATATGATACGCTGGTTATCGGATATATCCATTACAGCGACAGCGCAACCATACGTCGTCTTAAATGGATGCCGTATATTGAACTGGGAGGCGCCATTCTTCTGATCTTCATCGGTTTTATGTTTTTTCAATATATCCGCAGCAGCGAAAAGAAATTCATCTGGGTGGGCATGGCAAAAGAAACGGCTCATCAGTTGGGAACACCCATCAGTTCTCTCATGGGGTGGCTTGCGCTCGCCCGGGAAACATTCTCGCCTCATCACGAAATATTCAATGAAATGGATGTTGATATTCAACGTCTCGAAAACGTATCCAATCGTTTTTCACAGATTGGTTCAAGGGGACAGGTAAAAGATATTAACCTGAAGGATGTTTTTGAGCATGTTCGCACCTATATGGAGCGGCGGATTCCCCAAAAAAACAAACTCCTGGAGCTTCAATTTAATGTAGAAACAAAACGAAGAATAAAAGGGAATAGTGATTTACTTGAATGGGCTTTGGAAAATCTGATAAAAAACAGTGTTGATGCCATCGGGGGACAGACCGGAAAAATTTCGGTTGACGTAAAAGACATGAACGGAAATAAAATATTAATTGATATAAAGGATACGGGAAAGGGCATTCCCGAGTCTCAATGGAAGGCAATTTTTAAACCGGGATTCAGCACAAAAAAACGGGGCTGGGGGCTGGGACTATCGTTGACAAAGCGCATTCTTGAAGAATACCATAGAGGACGAATTTACGTTTTTGAATCCAGAGAAGGCGAAGGAACAACCATAAGGATAGAACTGGAAACGGTAGCGAATCCGGTAGCCGGTAGCCGGTAGCCGGTAGTCAGTAGCCAGTAGCCAGTAGCC
>NPIE01004715.1_pt1 | contig 41262 bp, 34 predicted proteins | sample 8637661 | NCBI WGS metagenome assembly NPIE01 (sample SAMN07420842, study PRJNA396082) | bioreactor metagenome | isolation source: sample BA12 brine-fed electro-methanogenic bioreactor BA | place: Japan: Kochi | collected 2016-12-09 | reverse complement strand
CGCCTCACCGTCCAAAACGGCCGGACCATTCTTATCAATCTCTCGGCAGAAGGCAATTCGTTCGTCCCGAAAAGACCTGACGATGCCATCGTGCCACCGCCGAAGCAGCCTCGCAAACAAGCTGTTGAAGAAGCCCCGACAACGGAACTCAGCCTGACCACGGCTGCGGCACCGCCGGCAGCGGACGGACGCACGACCATCGACCTGATGATCCTCTATACCACCGGCATGGCCTCCCGATACCCCGAAACTCTGGCAACACGGCTCAACCACCTGGTTGCCGAAGCCAATGCAGCGTATGAAAACAGCGAGGTCGACATCTTCCTGCGCCTCATTCACAGCCAGGAAATTGCCTTCCCTGACGAGACAACAAACAGCACAGCACTGACAGCGCTGACCAACAACACGGAGCCGTTCGACCAGATCGAGTCGTTACGGCTGCTCCATGGCGCCGACCTGGTGACCCTGGTTCGCCCGTTTGACTACGAGAACCACAGCGGCTGCGGAATCGCCTGGCTGCTGGGCAATAACGGTTCCTTCAATGGGGACGCCAACTATGGCTATTCGGTAGTCAGCGAAGGGAGCGAGCAGGTCGGCAGTACCACCTGGTACTGCTCGGACCTGACCATGGCCCACGAACTGGGCCACAACATGGGTTCTCACCATGATCGGGCCAACGCGCACGATGAACCTGCCTACTCGTACTCTTACGGCTACGGTGTTTCCGGAACCTTCGGCACCATCATGAGCTACCTTCACCCGGAAATTGACCGCTTCTCCAACCCGGGTCTGACCTGTTTCCACGGCGACGTTACCTACCCCTGCGGCATTGACGAAAATGCCCCTGACTCGGCCCACAACACCTTGTCACTCAACACTGCCGCCGCCTCGGTAGCCGCATTCCGGCAGGCCCGCTACCTGGGCGATGTCAACGAGGACGGCCAGATCACCGTCGAAGATTCCCTGCTGTCGCTGTTTATCCTGACCGACCAAACACCGCCCGACACCGTCAGTTCCTATCAGGATATTAATGGCGACGGCCAGATCGGCCTTGCAGAAAGCATCTACACCCTCCAGCAAAGCCGGCAATAACAAACAAGACATCCGAGAGCTCTTGCCTCCTGATGTCTGCCCATACGTCCGTTTGCCTGAACCCAAAAAGGCTCTGCCCCCTGTGCCCCAGTCTCTGCCTTTGCAAGGTCAAGGGCTTTCCATCAACACTTTCACTTCATACGGGGCAAATTGGCCAAACAGTTCGTCATCGACCACGTAGTAAAGGTCGCTGCCGAAATAGTCCCGCCACTGCACCGCGCTACCGGCCGCCACCGGCAACGCCGCCTCCACCGCCGTGCCGATGGTGTTGGCGCAGATCAACAGGCGCGTGCCTAATTGGCGTTTGCTCGCACAATGCACCGCCGGACGGCCCTGCGGGTCAAAGCGGTTTGGCGACGTCATCCGCACGTCAACCGCTGTCTCCTCATTTTCCAAAACCAGCCAGGAGCGCAGACTGTTGAGCCGCCGAATCACCCGGACAAAATCTTCCCGGCCCGCAGGGGTCCGGGTAATCTCCGGGAAACTGTAGAAATACAGCCCCCGGCTCCCGTGGATAACAGCCAAAAACGCCAGACAATTCATCTCCGCAAACGTCGGCAGCCGCGGCCAACCACTATCCGCAAACCGCTCGCCACCAAAGGCCTGGATAACCGCCATCAATCGCCTCCCCCCGACAGACCCTGCCGCCTCGTCAAGCGAATCGGCCAGCCAACTCATCGGCATATGCGGCACCGGATATTGGTCGAGCATGAAATAATCGGCCCCCTCCCGGTAATGGTCAACCACCTGGGGACGGACAATGGCCATCGCGGTAAACCGATCGGGAAACCGCTCCTTGAGCAGGCGCTGGATATCCTCGGACTGCCAGCGGGGAAATGAATGAATACCCGGCTCGTCATTGACGTAAAAGGAAAAATCCCCCGCCTGCAGAACTCCTTCAAAACGCTCCAGCATGACCATCAACCGTTCCGGCTCGCGCGGCACGGACACCAGGCAATGCAGCCCCTGTTCACCGCAGGCCTGCAGCTGCGCCTCATCAAAACGAACCACACCACTGTTCAGTCCGATTTGCTTGATGGCCGGCAGATTGTCAACCGTAGCACCATATACCCCGAGCGGAAAAAACCGCTGTTCCGGCACCACCTGCCCACCCCGCTCCACCGGCTGATGGGCAACCAGTCGGGGGTGCCGCATCCAGAATGTCACTCCGGGATTGTTATTGACAAACGCGAATCGATGCTCCCTCTGCGGCATCTGATCGGGGCACACCACCTCGACAAACAGCGGCTGAAAAGAACCGACCATCCGGTGCGTGTTAAGCCGATAGGACTGTCCCCAGATGCGCACCTCCGGATAGCCGTTGTTAAGCAACCGATCATCCCTGTAAAATTCGGCCGTAAAACGATACCGGCTGCCCTGTCGGCACGCCGGCAACTCCACCGACCAGCTACCCTGCCCGTCTCTGCCGCCAACGATGCCGACAGCCGGGCGTTCTCCCTCGCTCTCCGCAGCAAAAAGAAACTGCGAATCGACCACATTACCGCCAGCGCCCACGCGCCAATGGTCCGGCAGATACGATTCCCCTTCAGCACGCCGCGCTTCCGCCTCCCCAGTCTTCCCTTCACGCTCAAAGCGCGGGTTGACAATCAGGTTTTCCGGCGGCACAAAACCGGCCAACTCCCCCCACTGACCATCCTCGATAAAACGATGCGCATAGACGAGCAGCCCGTCTGCCCCACTGGCCGACACCGCCGCCACCACTGCACCGAATTCGTTAACCGGTACCTGCTCCGCCTGGATGATCGGCCACAGCTGCCCAGCGGTCATGTCCCGATAATAGCGGCTGACGTCCTCGACCCAATCCACCGGCTGGCCGACCATCCGGTGATAGACCATCGGCGAGAGATAATCGACAGCAGCGCCAAAGTCCGCGGCATCCTGCCCGAGCAGCGTTACCAGCGCGCCGCCATGATCGGATTTACGCCAGGGTACGACAAAGGCGCCCAATTTCAGCCGATGTCCGTCGCCCTCCCTATCCAGCACCGCCCGCGCCGCTCTGACAAAAGAGCTGATCTGGCTCTTTTTCCACATCAGCCATTGATACGGTGCATTCTGCCTGATCCACCCGGCTCGCTCCGCAGTCGATCCCACATCCGCAGGAATTACCACGCCACTATCTTGCTGAAACAAGGCCAGACAGCGATCGCAATAACAAGTGTCGGGAATATCCGGCTGCCGCTCTTCCCACCGCCCGGGATAACGGATAAAATCGAGCCAGACCCCGGCAATCCCCCCCGGCCCGCCCAGCTCACGCGCCCACCGGCCGAGCAGCTCCAACCGACTCTGCCGCCAGCCGGCATGCGTCGGACACACGCCACCAAACCGATCCGGCAGCAACTCGCCGCTGGCCAGCACCGGCACCGAGTCAGAAAACTGCTGCCGCGCCGCCTTTCCACCAAACACGTTCAGGGACAGATACACCTCACGACCGGCAGTCGCGTGCGCCCTGACAACATCAGCGCGCGGCACCACAAACACCCGATCGACTACGCCCTCGCCCTGCCCGCCCCACTCCTCGCCAACACCGTAGATGCCGACCGAGGCAGCACCCACCGAAGACACCCAGCATACGAGACCAGCAAAAACAAACAACCAAACAACCAAAATCCTTTTCACGTCCATGCCCACAGAGCCTCCCGACAGTATTCTCCACGCCAAATCTTCCACACACCTTCGTGCTTGACAAGCATAACCGCTATAATATATCGTTCCCACTCAAAAATCAGTACAGCCGGAAACGGCAGGCAACGCCCCAGCCCTCTGCGAGAATCATTGTGCCGAAGCCAAAACACACTCTTCTCTTTTCTCTGATCAGCATCCTGCTCACCCTCGCCTGCACCCACCCCAGCCAGGCAGAACTCTGCGCCCGCCTGCACTTTGTCCCGACTGACGAGGCAGACCCGGGACGCTTTTCCCTGGTGATCGATAGAGCCGAAAAACTGGCCGGTATGAAAGTGACGCTTTCTTACGACAGCACCCGCCTCTCCTTCATACGAGCCGAAAAAGCCCAAGCAGTTTCATCGTTCATGCACGTGGTTAACGACAAAATCCCCGGCACGGTGATCATCGTCATGGCCAGCGCCACCGGCATCTCCGGCACCGACGTCGAACTGCTCCATCTGCACTTCAAAAAGACAACCAACCACCTCGAATCACACGGCAATGTATCGATCACCCAAATTCAATTAATGAACGAAAACCTCCAGGAAATCACCGCCGATACACCTGACTACCGATTCTGATTGTAGCCGAATCGCGACACGGTCCACAAATTACCGCCCCCTCTCTCCTGCTCCACCGAAACAATTTTCTTACCGCCGACGCCACCGGGCAAAACCCCACCGTCCAAACTCTGCAAACAAAATTACCGCAATCTTTCTTCACGCACGAAAACCCAGAGAACATTCACAATAGTTATATATATTCAGCCAGTTGAACTAACAGTCACAACAAGCATCTCTCTTGCTCCGATAGCCACTTTCGAGAAAAGTGTAAACGGTGTTTGCAAACACCCTCACCACCTCTCTCACCAGCCAAAACTCCTCCTTCCTAACAAAATCAATAATCCGAAATCATTCGTTTTTTCATAGTGGAACACCTTTTGCAAAAACGAAAGCGGTGCCAAGTCTACCAAGCACCACGAGCCGGCAAACCCAAGACAACGACGACATAACGAAGCCGCAAACAACTCCGATGAAAAGCCGAACCCGACATACCTTCAGCATGATCACGCTCCTGCTGTTCGCTCTTTCCGTTATTCCGCTTGCAGGAACGTATCGAAACGATACCAAAGACTTACAGTCAGCGATCAGTACGATTCAACGTCTCCAGCAAACGAACCAGTCGGCCGAATCATCATTTCAGACTGCATTTACCGACACCCTGATCGCCTTGCAAACCGCCGCCGGTTTCGCCACTCTCTTTACCGCCGATACCGCAAAACAAGAAGCGGACACGCAACAAATCGTCATCCCCGTCCGTCTACCCTATCTGCTCCCCTCCACCACAACCGTAGGCCCCGACCTCTCCATACAAAAATTGTCACCCGACCCATACCAATTTGTCACCCTTTCCTATCTCTCCGCCCCGGACACACCGCCGCCCCTCTTCTGCTAACAACACCCAGCTGTGCCCAAGACGCTCCCACCCCCGAGCGCCACGGAAAACAACCACATCAATCCATACTAGCGGATTGGTGAACTGGCAGAAGACAAACGACAGGAACACCCCGATGAACAAACGCATCCTACTAGCCACGACCCTGATCATCCTCGTGCTCGGCGCCATTACAACCCAAGCTGAAACCCTTTCGGTCACCAGCGCTACCGGCGCCCCGGGACAGACGGTAACTGTTGAAGTCATCCTCGACGACAACGAAAACGGCGTCGCCGGCACCACCTTCACCCTCAGCTATGATGCCGCCAACCTCGACCTCGTCGAAGTGCGCAGCGATTTTTTCCCGCTCTTCTCCACCCAGAACATCAACCCCACGTCCATTGAGATCGATGGCACAACCTACAACAGCGCCCTGGTAATCTGCCCGGCCGGCTCTAAATTTGCTGCCGCCCGAGTAGACAATGGCCCACTCGGCCAGCAGACCATTTTCGAACTCGACTTCGTCATTAACGAAACAGCCCCCGACGGCAACTCATTCCCCGTTCAAATTCAACAATCCCAGATCCAGAACCCCGAAGCCGGCTACGTGGAACTCACCCCCATCCCCTTCCTCATCGGCATTGATGGCACCTCCTACCCGGAACGAACCTTATCAGCCCCTGCAATTGCCGGTTCCATTGCGGTAGAAGAAGGCGCCTCGTTTGTTGATACGGATGGCGATGGGATTGATGATAACTGGGAGATTGAGCATTTCGGAAACATAACTGCTGTTGACGAAACAACTGATTATGATAGAGATGGCTATCTCGACCTCACTGAATATGTAAATTACATCAATGGATTTACTGATCCGGAAGGGTACGAATTCGATCCAAAAAACAAAAATGTTTCGGGGGGAGAAGGCTACAACGCTGCAACTGATTATCGTACAAAAAACGATTTTGACGGTGACCTAAGATCAGATATTCTCTGGCGGCACTCTGAAACCGGCAGAACCACCCTCTGGTTAATGGACGGAACTGTTAGGACCATCGTTTATGCCTTTACCGAAAGCAATTTAGACTGGTCTATCATAAAAACCGGCGACTTCAACGGCGACGGAAAGAGTGATATCCTTTGGCGCAACACTTCTACGGGAGAGCTATTCATACATCTCATGGATGGCCCCACAAGACTCGACGGTAGCGGATCACCTGGCGGAGTTGACCTGGTTTGGGATGTGAAAGCAACCGGCGATTTCAATGGGGATGGCAGAGATGATATTCTCTGGCAGCACTCTGAAACCGGCAGAACCACCCTCTGGTTAATGGACGGAACTGTTAGAACCATCGCTTATGCCTTTACCGAAAGCAATTTAGACTGGTCTATCATAAAAACCGGCGACTTCAACGGCGATGGAAAGAGTGATATCCTTTGGCGCAACACTTCTACGGGAGAGCTCTTCATACATCTCATGCATGGCCCTACAAGACTCGACGGTAGCGGATCACCTGGCGGAGTTGACCTTGTTTGGAATGTGAAATAGATAAATGCCTTAAATAAAGTAATATTACCTTTTCATCATGATAAACGAACACACCCATTCTTACTTAATGGGTGTGTTCGTTTATAACTGAGGATTCAAAATGAAAATATTTATTCTCGTTCTTGTTGTATTATGCTTTGCAAAAGATTGCATTGCGAACGTTATAAATTTCAAATTTTATCAAGATCATATTAGTTTACAAGCTAAAAACGTAACACTAAATTCAGTGCTTACAATGTTGCAAACCAGTACGGGCATCAACTTTATGTTTGACAACTCGATTGCTCAAGACACCATCTCAATTCAATTAGATAATATGGAAACTGATAAAGGGATAAATCGAATACTGAGGGGGTACAATACATTTTTCGAATATAGTCAAAATGGAGATATAGAATCCGTGCATGTAAGAGCAGCGCATTCACAAGTTACAGCTACAGGCCCCTCAAGATATTCACAAAGTGAAACCACTAAAACAACAGAACAAACAGCCTTGACCCTAACAGAAATGATGGAAAACGATAGTTATAACAAGATTAATATATTGAAGAATGAAAAGAGCCTAGTACAAGAAACTATCGCCACGAACGAGCTTGTGTTTATTGAAGAGAATACGCCAGAAATGATCGTCAATCAGACAACGTATACTATACCTCCCGGCAGCACCGAACCAGATTCTGTTCAACCAGAAATGGAAGTAACTGAATTTACAGGAGTCGCGCCAGGTCAGCCTTGAAAAATAAAATAAACAGCGGATTCAGTACGATAGAAAGGAACCTAAGCGCACGGAAGAGTATGAATTCCATGTCTGTGACATTAGCGCACCGCTAATGCCATAACCTTATTGATTGTATCTAGCGTATGATTTATTTCATAATTACCGATCCCCGGATGTACAAGAAACATTAGGCTCGTCTCTCCCAACTTCTTTGCCACCGGGGGGCGCTCATGAGGCCGCCAGCAAGTGTTGTCGAAAGCCTTCTCCAAGTACACCTCGGAGCAGGAACCGGAATAACATGGCACACCCCGGGCGACGATCTCCGCCATCACCCGGTCCCGCGACCAGCCACTCTTTAGCGCCTGCGGCTCGACAAAGACATAGCATTTGTAAGCGGCATGCTCGATATGCTCGGGAACGACTGGAACACGCAGACCCAGCACTAAGCGGCAACCATCCCAGATCGCTTCAGCGTTGGCTAGACGCATCCGATGCCATTCCTCCATCCTTCCCAGTTGGATGCGACCGATAGCCGCCTGCATCTCGGTCATCCGCCAATTGGTGCCGAAACTCTCATGGAGCCAGCGAAAACCGGGCAGATGTTGTTGCTCATAAACCGCCTCCCAACTCTTACCGTGATCCTTCAACGACCACATCTTCGCCCACAACTCCCGGTCGTTGGTGGTCACCATACCGCCTTCTCCGCCAGTGGTCATGATCTTGTCCTGGCAAAACGACCAGGCGCCAACCTGGCCGAAGGAACCGACCGCCCGACCGCGATACCGGGCACCATGGGCCTGGGCGCAGTCCTCGATCACCGCCAGCTCCCGTTCCTCTGCTAAGTCCAAAATTCCATCCATCTCACAAGGCCAGCCGGCCAGATGGACGCAGATGATCGCTCTGGCCCTGGGCGTCAACGCCTCCCGGATGGTTGCGGCGGTAATATTTTGCGAATCCCGGTCCACATCGGCAAACACAGGCACAGCCCCGACACTGACGATGCACGAGGCCGACGAGAGAAAGGTGCGTGGCGTTACCACTACCTCGTCGCCTCGCCCGATCCCCAGAGCCTGTAGCGCCGCATCCAGCGCAACCGTTCCATTGGTTAGAGCGATCGCATACCCCGCCTTGGCCCAGGAGGCGAATTCCTTCTCGAACTCCCGACCCTCCTCGCCGGTCCAGTAATTAACCCGGTTCGACAGCAGGACCCGCTGTACTGCTTCGGCTTCCTCCTGGGTAAAGGAAGGCCAGGGGGCAAATGGTCCACTTAACATGTAAACCCCAAACACCAGATATCAAGCATGAGCACCCATTCCGTGACGGAGGGTCGACAATAAAAACATCAATCTCAGTATGAGCGACTACAACACCAAAGGTGGTGCAGGAACTTCCACCAGCATGTCATATTTGGAAAAGGCCTTGCCTACCTGATAGCCATAGGTACCAAGCGGTTTTCCTTGGTAATCATCTAGAAGCATTTGTACGTGGTTGGCCCCCACCAAATGGGTGAAGGGGTAGCCTCCCCCGAAACGGGGATTGAGTTCAAGCAGATACAATTGGCCATCACACTCAAGAAAATCGCAATCGAGATTTCCTCGATGCGGCAACGCGGCACCAATTTGCTTGATAACCTCATCAAACGGCATCGGATCAACCGAGACTGCCATGTCCGTTTCCCCTGCCCGCATGGCGAGTTTGCGCTTAGCGGTGTAACCAATGCACTCCTGTTTTTTTCCATACAGGACATCGACGCCATACTCAGAACCCCCAACGAATTCCTGAATAATTACAGAATCCTTCTCGCCCAAACGTGCGAGTGAGCTCTTAGCGACAGCCTTTGCGCAAGACCGGCAAGCATTTTCCAGTTCTTCATCACATTCGACCACGAAGAGCCCGATAGATGCACTGCCCCAACGAGGCTTGATAAAAAGGGGATATTTAACGACTCCCGACCGAAGCGCTTTAAGTGCGTCGCCACTATTCAGGAAAGTCACCGGAACCGGGATGCCATGATCCTGTGCAAATCGGTACGTTGCCCACTTATCTCCACAAATACGCAAACTTTCAGGCGGCGGGACATAAAAGGTCGCACCGGTTTCCCGCTCGAGTTCATCGCGACTGGCAGCCAGCAGACCTATTTCCAAGTCATTGAGGGAAAACACCATATTGACGTTCTCTGCTCGGATAACTGCCCGCAACTGTTCCAGGTAATCCGGTGCAAAAACGGATGGAACAAGATAAGTATCAGAACATGCAGCAAGCGCTGGCGCCGACAGATCCATATCAGTGCCAACAACCTTGCCAAAACCAGACAGCGCCTCGTTGAAAAATGAGACCAAATAGTGCCGGCGGCCGGCACAGGTCAACAAAACTTTAATCATAGGCAGATCATGCTCAGCTTAATCAAACATCAGAGTACACATCATTCTGTGCCCATTCTTCGCGCAGAATTGAGAGCACATACTGATCTTTTAACGTCCCATGCGACCATATATCTTTACGGAGGCACCCTTCTGTTGTCCAACCCAAATGTGCGGTAGCCTTGACAGCACGTTCATTGGTCACTTGTTGACACAAGTAGATCCGCTCGAGGCCCATCTCTTGAAAACCATAATTGGCTAACAACTTGTACCCATCTCGACCAAAACCACGGCCCCAATACTTTTTGTCACCGACCAAAATGTACAGTTCCGCCTTTCGAGCTCTCTGATCGACATTGATAAATCCCCCAAACCCAATAACTATTTGCTCTTCTATCAGTTCGAGGGCAAAATCTACACGATTAGCCGATAGTACGTTTTTTGCAAACCATGCCTCGGTTTTCGCCAAGGAAGTCGGATAATCAAAGTTAAGGTTCGTCTGGACTTCAGGATCATTTATAAACTCCACCCTTTTTGGCAAGTGGTGTCTGTCGAGTAACGCCAAACGAATTCGCTTCCCTAAGAGCAACGGTTTAACCATAATCAAAACCTCTACAATTCACTTCCAGAAGTTGATGTTAAGTTCAGCAGTCCACCCGTATGCCAAAAAACAACCTTTGACCCCCTGGGAATATTCCCTTGAACAACCAGTTGATGCAACCCATACATGGCTTTACCGGTATACGTCGGATCTAAAGGCAGGCCTTCTATACAAACAACTTCACGGATAAAATCCATAAGCTCTACTGAAAACTGACCATAGCCACCGAATCGAAATTCATCTTTCAGACAAATCTCATCGGAAGAAACACCATCTGGTAACAGCTTGGCAATTTCCTCACACCCTCTTCCCGACTCGCGAGCAACCGAGATCCCAATAAGGCGGGTATGTGCGTTTCGCTGCCTCAGGCCCGTTAAAATCCCTGCCTGCGTTCCACCTGTACCAGAAGCATGGAAGATAAAATCCGGAAGAAAGGGCAACTCCTCTACCGCATCAGCATAAGCGGAAGCACCCTCTACAGAGTGACCTCCACCGGGAATTAACAGGACTCGTCGTCCCGAATCCTTGACTCGGCATAATATATCTTTAATCGTGCCTGCTATTTCGTGACCACTCACATAGCTCGTCCCTGCCCCTGCCGAGCGGTAAAAGAACGAGTTACCATTAAAACTATTCTCCGGCGGAGCCTGCCCGTGCAAAACTAACTCGACCTTACACCCCAGCTGCGCACCCATCAAGGCAACAACTCTTGCATGATTGGACTCCCCCCCTCCATTGGTCACGATGACATCGGGTATGCTGTCCTTTGCTAAGGCTGCCTTAAGAATGGCATGGGTCTTCCGGACTTTATTCCCCCCAAGATACTGGGGAATCAGATCGTCTCTTTTAATCCACAGGTCAATATCCCAGAGATTTGACAGACGGATCAACTTATAGAAAGGCGAAAATAATGCAGGTTCGGTGATCACTGACGAGCTCGCTCTTCATTAAGTTTGCGTCCCGTGATAGAAGGAACCACTATTACTCCTTCTCTTCTAATGACCTGAAAGACTGTCTTAAAAAGGATTTTAATGTCGAGCCCAAACGACACTGTTCGAACATATCGAACATCATAAGCCAGCCGTTCATCCCAAGAGGTTACGTTTCGTCCCATAATTTGAGCCAGCCCTGTCAATCCAGGACGCACAGAGTGCCTCAGCCTCTCTTCTTCAGTATAATACTCAAGATATTCCATCAACAACGGTCGTGGCCCCACCAGACTCATGTCTCCCTTGAGCACGTTCCACAATTCCGGCAACTCATCTAGGCTGGTAGCACGTAAAAACCGCCCCAGGCCGGTAAGCCGTTCGCTGTCCGACAGCGGGCTGCCGTCGCTTTTCTTGGCATCTCGCATGGTGCGAAACTTGATTATCTCAAAGGGCCTATCGAAATGGCCGGGCCGCACCTGGCGAAATAACACCGGCGCCCCCATCCTGCAGCGGATCAACACCGCCAGAAAGACAAACACCGGTGACAAAACAACCAACGCCGTCGCAGAGGCCAGAATGTCGAATGCTCGCTTTGCCATTGTGAGATTTTGTTATTATTCGGTCCTCAATACCACGAGATTTTCACGAGTCTCAACAATGTTTCTTTTCACCCTTGTCTTGATGCCTGGACAAGAACTTCAACAATTCGAGGCGCAGTTTTGCCGTCCCACAATTCCGAACGCGATGGGATACGGCCCCGCTGTAATATCTCACTTACGAACACCAACATAGGCGCGTTCATATTGGATCAACTTTTCCCATCAGCCCCATAATCTCCATCATCTGCTTGTTGATAATCCGCACATCAAACCGCTCCTCAGCCATCCGCCGGCTCTCCCGGCCCATCGGCTCCATGCTTTCCGGGTTTTGGATGAACCAAATCATCCGTTCAGCCAATGTCTGGGCATCCTTTACCGGGACCAGAAACCCGTTTTGCTCTTCCTGGACTGTTTCCCGGCAACCTGCAGCGTCAGTGGTGATGATAGGGCGACCAACTGCCATTGCCTCTATAACTGTCCGAGGCATTCCCTCATGATATGAAGCCAATACAAAAACATTGCATGCTTTTAAAAAGGGTCGCACATCATTAGTTTCACCTAGGTACTCCACCCAACCCTGGTCTTCCCACTCCTTGATCTCCTGAAGGGAAATTGCGTCAGAAGAAGGATCTTCACCCCCCAAAATTTGAAACCTAGCAAGAGGGTACTGGGCCTTAACCAGTCTGGCAGCTTGGGCATACTCTCGAAATCCCTTTTCTCCCAACAGGCGGCCGGTGCTGAGAAAAACCAATTCTGATGCAGGATACCTAGCAAAAGCGAACCGTTCGGTATCCACTCCCGAGCCTGAAACAATACGACATTTTTTTGCACTAATGATGCCTCGTTGGACAAAAGCGTCTCTATCATCCGAATTTTGGAAAATCACTCTCTCAGACTTAACCATGGCCACACGATACAACCTTGTAACCAAGGCAGTCATCATTTTTCGGATCAAGCTTTTTCCTTGGAATGCAAACCCAAGTCCGGTGATCAAGGCAAAAAATCTTGTTTCTCTAAGATCCTCCAAGGCCAACCCACCCCAGATAACCGGCTTGATAGTGTAGGCTAAAACAATATCCGGTTTAAGCTCTGCATAGACCTTGCGCAAGGCAAACATAGTCTGCACATCCCTCACCGGGTTCACCCCCCGCCTGTTCACAGGATAGGATCGATAAACAGCTCCCAGCTTTTTCAAATCCTCCACAATCTCCGGGTCAGCCTGAGCAGACATGGCCGTAACTCTATGTCCAGCCTGGATCAGGCTGGACATGAGGTCGCCTCGAAAATTAATTAATGAGCGAGGCTTGGCCCCGAGGATTATAATGTGACTCAAGATGAGTCCCCATTTGCTATTTTAGGCCAATTGTTGAAGCAATTCTTTCAGACGCGGAGCTTGCATCTGAATGCAGTATCTGGATACTATTTTCTCTCTGCCGCTTCTACCCATTTGTATGCGATTTTTTGAATCAACAAGCAAGGATCCAAGGCTTTCTTGCCAATAAGTATCACCGGTTACAAGCCAGCCATTCACTCCTGGCTCCACTATTTCACAATTAACCCCCACAGGAGAAGCCACCACCGGCAAGCCGCAAGCCATATATTGAATTAGTTTGTAGCCACATTTACCACGTTCCCATGGAGTGTCATCAAGAGGCATGATGCCAATATCGAACCGGCTTATGGATTCCACCTCGGTAGCTTCTGACCAGGGCCATGGTTCGACAGGCAAGTTTCCTAGGCTTTCCCTGCTTGCTCCAACGGCGACAAATCGCACATTGAACCGGGATTTCAGTGATGCAAAAACGCTTTTCAGCAGATGCAGATAGCGGCTGGTCTTAGGGGTTCCAACCCAGCCGACAATAAGAGACTTGCCGGTTGTCTCTCGTCTTGTATCAGGGACTGGATAACGATCCAAATCAATGACCGTGGGCACTATCTCAACTCTTTGTGCCCCGGCATTACGGGCCCGCCAGGCCAAGTATTCATTCCCGGCGACAACCATGGATGCATGACGCATCACTGCATCAATCTTGCGGCCAAAAACAACCCGTATCGGCCACAATCGGTGCAGATCATATTTATGGAACAGGGCATCATCATAATCGACCATATAGGGAATACGTAGAGCACTGAGAAGGCGTTCAGCTAAAGCCGGAGAAAAAGGCAGCAACTCCTTTTCAATCCATATCAGATCATAGCTGCCAGCTCCTATCAGAACCTTTAACCGGTTCGTGTAGGCCAAAAGAACATGTTTCCAGGTCGATTTAGCCGCATAAAGGTTACGCAGATAGCCCTGAGAAAAAAAGGGGGCCGGATCAACCTTCCAACCCAGGGATTGGAAATACGGCAGGTACTGCAAGGCCCGAAGCCTGCTGGAAGCCCCCAAGCGATCATGCCTGGTTAACAAAAGGATTTTCACAGCACAGTTCTTTTCTTATCGATGGCTAGAATTTGAGGCACATTGCCCCATAAATACCGGTATCCGTGCAAAGTATTTTTCATCCCCTCCCAATCTCTGCTCATAGCACAGTAAAACAACCGACAAAATGGCTCGATGATCATCGTCACCCCTGTAAGCATCCAGGCCTGCCAGGAAGGAAAGTGTTTGAACCCGTACAAAAGCCTGCTACGCAGAGAGTAAAACAAGCGTAAATTCTTGACCTGTTTGGACGCCCCCCCCCCGGCGTGATAAGCTTGTATGTCCGAAAGATAAACGCTTTTAAACCCCAATGTTTGGGCACGTAAAGACAAATCTAGATCTTCCAAATAAACAAAAAAACGCTCGTCAAAACCATCCAAGGACTCAAAAAGGCTTCTTCGAATAAAAAAAAATGCTCCAATTACATGAGCCACCTCGGAGGTATGGCTATGGTTCCAGTCTTTCATCTGCACTCCCATATGCTTCAACAATGAAAACTTGTCCAAACCAAATGCCTGGGCAGTGAACCGGCCGAGCGTGGGAAACCTCGCGCATGTCCGACTCACCTCGCCTCTTTCATCCACGAGTTGAATGCCGCAAATCCCGATATCAGCGTTTTCAGGTCTTTCCATGAACGATAAGGGTGTTGAAAGCGAATCCTCACCTATGCGAGTGTCGGGATTCAGGAAGAGAATGTACGGCGCGCTTGCTTTGGCAGCCCCGAGATTACATGCGGCTGCAAAACCTAAATTCTTCCCGGCACAAACCACCTCAACCCCTGACAAACCTTTGACAGTGTTATCAGAACCGTCGGTAGAACCGTTATCGACCACAATGATTCGCTCAACACAGCCAGCCCCCTGCTTGAGGACCGAATTCACACACTCTCGTAATTGCGACCCGGCGTTCCAATTGACGACGATTAAATCGACCTTTGGCTCTTCAATAGGTATGCATTGAGAATCCCAATGGGGAGAAAGAGGACCCATAAGTAATCGAATTTTCCGAGATAAGGGTTTGTCGCATTAGCAATGAGAAAACAGGTTAACCCTGATAGGGCGGGCAAAACAAGAGTTACCGATTCGGGTGTTGCTCGCATGACCTGGATACTTTTCCAAAAGACCCAACCAACGGATGAACTATAAATAAGCATACCTATCGCCCCTGTATGAAAAAGAAGTGACATGTAGCTCAACTCATAAGCCCAAGGTTGTTCGACACTCCTTAGGCTGCCACTCGCTGAGGTTCCATGGCCGTGACCAATCAACGGAGAATCAAACCAACCTTCAAGCAAAACGAAAAACTGCTCTCGGCGAAGATAAGCGGACATGTTCGATACGTCTGAGAAATCGAATGCCCGTAAAAACTGTTGCCAAACCTTTTGCAGGTCAACTCCTAAAAATGTCGAAATAGCAACAAGAAAAGAACACAAGAGAAAAACGCTGAAAAATCGACTTAAACTGAACGTTTTTATTCGAGCGCTCGCCATGAGTATCCAAACGACTAATGGCGAAAATCCGGCAATAAGCCAAAAACCACGACGGCCAGAAACAAGGAGTATAACGATGCAAAGGCATAAACCAAGAACGGCTGCTATTCTCCACCTCCCTTTGAAGGGACTTCGATCTTTAGGAAGCAACACAGTCGCCAAAAGAAATGGGAAGCCATAGATGACTGTTGTCATGTTATCCAACCTGTATTCTACATACCCTTCATACAAACCAACACCAGCGTCGAGTTCTTCAAAAATGGATGCCATAAACAAGTTGATACCAAACATCCTCTCCGAAACCACCATTATTCCCATTACTGCAGAAACAATTACTGCAAAAAGGATAACACAATAAAATGGTTTAATTTTTTCGGGTCTACAAAGGATGCCGACAAAAAAAAGATACAAAATAGGCCAAAGAACATTCACTGTGCCAACTCTCAAAGCTCCTGGGCCGTCATTGAAAGCACCCAAAAGCATAAAAAACAATGAGGCTGTGAGAGTAATAAAAGCCCAGAATATCAAACGGACATCTAAGCTCCAACCACGGAGCAAAGCGTAAACTACTCCGTTTAACAAGAGAACAGCAAGCAAAACCCCTCTCTGCAACTGATATGTTGTTGGTAATACAAGCATCAAAAAGAAAAAAATATAACCTAGCCAAGAAAAAAATAGAGAGTTGGAATTATAAATGCCTTCCTTTCGTTTGTTTAAATTATATTCCAATCTTGTTGTATGCATCGGGCATCAAAAATAACAGTTATTATGGGCCTCGTCATTTTGTGTGGATTTGATGTATTAAAGAACTCAATTAACACCAAAATAACAGAATGCGCAAAGTGACGTCTGGTCTAATTTGACAACTTAGCTCACACAGCCAGCACCGACCAACTCAAGCATTGTTTTTCAAAGCAAACCAAGTTAATCCAATTGCATCAAAGGTCATTCGTAGTACCCAAGCCAAGGATGCCCCAACGACACCATATTTCCCAACTAGGAAAAAAAGAATCAGCAAAAAAATGGGCAGTTCAGCCAGGTGTAGTCGCGCCGTTATATCGGCTCGCCCCTTTGCATGAAGCAAAGCGTAAAATATTACCCCGAAACAATTAGCGAACACTCCGATACAAAGTATCTGTCCGACAAGAACGGACTCTGGTTCAAAATTTTCTTTCAGCCAAATTTTCAACACAATTGGAAGAATATACGCTAGTATTGTGCATACGACCAACATTACAATGGCAGAAACCGCAAGCCAACGATAGAAATATCGGCGCCATCGATCGGGAGATTCAGCCAGCATTTTGCTAAGGGTTGGAAACATCACCGATGAGATAGCGGTCACAAAGATTAGTGTTTGCACTACTATTCCATAAGGGATGATGTATGTTGTAACTGCTGATGCAGATACAACAGAAGCAATAACAAATCGATCAGCCTGAACGAGAACCGGACTCACCACACTGCTGACTGTCACCCAACCACCAAATCTAAAAAGCTCCTTAGCAACAGTCTTAGAATAAACAGCATTATTAATAATACTCTTTCCAGCAATGCAGGAGATTGCAAGTTTTCGAAAAATCGACAAGGCCAATAACCGACTTAGTACCAGTGTTGCAACTAGCCATGGTAATTGCTGAGTGTACAAAGCGACCAAGTAGGGGCCACCAAAAGTGACCACTCCCAGTCCGACACGAAGCAGATTGATCCCCTTAAAATTCTTATACGCCTCATTCACACCGCGATAGATAGCACTCATGGACTGTGCAGGTAAGGCTATTGCCAATAACAGGATGGCATTTCTAATCTCGCTAATAGGAACAGTTCGGTTCTCTACAAAATTAGCAGCCCCCGACAATGCGGCAAATGCAATAAGCACACCGCCTATTAATCCACTAATACAGGTGATGCGGCTGGCTGTTGTTAAAACAAACGGAATAGCAGAGACACCCCCCTCTCCTCTTAAACGAGCTATTTTTTGAGTAACCGCCCTCCCTATCCCAAGATCGAGTGCACCTGCATACCCAATCAGGCCCCAAGCCAGAGCCAATAATCCAAATCGCTCATGACCAATTCTGTTAATCAGATAGGGTACCGTCATCGCTGCAACGATAAGTGGCAGGGACAAGCCAACTAAATTCCACCAAACATGTGAAAGGCGCATTTTAATGGTTAATTGATTCTAAGTATGGTGGAGATTAAGAATGTCATGCTAGCGGCGTGGATCCCGCCTTTTTGAATCCGTACTCAATATACGATATTAATTACACTCGAGCCTCTTGCAAAAGTAATATCACGGTTTGTCACCGTCAGTAGCCCGTCAACTTGATAAGCTGATCGGCAAACAGCGCGACAACTCCAAACATCAAATGCATCATCACTTTGGTGGGGCCGCGAACCATGACGTTGCGCCCACCAAATTCCTCTTTGAGCCGACCATTGAACCGCTCCACAGAAAACTGTGCTCGTTATATCGTCTCGCCTCATGAGGGCTCATCGGCAAGGCTTCACCGCGCCGTGGATTCCGGTCGATAATCGCCACATGACCCAGGGCTTTGCTCTGTTCCCTAATCTGCCAGGCATCATACGCAGAATCCATCAGATCATAGCAGTAGGTCAATTTTGAACTGGTCAGCTTGATCAACGGTATCGCCACTTGACTGTCGTGTAGCGAGGCGGAGGTCAGAACAACACTCAGGGGCAACATTGTATCATTGGCATCGGCATGGAGTTTATAACCATTCCAGCTATCTTTATAGCCCTTGGCGTTTTTCTTGGTGCCTCGGTCGCAGACCATTGGCAATTGGGCAAGAGATTCCGCCGCCGCCTGCCGTACCTGCCGGTTCAGTCGTTTTTCTTCCGCAGGCGGACGCTGCTCATCTTTAGACGGTCGCCCGCGTTTGCGCGGGACTTTCACGATTTTTTTCTTTCTGGCCGCCTTTTCCCGACCAACAATCGCCGTAGAATCACGGCTGACGTGGCCGATGAGTTCGCCCTGTAAATAATCCTGCACCAGAGCATCATGGACAACCGTGCCCAATCCATGTTTGGCAAATTCAGCAAAAGCCCGTGAGAACGTCGATTTCGACGGGACGTCCCGCTGTTTGGGGAAACCGCAAATAAGGCGCAGATTGGGGCGAGCGTGCAGTTCATTAATCAGGCTCCTGGTATGCGGGTAGCCAAGGACTGCTTTGGCTACATAACTCCGGCCTATCGCACGGCGTTCTGCAGCCGGTCGCCCTGCCCACTGCCGATTTTCCGGAATATGCCGCTCTATTTCAATTATTTCAGGTACCTTGGCCAAGTTCTTCTCTTGCTGCGAGAGTGGATAAACACAACATTGTTCAAGGTTGGGGAATAAACTTCGTTGTAATCTCCCCATCAACCATGATACCTTCTCGGTGAGCTTCATGCTGATTCTCCTGTTGTATTTGTTGGGCAAACAAAATATACCAGGAAACCACATGAAGTTCAATTATTTCAATGTATTATTTTCTTTTTTCCAGACTGTCTCTGCTCCGCCGTCAGGCCTCTCCAAAGAGTTTTGCAAGAGGCTCACTCCACATTAAAAAGCAGATTCCTTCCCTCGGCAACGGCTCCCGCAAACGAGGCATTGACATAAAGGATCACCCCTCGTTCCTATCAATTGAGCAGATTATCCCTTCTTTTGGCCGAATTGAGCGCACCCACCATTAGAATGCGGCGTGTATTCGGGAATGATACTGAGCAATAGTCGCTTTATACCCTCGCTGTCATGGTTACCGGCATCAACCGACAAGCGATTGATGAGTGCTTCTCTGTCAAAAACATGCTCGGTATGATTTCTCAATACCATGATCTTCTGATGCTCAGTCGGTATGATCCCCTCGCCTTCGGTAATGAGTTCCTCGTAGAGCTTTTCACCAAAGCGCAAGCCGGTGTGGATAATTGGGATTTCAGTGTCCGGCTCTCGGCCGGCCAGTTTGATCATCTCCCGGGCCATGGTGTCTATTTTGATCGGGTCGCCCATCTTCAGGATGAAGATCTCGCCGTCTCCGCCCATAGAACCGGCCTGAAGGATGAGTTGGGCGGCTTCCTCGATGGACATGAAGTATCTGGTAATGTCCGGGTGGGTGATCGTTACCGGGCCGCCCCGCTCTATCTGTCGTTTGAACAGCGGGATGACGGAGCCGGATGAACCGAGGACGTTACCGAAACGGACGGCCATGAATTTGGAGTGGTGGTTTGGTGGAGTGGGCAGGTAGGCCGGCAGATCTGCTTCGCTGGCCACCTTCTGCCAGGCCTTACAGCAGCTGCCGTCCCAGTTATTGCGGGCATATGCCAGCATAAGCAGTTCGGTGAGCCGTTTAGACGCCCCCATGACGCTAGTCGGTCGGACTGCCTTGTCGGTGGAGACGAGGACGAAACGTTCCACCTTGTGGCGAATCGTCGCTTCAACGACCAACTGGGTGGCTAAGATATTGTTGTATACAGCTTCCCACGGGTTGCGCTCAAGCAACGGCACGTGTTTGTAGGCAGCAGCGTGGAAGACGACTTGCGGGCGGTAGAGACGAAAGACTTGATCAAGGAGGCGCACGTCCTGCACTTTACCAAGGATCGGGACAATGTTGTGGAATTGTAGTTCGTGGAGCAATTCCATCTCCATGTTGTGCAAATTCTCTTCGCTGCTGTCGAAAATCACCAGTTGCGCCGGTGCAAAACGGATGATCTGCCGGCACAGTTCCGAACCGATCGAACCGCCCCCACCGGTAACGAGAATGACTTTGTCTTTTAGGTAGTCGCCGATTCTGCTCTGATCGAGGACTACCTCTTCCCGGCCAAGTAGATCCTTAATGGAAATATCCCTAATTTTTTTGATGGAAACCTTGCCGTCGATGATCTCTGAAAGACCGGGGATAGCCTTGAAGGGCAGGTCGGTCTTGCGGCAGGCCTCGATGATGCGGCTCATCTGCTCCCGACCGGCAGTGGCAATGGCAATCAGTATTTCTTCGGCGCCGGTACGTAGCATATGTTCTTCCATATCGTCAACTGCGCCGAGAACCGGCACACCATGGATTTTCAAACCAAACTTCTCTTTTCGATCATCTACAAGTCCAACTGGCAAGTAGGGAAGATCCGGATTGGATCGCAGTTCACGAAGGACTTTTTCCGCTGCGTCTCCGGCGCCAACGAGGAGTAATTTCTTTTTTTTGGCAGGAAGCACCTTTTGTGATTGATTAATCGGGTCTTTTCCATTGCCATGAAGCCGGTGGTAGTAATAACGGATGCTGACCCGATGGCCGCAAATAAAGAGAAATGTCAAAATGGTATCGATCACGAAAATCGAACGTGATAATCCGGCCAGACGATTGATGTAGATCAGGGCCACCATTATCAGGATAAATGAAATGACAATGGCCTTCATGATATTGAACAGGTCCTGAGTCGAGGTATACCGCCACATGCCCCGATAAAGACCAAATAAATAAAATGTCGGGATCTTTGTCGCCAGTACCAAGGGAAAGATATTGAGATAGGGAGTGAACGAGTAGCGACTTCCATCTCCACCAGCACCTTCAAATCGAAGGAAAAAAGAGAAATAAAGAGAAAGGAAAAGCAAGAGAATATCTATACTGAGGATAACCCAGAATTTCGGATTACTGGTGATTAGTCTACTGATTTGCAGTTGTTCGTCAATTATATTTTTCAGCCGGTCCATTTGCGAGCTGAGATTGACGTTCAACAATATGTTTTTCGGCTCATTTTTCATGGCACTTAATTTTCAAAATGATACTCGAGACTGTTGACCTGAAATGAGTTTCCGTCTTCCTGCAGTTGGAAGGTTATCGGGCCGTTTCCTGATACACGATGACCATCGCGGTAGTGAAGATTTACTTTAAAACGTCCACTTGCTTCGATTTGGTTGGATGTTTTACTCCAATCCAGATCTTTGATTTGGAGAATGGCTGAGTCTGTCTTCTGAAAGAGTTCCATATAGGTTTGAACCATTGTGGCAAATGGTTTGCCGTTTTCAACAGCGTCAACCGCAAAGAAGCGAGAGAATGCCAGGATATTGCGTTCGTTGTAGGCTGATAGGTAGGATTCGAAGAAGGATTGCAGGCGTTGATCGAGGGGTGGCGTTTCCGCTTTCGCTGGGGCTTCCGCCTTCGCCGAAGTTACTGCGGACAAGTCCTCGGGCAAGTCCTTAGATGTTACGCCTTGTCTATCCGCTGGCACCTCCGGGGGCAATCCTTCAGGATTTACGATAGGTACTGTTGGGGAGGAGTCGGTGCTCTGAATTGACGCCACATCAATTGTCTCGACTTTGTTTGTTTCAGGTTCAGTCTTTTCCGGTGTTGTTTGCTCTGGTTCTTTCTCTGCCTTGGCAATTGTTGATGCTAGCTGGTTTCCTTTTTTGGGGATCTTTTTCGGTTCGGGCGAGATTGGTGGGGCTTCTGCAGCTTTCTTGTCTGACTGGAGGTGTTTTATATTTAGCTTCGATTTTGGACTGCTATTGATGATTTTCTCGACTTCTCTTTGCTTTGAGAGGGGGGCTTCAAGAGTGGCTGGTGGTGGTGAGGCTGAGACAGCTTTATCGATTACGGCTGGTGGCTGTTCTTTTGGGGGCTGTTTTTGTTTCGGCGTTTGTTCTTCGATTATGACCTGCGGGAGGTCTGCTTTTTGAGTTGTTGTGGGTGTTACGGCTGCAACAGTTTTAGCGGACGGTGGGATGAAGGCGCCACGGCTGTGTTGCAGGCCGGCAATCATTGTTTTTTTTCGGTAGTTGGTGGCGGCGATGAACGAGACGATGAGAAGCAAGATGAGCAGGCTAAGGGTCCATCCGAAGACTTTTTTGCGTTGTAGAGAATGTCTGGGGGGTTGATTCTTTTGACGCCAGGTGTTGCTTGTTGTCCTATTCTGTATTGGCTGGAGTGGCTCTGCGTTATTGCCGAGCAGGGTTTGGTAAGCCCTGGTAATTTTGATGAATTGGTCAGGCTTGTTGCGGCTTTGCTCCGGTGCGGTGTCCGGGTGATATTGCAAGCTGAGTTTTCGGTAAGCACGCTTGATCTGTTCGGGGCCGGCTTCCGCTGTCAGTCCGAGCACCTGGTAGGGATCTTCGTCATCGGTATGGTGAGAAAACAGCTCGATGATGGTCCGAATCTCGCGAAGAAAGGCCTGCTCGTCGATTGCTGCCTGTTCGCAGCGGTGCTGCAGCCAGGTCTTCAGCTCGGTGGCATCGGTATCGCGCTTGTTTAGCAGGCCGCGACAGACCTCGAGCATGCCGCCGGTGGTGGTCACAGTGTTGATTAGCGACTCGGTTGAGGAACCGCGGTAGGCCTTGATCAACCGGCTGATCAGTTCTTTCTGGTCGTCAGTCATTGCTATAGCTCGTCCTGCCTATGCTGAAAGGGGTGCGGCTCAATGGGACTGATACTGGGTTGCCTAATCCAGAGGCGACCGGATATTTTATTGTCGAGCATGGTGCTTTCATGGCGCCGTAGGCGAACCACCATGGCCGAGCAGCCAGCTGATACGTGAAAATCGATGGTGTGCTCGGTCCAGTCCTGATTGGTCGTTGCCATCTCCGAGGTGGCGCGTGATGCCTGGCATTTATAGCCGTCGACTTCCCAGAACGGTCGCTGGTTGGTGGTCAGCTTGTCGGTTTTCATCTGGACGGAGAAACGATAGTCGCGTTGCTGCTCGAGCGGGACGATCTGTAGCAGATGGTGGTAGCTGAGGTTTTCCCAGCCTTTGAAGCGAAGATGGATGGCATGGCTGCCCGGCTGCGGCAGCGGCTCGAAGCGTTGGTCCACCCCTTTGTGATCGGTGAGTCGCCAGCCGAAAGCGCGGCCGAGTGGGCGGGTCTGGAAATCAGGGTTGAAAATGGTGTCCTGGCCGTTGAATCGCTGCCGCCAGATGGGCACTGCTTCCGCAACATGATCGGTGCGCAGCAGCATGTCGATAAAGGCCACTACTTGTCTGTCATCCGGTGCGCGCGGCGATTGTGCGATGTGCTGCCAGAACGCCATTGCCTCTTGGGGGCGGCTGGTGCGCACCCCGTGGTTGAACAGGTGCAGCAGGTTTTCAGAGCCGACCTGGGTCAGCAGGTTTGCGGGATCCGGCCAGAGAGTGAATGCCAGGTTGAGGGCATCAGTGCGGCTCTTGCCGGGGATGTGGGCGATGATGTAGCGTAGTTCGCCCGGCAGCAGGTCGGTCAGGCCGAGTTGGTAGGCGGTCAGGGTTTTGTCCCAGCGCCAGCGATTGATGTTTCTGGTCAGGCCATCGGCGTAGGTGACGATGGCGGCGGCACGCTGCTTGTCACCCCGGTCGTTGAGCAGTTCGGCCAAGCCCAACCAGGCAGGCACGTAGAGGGGGCTGGAGATCAGGGCCTGGCGGAATAGGCGTTGGGCGGTGTCGAGATCGGCCTCGAAGAGGTGTTTTTGTTTGGCAAAATTGAGCAGGACGCGTGGATTGCGGATGCGCTCATCTGCCAGTCGCTCGGTATTATCGCTGAACTGCAGCTGCTCCTGGAGAGCAAAGCGCAGTTGGGCAACGGCTGCGATCACGAGCAGCATGTAGAGGGTGATTCTGCGATATAGATGCCAGCGAACTGCCACAGGTTTTTATTCCTCGTCCTGTTGTTTGCCGTAGTTGTAGTTATAGGAGTAGTACTTGTAGCTGCCGTACGAACTATACCCCTTCTTTCGTCCTGCTTTATTGATGATGGTGCCGAGTATCCGGCCGCCAACATTGCTCAGTGCCCGCCGGAAATGCTTGACGCCTTCGCGCGGCGTGTCTCCTTCCACCGAGACCAGGATTACCCCGTCCACCATATGGGCCAGCACGAGAATTTCGGCAAAACCCTGGTAGGGCGGGCCGTCGATAACGACGCGGTCGTAATGGCCGGCGGCAACTTGCAGCAATTGCCGCATCCGCTTGGAGGAGAGTAATTCGGCCGGGTTTGGTGGCAGCGGGCCGCTGCTGATGAAGTCGAGCCCCGGATAGTCGGTTTTATGGACGACCTCGGAGAGTTTCGCCATACCACTGAGGACCGAGGAGAGCCCCTTGCCTTTCATGCCCTGCTTGAAGACGTGGTGCAGGCTCGGCTTACGCAGGTCGGCATCGATCAGCAGGCACCGCTCGTCCTCGCTCAGGTAGGAGAGACAGGAGTTTGACGAGAGGGAGCTTTTGCCGGCACCTGCCAGAATACTGGTAAAGAGGATGGTCTTCGGCGGGTCATCGGCCACCGACAACCGCACCGAGGTCATGGTCGTACGGAAAGCTTCGGCCACCGGTGAGCGCGGCTCGGCGTAGAACTTCACCGCCATGTTGTTGCGGTCATCGACCGCCTGTTTGTCATAGGGTACCAGGCCGAGCACCGGGATACCGAAGCGCTCGCTCATCTCATCGGGGTTTTTGATGGTGTTGTCGAAAAACTCAAAGACAAAGGCCAGGCCGATCCCGCCGAGCAGGCCGATGGCCAGGCCAAGCGCCAGGTTCAGTGCTACCCGGGGCTTGAACGGGTACAGCGGCGGCCGGGCGTAGTCGACAACCTGGATATTGGTCACCAGGGCGCCGACGGTGGCCTCGATCTCCTTGGCCCGCTCCAGCAGGCTGTTGTAGATGCCCTTGTTGGTGGCCACCTCGCGCTCGAGGATCTTGTACTGGGTGGCCTTCTCTTCCTGGTCCATGGCCCGCTGCTTCTGTTCCTCGGTGCGCTCGGCCAGGTATTGTTCGGTTTTCAGGGCCGTTTCGTAGTCGTTTTTGATCGAGTCGATAATGGCCTGCTGCTCTTTATAGATGCTTGTCTGGATCTGGTCCATGCGCGCCTTGAGCTGCTGCATCTTCGGATAGGCCGGCTTGAAGGTCTTGCCCAGGTCCTGGTATTCCGCTTCCAGGGTGGCGTACTGGTTCTTCAGGTTCTGGATCAGCTCGTTTTCCACCATCTGGTTGAGATTTCTCGTATCGGCGGTGAGGATCTGCTGGTATTTGGCCTCCTGGGTGATGCGGTGCGAACGGGCCTTGGCCAGCGCCTCGTTGAGTTCCTCGAGCTGCCGGGTGACCAGGTTGGTTTTCGAGTCAAGTGACACCACGCCGATCTTGCGGGCGAACTCCTGCAGTGCGATCTCGGACTGTTCCAGCTTGATCTGGACCGCTTCGATCTGTTTTTGCAGGAATTTGCCGGCATCCTGCGAACTGCGCAGCCGCGAGTCCATGTGCATATTGATGAACTCGTCCATCGCGGCGTTGGCTGTTTCCGCCGACAAGGTTGGGGAAACGGAGGCAAAGCTGATTTCGATGAGTTCGCTGTTGCGTACCGGGCTGACGGCGAACACGTTGGAAAATTTGGTCAGGGTGCGATCGATAACGATCCGGTTCTGGGCATCCTCATCGAGCAGGTTGAAGGTATCGGTGCTTTCTTCGGGGCGGATGAATGACTTGATGGTGTCGAATACCCCTTGGGCATGGGCTTCACCGGAGCCGGAGCGGGCCTGGCTGTTGAAGTCCGGGTTGTTGATCAGGTCCATCCGGTCGATGACCCGGGAAGCGAGCTGCTCGCTCTGCAACAGCTTCACCTGGGTCTGCTGAAACTCCAATGTCTTCAGGCCTGAGGCTTCGACGTTCTCGAATTTGGTCAGCTTGTCGTCTTGGGCGGATACGCGGAGAACACCCTTGGCCTTGAACTGCGGGGTAACCGTGAAGGTATACAGGGCGACCAGGGAGAAACAGGCCAGCAGCGTAATGAGCACCACCGTTTTCCGGCGAATCAACGTGTCGATCAGGTCGCGCAGGTCGATCTCGTCACGAAATTCGGGGACCACTTCGCGGACTTCGGTGCTCGGCAGGTAGTGGGCGTGTTGAGTCCTGTCGCGGACAACTATATGGTGATCAGTGGATTGATCCATATCCTGGTCGTTGAGGGGGCGCTTCTCTTTCATGGCTGCTTGTTCCTGAAAAATGATGGGTCATGCGGTGCCGGCTCGCCGCTTACGGCGATCAGGCGGTCGCTGTTTTGGCAACAGCGGTGCAACAATTCCGGGCCACCGGGAAGGTCGTGGATCTGCTGCCAGTCGGCGGCGGTCAGCGGTCCGCGGCGCGTGGCATCGTGGGCGTCGGAGGCAAGAAAGTGCAGGTGGTCCTGCTCTTTGAGGCCATGGGCGATTCTTTGGCTCGTTGAGCCGAACCTGCCGAGCAGGCTGCCGGTGTTTATCTGTAACAGGACGCCCTGCTCGGCCAGTTGTCCGAGCAGGTGCGGGCTGTGTTGAAAGCCCTCGATGCGCTCCGGGTGGGCGAGGATGAAGTGGAAACCATCCTGTTGGAGTGCGGTGAGGAGGGTTACGCATTCTCCCTGGTCTCCCTGGAAGGATGGCTCTATCAGGTAATAGGGGGAATCGGCCAGCGGCAGTAGTTCTTCGGCTTTGAGTCGCTGTTCTAGTTTGCGGTGGAAGGCGATTTCCATGCCCGGCAGGATGCGTAGTGGGATGGAGAGCTGATTTAGATGGTGTTGGAGTTCATTGACCAGTTGGTGGACGTTGGCGGCCGGGGTGGCCCAGGAGGTGCCCGGCAGGAAGTGGGGTGTGGCTATCACGGCTTTGACGCCGGCTTGGGTGTACATCCGTGCAAGGGCGGTGCTCTGTGCCAGATCTGATGGGCCGTCGTCTACGTTTGGTAGGATGTGGCAGTGCATATCTATGAAGTCTGCTAGGTGGCAGGTCATGACGTGACCTCTCGCTCAGAGGTAGAGAAAAAGGGGACAGGTTCAGTTTTTTCCTGAGAAGAAGGAAAAAATGAACCTGTCCCCTTTTTCTGGGCGGTTGTGGCGTCGATTATTGCCAGTAGGGTTACGGCGTAGATGAGGTTGGCTGGTAGGCGCCAGCCGAAGTCTACCAGGCCGTGGGCGAGAAAACCGATCAGGCCGCAGAAGGCGGCGACGGCGACGATGCAGCGGCTGCGTTCCTCGGCGGAACGAAGGGCCGGGGCCGTCAGTTTGGTGGCGATTGTGATCAGACCGGCGGTCAGCCAGGTAAACAGCAGGATTGCCATCGGGATGCCAAGCTCCAGCGTCAGTTCCAGATATTCGTTGTGTACCCGGTCGAAATGGGTGGTGGCCGGAAAGCCCTGTAAATAGATCGGGGACAGCAAGGTGTAGGACTCCAGACCGATACCGGTCAGCCAGTGGTCAAAAAGGATCGGCAGCGACGCCAGGTACAAGTCGAGGCGAGTCCCGCCGGAACCACCGATTGAACCAAACCTGGCAACAATGGTGTCCAGCCCGAGCAGGCTGCCGTAGCCGCCGAGCACGACCAGCAGGAGTGCGCCGAACATGAGCTTTTTCTTCACACCAAACGGCAGCAGGAGAACCAGCAGCGCAAACACCAGCACCATGGCCAGGATACCGCCGCGGGACAGGGAAAACAAGACACCAAGCAGCATCGGCACGGCCGCGGCGAAAAATAAAACGGCCTCGACGCGGGTAACGTTGAGAAAGCGTCGTTGCCGGCGCACCTTGCGGCTGATCGGTGGCCCGTCGGTATGCTCGGCCAGGCCGGCGAAATGCACGGCGAAAGCGGCCACCGCCAGCGGCCAGATCATATTCATGAGAGAAGCGAACTGGTTTTTGTAGATAATGGTGCCGTGTGCCGCCCGCCCCGGAATATCCAGCCAGAGCATGCCGATCGACGGGTTGATGAACTGCATCAGGCCATAAATAGCCTCGATCAGACCGACGGCGACCATGGTGTAGAGCAGCCAGCGAAACACCTGGCGGTTCTGCCGGATCATGGCCCTGAGGCTGTAATATAATATGAGCAGAGCAAGCACCAGAAAGGAGCGGTACAGGCCGACAGGGCCGTTTTCGCTGAGCGGCAGGAACCTGATATCGGTGCCGGCCAGTTCGTTGACTTTGATCATCCTCTCTGCCCGCTGCGGTGAGAGGATCTCGACCCAGGACAGGGGCAGCGGGATGGCCTGGATCACCAGCCAGGCGATCAGGACCAGCGGCACGATGGACCAGAAACTCCCGATACGCAACTCGCCGGGTTCGGCGGTAAAGACCAGCCAGCCGCCGAGACCGACCAGTATCAAAAAGACATAGCCGCCCAGCACGATCGGGTGCACCGCCCCGAAGAGCAGCGGGATGGTTCCGATAATGGTGCACAACAGCCACCAGGCGGGTGTCTGGAATTTTACTCTGAGGTTGTTCACAAGCTTCAGCTGGGCAGGCGACGTGTGCGCTTAGTTCCCCGGGTTTCTGAAACTGACCCCGGTACCCATGAAACCGAGGGTAAAGCCGGCTCCGGAAAACAATTTGCCGCTGGCGCTCGATTCAGCAAAGATGATGTCCTGATCTTTCAATACCAAGGTATCGCCGACACCACCCTGCAGATCGGTATAGCTGAGGCTGACCACCTGGCGCTCCTGGCCCTTACCCATATAGCGGATCAGTTTGATCTTGTCGTCATCTGCCCAGCCGGCCAGACCGCCGGCCAGCGAGATGGCTTCGGTGATGGTCATATTGCTGGTAATCGGGTAGGTGCCCGGTTTACGCACGGCTCCGTCGACGAAGCAATTGCCCGACTCGGGAACGAAAATCACGTCACCGCCGAGAATCGGGTGGTTGTGGGCCATATTGCCGTTTTTCACCAGATCATCGAGATCGACCATATAATAGGCGCTCTCGCCGCTGCGGTGATCCTCTCTGGTTATATAGGCGATCGAACCGGCATTGTCGGCCAGGCCGCTGCCCATGGCAAGCACGTCGAGCAGACGGCGCCGGGAGACGTACTCGTACGTCCCCGGTTCATCGACAGCGCCGACCAGGGTGATCTGCTTGCTCATGTGCTCCTTAATGTAAATGGAGACATGGGGGTCGTGCAGGTAGTTTTCCCGGTAGAGATCTTCGATGTATTGTTCCGCTTCGGCAGCGGTCATGTTCATGACATTGACGTCTTTGAGCAGGGGTAGATTGACAATACCCCGCGAGGAAACCCGCACCTCGGTATGCAAGTCTTCGGACTCAAAGACTTTTACAGACAGCAGATCGCCGGGCCCAAGCAGATAATCACCGCCTTCCGGGCCGGTCTTGATCACGGGGGGTGCTCCGGAGGCCTGGATCTTGGTTTTTGCCTCTTCCTCTTTCAACAGGATCGACGACTCGCGGAATTGATCCAAGGTCGTCGTTTCTTTAAAGCGTTCTTCACCGCCGCAGGCTGACAAGGCGACGGTAACCGCGAACAAACAGAACAACAAAAGACTTCGTTTCATACTTCGATGATCTCATGATCGGGCCGCCGGAATCTTTCGCATCACAGGCTGAACGTCGGGTCTCGGCGGCAAATGGTGAAATGGAGTTGACACGATAAGTAAAACATAAAAAGGGCTACCCTGCGCACAAATCAGGATAACCCTTCATGGAGTTCGACTGCGAAACAATCAGGTACTCGGACTGGCCGATGTGGTTTTGGTCTTTTTCACCGTCGGTGCCGGTGCCGGTGCCGGTGCCGGTGCCGGAGTTGGCGTCGGTGCCGGAGTATCGCCGCCGCCGGAATCCTCACTGGCAAGCAGCAATACGGTGGCTAGTGATCCACCACCCAACAGAGCAATACCAAGCCCGGATACCCCTCCAGCTTCCGGTGCCACTGCCAGTACGATTTTATGGTCGGCATCGACCGTTTTCATGCCGTCGGCTGTGGCGAACACCATGCGCCCCTCGGTAACGGAGATCTCGGTCTTCCCGGATGAGTCCACAACGACCGATCCTTTGACGACCGGACTGCTGTCGGCGTTGAAGACGACCTCTGCAACGGTGTACGTGCCCTGCGGTGTGTAGAAAGCGATCTTGCGGGCGTTGCTGGTGATAACGTAATCGACACTGCCTTCCTGAACATAGAGATTGAAAGTGCCCTCACCATTGGTCACCGCCATCTTGGATTGATCGGCAGCCACCAGCGAGATCCCTTCAGATTTGAGCATGCACTTGCCGTCACAGACCAATAGCGCCCCGTCTTCAACCGGGTTCTGGCCACTGAGTTTACCGGCCAGCGTCTCGTTTTTATAAATGGAGATATCTCCATAACCGACGCTGCCGCCGGCAAATGCCATCGGGGCCGTTGCCAGCGAGATAACCGCTGCAAATGCGACTGCTCTCTTCATAATTTTCTTCATCTCTCACTCCTCAAATGATTTTACTGCTAGATCATGTACCACATGTATCATTATTCAAGGAAGGGTACCTAACCATACTGTTGCAGTCAAGTACTTTTTTGTAATTACTTGACGGAAATTCCTTGAAATATCGGGATATCAGCAAATAATGTCATCAATGCTGGGACGTTTGACACCGGACGGGGGGCGAATCTTCGCCTTAAAACTATTTGCGGATCGGGCGAAGCAGTTGCGTACTGCCCTTGCGGGGAAGGATGACCCGCGACCCGGTAGTCGGTTTGACGATCTGTCGTTGCGGCGGCTGTTCAACGGCGGCAGGTTCGGAGCCAACCGGGCGGCCGATCACCTGTTCGCTGGTGCTGACCGGCATCACCGGCGGCTCCGGGGGCGGTACATTCACCTGGCGCGCCTGGGAGATATCGAGCATCTCGTCTCTGCCGTCGATATTCAGGATAACCTTGCCGCGCATGATATCTTTCACGGCCGCCTGCTGAATATAGTCCCCTTCCTGGTAAAGATCCTGCCGGCCATTGGTCTTGTCGTAGATGATGGCCCGCTGGTCCTCTTCGATAGCGGCCGTTACGGTGCCCATCAGGACCACATCGAGCGATGAGAGTTCCATCCCTTCGAACGGGTCCTGCTCCTGAGGAATGGGCCCACCGCCTACTCGCGATCCGAACAGGTTGCGGCTGGTGATTATCGAGATGTCGGGATCGATCGGGGTTTGTTCCGCCTCGCCGATAGCGGGTCCGGCTGGTGTCTGGTCTTGAGTCGTTGGTTGCGCCGGGGCCGGCTGTTCTAAGGTCAGCTGCTCTTTTGGGCGTATGGTGGTTTCGAGGAGATAATAAAACCCCTCCACCGCCCCGATGCACAGCAGGGTGATGATAAGCAACGTGCTGATCGGGATGATGAAAGAGGTTTTTGTTGCGGTTGTTTTGTTCATACTATTTTAAAAAGCGCGAAAAGCGGGGTCAGGCTTGGTTAACTGCGAAAAGCGGGGTCAGGCTTGACTTGTTGACAAGCCGCGAGCGGTTTGTCAACAAGTCAAGCCTGACCCCACGTTACAATTGTTACGACGACATCGAGCAGATCTGGTTGCTGGCTGCTTTGCTGGATGGCGATTCGTTTAGTGACGACTACGTTTTCCACCGATTCTACCCGGGTCATGAAATCCACCAGTCGCTCCAGGGTTACCATGTCGATTTCCATCTCGACGGCGGACTCGCGGAAACCGTCCTCGAATTCCTTGGTCGACGGTTTCATCGAGGTTACCCGGTCCCTGATACCGGCCTCGGATGCTTTGGTTTCGAGGTAGCTGAACAGGCTGAATGAGGCGGGACGCTGCTCGATCTGCCGGGTGATGCCGCCCTGGCGAACTTTCAGTTCCCGGTAGTCCTGCTGCAGCAGGGCCATATCGAGGGCTTCCTGTTTCTTCCTGGCCAGCGAACTCTCCAGCGCCGATCGGGCGCCGAGATAGGGCAGGAGTATGCCCTGTATGATGATAAAACCGGTAACAAATATGATTCCGACCAACAGGAACCATTTCTCCCGTTTCTCCAACCGGTTGAAACCGCTCTTCAAACGGAGGCGGAACAGCTGCGTGCGGATCGAGCCGGCCATCATAGCACGTTGAGGTCGAGTTTGAGTTCGAAGCGGACAAGCTGCTCTTTTTGCGACATATTGGCCGAACCGATACTGACCTCCGAATAGAGCGGCGATTGCTCCAGTGCCTGCTTCATCACATCGACGGTGTTGAAGGTGTCGGTAAGGCCGCGAATCCTTATGGTCTTGCGGTCATAGACGAAGCGTTCGAACGAAACCTTCAGCGACGGCTCGATCCGCCCGGAGATATCGGCGAGCAGCTTGACAATGCTCACCGAGGGGTCGTGCCCGGTGCCGATGGTGGCCGTTTCCCTCAGTTCATTGACCTTGACCTGCAGTTCCTTGAGAGGATCGGGGCCGGGCCGGGCATCGGGCAGCGTCTCCTCGTAGAGGGTGGTGATGAGTTTGTTCTGTTCTGCCAGCTGCTGCTTTTTGGCCTGATAGTCAAAGACCGTGTAAATGATGACTCCGCACAACAGTGCCGCAACTGCTAACGCCCCGATTTTGAGTGGCTTTGACAGCCCGCCGCTCTGCCGGGCAAACTCACCGGTCCTCAAATTGAGCTGCTCCCGGTCTTTCGGCGGGCAACAGGCGAGCGCCAGGGCCTGATCGAGGGCGCCCTGCGGCCACGGGCCGTCCAGTTTATCCTGGTTGTCGATCTCGACAAAGGGGCGCCAGGCGGTCTCGAAGATGTCGGCCTGGAGTTCCTGAGCGAGTACGTAGCGCATTTGGAGCTGAGCTGGTGTTGCACCGGTAAGACCGATTGACGGTTCACGCCGCTGTGCTTCCGGGACCTGCAGTGCCAGTAAGGTGTTGGCGATGTCGATAGCGAGACGTTTTGTTGAAGTGGAAAAAGCGGGGTCAGGCTTGGGAGCAACAGAAGTGAGAAAAGCGGGGTCAGGCTTGACAAGTGGACTTTCTCCTTGAGAAAATCCACTTGTCAAGCCTGACCCCTTGGTTGCTCCCAAGCCTGACCCCAGAATCCGGATCGCGCGGATCGTGCGTTTTTGCAGCAGGATCAGCAGCGAGCGATGGGCGGTTAAGTGGAGCAGGATGGCGTCGTCCGGGGCTGTCTGTTGTTTGCGGCAGATCAGTTGAGCTGTTGGGATACCGGTTACCGTGACCAGTTCCGGGTCGAGACCCTGGGCGAGCAGCTGGTCGAGCCAGGTGCGCATCGTCTCTTTTTTGACCAGGACCGCGACGACATCGGTGCCGCCATCTTCGGCGGCTTCGAGCAAGCAATCGAAGACGAAATCTTCGTCGTTGGTGGAACTGCTGTCTTCGAGCTCGTAGGGCAGAACACTGCGTACTTTTTTCTGATCACCAAACGGCAGGTGCAGCAGGCGGTAATGAAAGTGTGACGCACCGAAGGATACCAGACACCGTTTGCCCCGTGCCCCACAACGGTCGACCACTTCGGCCAGGGCCGTCTCCAGGTCGGTATCACCGTCGAGCTGCCGGAAATGCGTCGCCAGGATCGCCGGCGCCGAGCGCTTGCCTTCGCTGTAGAGCACGCCACCAACTGCGTCGTCGCTGATATCGAGTGCCAGTATCGATGTGTCGGCCATTAATTAGTCGATCCTGAAAGAGAGAATTTCCATTTCCTGCTCGTTTTCCCGCCGGATGACCGCCTCCGCCGTCATCCGCGCATCCCGGTACACGGCCTCGGAGATAATTCGAAAAAAGCTGCCGCCGGTCGTCACCAATTGCTGGTCGAGGACGACATCGCCGGGCCAGCCGGGAATCATTTGGTACCAAGAGGCATCGGCCAAGAGTTCCTCGTTTTCCGGCTCTCGCCGGAAGACCTCGAGCATTTCCGCCTCCGTATCGCCGAGGCGCTCGTCCAGGGCGAGCAGCAGTTCAACCGGGGCGGTATTGATATTGATCCGCCGGCCGTCGCCATGCACCGTAATATACTCGGCCAGCGCGCTCATTTCATCATTTCCGTAGAGCAGCTCCGCGGTGATTCCTTTGACCAGCAGCAACTCGTCGATGAATTCGACTTCGCTGTTGGCGGTCCCGTAAGGTTTCTCCAGCGACTCATAGTAACTGCTTTCCGCCCCATAGGGTGACTCGTTGTCATCGCTGTCCAGCCAGTCAACCAGGCTGTCGACGATTTCCCGGGCCTGGCCCTCATCCTCGATGGCAAAACGACCGCTGAGCAGCAGCCGCTGCAGCATGTCGCGCAATTGCTCCGGCGTGCTCCCCTGCCCTTCGCCACCGCCGCCGGAAGCTATGAGGCCGTTGATCGGTAACTGGCCGTCGAGGTTTTCGATGGTCAACTGCAACTCGGTATCGCCGCCGAGGATGGTCAGCGGTTCCTCTTCGAGCAAGGCCCACGGCTCGAGGAATGAATCAACTTCACCGCCAACCCGGTCGGCCCGGAGCGCCGCAATGCCGATATCGATGCCGGACTGGACTGCCGCTTCGAGCACGGCGCGATCCTGATAATGGGACGACTCGACCAGGGCCGTGCGCATCGACCGACCGAACTGGACGATAACCACCGTCAGCAGACTGATCACCGAAACGACGAGCAGCAGCGCGATCCCCCGGTTGCTTCGGGACGGATATGTCAGCGCGGAGCGACAGGCCATCTTACGTTCCCTCGAAGGTCAGCTGCGACGGGCGCAGATAGACCGCGGCCGGGTAGCGCTCGCCCTCCACCAGCTCGCCGCCCGGGTCGGCAAAGACCAGCTCCAGCTTTACCATCTCTGGGAACCGCTCGTCTTCTTCCTGCTGCGCGGCGGTGCCGGAACTGCTGTCCCATTCGTCTCGCTCTTCCATGCCCCGGAAATAACTCGCCTCGATACCGCCAAGTCCCCGGCACAGCACCGTCTTGACGCCCTCATCGTCGTCAAACTCAACCTGACCCGGCAGGATCGGCGATTCCGAGCGGAGCAAAACAACCGTATCCTCATCATCATCCTGCAGATAATAACGAATCAGGGTCAACGGCAGCGGCGGTTGCGAGGGATCGAACACGAGCCGGGTGGTCGACAGGAATTCGAGAAACGGCTCGTCACCGCGATAATCGGTAGATCGGCCGATCAGATAGCCGCGTTCACCGCGATACAGACCTGCCAGATCATGATTGATCCGCTCCAGGGCCACCTGGATCCGATCGTTGTGCGCCATCTTCTCTTCAACCCGATCGACCACGGAAATCATCGCCCCATAGAGGGCGTAGACGATGGAGACGGCAATGGCAAACAGGCTGATGGCAATCAGCACCTCGAGCAGCGTAAAGCCGGCGGGCCGGTCGATGGCGCCGCTTCTCATGGCCGCCCGCCTTTGACGACGACGCGCTGCAGGGTAAAGATCCGGTTATCCTCCGTCCGCTGCACCGTCACCGCGATGCGCCGCAGCTGCCCTGCGGTATCAGCAAGCAGCTCAATGTCGCCGATTTCGAGATCATCTACTTCCACGTCCCAGTTATAGCCGGGAAACTGCTCGCCAAAATCTCCGGAAGAGACGACCGGCAGGTCGTCTTCGACAATGATTTCGGCTAATTTCACGCGGGCCAGCAGTGCGGATCGGGCAGAGAAATCCGCCTGCTCGGCGGCCAGCATGCTCTGACTCTGACTGCCGAGCAAGGTGGTCAAGGCAATGGCCAGGATGGCGATGGCCACCATCACCTCGAGCAAGGTGAACCCTCGGTTCGGCAACGAAAAGTCGCGGCTCATTGGAACTCCCTGTCGTCCGGAACGATGACCTGGTCGGCCACCTCGACCGCCGGCAAAAACGGCGACACCCGCAAGCCGACGGCCTCGTCGCCGTCGCTCAGATTGATGATCGATGGCTCCATCAGGCCGCGCCGATTGATCCAGAGGACCGCTGTTCCGGTCGTCACCCGTTCATCGTCGGCGGCGAAGATCGATTCGATCGTCACCGGATCCGACACGGTGATCGACAAAACCGGCCCGTCCTCGGTACTGTCCGCATCCCCGTCTCCTTCTTCCTCCTCGGTGGTCCGGGTCGGAACGGGGCAGAACAGCTTGATCGCTCCGCCTTCGATGTCGAACTCGAGATAGCAGCCGAGATCACTGACGGCGGCACGCTGCCGTGCCTCCCGGATCAGGGTAATCAGCTGGCGGGCCGCCTGTTTGAGAGGGTCGTCGAGAATCGTTGCCCGGAAGCGCGGGATGGAAAAGGCCAGCATGATCGACAACAGCACCAACACGACCATCAGCTCGATCAACGTAAAGCCTCGCCGGCAATCATCTGCGCTGTCGGCGGGGCCGGGATGCAACAAGATCGGCAAAACGGGCTATTCCAACTCCCAGTTATTGATGTCGGCGTTGTCTCCCTCGCCGCCGGCCACCCCATCCGCCCCGTAGGAGCTGAGGTCGAAATCGCCGTTGAGACCGGGGCTGAGATAGACGAAATCGTTGCCCCACGGGTCCTTGGGTACCCGCCGCGCGTCGAGATAGCCGCCTTCGCGCCATTTCGGCGGCAGTCTGCCGCTGGACGGCGGTTCCACCAAGGCCTGGAGCCCCTGCTCGGTGGTTGGGTAGATGCCGTTATCGAGTTTGTACATCTTTAAACCGGTCTCCAGTCCGCCGATCTGCAGTGCCGCCTTGGTCCGTCGCGCCTCTTCCGGCCGCCCCATGATCTTCGGTCCGACATAGCCGGCCAGGATGCCGATGATGATCAGCACCACCAGCAACTCGATCAGGGTAAAGCCTTTCGGGGGACCGGCCATCAGCCGGCGGTGAAACCGGGAACACTCTTTTTTAACGCTTTCTTTCATGGCATCCAGATGCGCGCACGATTGCGTGCGGGTTGATAGGAACGATGCAGCCACCAGGCAACGAGCAGATACGGCCCGACCACCGGCAGATAAACGAGCAGCAGCGCACCGGCCGCCAGCGGCAGCAGCAGCCATAGTGCGGCAAGACGTAGCAGCGGTATGGCGGCGACCAACTCGGCAAGCGGCGGCGAGACTTGGTAGTAAACAGTAATCAGGGACTGCCCCCAGGCAAAGGGCTTGAGGTAGCGATCCCGAAACAGGCGCAGGGCCCTGACCGCGACATGATCGATCGAACCGAAGGCCGCCGTGGCGATAAAACAGGCGTCGTCGGTCTTGAAAAACAGCTCGTTGCCATAGATAACCGATCCGTCGGACAGCACAGCATAGGCGCGGACGTAGTAGACGGTCTGCGGATTGACCTCCTCGATCTCGCTGGTAAAGACGCCGGCGCCGCTGCCGTCCTCGGTCTGCCCACTCTTGACCAGGTAGTCGTCAAACAGCAGCAGGTTGCCGGACCCAAAGGGGTTGGTGGTAGTTGGGGTGGTGGTGGTTGGGGTGGTGGTGGTTGGGGTGGTGGTGGTTGGGGTGGTGGTAGTTGGGGTGGTGGTAGCCGGGCTGGTGGTAGTCGGGGTAGTGGTCGGGTTGGTTGTAGCCGGGGTGGTAGTCGAGGTGGTGGTCGAGTCGTCGCCTTCGTCGTAAACCGGGCCGGGCGTGACCGAATAGACCACGCCGCGCTGGGTTACCGTCGGTATCGCGCAACTCTCGACGCAGGCATCGGCACAACTGACGGTCTCGGTGGCCGACTCGGTGCCGGGATCGGTATCATCATCGGCAAGGGCGTCGCTGTCCGATCCGGGATCAGTCCCGGTATCGGTCGTGCCGTCTTCGGGACAGTTGGCCTGGCAGGCGGCAATGCACGCTTCGTTATCGGCAACCAGTTGAGTTATGGCGCCGCCTGTCAGCGCGCCGACCCGGGTAACGCCGGTGATCGGTGTGGTCTCAATGGCATAATAGGTGGAATAGACCGGTGCCGCCTCCCGAGCATCGCCGGCGGCCTGATCATCCGCGGCGGCATAGCCGGCAACCATGATGGCCGTCTCGTCTTCTGTGCCGGAGGAACCGGCCGTGTAGACGGTGCCATCGGCCTGGACGGTGATCGCATAGCTGACCTCGTCGCTGCCTGCGACCGCGGTAGTCAACAGGTCGGCCTGTTGCGGGGAGCGAGCGGAGAGAGCCGCCGCTTCGGAAAAGGCGCCCTCCTCCACTGCGAGCTGAGAGATGGCGATCGGTGTATCGCCCTCGGGAACCGCGGGCGACTCCGGCGTTGCCAGTAGCGCCAGGCTGGTGTCAAAGGTCAGGATAATCGTGTCTTTTTCACCTTCGAGCTGGCGATATCCGGCCGCAAGTACGGTATTGTCGGGCATCACGGCGACCGCGTAAGCGGCGCTTTCCTGGCCGAGGTCATGGACGAGCAGCCCATCGTCGGACAAGGTGCGGTCCGGCTGACCGTCGGCGGAAAACCGGCCGACCAGCACGCTCCGCCGGCCGTCATTGGCAACCACCTCCCCGGCAACCACCAGAGAGCCGTCCTGCTGCAGGGCCAGATCGTGGCCGATGATCTGCTCCTCGCTGTTGAAGACTACAACCATGCCCTCGCTGCCGAACGTGGCGTCCGGCTGTCCGTCGACCAGGCGAAGCAGCAGCAAGCCGTTTCTCTGCCGGTCGTCCGTGACGAAGCCGCAGGCAAGCAGGTTGCCGGCATCGTCTGCCGCCACCGCGTGCAGGGCTCCGGAAACCGTCTCGATACGCTGCAGGCCACCGCTGCCGAATTCCTGAACCGGCGCACCGTCCGGAGAAAAGCGTGCAACCAGCGGCCGGGCAGTCTCACCTGATGCGAGGGAACCGACGGCGGCGATCGTCCCATCGGCCATCAAGTGGATATCCTGGAACTGCGCATCCGCTCCGGCTACCGGGGCAACGGTGATCCCCTGCTCACCGAAGCGGTAATCGAGCTGGCCGTTGGCCAGCAATTTTACCAGCACTGCCGATGTACGGTCGTATTCGGTGATAAACCCGGCCAGGACTATCGTGCCGTCGTCCAGCACCGTTAGCGCCCGGACCCCATCGTCACCGAGTTCCGGGCCGATCTGGCGGCCCGCCGAAAAGATAAACTCGGGATCGACCTCGCCGCTGGGCAGATACCGCACCACGGCCATATCTTCATCGATACCGGTATCGGTCGAGCCGGCGACGACTATCCGGCCATCCTCCTGCACCGCTATCGCCGACGCCTCATCGCTGCCGAGGCCAAGATTGGTCAAGACCATGCCGTCTTCGCCAAAATCACCGTTGGGCGCCAGACTTGCCAAAGCCGAGCCGGGCAGGCCGAAGAGCGCGCAGGCCGCCATCGTCAACAGCAACCGGTAGATTCGTATCATGGCTGTTTACCTCTCACTGGAATCACTACGCCGATCAGCGCCTCTTTCAGCCGATCATCTGGTTCATCTCGAAGATCGGCAGCAGGATCGACAACACGATAAAGCCGACCGCAACGCCCATCGAAACGATCATCACCGGCTCGATCAGCGAGGTCATGCCGAGCACCGCCGACTCAACGTCACGCTCGCTCGCTTCAGCCACCTTGGCCAGCATCTGCTCGAGTTGACCGCTCGACTCGCCAACGGCGACCATCTGCACGAACATCGGCGGGAACCAGGCCGACCCGGACAAGGCGGTGGCCATACTCTTGCCCCTGTTGATATCCTCGATGGCCCGGTCGATCGTCGCGGAAACATGGGTGTTGTCGATGATCCGCTTGGTGATCTCCAGCGACTGGATGATCTCCACGCCGCTGCCGAGCAGGCTTTCCATGGTCGAAGAAAAGCGCGCCACCACAGCCTTGCGCACCACCGGACCGAATACCGGAACTCTTAATTTTACCATATCCCAGATAGATTTGCCCGTTTTCCGCCGAACCAGCATTTTACCGGCGAAAAAAGCGCCGAGCAGCGCCAGCACGAGCAGCCACCAATAGTCACGCAACATTGAACTCAGGCCGATCAACACCACCGTCGGCAGCGGCAGGACCTGTCCCATCTCGTCGAACACCCTGGTAATATTGGGAACGATATAGGTGATCAGGATAAAGAGAATGCCGGCCCCGATCACGGCCATAAACAAGGGATAGATCAACGCCGCTCGCAGGCGCGCCTTGAGCGCTTCCTGCTTCTCACTGAAATCGGCCAACCGGGACAAAACCCGGTCGAGCCCGCCCGAGGCCTCGCCGGCCCGCACCATATTGATGTACATATTGGGAAAAAGTCGGTTGAAGCGCTGCATCGCCCGGCTCAGCGGCTCACCCTCGCTCACCGACTCCTTGAGCTGCACCGTGACCCGCTTCAAGGCCGGGTTCTCGCACTGCTCGACGATGCTGCCGAGCGCCGCATCGAGCGGAATCCCGGCACCGATCAGGGTGGCCAGCTGCCGGGTGAACAGGTGGATCTCAACCGGCTTGACCCGTTCGAACAGGTGCAACCGGCCAATCCCCCCGCCATCCGCCTGGTCGGTTCGTGCCTTGGTCAGCCGGATCGATACCGGGTACTTCCCCTCACCGCGCAGGCGTGCACGTACCGCGGTCTCACTTTCGGCATCCACTACCCCTTTGCTCTTCTTCCCGTTTTCGAGCAGCGCTTCGTATTCGTAAACCGGCATAGACCAGCCTGGCAGGCACGATAACCGACAGGCACCGCGCCTCTATGAATGAATTGATGTATCGATCGGAAGCCACCATGAACATAAGGCCACCTCATCTTAAAGCCTACCGGAAACCACCTGGAATTGCAAAGGAAAAAGCCGTGTCGTAGGAAGGGATGCACAGCGGCAAAGCTGCCAGAA
>NPIE01000258.1_pt1 | contig 41285 bp, 44 predicted proteins | sample 8637661 | NCBI WGS metagenome assembly NPIE01 (sample SAMN07420842, study PRJNA396082) | bioreactor metagenome | isolation source: sample BA12 brine-fed electro-methanogenic bioreactor BA | place: Japan: Kochi | collected 2016-12-09 | reverse complement strand
AAGAGGCGATAGAAGCCTATGAAAAGGCGATCGAAATCGATCCACAAAATTCAACCGCACACGTATGCATCGCCCGCTTATACCGCAAGCTCGGCAAAGAAGCCGTGAGCACCGAAGCGTGCAAGACTGCACGTGATCTTATCGAGAAGGAAAAAGATTACAACCGCGCCTGCTTCGAGGCGGTCTGCGGGACCCCAGACGCCGCCCTCGCGCTGCTGAGAACCGCCCTGGAAAAGAAGCAGCAGACCGCTGATTTTGCGCGCCGTGACCCCGACTTCGAGCTAATCCGGGACGACCCCCGCTTCGAGGCCCTGCTGGACGAGTTCTCCGCCGACGGGAAGGAGGGGCCAAAGTGACCCGCGCCGCCCGCCCGGCGCCGGTGGGCCGTCGATGCTCAGAAATCCGCGCCGGTTTTAACTACCTCCAGCCCAAATAATATGCTGGAGGTCGCTACTTTGAGAGAGTTTTCCAAGCCCAAAGTTGTGGTGAGCCGATGCATCGAGTTCGATAGCTGCAGGTATAACGGCCAGATGATCTCAAGCGAATTCGTAAAGAGCCTTGAACCGTACGTCGATTTTCTGCCGGTCTGCCCCGAGGTGGAGATCGGCCTCGGCGTCCCTAGGAACTCGCTCAGGCTCGTCTCTTCGGGTGATGAGACGAGGCTCGTCCAGCCGACGACCGACAGGGACGTCACCCCCGATATGCAGAGCTTTGCGGCAACTTTTCTCGACTCCGTCGGCGATGTTGACGGCTTCATCCTCAAGGCGAGCTCCCCCTCCTGCGGGATCAAGAACGCGAAGGCGTACCCCACCGCCGGAAAGTCTGCGGCCCTCTCCCGAAGCTCGGCCGGCCTATTCGGCGCCGCCGTCCTGGCCCGGTATCCCGATCTCGCGGTGGAGGACGAAGGGAGGCTTCGTAACCCTCGGATCAAAGAGCACTTCTTGACCAAGCTCTTCACCCTGGCAAGGTTTCGGGAGGTAGAGAGGTCCGGCTCGATGAATGAGCTGGTCGGCTTCCAGACCGAGAACAAGATGCTTCTTTTGGCCTACAACCAGACCGAAGAGAGGGCCCTCGGCAGGATCGCCGCAAACCACGACCACCGGACCTTCGATGAGGTGGTCGGAGAGTACGGGGCCCACCTCCGGCGGGCGATGTGCCGGGCCCGGAGGTACACCTCCAACATCAACGTCCTGATGCACATCCTGGGCTACTTCAAAGATCAGCTCTCAGCTGGCGAGAAGGCGATGTTTTTGGAGAACCTGGAGAGGTACAGAGACGGCAAGATCACCATCTGCCCCAACACCACCCTCCTCAAGTCCTGGATCGCAAGGTTCGAGGACGATTATTTATCGTGCCAGACCTTTTTTGAGCCCTACCCCCAGGACCTGATCGAGGTCGATCCGGTCGTATCCCACCGGGGAAGGGACCTCTGGAGATGAGGGATGGGAGGGAAGGAGAAAAAGTGATATCACACGACGACGATCATTGACGATCGTGAAACCCGAACCGATCGCCTTCACGGGCCTTGACGCCCTGGACAAAAGCCCCATCCTGGACATCAAACTCTACGAGGTGCACTTCGACTCTCCAGAGGGCGGCGAGGCGGAGAAGGACCCCGACTACAGGCCAGAGGAAGGCTGAGAAGGTAATACTTCAACATCGTGGAGTTCGTCAGGAGCCATCCCGACCGACGGGGGATCCTCTTCACCCATCCGTGGAGCATCAACGACACAGGTATCGAAGATTACTCCGACCGGGTCTACTATTGCCCCGAATGGCAGAGCGTGGTGAAGGCGATCGACGAGATCGATCGGGGGGGATAAATCAGGCTACCAGGTCGATCTGGACCATCGGCCTGGAGAGAAGGGGCGGCGGGATCGGCAGGATGGGGATAGAAACCCCACCCAAAAGAGGGTGCCCGAACTCTTCGGCCCCGTGGGAGGTACGACACAATTATTTTCATCATACCCTTTCGACCTCCGGATCTTTAGATGCCGTCTGTCCTCTTCCGCTCCTCCTTCCATCTGAGCCACCCTTCCCGACCCATAGAGAGCAGATCGAGAGACGGAATTTGAGACGGCAACTGGGAGCGAAATTTTTAAAAATCATGTCATTTCTTTACCTATCATCGAGAGAATAGATAGGATATTATGAATTACGGCGATATATGACCAATGTTTAATATAAGATCCTGTCAAAGTTTCAGTATCACTTTATGGCGGGTGAAATATTGAAGAGATCAGCACTACTGGCGGCGTGTCTTCTTCTGATCCTGGGGTCATCCTGGGTCGGAGGCGCGACCTTTGGAGATGAGCCGAGGCTTTCTGTCTGCTCCTCCAGCGCATCGGTGACGATAACCGGAAACGTGGTATCAGAGATGCCGCCCTTCAAGCCTGCAAAAAACCCGGCGGCAACCTTTTGCGTCAACGAGGGATTTACTCACGAGATAAGGATCGACCCCGTTACCGGGGCTCGGGCCGGCTACTGCGTCTTCCCTGACGAGAGCGGGTGCGAGGAGTGGGCCTTCTTCAGGGGCACGTGCTCATATACCCCCCCCACCCCAGCGGTGGCCGGAACCTTGGACCTCGCCGGGTCGGGCGGGGATGAAGAGGACGGAGGTCCCGGCGAAGGGTCGGTAGAGGCTGAGGCAGCTGCAACAGCTGCGTCAGCCGCTGTCAAGAGGATAGAGGAGGAGATCGCACCCCTTCTGGCGAAGGAGTTGGACGGGACCCTGACCCCCGAAGAGGCAGCGAACCTCTCGGAGAAGAGGCTGGAGCTTCTGGAGGCGGAAGTCGACCTGATCGAGGCGGAGATGGCGGTCCTGGCGGCCGAAAGGGATCTTTCGGAGCTAAAGGATGAGTCCCTGGCTCTGAAGGAGGAGGCCCTCGCCCTGACCCTGGAAAAGAAGGAGATCGAGAGGAGAGGGCTTCTCGGCCTCGTCGAGGAGGGGGATGATGCCCGCCAGACTGAGATCGACATTCTACTTCTGATCGTCGATCTGAGGCTCGAGGCCCTGGAGATCGAGGGAAGAGCCCTCGCTGGCACCTCCTGGCCCGAGGACGAGGAGCGGCTCCGAGAGCTGAACGAAGCCATCGACTACCTGGAGGCTGAGATGGAAGGTGGGGGTGGAGATGAGGTTTGAGGGGCTCTGTCGCCCCCCTTCCTCTTTGCCTCCCTGTTTTGACACCCGCTCAGGTGATTTCCGGGTTGAAGAAGGCGGGATTCGTATTCGATCGTCAGGCGAAAGGCGGTCAAGAGATCTGGTATAACCCCACCACCAGAAAACGAACCACCATTCCAAATCATCCGAGATCGGACATTCCTAAAGGAACTCTGGAGGCTATACTCAAAGAGGCGGGCATCTCTGTAGAGGTGTTCCTGGATTTGATTCGGTGATCACTGCCCCGGATTGGAGGCGATCCCGTCTTTTTAAAGAGCGTCCTGCGAGAATTTTGCGTAGATCAGAATGAGGGGGTGCCTGAGGCTCGGGACCGGGCGGCCTGAGAGATCCCGCAGCCTCCCTTTCCTGGGGGATCCGAGGGCTCAGGCCCCTCTCGCCCTCAGGTCTGCGATGGACGCCTTGATCTCAGCGATCTCCCGGCGGAGCTCCTCGTACTTCTTCTTCTTCTTCTTCTTCAACCAGCCGCTTTTGAAGGCCTATCAATCTAATATATAAATACCAGAATAGATAATGGAATCTTAGAGGGGGTAAATAGCCTTATTCAATCAGCAAAATACGCCGCGAGAGGCTTCAGGACAACAAAGAATTTTGTCACAACTATATATCTAAGATTGGGAAAACTCAAGTTCAATCTACCCACATGAAACAGCGAGGAGCCTAAACTTCCTTTGGTAAAATTAATGCCCAAAAAGCTGATTTGCTTCTTAAATTCCCCATTGGAATTGGAAAAGTTTACCACGCCTCGGATTTCTGAATTTTCGATCCATATCAAAGACTTTACGACCTTCACTTCTTCAGTCAGATCCCAATGTCTAATTTCATCTTCACTCCTCTCGACGTGCTTCGTGGGCAGATCCAGCCCGCTCAGATCCAGATCCCCCACCACGATCACGCCGTAGTACTCCACCGGCTCGCCCCGCTCAATCTTGGCCAGGATCTCGCTCGCCTGGACGATCCGCCGGGGGTCGGCGGGCGCGCCAAAGGCGGGGCTTGCGAGGAGCGAGAGCAGCAACGCCAGGGCCAGGATCGAGGAGGGTCTCATCTGAGTTTTGGTTTCATCGCAAGAGATACAAAAAGTTAGGGTGGGCTCGGAGTTTTGCGCCTCTTCGGCCAAAGGTAGAAAATAACGGAAGAACCTATTTAGTATATTTCGTCCTAATAGACCACGACGTCCTCGATAGCTCAACAAAGGTGGAATTATGATCGAATACCTGAGCATGAAGGAGTGGTCCCCCTACCTGGTGGGGGCAGGGATAGGGGTCCTGAACATCCTCGCCTTCATCCTTTCAGATAAGCCGATAGGCTGCTCCACAGCCTACAGCAGGACGAGCGGGATGATCGAGAAGATATTTCGCAAATCGTTGGTCTTGGATAAGGCCTACTACCGGAAGTTCGAGCCGGTCGTCGACTGGGAGGTGATGCTGGTGGCGGGGATCGTCATCGGGGCGTTCCTCTCGGCGAGCCTGTCGGGAGAGTTCCGGCCCGAGATGGTCCCGGCCCTCTGGAGGGAAAGGTTCGGCCCCGATCCGTTCCTTCGGATCGCCGTCGCCTTCGCCGGGGGCGTCCTCCTGGGCCTTGGCGCCCGGTGGGCAGGAGGCTGCACCAGCGGCCACGGGATCAGCGGGACAACCCAGCTCGCCGCCAGCTCCTGGCTCGCGGTAATATGCTTCTTCCTCGGCGGGGTGACTACGGCGATGATCCTCTTCGGGGCCGGAGGGTGAGGGAGTGATGGATTCGATGCTCGAAAATCTCCGGTCCAACGACCGGGCGCGGCTCGTCATCGGCCTTTTGATAGGGGTCGGCTTCGGATTTCTCCTCCAGAAGGGTGGCGTCACCAGGTACGACGTCATCGTCGGCCAGCTCCTCCTCACGGACTTCACCGTCTTCAAGGTGATGGCCTCGGCGGTGATCACGGGGATGATCGGAGTCCACCTCCTCCGAAGCCTGGGGATGGTAAGGCTCCACCCCAAGCCCGGGTCCTGGGGCTCCTCGGCCCTTGGCGGGCTTATCTTCGGCGTCGGCTTCGCCCTCCTCGGCTACTGCCCGGGAACGATAGCCGGGGCCGTCGGCCAGGGGTCGGTCGACGCCCTTTTGGGCGGGGTCGGTGGCGGGCTCCTGGGGGCTGGCCTCTTCGCCTGGGCGTACCCTCGGCTTGAAGAGAAGGTGCTGAGGAGGGGCGAGTTCGGAGACGTGACGTTTCCCGAGATCCTGGGCGTCAACTGCTGGATGGTGGTCGTCCCGGCGATTTTGATCCTAGTCGGGCTGCTATTTTGGATCGAATGGATGGGACTGTGACCGTGGACCATACCGGCTTCAAAAGCGATAGGTCGTCGAAATAGAGCGCAGGAAAAAAGAAGGTTTTCAGTGCAGCAGAACAGCTGCTGCACTGTATGCGAAGTCGACGAAGGCCTGGGGGAAGAGGCCGATGTAGACGACCGCGACCAAAGCCACGACCATCGCCAGGACGTACCCTTTCGGCTCTGCGATCTTCGCGCCCGCGGGCTCTCTGACGTACATGTACATGATCACCCTCAGGTAATAGTACAGCGAGAGAGCGCTGTTGAGGGCGAATAGCACCGCCAGCCAGACGAGGCCGGAGTCGATGGCAGAACCCCAGAGCATGAACTTCCCGATGAACCCCGCCGTTGGTGGAATCCCGGACAGCGAGAAGAGGAAGATCAGCATGCAGAACGCGGTTATGGGGGCTCTTCGCCCGAGGCCTGCGTAGTGCTCCAGATCGTCGGGGTTCTTCTTCCCCTCAGAGAGGGCCATGTATCCGACCACCGCAGCGGCGATGAAAGCCCCGGTCTTCATGAAGGCGTGGCCGAGGATGAGCATCAGCCCGCTCGCAAGGCCGTTTTGCGCCACCGGAAGGTCCAGGACGCCGCCGCTGTTGGCAGCTCCTACAACCACGAAGGCGATGGCGATGTACCCGGCGTAGGCGACGCTGGAGTAAGCCAGCATCCTCTTGACGCTCTTCTGCCAGATGGCCACTATGTTTCCGAGGGTCATGGTTATCGCAACAAGTATGGCGAAGGCCATGTACCACTCAAAGCTGAGGGCTATCAGAGCTATGAAGAGGACCTTGAAGGCCGCCACAAACCCCATCTTCTTGGAGCCTGCCGCGAGGAAGGCCGTAACGATGGTGGGCGATCCCTCGTAGGTATCCGGAGCCCACATGTGGAAGGGCACAAGAGCCATCTTGAACCCGAAGCCCGCCACCACGAAGAGGAGGGCGACGAGGGTTGCAGGCCCCATGCTCTCCACCGAGGCCGCGGCGATCTCCGCAAGCCTTGTGGTTCCCGAGAGGCCGTAGAGAAGAGAGAACCCGAAGAGCATCATCGCCGATGAGACCGATCCGAAGATGAAGTACTTCATCGCGGCTTCCAGGTTCTGCTTCTCACGGTCGAAGGCTGCCATGGCGTAGGTGGATAGGCTAGCAAGCTCAAACCCTATGAATAGGGTGACGAGGTCCATGGAGCTTGCCACCACCATCATGCCGACGGTGGCCAGGAGGAGGAGGACGTAGAACTCGTCCTGAGCTGGACTGTCCTTGTACCTGCTGAGCCCCGCCATCACCACGATCAGAGCGACCGCGACGAATACCAGCTTAAAGAACTGGGAGAGGGCGTCGACCTCTATCGTCCCGTAGAAGAGAGCGCCACGGGTCATGTCGGCGCCCATCACCAGGAAGAGAGAGACGACGAGCCCTGCCAGGCTCAGGTATCCCATCAGGTTCTTGTTCTTCATGAACAGGCCGATCAGGATCATCAGCAGAGCAAGCCCAGTCAGCAGAGCCTCTGCTCCCAAGAGAGACAGATAGTCACCGAATCCTAGTGTCACTTCAGATCACCCCCGTCTGAGCAAGGGTCATAAACGGTTTGACCAGCGGCTCTGCCGCCACGCCCATGATGTCGGTGATCGTACCGGGCTGGACCCCGAAGTAGATTATGAGCAAGATCAGGATGCTCATGGAGAGGATCTCGTAGGAATGAGGATCTTTGAGATCCAGGTACTTCTTCAGTATCGGCCCGAACATGACCTTCTGCATAGCCCACAGGTGGTAGCCTGCGGTGACGGCGATCCCACCGAAGATCGTTATCAGGACGTATACGGGCAGGTTCTGGTAAGATCCGGCCAGGACCGAGAGCTCGGCCACAAAGCCGCACATCCCGGGAAGCCCGAGAGACGCCATGAACCCGGCCAGCATCAGGACCGCGAACTTGGGCATCCTGTCAGCAAGACCGCCGAGCTCGGAGATGATCCTGGTTCCTGCGGTGTGCTGGATCGTCCCGGCAGACATGAAGAGAACGCAGGTGATCAGGCCGTGGCTGAACTGCTGGAACATCGCTCCCTGGACCGAGAGGACGCTTAAGGCCCCGGCACCAAGAAGGACGTAGCCCATGTGGCTCACACTGGAGTAGGCGACCATCTTCTTGAGGTCCTTTTGGGCCAGCGCCAAGAAGCCGCCGTAGACGATGCTCACCACGCCTATTATCGCCATCAGGGTGATGTAGTTCGCCGAGACGTTCGGCAGCATCGGCATCACGATCCTGAAGAGGCCGTAGCCGCCCATCTTCAGGAGGAGAGCTGCCAGGAGGACGGACCCCGCGGTCGGCGCCTCGACGTGAGCGTCGGGAAGCCAGGTGTGGAATGGGACCGCAGGCATCTTCACCAGGAACCCAAAGAGGAGCCCGAAGAAGATCACGTTCAAGAGCATCGGCGAGAATATCGTCGAATCTCCCGTCGCCTCGAGTAGGGTCAGCATGTCGAAGGTCCGGAGGCCCTCGGGCGTTCTGTAGCTGAAGTAGAGGGCGAATATCGAGAGCAGCATTATCAGACTTGCCACGTGAGTGTAGATGAAGAACTTGATCGCAGCATAGTCCTTCCTCGGCCCGCCCCATATCCCTATCAAAAAGAACATGGGTATGAGCACGACCTCCCAGAAGATGTAGAAGAGGAAGAAGTCAAGGGCTGTGAAGACTCCAAGAACTCCGACCTCGTTTAAGAGGAGGAGGGCGAAGAACTGGTTTGACCTCTTGCTCTCGCCCCAGGAGTATACCACCACCAGGATGCTGACTATGGTGGAGAGGAGGATCAGGGGCAAACCTATGCCGTCGACGCCGACGGTGTACTTGACGCCGATGACAGGAACCCAGTCGTAGCTCTCCACAAACTGCATCGCGTTCGATGTCTTGTCGAACTCCTGGAACATCTGGAGCGATATCGCCAGGGGGACGAGGGACCCTAAAAGGGCCACGTACTTTGCTGCCTTCCCGTTGAGGAAGGCGAAGACCGCTGCTAATAGTGGTATGGCGATCATCAATGTTATGGCGTTGTCAATCATATCGCCACCCCCATCGACGCCAGTTGAATCAGTATCAGCAGGACCGCCAGCCCCAGAACTATGGCGGTGAGGTAGTTCTGTATCACGCCGGTCTGGACCTTACGCAACGTTCCGCCGAATCCGACTGAAATGGCGCTTATCTTGTTCACTGTGCCGTCTATGATCTTGAGGTCGATCATGTTCGAGACTAGAGCTATGCCGTAGACCACCTTCTCTGCAAACCAGAGAGTGTAGATCTCGTTCTGGTAGTACCTCTTGAGCAGGATGTGCCTCAGAGGATCTCTCTCCGAGGTAACCATACCCGAGTCAAACCTCTTCCACCGCGAGTAGAAGAGAGCAGCGACGAGTATGCCGCCGACGCCGACTATGATCGGCAGGATCTTGATGATGAAGGGCTCGGTGACGTGAGCTGCGTGCTCGACGTGATGGCCTCCGATCACCGCCAGCTCCTCGAAGTCGACTCCGTAATGCTCGAAGTTGTTTCCTACGTAGTGGTAGAAGCTCTCCTGAGAGGGCATCCCCATGAAGAGGGCGAATAATGCGAGGATCACCAGGGGACCGAGCATGATCCAGGGCGACTCGTGCTTGTGATAGTCGCTCCTGGCCTCGCCGTCAAAGACCAAGAACCAGAGCCTGAAGGTGTATATGGCGGTGAGAAGGGCCGCTACGATCGCGAAGATGTAGGGGACCCAGCCGAAGCCCATGGCACCGTGCTCGTAGGCGGTGACGATGATCTCGTCTTTGCTGAAGAACCCGGTGGTCAGGGGGAACCCGGCCAGGGTGAGAGACCCCGCCAGCATGGTGAGGCCGGTCCACTTCATGTGCTTGAAGACGCCTCCCATCTCCCTCATATCGTTGGTGCCGACGGCGTGAATCACGCTTCCGGCACATAGGAAGAGGAGGGCCTTGAAGAAGGAGTGGCCTATCAGGTGGAACATCGAGACGCCGACTGAGAACGCTCCCATGGCAGCTCCGATCCCAAGGCCGGCCATCATGTAGCCGAGCTGGCTGACCGTCGAGTAGGCGAGAACCCTCTTGATGTCGAACATCACCAGACCCATCGTCGCCGCGAATAGCGCTGTGAAAGCGCCGACGTAGGCGACGACCATCAGAGCGTTGGGTGCCGCGTAGAAGAGCGGGAACATCCTCGCAACCAGGTAGACGCCCGCGGTAACCATGGTGGCGGCGTGGATCATGGCCGAGACCGTGGTCGGACCTTCCATGGCGTCAGGAAGCCAGACGTGCAGGGGGAACTGACCTGACTTGCCCACGGCTCCGCCGAAGAGAAGCACCGCGATCCATGTGAGCTGGTCGGGCGGGATCAGGGTCAGGCTGTCGTAGATAGTCTGGAACTGGAGCAGGTACGCACCCTCAGGCAGGGTCAGGTTCAGCTTCACCATGTTGGTGTAGAGGAGAACGATCCCCGCCAGGAACATGACGTCTCCGACCCTGGTCACCAGGAAGGCCTTCTTGGCGGCGGAAGCCGCTGAGGGCTTTCGGTACCAGAACCCGATCAAGAGGTATGAACAGAGACCCACAAGCTCCCAGAATATGAAGAGCTGAAGCAGGTTGTCGGAGAAGACGAGCCCCAGCATCGCCGCTGTAAAGAGGCCAGCTTCGGCGAAGTACCGTGCCATCCCTGGGTCGCCCTCCATGTACCCGAGAGCATAGGTGTGGATCATGGTACAGACGAAGGTTACCATCAGGAGCATCACTATCGCCAGCGGATCTATCAGGATCCCGGCGTTGAAGCTCGCAAACCAATGCATCGATTGGTGGACTATCTCGTCGTTGGGGTAGATCTCCCTGAATATCCCAAAGGAGAGTATGAACCCTGCAAAGGTCGCCAGAACCGTGAAGAACCCGCCGCCCTTTGGCAGATGCCAACCCAGAAAGATCGTAAGCACGAAGGCCAGTATCGGCAAGCCCACGATCAGATAGGCGTAATCTTGGTACATCCCTTTACCACCTCAGTGCGTTGATGTTGTCCAGTTCTATGGTTCCGTACAGCCTGTACAGCACGATCAGAATGGCGAATCCAACGCCGGCCTCCGCAGCGGCCAGGGCGATGGAGAACAGGGCGAAGACCTGGCCGTTTACGTTGGGCAGGTACGCCGAGAACGCCACCAGATTGATGTTTGCGCTGTTCAGCAGGATCTCCACGCACATCATAAGCTTGATACCGTTCCGCTGGGTCAGAAGGCCGTAAAGGCCGATGGTGAACATCGCCGACGCCAGCAGCACGTAAAGCACTAGTGGGATCATCTGTTTTCCTCCCTCCACGCCGTCATCTGGGCAACTCCTTTCTTGCGACGTATATCGCTCCGATCAGGGCTGCCAGAAGCACCAGGGAGAGCACCTCGAAGGGGAAGAGGTATATCGTGAAGATCTCAACGCCGACCTCACCTATTCCGCTCTCCGGGGCCCTGACCCCCTCTCTCGGCTCGAAACTGTACGAACCCTTCTCCATGCCGCCCCATGGTGTCGCTGCGATGAATACGATCAGCGCGGCCAGAAAGATCAGCATTAGAATCGCCGTTTTCACCTTAACCATGGGATTCCTCCTCCATCAGCGTCTTTCTTGTGAGCATTATTGCGAAGAGTATCAGCACTCCCACCGCTCCGATGTACACCAGAACCTGGGCCACCCCAACGAAGGTGGCGTTCAGGGATATGTATAACGCAGCCACCGCGGCGAAGCTCCCCAGGAGATACAGGCCGCTGTGAACTATGTTTCTGGAGTAGACGGTGAGGATTGAGAGGCCGAGGATAATCACTGCGAGCAGGGAGAAAGCTCCGAGCTCTATCAGGAACCTTATGTTGTAAAACTGAGTCAGATCTATCATCCGGTCTCACCCTCCGATAGTTATTCTGCCTTCTTCTTGGCGGCCTTTTCGCCGAAACCCTTCTCTCCTTCGTCAGCGGCCTTGGCTTTGGCCGCCTTCTCTTTCTTGAGTCTGGCAGCCTCGGCGGCCTTCCTCTTCTTCTCCTCAGCAGCCTTCTTCGCCTCTTCGGCGAGCTCGGCCAGCTCCTGGTCGGTGTACATGCCGACGGCGATATCCTCGGGATCGTATACTATGTCGTCCCTGTCCCAGCCCGCGATCTCGAAGACCTTCGACATCGTCAGGCAGTTCGCGGGGCAGTCGTCGACACATAGGCCACAGAACATACACCGGCCGTAATCGATCTGAGGATACTGGAGCTTCTTGTTCTTGAGCGGGTTTCCGCGGGCGTAAGGCACCAGCTTGATGCAATCGTTGGGGCAGATCCGTGCACACGCACCGCATCCGATGCATTTTCTGATATCCAGAACGTGGACGCCCCTCTCCGCATCGGGAAGGTCCATGATCTTCTCTGGATAGAGACGGGTGACCTCCACGCCGCTCAGCGAGCGCTTCAGGGTCATTTTGAGGTTCTTAAGCACCATAGATCATCACCTCATGCGAAGTACAGCCCCACGACCACTGCCCACGCCAGGTTGACCATCGATAGGGGAAGCAGTATCTTCCATCCGAGGTCAGTGACCTGGTCTATCCTGAACCTTGGCAACGATACCCTCACCCATATCAGGGCCACCAGCACTATGATCAGCTTCATGAAGAACCAGATCATCGGCGAGATGAAGGATATCACCGGGATGACGGGACCGTTCCAGCCTCCCAGATAGAGGTGGACCAGCAGGATGGAGCCGAGGAGCATCACGATGTACTCCTGGAAGTAGAGGAGGCCAAACCGGATCCCGCTGTACTCGGTGTTGTAGCCGGCTATGATCTCCTCCTCGGCCTCGGTCTGGTCGAAGGGCATCCTTCCGAGATCGGTGATGAGGGCGATGGCGAATATCACAAACCCGATCGGCTGGGCGATGGCAAACCAGATGCTCTGGGCCTGGACGATCTCCACCACGTTTAGGCTGTGGGCCATGATGGCGACGCTGATAACGCAGATCCCCATGGGGACCTCGTAGGCGATCATCCGAGCGATGCCTCGAAAAGCGCCCAGCATCGAGTACTTGTTGTTTGAAGACCAGCCCGCCATAAAGGCGGATATCGCCATGATGCTCAGCGCGGCTTCGATGTAGAAGGCGCTGATGTCCATGTTGGCCACCACCAGGGGGATCTCTCTTCCGTCTATTATCACGGCGCCGAAGGGGAGCGCTCCCGCCACCAGCATGGTGGTAGCTACCGCAACGATGGGAGCCCAGACGAAGACGGGCTTGTCTGCACCCCTCGGGATGACGTCCTCTTTTGTGAAGAGCTTGACGGCGTCAGCGCCGAGCTGGAGGACGCCCCATCGTCCGCCTACCCTGTTAGGCCCGTAACGCGCCTGAAAGTCGCCCATGACCTTCCTCTCGAGCCAGACCAGAAGCATCGCAACCACGTTGATGACCGAGGCGAGGATGGCGGCGGCGACGAGCCCGAGGACGAGACCGTATATCTTCGGCTCTCGGGCTGCAAATTCTGTGATCGCAGATAATACCAAATTCATTCCCTCCTACCTGTCCACCTCGCTGGTGCAAGCGTCCATGCTGCCCGCGATGGCGACGACGTCGGCTATGTAGACTCCCTCCAGAAGCGGGGGCAGGGCCTGGAAGTAGGCGTAAACCGGACCCCTTGCCTTCACCTTGACGGGCTTTTCGGACCCGTCACTCACCACGAAGAATCCCATCTCTCCCCGATGGTCCTCAACGCGGTAGTAGGCCTCTCCCGGATCGGGCTTGATCCTCTTGGGGACGCCCTCGGCCATGATGGGGCCGTTGGGGATCTGGTCCAGGCACTGCTCTATTATGTAGCAGCTCTCGAGGATCTCGTCGAGCCTAACCTCGACCCGGGCCTTGGAGTCTCCCTCCTTCCTGGTGATAACCTCGAAGTCCATATCCTTGTAGAGGAGGTACGGATCTTCCCGCCTCATATCGTAAGGCGTATCCGAAGCCCTCAGGGGCGGACCTGATACCCCGAGCCTTCTCGCCTCCGACGGCGAAAGAACTCCGACGCCCTCCATCCTCTTCCGGTAGATGCTGTCGGAGAGGAATAGCTCCTTGTACTCCTCGGTCTTCTGCCGAACCATCTTCAGGGCGTCAAGGGTCATGTCCTTGAAGCCGTCGGGGAGGTCGTTTCGGACCCCGCCGAACCGGACGAAGCTGTGGTTGATCCTCGCTCCGGTGACGCTCTCTATGCAGGAGAGAATGTCCTCTCGGTCGATGATCATGAACAGGAAGGGCGAGTAGACGGCGGACGCGATGAGGGTAAGAAACTCGCCGGTGCCAAGAAGGTGGCTCTGGATCCTCGATAGCTCCTGGAGGATCATCCGGATGTACTGGGCCCTCTCGGGAGCCTCGATTCCGAGAAGCCTCTCCACGGCGCCGCAGTAGGACTCGTTGTTGGTGATGGCGGCCATGTAGCAGAGCCTGTCGGTGATGGGGATGCCCTGCATGTAGGTCCGATTCTCCATGATCTTCTCGATCCCCTTGTGGATGTAGCCCACGTCCAGGAAGGCCTTCTTCACCCTCTCTCCGTCCACCAGGATGTCCAGGAGGAAGGGTCCGGGGACGACGGCGTGCTGGGGCCCCATGTGAAGGATCATCTCAGACTCGCCCTCGATCTCCGCCTCCTCCCTCTCACGGAAGGTGGGGTACTTGGGCCTCTCGTAGGGGACGGTCCCCGCCTTGATCTCGGCCTCGGTGGGTCCGAAGGAATAATCGGTGTACCCTTCGGGATTGACCTTCTCTATCGCCCTATCGGCGGTGTTGTAGTCGGGGTAGCCCTTGTAGTCCTTCCTCCAGGGCCAGGCACCCACCAGCTCGTCGGAGAGCAGAAGGGGATAAAGCTCTGGATGGCCCTCGAAGTTGATGCCCAGCATCTCCCATATCTCGCGCTCGTACCAGTTGGCGTTCCAGTAAAGGCCCGTCAGAGACTTGATCGACGGATTGTCCCTGGGGGTTTTAACCTTCAGGAGCGCCACCACCTGGTGAGCACCGTGGCTTGCGAGCAGTTCTGTGACCTCAAAGAGGCCCTCATCGATCCTGTCCACGCCCGCCGCGCCGGAGTAATGGTCGAAGTTGTGATTGTCCCTCAGGTACTTGCAGACGTCCACGATCTTGTCCGGTTTGATCGTGGCCCAGAGCTGCCGCTCGGGACTGACCTTCGCCTCCTCGACGGCTCCCGGAAAGGCCGACTGCAGGGCAGACAAGACATCATTTGCAGTTGTCAACGGTGAATTCCTCCTCTCCTAATAGCCCCTCTTGTCCTGACGCTGCTTGATCTTCTCCTGGAGCTGCCTGAAGCCCTCGATGAACTTTTCAGGCCGCGGGGGACAGCCCGGGACGAATACGTCTATGGGGAAGAACTTGCTGGTGTCATTTACGATGTTGTAGGAGTCGTAGAAAGGCCCGCCAGAGATGGCGCACTCGCCTATCGCCATGACCCATTTCGGCTCAGGTATCTGCTCCCAGAGGTTCTTGATAGCCGGCAGATACTTCCTTGTTATGTAGCCGCTGATGATCATGACGTCGACCTGCCTTGGGGTCGCCCGAGGAAAGATGCCGAACCGGTCGCAGTCGTAGTGAGGACACCCGAAGACGAGCATCTCGACGCCGCAGCACCCCATCGGCTGCATCAAAAACCAGAGAGAATTTTTCCTGCCCCAGTTCAGGACGTTCTTGATGGGCCCCATATCGATGATCTCATGGATCTTCTCGGTGGTGGTGAACCAGACGTCCGTCAGGGGTCTGCCCCAGATCGTCCACTTCTCCAATTCCTTATCAACTGCAACAGGCAGAGGTATGACATCGCTTATACCCAACGCAACGCCTCCTTCTTAATGGCATAGAGCAACCCGATCAACAGCACGACGATGAAAATCAGCATGTCGATGACCGCAATGTTCACCCCTCCCAAGGTGGGGATCACCTCGGAAGCGTAGACGTAGATCCACGGATAGAGGAAGAGAACCTCAACATCGAAGATCACGAAGACGATGGCGAAGAGATAATACTGGACGTTATACTGAATTATAGCCTCCCGTATAGGTCTCAGCCCGCCCTCGTAGGTAGACCTCTTCTGAAAAGTTGATTTCTGAGGAGATATGATCTTCACGGCAGCCAGCGCACCAATAGGCACAACGGCACCTATTATCAAAAACATAATAAGTGGGATATAATAGTCCACTGCCATCATTTCGCCGCTCATTTTTTACCTCCGTTAGCCGTAAGAGCTAAACACAAGGTACTGATATAAAAGGTTTATGAGAAAATCGATTAGCATCACTACCGCTAAGCAGTGATCTGGTCGGACTCTAAAGGCTTCAAACGAGGATAATTAAGGTGAGTTTCGGTGGATTATATAAGACAGATGGAGATCGAGGCCGGGATGGACACCGACGAGCTGGTGAGGATGATGGAAGCTTGCGGCTTTGGCGCGAGAAGGCTCGCCGAAGCCGTAAATATCTACGAGGAGATGCTCTCGGAGGATTACACCAGGTTCTTCACCCTCGCCGGCGCGATGGTTCCTGCGGGAATGAGAAATATAGTGTCGGCCCTCATCAGGGAGGGACGGATCGACGTTCTCATCAGTACTGGAGCAAACCTCGTCCACGACATAATCGAGAGCTATAGTCACCATCTCCTGGGAGATCCCGAGGCCTCCGACGCCGATCTGCGAGACGAGGGGGTGAGCAGGATATACGATGTCTACGTCGGAGACGACGACTTCATCCGGTTCGAGGAACTGCTACAGCAAGCCCTGCCCGAAAGCGGAGATCCGATGACGGGAACCGAGCTTCTCAGAGTCCTTGGCTCCCGGATTGAAGACGAAAAATCGATCCTCCGGGCCGCCTCCGACGCTGGGGTGCCGATATTCTGTCCTGCCCTCTCCGATTCCATGATAGGGCTCCAGGCCTGGCTTTACAAGCAGACGAAAAAGCTCTCCGTCGACTACTTCGACGACGTGGGAGAGATCGTGGATATATGCTACGGTGCAGACCGGTCTGGGATAGTCATCATCGGGGGAGGCGTCCCCAAAAACTTCGCCCTCCAGTCGATGCTGGTCACGCCGAAGAGCTTCGATCTTGCCATCCAGCTCACTACAGACCGGCCTGAGCCCGGGGGGCTATCGGGAGCATCCCTCTCCGAGGCCGTATCCTGGGGGAAGATCGCTGCCGGAGCGAGAAAGGTGACGGTATACGGCGACGCCACCATCAACTTCCCCCTGATGGTGGCGTCGACCCTGACCCGGCTCTCGAAAAAGGGCTGACGGGCGATTTCATACGAAAGAGGATGTGATAGCATTCAGAGGAAAGGAAAAAATTTTGATGTGGTGGTGGGGATCAGCGGTGCTTCCGGGGTCATCTACGGCATCAGGCTCCTGGAGGTCCTGGCGGGGATGGGGTGGTCGACCCACCTGGTGATGACGGACGCCGCCCGGAAGATCATCGAGATCGAGACGGAGGAGAGCCCCATCGAGGTGGAGATGATGGCCGATCGGGTCTATTCTGCCCGAGACTTCACGGCCTCTATCGCCAGCGGGTCCAACATCTTCGACGCCATGGTGGTGGCCCCCTGCAGCATGAGAACCCTGGCAGGGATTGCAAACGGCGTATCCGATACCCTCATCACTCGGGCGGCGGACGTCTGCTTGAAGGAAAGGCGGAAGCTTATTTTGGTGACCCGGGAGTCGCCGTTGAACCTCGTCCACCTGAAGAATATGGTGGCCGCCACGGAGGCCGGAGCGATTATCCTCCCGCCATGTCCCGGTTTTTACTCGAAGCCCGCGAGCATCGGGGAGATTGTGGACGTGGTGGTGGGCAGGATTTTAGATCTGCTCGGCACAGAACATGACCTCTACAAGAGGTGGAGGACTCCGCTGAGCGGAAATGCTTATAACGACGAAAATCAGATTGAAAAGAGGTGACTTAGATGAAATGTCAAATCTGTGCTGTTGACAAGGAGACATCGCCCGTAAAAGCCAAGCAAGCTACCATCCACGGCCTCAAGGACACGGTTTTTCACGTCTGTAAAGAATGTCTTGAGGCTGCTCACAAGTCTTACTCAGACAAGGAATTCCTTCTGAAGAAGGGAGGAGAAGGATAGGAGTCGTCTCATCAAGCCCGAACGTCTGGATCGGGTTATTGAGGGAGACTTTCCTATCGCTGGAGACCAGCTCAGGCTTGGGCGAGTATGCAATCGACGCTGATGATCGATGAAGGCGGTCTCTGACAGGACGGTCTCGGATAAACTTAAATTTGGGATGGTTAGTAGTTCGTATGCAATACTAACATGAGGCGAGATAATTTGACACCATTTATTGAGATCCGGGACTTGACGGTGCGGTTTGGCGAAGTTGAAGCGCTGCGTAATGTCAATTTGGAGATCATGGAGGGTGAGTCTCTCGGCATCCTGGGAAGAAGCGGATCAGGAAAGAGCGTCCTCTTGCACGTCCTCCGAGGGGTAGAGCCCTTCGAAGATATCAGCGGCAAAGTGATCTATCACGTCGCAAGATGTGCAAAATGTGATCACGTCGAGCCTCCAAGCTGCGTCGGGAAAACGTGTAAATGCGGCGGAACTCTGGAAGCCTTCGACGCCGATTTTGTCTCCCTGGCTATAAACGACAAAGAGAGGAGAGACATTTCTCGCAGGATCGCCATCATGCTTCAGCGAACCTTCGCCCTCTACGGCGACGAGAGGGTGATCGTCAACGTGATGCGCGCTGTGGAAGAGGCGAGCGGTGGATCCATAAGCATCAACCGTGCCGCAGACCTGCTGGACGAGGTTAATATGTCCCACAGGATGATGCACGTAGCAAGAGAGCTATCCGGAGGCGAGAAGCAGCGGGTGGTTCTCGCTCGTCAGCTCGCCAAGTTGCCGATGATGCTTCTTGCAGACGAACCTTCAGGGACGCTGGATCCCAAGACCGCTGACCTGGTTCACGAGAGCATACGGCGGGCGGTCGAGGACTTCAACATGACCATGATCATCACCAGCCACTGGCCTGACGTGATGGTGGAGCTGACGGACCGCGCAGTCCTCCTCGACCACGGCGAGATCGTATCTGAGGGCAAACCCTCGGAGATAGCCGCCGAGTTCGTCTCTATGGCGGGCAAGATGGAGGAGCGGAAGAAGACCGATCTGGGGGCTTCCATCATCCGGTGCAGAGACCTCGCCAAACGTTACATCAGCATCGATCGAGGCGTCGTGCGGGCCGTGGACAGCGTCAACCTCGAGGTATACGAGGGAGAGATCTTCGGCCTCGTGGGGACGAGCGGCGCCGGCAAGACCACCCTCTCCAAGATGCTGAACGGGATCATGACCCCGACGAGCGGCGGGATCTGGTGCAGAGTCGGCGACGAGTGGGTGGATATGACAGTACTCGGCGCGGATCAGAAAGGGAGAGCCACCAAGTACATGGGGATGCTCCATCAGGAGTACACCCTCTATCCCTACCGGAGCGTCATCGACAACCTCACCGAGTCGATCGGGCTTGCCCTCCCCTTCGAGCTGGCTGAGAGGAAGGCGATTCACACCCTCGTCACGGTGGGCTTCTCCGAGGAGGAGGCCGAGAAGGTCCTCTCCAAGAGCCCAAACGAGCTGAGCGAGGGCGAGAGGCACAGGGTTGCCATGGCCCAGGTCCTGATCAAGGAACCGAGGATAGTGGTCCTGGACGAGCCGACGGGAACGATGGACCTCATCACCAAGATAGACGTCTCCAAATCCGTTTTGAACGCCCGAGACGAGCTCGGAGAGACCTTCCTCATCGTCAGCCACGACATGGACTTCGTCCAGAACGTCTGCGACCGGGCGGCTCTGATGCGAAACGGCAAGATCGTTCACGTGGGAACGCCTGAAGGCGTCCTATCTCTCATGACCAAAGAGGAAGAAGAGGAGATGTTGGGGAGTTAACTTGAAGGTTTTTGTAGACGGTGTGGAGATCTCCCTCGACGATGGGTCGACTCTCAAAGACGCCCTCGATGCCTGCGGCGTTTCGCCTCCGGAAGGCGCCATCATCGGGATAGTCAAGGGGCGGGAGGAGGTGGAGAAGGAGACCAACTCCTACTGGCTCAATACCACCAAGGGAAAGCTGAGGATAGAGCTTCTCGACACCGGGATCCAGGAGGCATGGCACCAGGCAGTAGGCTCGATCTCGGGGCTCAAGGTGCGTTGGAGCGACGGAGCCGCCGTAGCCTTCGGGCCGGTGGCGACGAAGATCGCTCCCACCAGGAGAGAGCACGATTACGACCGGTGGGAAGTGGTTTTGGGGGCCAGTGGCTTTGAGGCCGGGAAGGCCCAGATCGTCTTCGCGAGGAAGAGGCACTCTGCAGCCTACGGCGCGCCCGCCGAGAACCGGGGGGTCTTCGCCTCGGTGGTGGGGGGAAAAGACCTTCTCAACAGGCTTGAGATGGGTGATGTCATCCTGGACGCAGAGCCGATCGTGGAATGGGCGGCCCTCTCCGATAAGATGGCGACCCAGGACCTCTCCATTCCTCTCGCCGATGGGATGGAGATCTATTCTCGAATCGAGGTGGACCTGATCGAAGACGCTCCCGAAGGGGCCGAGTTCTTCCTGGCGGCGACGAGGGACGGCGTCTTCGCCGTCGACGGCATCTCCAGCTCCTACGCATCCTCCGACGTCTTGATAGGCGAGCGGATCGAGTTTGAGAACCGGGAGCCGAGAGCCGACGGAGCCGTCACCATCCGGACCACCGGCCGCGGTCTCGGCCGGATATTCATCTACAAGGCGGACCGCACCTCCGTCCCCAGCCACTCCGTGGTGGGAAAGATCGTCTCCGGCATGGACCTGATGAAGCTCGCGGGGCCCGGCATGAAGCTGGCGGCGAAGGTGAGGCCCGAGAGGATCATGCTGATGGGCCTCCCCCTTAAGGAGGCCGAGAAGATCGCTGAGGAGAGAGGGGTAGGCTTTGAGGTCGAAGGCTACACCGGCGACGACGCCGTGGTGGTGGAGCAGAGGCCGGTCACCACGATGCAGATCATCAAAGAGGGGAGGGTCGGTGTCAAATCGATCCCAGCCGACAGGATGGTGGCGATCGAGCTCTACGACGACCTAGCACCAAAATCCCTCGACTATTTCAGACACGTGGTGGGGCTGAAGGAGAAGCCGGTTGGACCTTTGCCCGTCTACTTCGTCTACGAGAACACCGTCCTCTTCAAGCCCGTGATCTCGGCCACCAGCTACAAGGAGATCCTCCCCGAGAACAAGCCTGTGGACATCGTCAGGGCAGGGGAGATCGGCGTCACCAACCAGGCCGCCAAGAACGCCGGCCTGGTGGGAGTGAAGCTCGTAGACGACGCCAAGTACGGCCCCTCGGGAGAGAAGTTTTTGGCGACGAACATCGTGGGCCGGATCCTCGACCTGGAGAAGCTCCGGGACGTCAAGGAGGAGGAGACCGTCTACGTTCTGGAGGTGCGATAGGTGAAGGCTACCAAGTACGTGGTGACGAGTCAGGACTCCGACGTCCTCCCCTCCGACATCGCTCTCAAGATCTACGAGCTCGGCCGGGAGATCAACGTCAAAGAGACCTGCTTTGGCGTCATCATAGACGGCGAGGAAGAGGACATCGAGGCGACGGTCAAGGAGGTCAGGGCGATGGACCCGGTCAACATCTTCATCAAAGATCGGGGATTTCCGCCCGGCGATCCGAGAAGGTGTCGGGGCCACCGGGGCGGCGGTGCGAGGCCCGGTTTTTACATGATGCAGCACGAATCCGAGATCTTGCCCCTGATATCCCGGGGCCTCGACGCCGAGGCCCGGGGAGAGGAGGTTCCATCCCCGATCGGCGCGAAGAAGCGGCCGAGCCTGGAGAGGCTTGAAGAGATGATAAACGAGGAGTTTTCTTGAGGTTGGTTCATGGTTAAAGTCATGGTATACCCTCCCACCAGCATGATCCTGGCAGATCTCGTCGAGAGGACCGGCCACGAGGCGCTGGTGGTATCAAAAGAGGTCAGAAAGAAGGTTAACACCCCCGGTCTCGACTCGCCACCCCTGAACATGACCCCGGAGGACCCCAAGAAGGGACTGAAGTACGCCGCCGTCGACGTCCCCTCGGGGGTTAGGGGCAGGATGTCCCTTCTGGGGCCGATGATCGAGGAGGCGGACGCTGCCATCATCATAAGAGGCGACGACTGCACCCTGGGGTGCACCGGCTGCGCCAGGACCAACGAGCTCGCCCGCTTTCTCCTCAAAACGAAAAGGATCCCCCTCCTCGAGCTTTCTTATCCCGAGGATGAGTTTCAAGCGAAGCAATTTGTCCACAAAATACGCGAGTTTCTGGAGGGGTTGAATTGATAAGAATAGCTCAGCTCTCATGCGGCCCCGAGTATAGCGGCGTCCAGGGGGAGCTGGAGAAGGCTGCCGAGATGGTAGGGGCGGAGCTCGTCTTCCCTGAGGTCTCTCTCGAAGACGTCCGGAACGTCGAGGATAGGTTCGGGGTCGAGGTGGCGAGCGGCGACCTGAACCTCGCCATGGCGAGAGCTACACGGATCGTCGAGAACCCAGACCTCGCCGACGCCGTCTTCGTGGCCACTTGTTTCCGGTGTGCCGAAGGCGCCATAGTTCGAAGCGAGATCCGAAAGTACATTCACGAGAACTCGCGGATCCCCGTCTTAAGCTACTCCTTCACCGAGAGGACGACCGCCGAGACGCTTCTGACCAGGATGGAGGCCCTCGTCACCACCGCCAAGTTCAAGGGGCTCCTCTCCCGGGAGAGGCAGACCGGCCTCACCGCCGGGATCGACTCCGGCTCCACCACCACTAAGTCCGTGGTGATGAGGGATAACGAGGTCATCGGGACCGGCTGGGTCCCCACCACCGAGGTCATCAAGAGCGCCGAGGCGGCCTACAACGCCGCCCTCGAATCCGCCGGCGTCAAAAGAGAAGAGATCCAGGGGCTGGGGACGACAGGCTACGGACGCCACCTGGTGGGCAAAGAGTTCGGGGCGAAGCTGATCCAAGAGGAGATCACCGTCAACTCCAAGGGAGCGGTCTTTCTGGCGGACGCCCAGAAAGGTGAAGCCACGGTGATCGATATCGGAGGGATGGACAACAAGGCGATATCCGTCCAGGACGGCATCCCCGGGACCTTCACCATGGGAGGGATCTGCGCCGGAGCCTCCGGCAGGTTTTTGGAGCTGACAGCGCGGAGGCTGGGGGTCGATATAACGGAGCTTGGAAAGCTCGCCATGAAGGGAGATCACGAGAAGGTGCCGATGAACAGCTACTGCATCGTCTTCGGAACCCAGTCCCTGGTGAACAGCCTCTCGGCGGGAAGCCGTCCCGAGGATGTGGCGATGGCCGCCTGCCATAGCGTCGCAGAGCAGGTCTTCGAGCAACAGCTCCAGGAGGTGGAGGTGAAGGAGCCGGTGATCATGGTGGGAGGTACCGCCCTGATCGAGGGCCTCCCCCGGGCCATGGAGCAGCTTCTGGGGCTCAAGGTTATGGTCCCAGAGTACGCCCAGTACATCGGCTGCGTTGGAGCAAGCCTCCTCGTCTCGGGCCTCGTGGAGGATTGAGATGGAGATGGACCCCCTCGAGGTCTTCGAGGTCGAGATGCCCGGCGAGGATTACGGGGCCAAGAAGTATCGGGAGATCATCTTGAATATCCTCCAGGATCTGGGGTTGATCAGGTCGATAGGTAGGCTCTACGTCTACGTCGATATAAAGGCGCCCTACTTCGCGGTCTTCGGTATGATCCGAGGGAAGCAACCGCCTCTGAAGGTCAGCGACGTCGGAGACCTGGTACAGGCTGAAGGAGGGTATCAGATAACTGTGGAGGACGAAGAGCATATGGCGAACCTGATCCGGGCCCTCTGGAGCACCTTTGGCCGAGATAAGGTGGAGCAGCCAGAGAGAAACGTTCTGGTGGTGCTATCGGACGAGTCTCCCGAAGACTTGGTGGTGGCTGACACCGAGACCGAGTTCAGAAGAGACCTGATGGACGCCCTGATCCGGATAGCTCCGGAAGGGTTCCGGAACCGGAGGAACGAGATGGGCAAAGAGAGCTTCTTCTTTTTGGCCGCTGAAGAGACGATAATGCCCGAGATGGTCGCCGAGGCTAAGGAGAAACTCGGGGGCATGAGAGATGCTTGATCCAGTGATGTTCACCGGCGGCGTTTACAAGCACGACCTGGTGACAGAGCTGATTGAAGACCTGGGTGGCTACCTCCTCCAGAAGAACGTAACCCAGAGCGAGGTAATCCTCCTGATGCTCGTTCCTCACGATGACATGCCCGTCCTCGAGGCCCTCACGAAAGAGCTGAAGGGAAAACTCGAGAGAGCCCCTCTGGCGGGAACAGAGATCGCCGTCGTCACCCCAACCCTCGCCATCCATCACCTACCCCACCCGGCCTGCGACGTCGCCGAGTACCTGAGGCGACACGGCGCCAAGAGCAACATGATCGGGATGGGTCGAGGTGTCGCAAGGGAGATCGCCCAGATGGACGAGTACGAGACGACCCTCATCAACGAGCACGACGCCGTAGTCTTCACCTTCGGCAACTTCGCCGACTGTATCCTCAAAAAAGAGCACCTCTATCGGAGCCTCACGGTACCGGTGATCGTCACCGGCGGCCCCGAGATGAAGAAAGAGGATCTTCCCTATGCCTTCGATTACGTCCCCAACGTCGGCCGAATCGCTCATCGGTCCCGGAAGGCGACGGAGATCGAAAGCCTCGACAACATCGTGGCGGCGGTGGGAAGAGCCCTCGACAGCGTCCGGGCATCGATCTCAAAAGACCCCCTCACCACCACGCCGCCGAGGGTGATGGAGGCGGTGAGAGAGCAGGTGCCGGACGTCACGCAGTCTCTTTCGCCGCTGCCGATCGCCCTGAACCTGGACGGCCTGAGGATAAAGTTGCCATACGATGAGTACCACGAGGCGTTGGAGGGGGTGAAGTTCGAAGAGGGCGTGACCCTGGGAGAGATCGCTAAAGTTTTGCCCTCCAGGATGAAGAACTATATACTCGTTAGGATATTGCCCATGTCAGAAACCGGCTTTGTGGTCTAGGTGAGCGGAAATGAGTTTTGAAGACGATCTTGACAGGATCCGTGAGAAGGGCACAGAACAGACGGCGGAGGATATGCTCGACTCCATCGAGAAGACGTACGGTGAAGTGCCATACATATTCCGGTTCATGAAGGACAAGCCTGAGCTTCTGGTAACCAAGATCCTTCACAACAACGCCATCATCAGAAGCTCCCAGACCCTCGACCTGGAGACTCAGGAGCTGATATCGATCGCCGTAGCCGCAGCCGTCCGCTGCACCCACTGCCTCAAGCTCCACCTGAGAGTCGCAAAGAGGATGGGGATCTCCGACGACGAGATCGGGGCCGCCCTCCTCATCGCCGGCAACATCGCCAGCGCCACGGTCCTCGCCATGGCCACAAGGGAGCTGAACGAGGAGAAGGAGGTCTGCCCCGTCTGCCAGGTGAGCGGCGGAAACGGCGACCCGATGGACATCTAATCCACGCCTTCTATTTTACGAGATCGTCCTCTTTGTCTCGTCCTTATTTTGCCAGACTCTCAGGTCCGGATGTATTTCTCTGGGATCTTCCAGTCTTCGGCCTCATCGTTTCAGACGAGGAAGCTGACAAGCCACGAATCGCCGACTTTTATGAACTGGATGCTGTTGATCCCGATGGAGAGGGGCGCGGGGTCGTCGAGGTCGAACCTCGCCTCGTAGGTGCTGAACCGATGGGCGATCTTCCCGAAGATCTCGGTCCTCTCGGCGATCTCTCTCGCTGAAGGACTTCAAGCTCCCTGCCGAGACCTGATAGTCGATCGCATCCACAAACTGGTCGATGGTGAAGATCAGCGGGTCGTCGTTGTTGCTGATCAAGATCCCCTCTTTGATGAAGATGCTCTTCAGCCTCGCAAGGTCAGGCTTCTCTCCCTGCCGAAAGGAGATGCACGAATATAGCGAATTCGTCAGCTCTCCGATCTTCGTTTTGTCCTGGCCGCCCTCCTCAAAATCCAACTTATGCCACCTCCGGTCCAAATGCCGATAGATCGAGATCGAATTTGAGGATTCCGATCGTCATGTCAGCCGTCGCCGTGATCCCAGTTAAGAATCGTTGGAAAATAGAATAGATTTGCCTTAAGAGATTGGGGGCCGGACTTCGGCCCCCGTTTCAAGCTCCAGAGGTCGATCTAGTGCCTATGTTCTCTGCAGGCGTTCTCGTCGGTGGCCTCTTCGAAGTAGCCCTCCTTCCAGTCGGAGATGGCGTCTCGGACGGTTCCGGTCGCCCCGACGAAGACATCGATCCCGTACCCTTCGAACATCTTGACGGCCTTGGGGCCGAGGCCTCCCGCCAGCATGGCGTGAGCGCCCTTCGCGGAGATCAGCTCCGGGGGAAGGCCGGTGTCTCCCATGTGCTCGCTCGTGTTTCTTATCACCTCGACGTCTCCGGATTCGACGTCCACTATCGTGAAGGTCTCGGCCCGACCGAAGTGGGCGCATATCAGTTCATTGAGACCCTAATCTCCCATGGTTGGAACTGCTACTTTCATCTTCCATCACCTGTTTTGACCGCCCTGTCCCTGCCCACTTCCACCGCCGCGACCGCCACCACGACCTCCGCCGCGGCCACCACCGCGACCCATCCCGGCTCCAGCGCCCATTCGCGCATGGGCCTGAACCGAGGCGGAAGAGGTCTCAGTTAGCTCTCCATTTTTGAATTTCTCTACCGCCTCTCTGACGTTGCCGCCCTGGTTGAGGTAGACTTTCACTCCTGCCGCCTTCAGGGTCTCGGCGGCGTTGGGGCCGATGTTCCCCGTGATCAGAGCTGAAGCACCGGCGTTGGCGATCGTCTGGGCCGCCCCTATCCCGGCGCCGCTGGCAGCTACTGCACTGGAGTTCGATATCGATTCTGCCTCCATCGTCTCAGCCTCAACGACCACGAAGTAGGCGCATCGTCCGAACCTCGGGTCGAGGGGGGCGTCAAGGCCGGGACCGGCTGCTGTAACACACACTTTCATTCGAAGACTTCTTCATCGGTTTCCGTCTGTTTTCAAGTCCGTTTCCAATTTCCATCTTTTTCGATCTTCCGAATTTCTGAATTCCCAGGGTTCGAAAGCTGATCTATGGGGATTTCAGAAGCGATGATCTCGCAGATCGTACGGTTGTTGGTTCTGACTCGCTATTATATGCGACCATCTATTTCAAGGTTGCGCGGATATTGTCTAAATTGGTGGGTTTCTTATTTACATGCATCCTCAAGATCCAAACATCACCCTCGGACTTGCCCCTGCCTGCCGAATCCACCAGGTCGACTCAAAATCGTCTCTTACTAATGCCCGTTCGCAGGAGTTTTTCTGCTCCCTCTCCACCTCCGGTCATGCTGGCGAAGATCCCGCCAAAGGACAAAACCGCAAAGGCAGCGAAGGTAGCCGAGGCGGACCGGATGAAAAGGTCGTAGCTCTCAGGACTGATGGCGACCCGCCCCATGTAAAGGGAGAAGGCGAGCATCACCATCCCCATGCTCAGCATGTGGCCGGAGAGCCTCATCGTCCCCAGGGTCGATGAGGCGACGCCGTAGAATTTTGGCTGAACCGAGCTCATGACGGCGTTGGTGTTGGGAGACGAGAAGAGGCCGACTCCTAGCCCCAGGATTGCAAGGCTCACCAGAACGGATTCGATCGACGTCGACTCGCCTATGTCGATGAGGGTCAGAAGGCTGATCGTGGTCAGGGCCATCCCAATCCCCGCCAGGATCTGCGGCCTCATCCGATCGGAGAGCCAGCCAGAGAGGAGGGCGACGAAGATCATCAGCAGGGGCTGGGCTATGAGGACGAGCCCCGCCTCCTGGGCGGTGAAGCCCTGGACGTACTGTAGGTGGAGGCTGAGGAGAAAACCCACCCCGAAGGTGGCGCTGTAGTTTATCAGGGCGGCGAGGTTGGAGAAGGCGAAGGCCCTGTTCTTCCGAAAGAGGCCGATCTCCAGGAGGGGGCTCTTCGACCTCGATTCCACCAGGGCGAAGCCTGCGAGGCCCAGAAGCCCCAGGAGGATCAGCCCCCCGCCGACCGCCTCCGGCAGCCTTGAAAAGCCGTACATCGCCGCCACCAGCGCTCCGCAGTAGAGGGCTGAGCCGAAGAGGTCGAAGCTCTCCCCCCGGGCCTCGGCCCACTCGCCCTTTAGCCGGAAGGCCACCAAAAGCAGCACCATCAGGCCGACGGGCAAATTCGAGAGAAAGACCCCCCTCCAGCCGAAGTGGAAGGTGAGAAAGCCGCCCAGGGAAGGCCCCAAAGTCAAGCCCAGATAGACAGCGGCGACGCTCACCCCCAGGGCTTTGCCCCTCTCCCGGGCGGGGAAGGCGGAGGTGAGGATGGCGGTCCCCGTCCCGAAGATCATCGCTCCGCCCATTCCTTGAGTGAACCGGAAGGCGATGAGCATCGGGGTCGAGACCGCGAGAGCGCAGAGGAGAGCGGACCCGGTGTACGTCAACACGCCGCAGGTGAAGACCCTCTTTCGACCGTGGATGTCTCCCAGCCGTCCAAAGGGTACGAGGAAGATCGCCGCCGCCAGGACCGCCGAGGTCGCCACCCAGCTCAAGGTCACGGCGTCGAGGACGAACTCCTCTCCGATCGCCGGGAGGGCGATGTTGACCGAGGAGCCCATGAAGGGGGTGAGAAAGGAGCTGGTCGCGGCCACCACCAGGGCCGCCATTTTCTGGGAGGGGTCTTCGGTCATCTCTGGGGCAGGGTATGGGAGAGGGGGAGTTAAGGGCTTTGGAGGGGGATAGCTGTAGTAGTGGACGGCAGCCATAGACCATCCTCTTAAGAGCGGCTGGCGGAGATCTGGATAGTATTTAGTAGTAGAAATTGCTACCTAAAGATGAAAGGTGAAATGAGACGGCTCTATCAGAAGTTTGCCGAGAGAACGCATCCTTACATGCCTCGGACTCCTTTGGGGAATTCAGTGAGGAGTACATAGCAGATGTGCTGGAGGAGATGGGCCTCGGAAAGCGTTTTGATAACGTCGAGGACTTGATAGCAGATCTGCTGAACGACTGAAAGGTTTTCCACGGTTTCATGACTTATACTAGCTCGAATTAAAACTAATTTTAAATTTATTTTATTAAAAAGATTAAGGTCCTGGCGTATTTTTCTTGAACTTTTTATATCGACTGCGCAAATGCAAAGTGTATGCTACGCTGACAATTAAAAATAGCACAAAAACTATATATACAGTGTTTATGCTAACATTTGAATCGTTCTTTAATATGCCCGCTGATAGCAGTAATCCAAATAGTGCCATCATCAAATAAAGAGCACATAGAATCCAGTATGTTTCTGAATTGAGAAAAGGAATTCTTACCCCTGACTTCCACCTTTTATCAAGAATCTTACCGAAGTCCTCGTCCTTTAAAAAAGTTCTTTCAATATTAGATAATAAGGCCATATTTCGAATAAACCATTGATTTTGGTTAGCAGTTAGCCAAAGCCCTATAAAACTAAAAATCATTAAAAGTATTCCAGACGCAATATTTCCTATTTTATCATAAACAAAGGATACAGCAGCGATTAATGCAGCAAAGGATGCCATAATTTTCCATGTCGCTTCGTCTGACCGAGAAATATTCTGCCAGAAGTGATTATACATTTGAAGGATAAGCTCTTTTCTCTCTTGCTCATCATTAGTCATTGTTGAGACTCCCAAATTACCGATTAAATTCCAACTTTTATAGACTATGTTTCGCTTAATAAATGTTTCGATCATTTATTATTTGAATACCTCCACAGATTGCTGCGAGGTGCACTAACGCCAGTTTGACTTTACTCGTTAATTACTTAGCCACCAATACCATATCATACTAATTGGTATGGAGCGTAGATTGCTGATTATTTCCTGTTCAAAGAGGAAAGTTCGATTCGATTCGCCGCACGCAGCATTCGAAGTCTATGATGGTGTTACTTTCCGCGTGCTGAAGAAAATTCAACAAGATGATATGTGGCCCGATGATTTAGACATACTTATTCTCTCTACAGAATTCGGGCTAATTCAATCTGGTTCCTTAATTACTTATTATGATCGAGAAATGACTAATAATAGGGCAGAAGAGCTCCATGAAGACGTTTCATCCTCTTTACTGAAGTTTATAAGGATTAATGGCCATTCTGAAGTGGTATTAAATCTAGGTGCTACATATTTGAAGGTGTTTGAAAATACTATTTGGCCGAATGATTTGGATGTGGGGTTGATATCAGGTCGAATAGGGCAAAAACTGCAATTGATGAAGCAATGGGTCCTTAGCCCTGCGGAGGCGAAACATTTAATTCAGTGGGAGTAAATTACGGCAGACGAAAATGTCTGAAATTGGTAATATTTATGCTCGATATGGAGAGGCCCTTGAAGAGGGGATAGGGGATTACGAGGAATCTCGTCAGAAGGCTTTAGAGGCGATTAGAAGCATCTACGATCCGTTTATTATCGATCTGATTTGTAATTTCAGCAAACTTGTTGAAGAAAACCCATCAAGAAAGGCCGAAATTCTCCGCATATTTCGTGAGCAATTTAATGACGGAAATCCTGAAGTTAGTTTTGTGGCCATAGATGGGACTTGCGGCAAAGAGGATTTGTCTGAGGTAATGGTTTTTTATGCGGCGTCTTATGCGCAGAACGGCATTCTCAATGTGGGTGACGATAAAGGAAGGCTTTCATATAGCCGCTGGACTCCAAGCGAAGATACAAGCTTTGTCGCTTATTTGCCTGTTCCTCTAAACGCTTTATCTGAACTACAAGACGAAGATTGGCTATTTCAGGCCGATGATGAGGATCGATCATCTACCGCAATGATTCATACAGGATTAATGCAGCTCGCCGAAATTTATCTGGCCTATAAGCGGGTAACTTCAGAAGATCGCCCTCCGCGTATCGTTCTGCTTGATCACAGCCCGTCAAGCATCCTTCTCAGCTCTGATGTAATGCACCTCGTTGGAAGCCCTCAATCCGATAAACAGCGACTTGGATGGATAGGCGCTTACATACCTCGATGGGGTAGAACATTTGAATCCGCAGATGCGCTCGTAGCTCATGCCCATCCGATGAATCGAGATTTGGGTGTTCCAAGTCTAAGAAGTAATGCATTAGCTGAAAGACTTGTTGCGGAAATTACGGATTTTTGGCAAATAGGGATGACCGGTGAACGAGATTCGGGTAGATCACTCCTGCTATCCGAAATTTCTCCGACGAATATGACTCAGGGAGAGTTGCGAAATCGGATAAATACAGCATCGAGTGAATATGATGCATTTATACTCGACGAAGAACAGATCAAGCCTATTCATGGTAGAAGGCGCACTCTGAGGCAACGCTGGTATGATCTAAGACTTCTATTTGAAGACACCTGCGAACGCCTATTTCGCGAGCGTAGATTGGACGCTTTAAAACTAAATTATCCCGAAAGCAGTGTGAGGTCTGGGACCAAGTGGATGGATGATAACGACATCCGATTTCTTGTCGGTGTTGGTCTCCGATTATTAATTGAGATTTGTTGGCAGAAGAAGGTTCTATTGATTGGGATAGTCAAAGACAGTGGTTCGAGATATTTATTCAAAAATTTTCTATCTGTTATGGACGCAAAAGAGATGTTGAATGTGCCCCGCGAATCAAGGATTGTGGGAACTGATCGTACCGTCTGTGAAATGCTGCCCCTAATCGATGAAAAACTCTCTGCCCCATGGAGCACTATAGAGTTCGACGCGGTATTTATGACCCTACGCGCTTTGTTCGATCCCGTGGAGCAAAAACCCAGGATACAGGGTGTTCGTGGTGATATTTTGGTCCCTAGCGACGGCCTCTTTTTGCGGAGTCTCACTCATTTATTTTTGCAACGCAGATCAGACAAAGCATCTCCTCTTATGGGACATGTTTTGTTTATGGATCGAATAGCATATCCTTACTTTGATTCACAAAGTCGCTTTTCGGAATCTATCAGCGTGCGTGGTAGTTCCATTAAACCGATGATAAGATTTACCAATCAAGAAAGAAATGATGCTCAAGAAATCGCCGTGGTTATAACAGATTTTCTGACAAGAAATTTGTTTCCTGAAGCAATTGGTCAACCAGACCCGTTACATCGAGCTGATTTGGGCGCAAAAGCTTTAGGAAAGAATATTCAACAGCTAATTCGCTCTAGTATTGAACGGTTCCGCCAAAATCCGTTGGCTTGGAGCTTTCGCGACGTGAGGGATAGAGGGATTCTATGACCACTGCTTGGCTAGATGATGATTGGAGCAAGGGGATATTGCTTGGGATTAAGCCAGATCCAACATCTGGTTATCGAGCCACCGTCTGGTTTGAGTATACGCGCAGAATCTTCAATGAGATTAGAGAAGGAAGCTTAATTGCAATACGAAACTTCAGTGATAGGAGAAGGAATCCAAACGGTAGTCCTGCAGAAGATCGAAATGCTGGCTATGAGGAGTATAGCATTCTGCAGATCGACCAAGTATATCCCTGGCATTATGCCATACAAGGTGGTGGTGAGCAAGGGTACCCAGGATTTACCGTCGCATCAGCTGAAAGCGCCAGAAGAGATTGGTTGGACATGGATATCCAAAATCGAGACGATGTATCTCGTGTAAAATGCGAAGCCATACCGATTAGACTGGCCTTTCGATTGGATGCCCAGGATGACCAACTACCGGAACCGTTCTTTGACCGATCTATGCCAATGCCGGGATTTGAAGCACGGTTGTTGTCTTCAGAAATGGTTAGAGCGGTTCTTAACAGGGATATCGATGAAGCGCAAGCTTTTGAGCTCGGGCGACATGTTGTCCAATATGATGTACCCATCATGGTCGAACGGCACAAATTAGCTCGTTTGCACTTTGGCATTTTTGGGTATACAGGATCAGGCAAAAGTAATTTGGTTAGTTCTCTTGTAGATAGATTATTGGCAAGTGGAAGGCAGCCAGCAGGACGAGGAGAACAAGCGTTCAAAGTTGTTTTGATCGATCTAATGGATGAATACACAGGTCTATTGATCGACCATTTAATAAGTCACGATTATAGCAGATTAATTGTTTGCGGGCGGCGTACATTGCCTGAGCGAGTATTGACCGCATGTGAAGAAGTTGGCCGAGGATCAGAAAACGCAGCACAATTGGCTTTAGAAGCTGCTGAAGATTGGAGTAGAAGATTAATTTTACCCTCGGAGCTGAAAGAGCATAGTGGGAGATATGTTGAGCGTCTAATGAGTCTGATCCTAAGACAGAAGATTGTTTTTTATGAACCAAGAAGGCTCCAGGGGCAGGATTTTACGCTCGGTGTTGATAACCTCCGGAACAACATCGGAACTGCAGCTTTTGGCCGGGGAAGCGAAGATCGAGAGCGATTAAATTCTTTGCTTGACGAAATTGACAACCTTCTAGGTACTGCGAGAGATGCTGATGGCGACGAAAGACGTCAAATCCTAAACCAAATTATTAGTCGTTTAAATGATGTAGATCAAGATCTAACAACAGGAACTGGAAGAAAAGCTGTTAAGTCCTTTATCCGAGAAATTGAAGAACAAATGAGGTCACGAGAACCTTTGCCAGGGAGTGTTACTACTGAGCCATATAACATTGTAAATTTACTTAATTTCCAACCTAGTCATCCAGGCGCATCCTATTTACCATCACTAAATGTAGTAATTGGAGAAGATGAAGGACATATTATCACCTTTGTGAGCCAGCTGATCGAGAACTGCTTCGAAAATAGAAGAACTAGAAGCATTCTTTATCCCACAGTTAGTTTTATTTTCGATGAAGCAGATGTATTCATAGCTCAAGATAATAGACAATCTGCCGGAAATCTAGTGGCTCAAGCAACCATGCTAGCGCGCCGAGGTCGGAAGTTCGGTTTGGGCATTGGTATCGCAACCCAGCGGGTTGTTTATCTGGATACATCTATCATGGCTCAGCCCCATACATATTTCGTAAGCAAGCTCCCCAGGAAATCTGATCGTGAAAGAATCGCTGACGCGTTTGCCATCTCTGATGAAACCCTAAAACAGACTTTTGGATTCACAGTAGGACAATGGCTGGTTACAAGTCACGATGCAACTGGACTCAAAGGCGTCCCATTTCCGGTACAATTACCGAATGCCAATGACAGAATAAGGAGATGGCTCGGAGTAGAAAGAGATCAAAACACCACATAGATCTTCGAGGTTTAAAGTAATGATTCCGTTTTTAGTGGTTGATCGCCCCATCTCTTTGCGCATAGTCGAGGGTGCTGAGTTGTCTAGCCCGGTTGGGCTTATGAGCCACGCGAATACTACCAAAAATTTTTGGTATTTATATAGAGACTATCCATGTGGCGTTTTCTCGCGTCCATCAATCGATTTAAATGATAAAATAAACTGTAACGTATCAGATGATTCCCACATTCGCAATACAGCCATACAGATGCACAAGAATACTGTCAAAATGTGCGACTGTGGTATGTTCACCAAAGAGGGTGCTCAGTTACCCCATAGGGAATTATTTAACATCTATGATGAGATGGGTGTCGATTACGGAATCATGTTAGATGTGCTCCGAGATCGTGCCGCGACAGTAAGAAGTGCGAAAGATGCCATAAGAGAATATCGCCATCAAAACCATAATTTTAAATTAGTCCTAGTCGCACAGGGCAACAATACAAAAGAATACATGCAATGCTATAGAGATTTATTGGACTTAGGCGGGGAATATATTGCAGTTGGAGGCTTGCTGCGAAGACGTTCGAACACTGCCAGGTATGTATATGTCAAGAACACACCCTTTATGGTTGACGTGCTAAGCTCAATTCGCGAGAAGTTCGATCCGGAATGGCTATTTGCTCTTGGCTGTTATCATCCAAAGAGGCATCAAATATTCGAGGATCTTGGGGTTTGGGGAAGCGATTATAAAGGTTGGATATTTCAATATAAAAAACGTGAACGATTAATTCAAGAAAATTGGATGTCGATCTTAGAAACGCTATTGAATATTGAATGTGTTATGGATAAAGAATCAGTGATAACAACATTCTCTGAACTGGTCCAAGAAAGGTCGCGAGCACTATCAAATAATGAGTCTTTAGAATATAAAACATCAAGAAGGAATTTATCGGTGGACGACAGGAACACATTATTTATAAAATTTGATAAACAATTATTTGATGCATTAGCTGAAATCCAGGATAAATCGTCATTTGATGGTTACAGTTCAATAATTAAACAAAAATCTAATGAGATTAAAATGCTCACATCAACAACAGAGCAACAGATTAGGTTTCAACAACTTCGAACCCTAATAGGAAAATTAGGACAGAAATACTAAATAATATATAATTACTTTTCATCCATTTTTATCGAATACCCCGCAGCAACTTGTCTTTTGGCGCACACCCCCGCCACCACCTTTCGAAGACTCCCGGCCTCGGCGAGGGCGCGGCCCAGACCGTTCCCCTCCAGGTTCTCGCCCGCCATGACGACGTCGGGCTTGTGAGAGAAGAGGAAACCTCGTAGTGGAGACTTCCGTTATCCGGTTCTGGTGTATGAAAAATAGGGCGAGTCGAGGATCGAGGGCAGGGAGGGGCATGGGGGCCTTCGCCGCCCCCCCACCCCGCCATCCCTAGCCGAATATGCCCGCGCCGCCGGGGCGGAGATCGGACCTCCCCCTCGCCCGGGTGGCGGTCCAATCCCCGTCCCAGTGCGCCTTATTCTGGCCGTACATCCAGTATCCGCTGAACGAATTGCAGTCCTCTGACAACACCAGCTGCATCTTGCCGGCATCCTGGGTCGGGCTGTAGGAGGGGGCCTCCGACCAGGTGCCGGTGAGAGTATTGCCGGAGACCGTCCCGCTGATGCGCCCCTGGTCGTGGGTATAAGTCCCGGTAACGGTGGCACCTTCCTGCTTCAGCACCATCTCTCCGAAGTTCGTATTCCAGGTGCCAGTCCAGCAGCACTCCCCCGGATACGCTAATCGGAGCGTCCCGCTGGCTGTGGTCCAATCCTGCTCATGGCTCTCCAGGGTGACGGTCCAGGTCTGGCCTTTTAATATGTCGTCGTTTGTGACCATGTAGCTCTTGCCCAGGGGACTGGCGCCGAGGGCGTGGGTCCCGAAGTTGCCGGGCCCGTTCAGGCTCAGGTCCAGGTCCGATGCGCTGCCCGTCCAGGAAGCCTGGGCGCTGATCAGGCCGGGAGATCTCACGGTGAAATAGATCTCGACCTTGTCCGCCGAGGTGAACCCCAGCGAAAACGGATAGCCCGGTGAGGTCAGACTTAAATCTCCGTCTGCCGTTCCCGCTCCGAAGTTCCAGATGCCGATGGTCCAGATTTCGCCTTTGGCGACGTCGGCGTTGGTGACGGTGTACCTCAGATCAAGAGGGCTTGAGCCGTCCTGCCGGGCGTAGGCGTTCACCTGACCCGGCCCGTTGAGGATCAGGGCCAGGTTGCTGGCGGTCCCTGTCCAGGCCGCCTGGACCCGGATCTCACCAGGGGTGCCGACGATAAAACTATACTCATCCTTGTCGCCGGACCCTATGGAGAACGGAAGCGCGGCAATTGTTCCGATGAAGATCACCGTTATGAGGAGAGTCAAAAAGTAACAAAGTAACGTTTAATTCTCCTCCCTTTCAGGTCGAAATTCTGTTTCATAATATTCCAATCTCCAGAAATATTATATCAGGTCTCTTGAAATGTTATTGATTAATTATGCACGTCATTTCTACTAAAAGGTGACGGAAGCATTCTCGGAGTCCCGCCGTAGTCGAACCTGTTTGCCCTGAAGATGTAGGAGAACAGCTCTCTTATTCCGGCAAGGCCTGCGTGGCGGTAGGCGCTCATCCAGATCCTAGCCGACGACCTCAGGGGCGACGTCCGGGGGTTGACCCTCCTCATCGACCAATCCAGGAGGGATTCCATCTCCGAAGGCGTGATCTTCGGGTGGTTCCAGACCAGGTGCTTTCCGTCAAAGTTGTGGTAGTCGCGGTCAAATATCCCGTACCTCCCCTCGATCTCGTCCCATAGCTCCGTCTTTGGAAGAGGGGTGAGGACGCAGATCTGGGTGAGGTCGAGCTTGAGGGAGGCGAGCTTTTCGATATCTTCCTTTATCGACTCCTTTGAGTCGCTCGCAAAGCCGATCATGTAGTAGCCGACGGTGCCAAGGCCGTGCGTCTGGAGCTTATCGACCGTCTCCAGGATCTCCTCGGCTCGCTCCCTCTTCGTCACATCGTCTAGGACCTCCTGGTGGAAGTTCTCGATCCCGATGGCGGCCCCCGCAAAGCCGCTGACGGGGTTGCGGCCCCTGCCATCCCGCGTCTTCGGCATCTGCCTCATCTCCGCCCACTCGTCGATCTTGTCTCGAAGGTAGTCGGCCCTCGCCATGCATCCCCAGACCATCCCGTACTCGTCGAGAAGGTCGACGACCATGTCAGCGTGCTTCCGGTTAGAGCCGAAGCTCTCGTCCTCGATCAAGACGACGTTGATTTTGTGGTCCCTGTAGTAGGACAGGACCCTCTCGATGCTCTCCAAGGGGAGGGGGCTGGGCTTGTTGCAGAAACATGGAGCCTGACAGAACTTGCAGCCGACACTGCAGCCCCGGATGGTGAAGAGGGCGCCGTAGATGTTCAGCTTCAGGCCGAAGGATGTGTCCAGGTACTCGATCAGTGGCGGGTGGACGATTCTATCGACCGTTTTGTTGAAAAATGGGGCGACCTGGTTTTCGGCGTAGCCAACGAAGACCCGATCGAATCTATCCTCGATCTCCGGGGTGAGGGCGCCGTAGTTTCCGGCCCAGACCTCGCCGACTTTCCCACAAGCACGGGCGAAATCTGCCATCTCCAGAGCCTCATCGGTCTCGCTCAGGTAGAAGGAGAGGCCGACGACGTCCCACCCCTCGGCGAGCCTCTTTTGGTACTCGTCAAAGGTTGGAAACTCCATGATCTCGATCTCGGGAATGTTCTGCTTGAGAAATCGGAGGCCGAAGGACTGTTTTCGAGGCCAGCGGAACCTAAACCACCTGGACCGAGAGTTGGCGCCTATGTAGTCATAGGGTTCCTTCTCGTTCCGATAGACGGTGGTGAATAGGACCTTCGGCGGAGCCGACGCCTGAACTATCCTCTCGTCGAGAGCGCTTCTCTTCGCCTCTTCTGGATCGTCTCCGTTCATCAAAGGTCTCCTGGATTCCTCTAAATCGTGAGCAGCATGATCAACGGGATCGTCACCAGGCTCAGGGCGTAGGTGGCGATGACCAGAGCCGAGGCGATCGACCCGTCGCAGCCGTACCGGTCAGCCAGAACCGCGGCCACCGTCCCCGAGGGCATGGCGGCCTCGATCAGGAGGATCTCGGTCACGGTCATGGGGAGAAGCTCTGTCTCTGCCATGGCAAAGGCGATCAGGGGCTTTGCGATCAGCTTTATCAGCGCCACGGCGACGATCAGGCCGGCGAGCTTTCTTGCGGGTATCGGCTTGAGCATCAGGGCGATGGCGAGGGCGACGAATATCACAAGGGAGCCGCCTATGACGTCCAGCATCCGAAAGAGGAGGTCGAGGACTGTGTTGAGGACGGGGTTTGTTGGGGACAGTTTGAGGAAGGAGAAGGCAAGCCCCAGGACGAGGGAGATGAATATCGGCGACCGGAGGAACGTCCTCAGCCCCGAGGTGAGCGAGCCGCCCGCCCCCTGACCGAAGCTGATCGCCACCGCCACACCGACTGTGAATATGAGGATCCCGACGCCTAGCTCGCTGATCACCACCGCCTCGGCGAGCATGGCGGGATCGTCCGGGAAGGCCTGGCTGATGAGGGCGTAGCCGAGGGTCGAGGAGCTTCCGAAGGCCGCAACCAAGATGAAGGCTCCGAGCTGGCCTGCCTTAAGGCCGAGGGCTCTTCCGGCGAGCCAGCCGAGGATCATGCAGATCAGAAGGGCGACGGCCATGATCCCGACGGCGACCAGCTCATCGGACTCGAAGCTCTGCCGCGCGAGCCCCGAGAATATCAGGGCCGGAAGGGCGAAGTCGGTCACAAGCCTTCCGAAGACCGGCCTCTCTTTTTCAGTTATGATCGACTTTTTCTTCAGGAGGAGGCTTACGAGGATCAGCCCCACTATGATCGCGAGCGACTGCAAAAGGCTTGAGTAGATGGAGATCATGAGATTCGGCCCTCGGAGACTTTTTCGCCCTCAAGCCTAATATAGTTCGTGGCCGGCGAGAGGCGAAGCGGCGGCTGGAAGAGTGTTCATCGTGATTAAGCCAGGTCATCGATTCTTTCGACAGGTCGCATCAAATTAGGGATCTCCAATCAATTGATTAAGAAGTAATGAGAGAGATATCGTCGACATGTCCGAAGATGATAAGCTCGAAGCCTACCGCCAAAAGCGCGACTTCGCCAAGACCAGCGAACCCGCTGGCTCCGACGGAAAAAAGACGAAAGGAAAGCCCCGCTTCTCCGTCCAGAAGCACAGGTCGAAGAGGCTCCACTACGACCTCCGGCTGGAGGTGGAGGGCGTCCTAAAATCCTGGGCCGTCCCCAAGGGCCCCTCCGTCGACACGAGAGAAAAGCGGCTTGCGGTCCCCACTGAGGACCACCCCCTCGACTACATCGACTTTGAGGGGAGGATACCCGAGGGCGAGTACGGCGCGGGGTCCGTCATCGTCTGGGACATCGGGACCTACGAGAACACCACCAACGCCGACGGCAAGCAGGTGCCGATGACCGAAGCCCTCGAAAAAGGGCACGCCACCATCTTTCTCTCGGGCAAAAAGCTCTCTGGCGGCTTTGCCCTCACCCGGACCGGCAAAGGGAAGAACGAGCGGTGGATCCTGGTGAAGATGAAGGACGACTTTGCGAGGCCCGACCTCGACATCCTGGAGGCGGAGCCCGATTCCGCCCTGACCGGCAGATCTGTCGATGAGGTCTGATCAGCTCCCTTGGCTCCGCTCATTCGGCTCCGCTTTCGTTCAGCTCCGACCTTTCTTTGCCACCACCTCAAGCCTCACCATCCCGACGTGGACCCTACCCTCATCGTCGAGAGGGTGCTCGCTGAGGTAGCGGTCCACGATCTCGGATATGAAGTCGCAGCGTAGGTCCTCGGGGATCCGTTCGAGGTAAGGGTGCCACGTCGTCTCGATCCAGCCGACGAAGCCCGCGGGGCTCGGCTGGACCATCTCCTTGGGGATCAGCTCGACCCTCAGGGGCGATAAGCCCGCCTCTTCAAGCCAGGCCCGGTACTCCTCGGGCCCGAAGAAGGCGTACCGGAAGTCGAATCCCTCGAAATAAGATCGCCACCTCTCTTCTCCGGTCATCTCGTCGGCGATTCCGAGGGGCTCTGCGGCGTTCCCCCTTCCGCCGAACTGGAGGAAGAGCCTGCCCCCGGGCTTCAGGGCCCGCTCGATGCCCCGGATGACGGGTCCGTGATCCCATATCCAGTGGAGAGTAGCGAAGGAGACCACCAGGTCGAACTCCTCATCGAAACGAAGCTTGCGGGCGTCAGCCTCTCCGAAACGGAGGTTTTTGTGGATCTCGGGCGAAAACCTCTCTTTTGCGAACCGGACCATCTCCGTTGAGCTGTCGATCCCCAGGACAGATCCGTTCGGTACCAGATCTGCGATGCCGGCGGTGATCTTTCCGTCGCCGCACCCGATGTCGAGGACCCTCTCGCACCCATCGATCTCTATCTTTCTTATCAGCTCATCTGCCCAGAGCTTCTGGGCCGAGGAGCTCCTCTCGTACTTCTCCGGTTTCCACATACGCAAAAATCTAATTGATTGTATTGATTTCTCCACAGATGATCGAATGGCAACACTGGATAGGTCGATTGCATCTGATCGAACCTCACGAGTCCCAGTTTAGGGTTTGAAGTCGTTTGTTGCGGCGTTCATGTGCAACAATTCTTCATAAGACTATCGACTTTTCGCCTCAGAAGTCCATGAACCCATCAAAGGTGGCGCCCTCGTGAAACCTCAGGGTCTTCTCGACCTCGAAGTTGCCCGAGAAGAGCTGGTGCTCCTTCATGTCCTTGTAGAAGATCTTGTGCCACCGATAGTCGGTCTGCCAGGTTCCGTTGAAGCTGGCGGATACGTCCATCCCCACCATGTGGGCGGGGCTCGCGTCTCTGATGGCGGCGGCGGTGGCGGGGTCGGAGACGTGAGAGGCCGGATCGGTGGAGGCGAAGTAGGTGGTCTGGATCTTCTCCATCTCCGTCACCTCGTAGTATTCCTGGACCTCGGCTCCGATCCCTCCGTAGAAGTCGTCGGAGTGGATGTACTTCATCCCCACCATCGGAGTCTCGCCAGAGTAGCTCAGCTTGACGTCTTCGAGGAGGTTCAGGGGGACCGTGGAGCCGTTGAGGGTGCCCTGAACGTTCGCGGCGCTGGTAGACACTCCGCTCTTGGTGTCGATCTGCAGACGGCCGTCTCCGTACATGAAGCTGAAGTACTCAAGCCCCATCCTCTTGTCCACCACCGAGGATCCCACCTCAAAGTAGCCGGTCCCCGAAGCTCTGACCCTGTTGTAGAAGTCTTCGCTCTGGGCTTGCTCGGTGATGGCCGGATTTCCAGCCACCTCGCCCACCGCCAGAACGGCGATGAGCAGAATCGCGCCTATAGATGCCCCCTTCGTCCCTCTCGCCCCTCAAAGGTTCCTTTGGATCTTATATTTCCCTTCTTAATAAAAAACATATCGTTCGGATCCATGCCTTCGACAAGACAATGAGTTTCAGATTCAATTTCATTGGTCATCGGATAAGCCCATGACTCCTCAGTAAAGCGCTTTCTATTTACATGCGGATCTACCGCCTCACTCATACTA
>NPIE01004554.1_pt4 | contig 41328 bp, 51 predicted proteins | sample 8637661 | NCBI WGS metagenome assembly NPIE01 (sample SAMN07420842, study PRJNA396082) | bioreactor metagenome | isolation source: sample BA12 brine-fed electro-methanogenic bioreactor BA | place: Japan: Kochi | collected 2016-12-09 | reverse complement strand
GCTCATCTTGCGTTGGACAAGACTCTTAATTGACTTACAGTTTGAGTTTAGATATAATGGCAATATAATATTAAGAACTAAAATTATGGAAAAACAATTTAATTGTAAAGAGGACATGTTTCCAAATGTAATTAGCAAAGAAGTTTTCGAAAAAGAAATAGAGCTTTGTAAAAAACTATCTAAAGAAAACGGTGGAAAGTGTTGTTGGGGTAACTGTGATGGTTGTGGGGTTATCCCTTGTCTTTACAAGCTATACAAAGGAGAAGTAATAGATGAGGCTGACAAAGTTAAAGAGCTAAAAGATAAATTTTTAAAAAATTATTATAGGTAGTTTTCGGTTTTATTATTAATATATTTCACTCAAACAGGTTCGAATCCCAGTACTATATGATACGGGGCTTCGCATAGTCCGTTTCCTAGAGCAAGGCACAATTCTGCGCCTTGCTTAACCTAAAAGGTGAAGCAAGGAAAGAATTTGACGTAGACGGGTATAGTATTGTACCCGTCCAAGCAATTAATCGCTCATAACCCAATTATAACATTATAATCTATAATTATCTTGCGCTGGATAAGACTATACATAGACTAATAAAGTATTCTTTGTTATAATTAAATAGAGATTAATTAATATTATAAATATATGAATATTTTTAAAATACCTAAAATGGATAAGGAGGAATATGATCGTTTAATTAATGACAATTATATTTGTCGCATTGCCTTTCGGGGCGATGAGTTTCCTTACATTGCACCCTTCCTTTATAATTTTGATGGGAAGCACCTTTATTTCTTGCCCACCCGTTATGGGCGTAAGATAGATTACTTTAATCAATATCCTCATGTTTCAGTAGAGATTGAGTATTACGCTAGCGATTTTTCTAGGTATAAATTTATTAGCTTGCAAGGAACACTAGAAGAGATTAAAGATGACTCTGAAAAACAGCGGGTTCGTTTGGATTTTGTTAATCTAATTAAAGAAAAAAAGTTATCCTCTAATGTTTTGGCTGCTCTAGGATATACAGCGAGTGATTCTCCTGATATTATTACTCAGGAAGATAAAAACATGGTATGGCGTCTAGCAAATGTTAAGGACATTGTTGCCCTTAAAAATAATTAAACAGACTGGTTGTAATTAATAAATTAGAATAAATAAATGGAAACAATTGATTTTGAAGATTTTACTAAAATTGATTTAAGGGTTGCTAGAATAATAGAAGCCATAAGGGTAGAGGGTTCTTCTAAAATCATTAAACTAGTTATTGATTTAGGATCTGAGAAAAGGCAAGTGTTGGCAGGCGTAGGAGAGCATTATTCCCCAGAAGAATTAATGGATAAAAAAGTTGTAGTTGTTGTTAATCTTTTACCTAGAAAGATTATGGGCTTTGATAGCGAAGCAATGGTTTTAGCGGTAAAAGATAGTAAAGATTTATCTTTATTGAGTATAGATAAAGAAATAGAGCTCGGATCTAGAATAACATAAAAGATATAATTTATATTTTAATATAATAAAGGCATTCGTTGACTTTAGGTTAATTCTATCGTATAATCAAATCAAAAGTTCTTTGAGGTGTTAGAAATGATTTCATTATCAGACAAGAGAGTTATGAAAATGATTCTTGAGGGAAAAGAGTTTCGTCTTTTTAATATCAACATCAAAGCTCTCAAGTATGAGGGTAAATTGATGATTGATTATCCCCTAGAAGGCCATACAGATGAATGGGCGAGTCTTATGGAGAGGTTGAGGGATATAATTAAAAAGCAAGGCGCGGAGGTTCCCAGAGAGGAGTGGTTACCATTCAATGCGCTTGCGCGAAAGAATGGATTCAATTTCCCTGTCGTGGAATTTGGATTCTTCTTCTCTATCCCCGAAGGAGGAGGCTATCTTTTTAAGATAGACTCGAAATATTCTCCACTGGCATGGACCAAGCCACCCATCATAGAGATGGTTGGGAGGGCTAAGGCCTTCATGCACATGGAGATATTAAGTAGGTGCTAGCAATTAGCCCTACTTTTAACTTTTAAATAAAAAAAAGAGAGGACTATGTCCTCTTTTAGCGGTATTTAATAACAAAAACTAAAAAACAAATTAATGCAGTTGTTATTACAATAACAATATTGAAAATTTTGTCTTTTAAATCATCTGTCATTTTTGCCTCCAGTTTTTAAGATAACATGCATAGCAACAACCAAGAGCATATATAAGCTTTTTTTGGTTGCAAGCAATGCATATTGCTTCTTTCGGCTTTTCTCTTAGCTTTTTAGGATAGCATTCTTTGCAAATTGGTTTTCCTAAAGCTGCAAATTTAGCGATAACCTTTTCTTTTCCGCAAAAAACGCAAACTCCAAAACATTTATCACAAAGAGCTCTACCTCTAGTGATAACCACTAATTCAAATTCACCACATTTATTGCAATGACCTTTTGCTGTAATTATAATCACTTCCTTAAAGAGCAAGTTTAGGTTAAAACCCAAACAAGGCTATAGTATACTATTTGTCTTCCATTATCAATACCTTTTTGCTATAATCAAATTATGAAAAAATATTTATGTCACGATTGTAAAAAAGAGGCAGAGTTTGATGGCGATGAAATTACAAATGGAGTAATCGCAAACTACGATGTAGACGGAGAAAAAATACAAGTTTTTAAGTGCAACGATTGTTTTAGTAAAAACAAAGGATTAAATAACTATCAAAATTGTGAAGTTTATTCGAGAATAGTTGGCTATATCCGTCCAGTTCAGCAATTTAATCTTGGTAAAAAACAAGAGTTTGAAGAAAGAAAAGAGTATAAAAATAATCAAAGTTAATGACAAGATGCAGTCTGGCTATCAATATAGTTTAACTGCAAAAAGATTTGATTTTGGTTTTGAACCTCAGCTAACTCCAAAAGAAATGCTTGAGTTGGGTGTTTTTGGTGGAAAGTATATGACGGACTGCACTAATGAGTTTCCTAAAAGTTGGTATAAAAACGCTAAACTTTCTCCGGAAAAGAAAAATCCAAAGATAAACTATTTTGGTGTTAATGCAAGTCAACCACTATCTGTTTGGAAATCTAAGGGGTGGATTCATAAAGATGATCCAAGAGGTTGGTTTCAGTGGTACTGTCGTTATTATATGGGAAGAAGACACCCGGATGATGAGAGGCAAATTAAAAGATGGAGGGCATTTAGAAGACACTGGTTTGCCGTTAAGAAAAATTGCAAATCTAAGGATTATCTTTGCAGAAGAAAGCAAAGGCAAGCTTTATTGCATTGGGCATATGATTCTAGGGAATTGTAATTGTCTTTCATTTTTGCTATATTCATCTCAAAGGTGATTATTGTGATCGATGAGAGTAGCATTAAAGAGTTTCTAGAAACAGTGTCGCAAGAAGATTTATTTGATCTCATTCGCCAAGCTCTTTACAAGAAAAAAACAAAAATGTCTATCTATGATAGGTTTTTGTTTAAGAAGATAGCTCTTGAAGAGTTATCAAGAAGAGGTCTGGTTGAGATTAATATTATCCATGCTAATGGATCATGGAGCCTGGTTAATATTAGGACGCTTAAGGTTGACCAGGCAAATTCAATCCTTAAAAAAATACTTTATACTCACAGTAATACAAAGTGTTTTGCAAGGGAAATGGGCGGAGTAGAATTTTGGGATTAACCAACTACTCCGTTTTTTATTGGACAAGTTTTTTATTTTAAGTTAAAATATCATATTATGAATATCTTATTGCTTGGAATCTTATTTGTTTCCGCTTTAGCTGTTTTAATAAAAGGAGCTGATCTTTTTATTGAGGGAGCAAAAACAATTGGAGTAAAGATGGGATTATCTCCTTTTGTAATAGGAGTTTTAATAGTTGGTCTCGGAACATCTTTACCTGAGTTGGCATCTTCTCTAGCTGCAGTTTATAATGGAGAAACAACTATTGTTGCTGCTAACGTTGTTGGATCTAATATCGCCAATATTTTATTAATCGTTGGTCTCCTTGCTCTATTATCTCCAAAGATAGTTATTAGGCGAGATTTAATGAAGAGCGAATTGCCACTTTTTGTTATTGCAACAACACATTTTCTTTTTATTATCCACGACGGTGTTATTACAAGAGTAGAGTCTTTTTTACTATTAGGAACACTAGCTGCTTATCTCTGGTATATCGTCAAAGAACCACCAAGCGATCTTGAGGTAATCGAAAAGCCACTAGAGGGTAATGACCGGATGATAAAAAGTATTAGTCTTTTGGTTATAGGGTTATTAGCCATTATCGGCGGGGCTCATTTTACTGTCTATTCGGCAATTGAAATAGCTACTCTAATTGGTGTCCCAATAAGTATTGTTGCAATATTGGGTATTGCCATTGGAACGTCTTTACCTGAATTGGCTGTTTCCCTTAAAGCTGTTAAAAGCGGAGATGCAGACTTAGCAATTGGAAATATATTTGGTTCTAACGCAATGAATATGCTGTTAGTTGTGGGACTGCCAGCATTCTTTACTAATTTATTAGTTGATGAGGTTGTGATGAATGTTGGTATTTATATTTTACTTGCTGCTTCTGTTATTTTCTTTGTTCATGGATTGTCTCGTCGTTTAATGCGCTGGGAGGGGGCGATGCTTCTATTATTCTTTATTTTCTTTATTATTCAGCTTTTTCAATATATTTAGTTATAGTATTTTTCTAAAACTTCAAAATCATCTTCTAGTCTCTTAAGAACTGGTGCCAACGAGCCAACTGTTTTGTTGGCAGTTTCAAAAAACTCTCTAAGTTGATTTATTTTTGTTATTCTCCCCTCTGTATAAATATATAGTCTATCATCGCTTAGCTCAATACTAAAATTGCATTTCTCTTTTATTAAAAAGCGAATAAATTCTTGGTTAAATGCTTGCATTATTTCTATCCCATAACCGTCTTTCGTATAGAGAGCATAGTGTTTTTTAAATTCATCTTCAAGATTTATTTTAATCTCGTTTTCTGCTTTTACTCCATGTCTTTTCGTAAAAAAAGAATTGCCTCTATAATGTAGTAGTGTATGGGGAAATCTTATCCCTTCAAAGAATATTTCAAAAACAGTAAATGGGTAAGTAATGCTATGCTTGCCAGACTGTACAGTATATGAATAGTAGAAAAATCTCGCTTTTTTATTATCATAAAATCCAACCAAACCTCCGTGAGTATTTTTGTAGTATCTAACTTTAAACAAGTTTCCTTTTAAGTCACGAATATCGATATTTTCTTGTTTTAAGTTATTTTTTTGAGCCAGCGCCCTCATTAGTCTGCTTCCAGATTTTTCCCAGATTAAGAGTATGTATAATAATACTATTACAAATCCACCGAAAATAGTTAGAGCTGTTAGAATAACAGATAATATGGCTATGAATATTGTTATAATCCTTTTTTCTTCCCATATTATTTTATTAAAAATAACAGACCTTCCCTCTATTTCGTCAAAATTAATATCCTCAAAATTTCCAATTTGTTTTTCCATATTTACATAATATGCGATAAAGTGTAAATTATCAAGTAAGGATGATAACAAAACAACAAAGTGATTTTTTAAAGTTAATAGCCTTAATTGCGATGGCTATTGATCATATTGGACTCTATCTTTTTCCCGAGATAGAGGAATTAAGATCTATTGGGCGGATAGCTTTTCCAGTTTTTGCTTATCAGCTAACAGTGGGTTACTCTATGACCTCGAGCAAAAGAAGTTATTTTAATCGTTTAGTGGCAGTTGGTGCGATATCTCAAATACCTCATTATTTTTTATCAAACGAATTTCAATTAAATATTCTTTTTACACTAGCTCTAGGGATTCTTGCTCTTTATTCAATAGAAAAGAAAAAATATCACTATCTTTTATTGGTAATACCGTTTTCCTTTTTGTGTTCTTATTCGGTATATGGGATATTAATTATTCTTATTTTTTATATATTTAAAGGCTCTATGCAGTTTGGATTGTTCTCGCTGTCTACAATACTATATTCTTTGTTTGTTTTGTGGCCAACTCAAATTTTTGCCTTATTGGCTTATCCAATTATTACTAATCCGATATTTAAAACTAATCTTCCCAAGAACTTTTTCTACTTTTTTTATCCAGCGCATCTTTTTGTTATTTTGATAATTAAAAAATTGACATTAGGGTGATATTAGAATAGGATTAAGTTATGAGAGTAATTAATACTATATTTTTTGCATTAGTCTTGTTGGTTAATTTTTTAGCCAATTATTTGCCAATCAATGGATTAACCGCCAAAGATGTTTCCGATTTTTATCCTAGCTTGTTTACTCCAGCTCCGATAACATTTTCTATATGGGGTATAATTTATTTATTAGTTTTATCTTTTGTTTTTTATCAATTAGTTGCTAAAAGTGAGAAAATAGACAAAATTACACCTTATTTCATTTTATCTTGTATTGCTAATATATTATGGATTTTATCTTGGCACAATCTATTAATTGAATTATCAGCAATTTTTATTATTGTTTTGTTGTATTCTTTAGCTAAGATTATGGATATATTAACAGAGGTTAATTTAGATAAAAGAGAAAAGATGTTCTTGTATATTCCTTTTAGTATATATTTAGCTTGGATTATAGTGGCAACTGTTGCTAATATTACGATATTGTTAGTCCATTGGAATTGGTCTGGATTTGGACTTAGCGATTATTTTTGGGTGGCTTTGGTTTTGATAATAACATCGGTTATTGGAATATGGAGGTCATGGCACGATAAAAATATATTTTATAGCTTCGTTTTTATATGGGCTTTAGCGGGGATATACTTTGCAAACGAAGTTCTTTTACCAATTATTACTGTTTGTATATTATTATTTTTGATAAACAATTTTTATCTTTTTAAAAAAATATGAGAAATAAAATAATTATCGCTATTGTTTTAGTGATTTTAATTATCCTTATCGATTATAGCCCCAAAGAAGAAGCTAGTTTAGTTCAAAAATGGTATTGGGTCGAAACACAATATAGCGACGGCCAATTAATCGTACCCAACGAAGAGTTTTATTTAGATTTTCACTCTAATAGTATGGTAAATATTGGAACTGATTGTAATCATGTTTCGGGACAATATATTGAAGATCGTGGATTGTTATCTTTTTATGATATTATTATGACCGAAATGTATTGCGAAGGATCACAAGAGGCTGAGTTTTTAAAAATGATTCCAGAGGTAGTTAGTTATTTTGTAGATAAAAATAATAATCTTGTCCTAGAGTTAAAATATGATACTGGCTCTATGATTTTTGAACAATGAAAAGATTACAAAAATTTATAGCTGATAGTGGTTATTGCTCCAGAAGAGAAGCAGAGCTTTTAATAAAACAAAAGCAAGTAAGGGTTAATAAAAAGGTAGCAGAGATCGGTATGTCGGTAAATGATGATGATAAGGTTACTGTGCGTGGTGCGATAATAAAACCAAATAAGGAACTAATATATATTGCTTTAAATAAGCCAAAGGGATACGTCTCTACGAGTAGTGGAGAAAAGAGCATTTCTTCCCTTGTAAGGGTGCCAGAAAGATTATTTATTGTTGGCCGATTAGATAAAAGTAGCCATGGATTAATTCTATTAACAAATGATGGTGATTTTGCATATCGCCTCACTCATCCTTCTTTCGCTCACGAAAAAGAATATATAATTGAGCTTGCTAAAGATATTAATTCTGAAATGGTTGCTGAGTTTAAAAAAGGCATTGATCTAGGAGAAAAGACAAAATCTTTTATGAAAAGTATCAAAAAAATTGGACCCAAAAAGTATCGGGTTGTTTTAAGTGAGGGAAGGAACCATCAAATAAAAAGAATGTTTGAGTTTTTTGGTAGGACTGTGTTGGATTTGCAGAGGGTAAGAATGGGAAAATACAAAATGGGTAATCTTAAAAAAGGGTCATGGGTTTTTATTAATAAAGATAGTTGCTATTGACATTATATTATTATGGGTATATACTCATAATAAAGGTCGATTGTTAAATTAATAAATAAAAATAATATGCCAAGATTTGATCAAACAGGTCCTTTTGGGCTAGGCCCTATGACAGGCAGAGGTATGGGTCGTTGTTGTGGGTATAGTAGAAGGTTCTTCTCTCCTAAAAACGAGCTAGCCGCATTAGAAGAAGAGGAAAAAGCATTACTTGAAGAGAAAGAAATGATTGAGGAGGAGATAAATGCTCTCAGAGAAGAAAAGAAAGCCTTAGAGGAATGAAGTAAAAAGCCTAGTGGATTTTAAAAGGTTCGCTAGGTTTTAAGATTATGCCAAGACCAAGACATTTTAAAAGAATATGCTTTAATCCATTAGTTGACTATTTTAAGCCAAGAGGTATTCCGTTGAAATCTTTGAAGGTTGTTGAGTTGAGTTTCGAAGAAATGGAATCGTTAAGGTTAAAAGATGTTAAAGAGATGGATCAAGAAAGTGCTGCAAAAGAGATGAATACATCTCAAAGCACATTTCAAAGAATTTTATCTTCTGCAAGAAAGAAGGTTTCTTTTGCGTTAATTAATGGTTGTGCTATTAAGATTATTAAAGAATAATATGGATTTAACTATAATAAAATTAGGAGGTTCGGTAATTACAAATAAACAGAAAGCTGGCGAAGTTAATAGTATTAATATAGAGAGTATTGCTAGAACAATATCAAATAATTTAAAAACTCCCATGATTATTATTCATGGAGCTGGTTCTTGTGGTCACCCAGAAGCAAAAGAGTTTAAGCTAAAAGAAGGAATCAGAGATGATAATATTGTTGGAATCTACAAAACACACAAAGTCGTTTCTAGGCTTAACGACTATATTGTCTCAAAACTAAATGGTTTTGGAGTGTGTGCTATTGGAGTTCATCCTTTTGATTTTTTATTATCCGAAGATGGGAGAATAAAAACTTTTGAGATTTCGCATATTAAAAAAATGATTGAAGTTGGAATTGTCCCTGTTTTTCATGGAGATGTGGTTATGGATACTAAATTAGGGGTTTCTATTATTTCTGGAGATCAGCTCGTCTTAAAATTTGCCAAAGAGTTAAAAGCTAGTAGGGTTGGTCTTGCTACCGATGTTAATGGAGTCTTGTCTGCTGATGGTGTAATCCCATCAATTAACAGAGATAATGTTGACAAGATTAATATTGGCAATTCTCAGTATGTGGATGTTACTGGAGGTATGGCTAGCAAAGTTAATGAGTTACTAGAATTGGGCGACTCGGGCATCCAATCCTCTATATTTCATATAGATATGTTAGACAACTTTTTGTCAGGCAAAAATCATAATGGAACAAATATTTGTTGACAAATATATTTATTTAGTTAAAATTAGATAAAGGTTTTTAAAATAATAAAAATATGAAAAAAATATTTGACGAGTTTGCTGTTGAACAAGATGATGTTTCTTATAAGTTTAGGCTTGGCAAGAGGATTGCTACAGCACTTTCAGGGTTTATTGCAGGTCTTGTTGTAGCTAGTATGATTTGGATCGCTTATTTAAGTTTTCAAATCTAATTTAGAACCTCTTCTTTATATATTTCGGGTTGATAGTGCTTATTTAATTTATAGTATTTCTTTTTAGCGCTTATCACCTCATTCTCTTGTATTTCTACTTCAAGAAAGAATCCACTCATTGTTTCTTCGGAGAAATATTGATCAAAGACAAAATTACCTAAAGAATACGCGATATATTTATCGTCGTATTTTTTTATTGGTTGAGTTACATGAGGGTGATGGCCAATCACCATATCGGCACCATAATCTATTGCCAATTTACTCCACATTATTTGATTTTGATTTGGCTCTGGTTGGTATTCGTCTCCACAATGAAATGTTATTATCAAGAAGTCAACTTCATTTTTGGCTTTGGTTATATCCCTTTCTAGGTTTTCTTGGTTAAGTATTGTTATTCCTGAGCGATCTTTTGTTGCAAAAGCATAAGGATAAAGAAACTCGGTATAACCTAAAAACCCCACCTTAAAATCATCCAATTCTATTATTTTTGCGCTATGAGCTTCTTCTTTATTAAACCCTGCTCCAGTGTATGCAATATCAGCACTAGTTAATCTATTCATTGTATCTTCAAACGCTTCGCGTTCATAGTCAAAAGTATGATTGTTAGCTAAAGATACAATATTAAATCCTGCATATTGAAGGCCATTAATAGCTTCTGGCTCAGCTCTAAAGCTATAAATGCTACCAATATTTCTTCCTTTGTCTGACACCATGCTTTCTAAGTTAGCAAAGACTATATCTGCGTTAAGATCGTCTTTAATTTTTAGAAATGGGAAGCTATAATCTTCGCCATAACTTTTTATCATTTGCTCTACTCCACGATCAAGCATAATATCTCCGGCAAATATCATTTTGTATTTTTTAGGCGAGGGCAACTCTTCTATTATTGCGGGTTCAATAATTGTTGTATTATCAAGATTTACGGCATAAGCAAGAGCGACAAGAGATAGGATTAATATTATTATCTTTTTCATAATTTCATTTTAGCATATTTGCTTGGCTTGACAATAACAAATATGTCTTGCTATAACTAAATTATGAAAATTAATCACCACTTTGGTTGTTGTCCTAAAGGCCCGTGTAGCCCTTGCCTTTAGATTTAGTCTTAGTGGTAGGGGCTCTCTATAACCAAGAGAGCTTTTTATTTTTAAATAATAATCAAATGAAACATCAAAATATATTATCAACAATTGGAAACACTCCAATCGTTAAAATTAATAAAGTTAATCCTAATCCCAATGTTAATATTTATGCTAAACTAGAGGGATTTAATCCAACTGGTAGCATTAAGGATAGGATTGCACTAGAAATGATCGAGCAAGCCGAGAGAGAAGGGGCCTTAACTAAAGGCAAAACTATTATTGAAGCTACTTCAGGTAATACTGGTATTGCTTTAGCCATGGTGGGGGTTGTTAAGGGTTATGAGGTTGCTATTGCTATGAGTGAAGCAGTTTCCGTAGAAAGAAGAAAGACTATTTTAGCTTTTGGTGCTAAGTTAATACTGACTGATCCAAGTAAAGGAACAGACGGGGCTATTCTAAAGGTAAAAGAGTTGGTTGAGAAATATCCCGACAAGTATTTTACAACTGATCAGTTTTCTAATAAGTATAATAAAATTGCTCATTATAAAAAAACAGGAGAAGAGATATGGAATCAGATGGATGGTGATATTGATTATTTCGTATCTAGTTTGGGGACATCGGGAACCATTATGGGGGTTGGAACCTATTTGAAAGAAAAAAAGTCTGATATCAAAATAATAAGCGCTCAACCAGTAAAAGGCCACTATATTCAAGGTCTTAAGAATATGGAGGAAGCAATAGTGCCATCGATATACGACGAATCTAAGATAGATAAAACCATTATGGTAGATAACGAAGAATCGTTTGAATGCTCTAGAGCTTTAGCTAAAGAAGAAGGAATCTTTGTTGGTATGAGTAGTGGTGCGGCAATGTGTGCCACAATTAAACTTGCTCAATTAATAAATTCAGGTACAATAGTAGTAATACTTCCCGATCGAGGAGAGAGGTATTTAAGCACCAATTTATTTTTATTATGATTAACTGGCTAAAAGATTTATTAGAAGAAAAGAGCACCCTCTGGTGGCTTTCTGTTTCTACTGTTATGCTCTTGGTTTTTTTAGTTTTCGTAAATCAGAGTAGCGAGAAAGATTTATTTGGTTTTTTAACAGGTAGTACTTTTTATACAATTGAGAAGGAGAAAAGTATTCCAGAAGTTGAAGAAAAAGGTATTAGCATTCCTCTATTAGAAGAGCGAGCAGAGATTAAAGAAGTTGGTAAAAAGGAGGTTGAAGAAAAAGACGATGTAATTAAGAGTATGGTAAGAATAATTGAAGAAAGAGAAATGGAATTGTCTTCTAGTGATGATTTTATAATAACAGAGGAAGGCGGTGGCGTAGAAGATTTGGGTACTGTTAAAGATTCGTTTGTTCCAAGATTATCTAAAATGCTTAATAGCGCCTTTAATTTCGAAAAGTGTGTTAATAATATGAGTTTGGCGGTTAAATTAACTGAAGATTCTTTAATCAATACTAAGGAAGAAAAAATCAATGAAGTCTGTAGTGAGTCAGATGTTAGAAAGGAAAAACTAGAAAAAGATATTGATAATATTAATAATTCAGAAACAATAGAAGAGTTTAATACCTTATTCAATCAGTTTTTCGAAGATCTAGACAGCTCTAGCAATTCTTTTAATAACTTTGTAAAATCAGAAACATCAAAATTAATAACTTTAATTGAAGAAGAGCTCAAGAGAATAGAAAAAGAGAAGTATAGTATAAAGATGCCAGAGGGATTGTCGGGGGATCTTGAGTGTGTCGATGTAGATGGGATGTCTGTTTTCGGTTATTCTAAGGGTAAATATATATTTATTGGATCGATTACTAATAGTGAAGATACTAATTCAATTAACAGTTCTGGGTCAAAACTCAAGCCGTTATCAATAAGTAATAGATCCGGAATATATGGCTCAGATGATAGTAATTTTAGCGCATTTGCTAGGGATGCAGCGACTCCTCCTGTTATTATTAACGAAGACTACCAGTTTATAAGCTATATCACTCAAAACAAAGACAAAGAGCCCAGTATCACCCCTTACAAGGCTCTCTACTGCACAGAAGAATCAATCAACTACTCTTTGCCTGGGCATGAAGAATTAAGTCTTTTTGGGTGGTGAATAATCTTTAATCCATTTTATGGCCCTAAGTGATAATATGATTATTTTTATTGCGCTTTTAGTCGTTATTTGATAATATAAATTTATGACATTTGAAGAATATCAAAAACAATCAAGAGAAACTGCAATTTATCCTAATCTAGATGATAACTTTATCTATCCTACGCTGGGTTTGGTTGGTGAGTCGGGGGAAATAGCAGAAAAAATTAAGAAGATCTTAAGAGATAAAGGTGGAGAGATTAACGATGAATCTAGAAAAGAAATAGCTAAAGAGCTTGGCGATGTTTTATGGTACCTATCTCAATTAAGCTCTGAGCTTAAGCTATCCCTAGATGATGTAGCTTTGATGAATATAGAAAAACTCTCTTCTAGGAAGAAGAGAGATGTTTTACACGGAGAGGGCGATAATAGGTAAAAGACCGCTTATTTCGCGGTCTCTACAACTATCTTTTTAAATGCTTGAGGTTCTTTCTCGGCTAGTTCTGCTAACACCTTTCTGTCTAGAGAGATGTTTTTTTGTTTTAAACTATGTATAAATCGGTTGTAAGAAACCCCTTCTTTTCTTGTAGCAGCATTAATTCTAATTTGCCACAATCTTCTGAAGTTGCGCTTGTTGGCTTTTCTGTCTCTAAAAGCATATGTCCAAGCGTGGACTAGTGCTTCTCTTGCTTGAGCTACCTTAGACTTCCTTCCCCAACGAAAACCTTTAGTGTGTTGAAGTATATTCTTCTTTCTTTTATTAGATCTAGTTCCTCTTTTTACTCTAGGCATATATTTAACTTAGTAAACTTTTAATCTTTTTTGCGTCGACTTTTGACATTTCAACCCATTTTCTCTTTAATCTTGTTTTCTTGCCATTATCTTTTACGAGATAGTGGTTAGTACCAATAGCTCGTCTCATTACCTTTCCCGTTTTGGTAACTTTAAACCTTTTTGTTATTGATTTCCTTGTTTTTTTCATAATTTTGATATCATTATTGCCAAACCTTTTCCTTCGTTTTTCAACTCTCTTTCTATTTTAAAGGGAGTTTCTTTTTTAAGCGATTCTAAAAAAAGATTAATTTTATCTTTAGCAAAACTGGATAAGTTTTGCGACTTTTGCCTTCCTCTTAATATTAATTCTACTCGCACTTTATGTCCCTTTTTTAAAAAAGCAGAAGCGGCTTTTGCTCTTATCTCCATATCATGAGGAGACATTGCAAATTTTAATCTAATTCCTTTGACTTCGTTATTGCTATTTTTTACTTTTTTTTCTTTTTCTTTCTTTTTTTCCCAATAAAGATATTTTCCGTAATCTGTAATTTTACAAACAGGGGGAGTGGCCTTCTCAGTAATTTGAACCAAATCCATTCCTTTATCTTTAGCAAGTTTAATTGCTTCGGATACACTAAAGACACCAACTTGGGAGCCATCGTTATCGATTACTCTTACTTCCTTCGCCCTTATTTGGTTGTTGTATAGTGTTTTAATAATTGTTTTCTTGTGGAGATGGCGGGAATTGAACCCGCGTCCAAAGGGCAATACTCAAGCAAATCTACGAGCGTAGCCCAATTTTTGTAAGCAACAAAAAGTCTGAAATTAAGCAAAAGCTTTTTGTGCTCAATCTTTTGTTTTCCTGTGGTTAATAAAAGACTGAAAACTTAAACACAGTTCCTGATTAAATGACACCCACCTTAATCTATCAGGAGTCAAGAAAGGCAGATGGCGTTATGCGTATGCTAACGCGGGTTGTTTGTTGAATAAGTTGGCACTTATTGCATTTCTTGAAGTTTAACGAGATTCAAGAATACTCGACCCGCATTGCCTGCGTTTCGCCTTTGTCTAAGCCTAGTGCATCCCCATTATAACTTTAAAGATCTTTTAAGATTGCGGTCTATTTCTCTTTTCTTAACACCTTCCCGCTTGTCAACCAATTTTTTACCTTTGGCGACACCAATCTCAACTTTTATTAAAGCTTTACTAGTATATACCTTTAATGGGATTAAAGTCAAGCCCCCTTGCCTTGATTTTCCTATTAAATAGTCGATTTCTTTCTTTTTTAATAATAGTTTTCTTGGTCTCTCGGGAGAGTAGTCTTCAATATTTTTTGGTTGGTAGGCCGGAACATGGCAACCGATAAGATAAAGTTCGTTGCCTTTTGCAACGATGTAAGAGCCTTTTAAGTTAATTTGTCCTAGTTTAATTGATTTTACTTCTTGGCCAATCAAAACAATACCCGCATCGAATTTTTCAACAATGTGGTATAAAAATGTTGCTTGCTTGTTTTGACTAAGTATTTTCATAATTTAACTTTAGCAGAAAAAGTGATTGACAACAACCATTAGTTCTTATTATAATTAAATTAAGGCGCCTAGATTAAGGCGCTAAGCCCCTTAACGGAATTAAGGAGGTTAGATTAAGGAGCTTAGCTCCTTAATCTCATGAAAGATGAGCATGAATTTCATGCTCATCTTGCATTAGAAAGCGGGGGGGCATTTCATTCTATCGTTGCGCTAGACAAGACTTCTGTTTGACTACAATTGAATTCTTTAGTAGAGTATAATTATGATAAAAGAAGAAATAAACAAGTTATTGTCTGATAATGTTGAAGCGTGTAAAGATCTTAACCATGGAGACTACTATTCTAGTTTGCCGTTAAAATTAGCTAAACAAACCGGCAAAGAACCAATGGCAATAGCTCAAGACATTGTTGATAAGATAGATAAGCCAGAAAGTATTTCTAAAATAGAAGTTATTAAACCTGGGTTCATCAACTTCTTTTTGTCAGAAGATTATTTAAAACAAGAGCTAAAAGAAGTTTTTGATAAAAAAGAATTATATGGCTCTAATAACTTAGGAAAAGGTAAAACAATTGTAATTGACTACTCTTCTCCGAATATAGCAAAGTCTTTTGGCATTGGCCATTTAAGGTCAACCATTATTGGTCAGGCAATTTACAATATCTATAAGTTTTCTGGTTGGAATTGTATTGGAGATAATCATATTGGTGATTGGGGAACTCAGTTTGGTAAGCTCATATTTCAAATTAAAAAAAGCAACTTAGTAGATGATATCGAAGAATTAACAGTTCAAGACTTAGAAAACCTTTATGTTGGCTTTCACAAAGATGCAGTTAATAATCCCGAAATAGAAGATAGCGCTAGAGATTATTTCAAAAAACTAGAGTCTGGAGACGAAGAGATTAAAAAGATATGGCAAGTATGTGTTAAAAAGAGCTTAGATGAATTTGAGAGAATTTATGAGATGTTGGACATTAAGATAGATAATGTTTATGGAGAAAGCTTTTATGTTAATTTGACTAATGAGATAGTCAAAGAGGCGGAAAAATTAGGAATATCTAAAAAGAGCGATGGTGCAGTAATAATTGAGTTTGACGATTTACCATCTATTATACTTGTTAAGTCTGATGGATCAACAAATTATTTTGCTCGAGATCTTGCTGCGATTAAGTATAGGATTGATAAGTGGAATCCTGATAAAATAGTTTACGAGGTTGGCTCTGATCAGTCTTTGTACTTTAAACAATTGTTTGAAACTGCCAAGAAGTTTGGTTGGAAAACAGAGCTTGTTCATATTAATCACGGACTCGTTAGATGGCCTCATGGTAAGTTTTCTACTCGCAGGGGCGATACGGTTCATCTAGAAAGTGTCTTAGAAGAGTCAATTAAAAAGGCGGGTGATATTATAGATCAACCACAGGAAGTGGCACAAATGGTTGGAATAGGCGCAGTAAAGTATAATGATTTATCTCAACACTATTCTCGCGACATTGTTTTTGATTGGGATAAAATGATTAATTTGAAAGGCAATTCTGGTCCATACATTCAATACACTTTTGCTCGGGCTAATAGTGTTTTAGAAAAGTATAATGGAGATTATGGTAGCGATGTAGAAATAACAAACGCAGAAGAAATGTTGCTTTTAAGAAAAATTCGGTTTTGGAGTGAGATCGTTGAATCTTCTGCCAAAACTTTTTCTCCAAATATAATATGCAATTTTCTTTTTGATTTGTCTCAATCTTATAATCTTTTCTATAACAATAACAGGATTATTGGAGGTAAAAACGAAAAGACTGGCATGGCTCTTACATTTGCGGTTGCTACAATTATTAAAAACGGATTAACTTTACTAGGTATTAACTCTCCTAAAAAAATGTAGATATGGCAATTTACCTACTTAGGCATGGTGAGACAATATATCAAACAGAAAAAAAAGATTTGATTTATCCTTTAAAAGAGAGTATAGAGTCTATCGGGCTAACTAATAATGGCAAAAAAATGATAGAAGATGTTATCCCTATCGTTAAAGAGTTATCAATAGATATTATTTACGCATCTGACTTTAAAAGAACCAGAGAAACTGCCGAGATTATCTCAAACTCACTAAATATTAAGTGTTTTTTTACTGATCAGTTAAGAGATGTTAATCTAGGAGTTTATGAGGGGAAAATCAAGCAATTATTTTATAGCGATTACCCTAATTTTTTAAAAGATTTTAATACTAGGCCACTAGAGGGAGAAAGCTTAAACGATGTTAAAGAAAGAATGACAGATTTTATTAAAACACTTAATAATAATCAAAATATTCTTATAATTAGTCATGCAGAGCCATTATGGTTATTATACAGCAAGGGAGAGTTAGATTGTAATGGTAAGAAGAAAGACTATATTTCCCCCGGAGAGCTTAGAAAACTTTAATATGTTTCCAAAATACAAAACAAGGGCAATCATACTTTCTAAAGAAGATCGTGGAGAATACGATCGTTTGTTAATTCTGTATACTAGAGAGTTTGGTAAAATCGTTTTGTTTTGTAAGAGTATTAGAAAAGAATCTTCTAAACTTCGTTTTGGAGCCGAGCCACGATTATTAATAGATGTTGAGTTTATTGAGGGTAAATCTTTAAAAACACTAACTGATATTAATGTTGTTAACTCTTATCCAAAAATAAGCAAAGATATTAAAAAGATTTCTTTAGCTGGCAAGATGGCTCAAGATTTGGGTGATTTGATTAGGGGGGAAGAAAAAGATTTGGAAGTGTGGAGAATTATTGAGCAGTCTTTTAATAATCTTAACGATTCCGATAATGATTTTTTAACTTATCAATATTTTTTTTGGAAGTTAGTTGAAGCTCTAGGTTATAGTCCCGAATTATACTCTTGCGCCAAGTGTGGCAAAAGCATTAATCACAAAAGAGTTCCTTTTGCTATGGGTGTCTTGTGTGATCATTGCTCTAAAACAGAGAATAATTTTAATATCAGCATAGATTCGTTAAAAATGTTAAGATTAATTTTGTCTAAAGATTTTGATTTTTTAACTAGGGTTAAGATTAGCCATAAAGACGAAGAGTTTTTGTGGGTTGCTTCGGGGGAGTATATGAATAATTTGAATTGACCTTTGTTGTTTTTTCCGCTACAATAAGGACATAAAAGATAAAAATTATGAGAAATAAAATAATAAAGATTTCGTTAGTTGTTATTGCAGTTTTAATTGCCTTAACGGCTTGGTATTGGTCTCAAAACACTCACTCTAAAGATGTTTTGAAGTTAGAGATTTTAGGGCCTTCAAGTATTGAGGCTGGTGAGGATGTAGATTACATCGTTAAATACAAAAATAATGGCAATATTCGTCTAGAAGATGCCAGATTGATTTTTGAGTATCCTGAAAATTCAATAATATCAGAAGAGCTTAGAAACAACGAAGACGATAATATAATAATTAGAAGTAGTCAAAAAGTAGAATTAATCTTAGAAGATATTCAACCGGGAGAAGAAAGGTCAGCCAATTTTAGTGGAACTGTTTATGGCGAAGAAAATTCCACTACTCTAGCAACTGCCGAATTACAATACACTCCTCGTAACCTTACTGCTAGTTATAAATCTGAGACAACGCACACTATTATGATTTCGGGAGTCCCTTTTACTTTCGAAGTTAACTTGCCCACAAGAGTAGAGTCGGGCAAAGAATTTACATTTGATATTAATTATTTTTCTAGAATAGATCGTCCTTTATCTGATTTAAGAATAAAAGTTGATTATCCTCAAGGGTTTGAATTTAAAGAATCGAGACCTAAACCATCTTTTGAAAGTAACGAGTGGAGTGTGGGCGTTCTAAATAAGGGTCAAGGTGGAAGAATAGAGGTGACTGGAACTATTAAAGGTGATATCGATCAAGCTAAAATTATTAAAGCAGAATTGGGTTTTTGGCAAGACGGTAGATTTATTCCATTAAAGTCTTCTTCTCGTGGAATGCAATTAGCGGCACCAATGATATTTATTACACATCAAATTAATGGAAAGACTGATTATGTTGCTAGCCCGGGAGACTATTTGTATTATGAGATTTTATTTAAAAATACCGGCGAAGACTTTTTGGAAAATTTATTCTTAACAGTTAAGCTTAACGAAAGTATTGTTGATTTTAATAACGTTCAGGCCGGTTCGGGTAATTTTCAGAAGAGTGCAGGTATGATATTGTGGGATTCTACTAGTGTTTCTCAGTTAAGATTTTTGCCAACTATGGAAGAGGGGCGAGTAGATTTTTGGGTTAAACTAAGAGAAGATGTTAAAAGTTCTAACCCCGAAGTAAGAGTAGAGCTTTCTTTGGGTGAAGTTAAAGAAAGAATAACGACTAAGATTAGTAGTAAGGTAGCATTATCTCAAAAAGGATATTTTGAAAAAGGACCCTTTGATAATTATGGGCCACAACCACCTAAGGTTGGATCTTCTACTAGTTATACTGTTCATTGGGAAGTTAAAAATCAACACAATAATTTGACCGATGCTAAAGTTAGAGCGACCCTAGCTCCCGGAGTACGCCTTAGCGGAGAATTTAATCCTAGTGTTGCTAATATATCTTTTGATCCTATAAGCCGAGAGGTTGTTTGGGATATTGGAGATATTTCTTCGTCAATTTCTGATTCGGATAAGAGTTCAGTTGAAGCATTTTTTCAAATAATATTTGACCCTCAAAGATCTCAAATAGAGTCGGTTATAGATATTGTTTCCGATGCTAAGTTTAGCGCTAAAGACGAGTGGACTAATTCTGAAATATCTACTGAGTATAGGTTTATTGATACAACCCTACCTGACGATCCTAGCGTTACAGAGGAAACAGGTATTGTAGAATAATATGTCGCAATTACTAATGGATAAAATAATTAGCTTATGCAAGAGACGGGGTTTTATCTTCCCCGGCTCTGAGATTTATGGAGGATTGTCTAACTCTTGGGATTTTGGACCTTTAGGGGTAGAGATGAAGAATAATATTAAACATGCTTGGTGGAAGTTTTTTGTCTATAACAATAAAAACATTGTTGGCATTGATAGTTCTATTGTAATTAATCCAAAAGTTTGGGAGGCCTCAGGTCATAAAGATGGGTTTTCTGACCCACTAGTTGAATGCAGAGAATGCCATCATAGGTTTAGAGCAGATCATTTAATTGGAGATGATGCTTGGAGCAAAGAGAAAGACTTTTTTGATAATGCTAGCGAAGAAGAAAAAGAAAAAAAGATAGTAGAACTAATTGATAAATGCCCTAGTTGCGGGAGAAAGAAAACAATGACGGCTCCTAGAAACTTTAATTTAATGCTAAAGACCTATTTGGGACCAATAGAGGATAAGAATGATTTAGCATATTTAAGACCAGAAACAGCTCAAGGAATATTTATTAATTTTAAGAATATTACTACCACATCTAGACAATCAATTCCTTTTGGTATCGCACAAGTTGGCAAAGCTTTCAGAAACGAAATTACTCCGGGTAATTATATCTTTAGAACTAGAGAGTTTGAGCAGATGGAAATAGAATATTTTATCAAGCCTCCAAAACAAGATAGTGAATGGGAAGATATTTTTGAAGGTTGGAGAAAGTCAATGCTTGGGTGGATTGAATATTTAGGAATAGATTTAGCAAAGATTCATGAGCTTGATGTTCCTAAAGAAGACTTGGCTCACTATTCTAAAAAAACAATAGATTTTGAATACCACTTTCCTTTTGGAGTGAAGGAACTCTATGGATTGGCTTACCGAACCGACTTTGATTTAAAGAATCATGAACAATTTTCTCAAAAGAATTTAAAATATCGTGATCCAGTAACTGGAGAAGAATATTGGCCACATGTTATTGAACCAACTTTTGGGTTAGATAGGACCCTTTTAGCGGTGCTAGCAGAATGTTACAAAGAAGAAGATACTCCCGAGGGAGATGATAGGGTGGTAATGGCTTTTCCAAAATGGTTAGCTCCGGTGAAAGTTGCAATATTGCCGTTACTTAAAAATAACGAAGAAATTACTAAGAAATCTTTAGAAATTTATAATAATTTAAAAGGTTCTCTTTCTTGCGAATACGACGAGTCGGGAACTATTGGTAGGCGCTATCGCAGGCAAGACGAAATAGGTACCCCTTTTGCCATAACTGTTGATTTTGAAAGTTTAGAAAACGATGATGTCACTGTTAGAGACCGCGACACAATGAAACAAGAAAGAATTAAAATTAAAGATTTAAAAGAATACTTAAAATATGATTAAAACAAAGATATTGCCTAATGGCGCCAGATTAATAATTGCTCCTACCAAGAATGGCAAAACTGTTACTGTTTTAGCTTTAGTCGGGGTTGGTTTGAAATACGAGAATAAAAAGAACAATGGAATATCTCACTTTTTAGAGCATATGTATTTTAAGGGGACTAAAAAAAGACCCAATCCAAAATCAGTTGCCGAGACGATAGATAAAATAGGAGGAGTCTATAACGCCTTTACAGGAGATGAGTATACTGGTTATTATGCCAAAGTTGCTTCGCCACATTTTGAGAAAGGGCTTGATTGGGTTTCTGATATATTTCTAAATTCAAAAATACCTGATCGCGAAATGACTAAAGAAAAAGGAGTGATTATAGAAGAAATTAATATGATTAAAGATCATCCAATGCGCTACATCAATACGATTTGGACTAACCTTTTGTATGGTGATCAACCAGCCGGTTGGGATATTGCAGGAACCAAGGAAACAGTAACATCTTTAGGTAGAAAAGATTTAGTAAGCTATATGAGAAATAGTTATGTTGCTTCAAATACTGTTATTTGTATCTCGGGCAATATAAGTAATTATGATGTAGAAAATCTTGTGAGTAAGTATTTTGCTAATATATCTAAAAAGAAGAGCATTGGAAAAGAATTGGTAATTGAGAATCAAAAAGATCCTCAAATGGCGATTGAGAGAAGAAAAACAGATCAAGCTCATATTTGTCTTGGAGTTAGGGCTTATAGTATGTTCCACCCTCAGAGATATACTCTTAGTATTATATCTACAATTCTTGGTAAAATGATGAGTTCTAGACTGTTCGTCAAGATAAGGGAAGAGATGGGTTTGGCTTACTATATTAATACTGACTATGATTCCTCAACGGATACTGGCTATTTAGTAACTCAAGTTGGCGTAGACAACAAAAAAGCGGTAGCCGCTGTAACGGAGATCTTAAAAGAGTATAAGAGAATATCTTCTAAGAGGGTTCCTCAAGACGAATTAAATAAAGCTAAAGAAAACATAAAAGGTAAACTAGCAATATCGCTAGAATCAACAGACGCCAAAGCATATTTTTATGGAATTAATTATTTACTTAAAAACGAAGCACCAACAATTGAGGAAATGTTTAAAGAAATTGATAGCGTTACCGCAGATGATGTTTTGAGCGTATCTAAGGATATATTTAAGTCAGAGAAATTAAATTTAGCAATTATTGGTTCGGTTAATAAAAACGAATTTAAAAATATATTAAAAATATGAACAAAGAACAAGTTTTGGATATATCATGGGACACTATTTTTAAAATAGTAGTTACTGTTCTTTTCTTTGCTTTTCTTTTGCAAGTAAAAGATATATTAATTATTTTTGTATTTGCCTTGATAATCTCAATGCTTTTTAGTCCGCCAATTAAGTTTTTAGAGAATTTTAAAATACCAAAAGTTTTTGCTGTTTTTCTAGTATATTTGTCTTTATTTGTTTTTATCGGAATAGTATTTTATTTTACCCTAGTTGCCCTAGCTACCGAGGTAGAGAGCTTTGCTCAGCTTTTACCGGTATATTTCGAACAGCTATCACCATATCTTCAAGATATAGGGATATATGTATTTGATGATGTTCTTAGTTTTTTTGAAAATGCCAAGAATTCTATTGCACAACTAACAACCGCTATATTCAGTGCATCTTTTGCTTTCTTTGGTGGCGTATTTACGACTTTTCTGGTAATGACCATGGCCTTCTTTCTTTCGCTAGAGGGTCGAGTAGTTGATAAGGTAGTAATTTTAGTATTTCCTAAGAAATACGAGAAATATGTTTGCTCTCTTTGGAGAAAGAGTCAAAAACAAGTAAGTGGTTGGTTTTTATCTAGAGTAGTATCTTGTTTAATTGTTGGTCTTATTACAACCGTTTCGGCTCTAATATTGAGTGTAAAATATCCTTTTTCATTGGGTTTAATCGGTGGTTTATTTAATTTTATTCCGTATATTGGACCAGTGGTTGCGGGATTGTTTATGTTTAGCATTACTGCCATGGATAGCTTAACTAAAGCTCTATTTATTGTTATTGCTTATAGTATAGCTCAGATAATAGAAAATGCAGTATTAAACCCAGTTTTATCAAAGAGATTTGTTGGTCTTTCTCCGGTAGTTGTCATTCTGGCAATTGCTATTGGTGGAACTCTTTGGGGCTTTTTGGGAGCTCTTTTGGCAATTCCTTTAGCGGGTATTGTTTTCGAGTTTTTGAAAGATTTTCTTGATAAGAAAAAAAGAGAAGAGGATTTATTAGCTTCTTAGTAAATATGTTATACATTGTAGCAACTCCGATTGGGAATTTAAAAGATATAACCTTTAGAGCAATGGAGGTTTTTGAAACTGTTGATTTAGTCTTATGCGAAGACACTAGGAGGACAGCAAAACTATTTAATCATTACGAAATTAAGACTCCAATGTTGAGCTATCATAGCCATAGTAGGGATAATAAGATAGATAAAATATTGTCTCTATTGAAAGAAGGAAAAGATTTGGCGCTAGTGACTGACGCAGGAACTCCGGGGATATCTGACCCTGGAACATTCTTAATAAAAAGAATAATTGAAGAGCTTGGTGATAGTGTTAATATTATTCCAATTCCTGGATGTTGCGCTTTAGCTACAGCCGCATCAGTTGCTGATTTCTCGGTTGATAAATTTATTTTTCTTGGCTTCCCACCAGCTCTCAAAAAAAGAAATAAGTTTTTTGAGGAGTTAAACAGTTTTAGTTATCCAGTTATTATCTATGAGTCACCTCATAGAATTATTAAAACACTAAAAGATATTTCTAAAGTTAAACCATCTTGTAGTATTGTTGTCTGTCGAGAACTAACCAAGCAATTTGAAACAATTTACCGAGGTAATATTAATGAAGTAATACCAAAGATAGAAGAAAAAGGAGAGTTTGTTATTATAATCAAATGAAAAAGACATATCTAACAACTAGTATTGCTTACACTAATGCCCCACCACATATTGGGTATGCTTTAGAATTAGTCCAAGCAGACTCTTATGCTAGATTTAAAAGATCTATTGGAGAGGATGTTTGGTTTTTAACTGGCACCGATGAGCATGGATTAAAGATAAATCAAAAGGCCAAAGAGTTAGGCATAGACACAATTGATTTTTGCAACAATATGTCCGCAATGTTTTTAAAATTAATTAAAGAATTAAATATATCTAATAATGATTTTATCAGAACAACGGATCAGGAGAAGCATTGGCCCAGTGTTATTAAATTATGGAACGATTTAGTAGAAAATGGAGATATATATGAAAAAGAATACGAAGGACAGTATTGTGTTGGTTGCGAGGCTTTTATAACCCCCAGAGATATCGTTGATGGAATGTGCGCTATTCATAAAAAAGCACCCGAGAAAGTAAAAGAAAATAATTATTTCTTTCGTCTTTCTAAATACTCTAACCAGATACTAGAATGCCTAGAAAAAGACATAATCAAGGTTACTCCTCAATCACGAAAAAACGAAATGATATCATTTATTAAGTCTGGATTAGAAGATGTTAGTTTTTCTAGACCTAAAGATAAAGTAGGGTGGGGCATACCTGTTCCGGGAGACGATAATCAACTCATATATGTTTGGGCCGATGCTCTTACCAACTATATTTCTGCAATTAGTGATAATTTGAATGATTATTGGCCAGCCGATGTTCATTTTGTTGGTAAAGACATATCTAAGTTTCATATTTTAATTTGGCCTGCTATGCTAATGTCGCTTGGCTTAAGTTTGCCTAAAAACATATTTATTCATGGCTTTATAACTGTTGATGGTCAGAAGATGTCTAAGAGTTTAGGAAATGTGATTGATCCATTTGAATTAATTGAAAAATACGGAGCCGATGCTTTCCGCTATTATTTCTTAAGAGAAATTACTCCGACTGAAGATGGTGATTTTAGTTATCTCAAATTTCAAGAAAGATACAATGCCGACCTTGTAGGTGGATTAGGTAATTTGGTTGCTCGAGTAAACGCAATGGCTGAAAAAGTTAGCATTGAGGGGCTTGTTGTTGAGAAAGAAATTACAGATCTTGTTAATAATATAAGAAGTCAGAGAGATGAGGCGATGGAGAGTTTTAAGTTTAGCGTTGCCTTAGCTAGTATATGGGAGTTAATCTCTTTTGCCGATAAATATATTGAGGAGAATAAGCCTTGGGAGAAAGATGCTAAAAACAAAGAACAAGTAATATGTAATTTAACTCATTTAATAAAAAGTATTGGAGAATTAATAGCTCCTTTTATGCCAAAGACTTCAAGTAATATTTTAAATAATGTTAGTGGTCATCTTTTTGAAAGATATGTTGATTGATACACACGCACATTTAAACTTTTCTGATTTTGATTCTGATAGAAATCAGATTATTCAAAATTGTTTAGACAATAATATTTGGATGATTAATGTTGGTACAAGTTTTGAGAGTAGTAAAAAATCAATAGAAATTGCGGAGAAGTATAGTGAGGGAGTATATGCTACTGTTGGAGTTCATCCGATGAATGAATCTGAAGATATTTATAGTTTAATGCAATCGGATAAGATAGTCGCTGTTGGTGAAGCTGGACTAGATTACTACAAAAGACCAAAGAATAAAGCCAAAAGAAAAGAGTTTGAAGATAAACAAAAGGAGGCTTTTCTAATACAAGCAAATATTGCCAAAGAGTTTGATTTACCCATGATTATTCATTGTCGCTATGCTCACAAAGATATGATACCTCTTCTTAAAGACTTAAAAGGAGTGATACATTGCTTTACTGGAGATTTAGATGATTTAGAAAAATACCTCAATTTGGGATTCTATATCGGCTTTAATGGTATTATATTTAAACTTGACCTAGATGATGTTATTTCAAAAACTCCGATAGAAAGAATATTAATTGAAACAGATTGTCCGTACTTAGGTCCAACTGACAAAAGAAACGATCCGATTGATGCCATTCGGGTAGCCAAAAGAATAGCTGAGATTAAGGGAGTGGATTATGACTTGTTAAAAGAAAAAACAAGCGAAAATGCGAAGAGGTTATTTTTGGGGGCTATACAATCTTAACGCTTTTTAGGCTTTGATAAAATAACTAAATTAAGGGTTTAGTATTTTAGGGTCATTTAATACGAAGGTTTGTTTTTTGCCTATTATATTGGTATAATAACATCATGAATAAGGATATCATAATTTATCAAGGAAAAAATGGTAAAATAGATTTTAGGGGTGATGCTCAAAGGGAAACGCTTTGGGCATCACAGGCCCAGATTGCGGATCTTTTTGGCGTAGAAAGATCGGTCGTTACTAAGCATATTAAAAATATCTTTGCTGATAAAGAGTTAGACAGTGAGATGGTTAGTGCAAAATTTGCACATACCACTATTCATGGGGCTATCAAGGGTAAAACTCAAACCAAAGATGTTGTATTTTATAATTTAGATATTGTATTAGCGGTAGGCTATAGAGTAAATTCTTCTATGGCAATTAGGTTTCGCCAATGGGCAACCAAAACTTTAAGTCAGCACATCATTAAAGGATATACAATCAATAAGAAGCAGTTGATTAAAAAGAAAGAAGTAGCTGAGCTTTTTGCTTAAGAAAGAGAAAAAGATAATGTAATTGGTCTAATTTTGCAATTATTAAAAAAGTAAACCTATACCCTTCTGGTGTTGGTAGATGTATAGTTAGTGATATATTTAGATATTCTTGTCTTTGCGCGGAGGGATTGACAAAAGTTTATTTTAAGTTAAACTTAAGACAAACATAATAAATTTAAAAATATGGAAAAATTAGTTGGATTAAAGGAATTACGTCAAAATATGAAAAAGTATATTGATTGTGTGAATAAAGGTGAAAGCTTGATTGTTATACGAAAATCAACCCCTTTGTTTAAAATATCTCCCATCGAAAATGAAGCAGAAGATTGGGAAGAGGTTATTGATTTCACTCAAATTAGAAAAGGAGGAGTAAATATCCAAGATATTCTTTCTAGGATATAAGCTAGTATGGATAAAATATCAAAAGCTCTTAAGAGATTAACAGAAAAAGAGAGGAATGTAGTGGGAGATATTCTTAGGCGTATAGAAGATGATGATATTAGTGATTTAGATATTAAAAAGTTAAAAGGTCACGATAATATTTTTAGAGTTAAAAAAGGAAAGATTCGTATTATCTTTCAAAAAGTTAAAAATAACTTCTTAATATTATCCATAGAAAGAAGATCGAGTAAGGCATATAATAACTTGGATTATTAATTAAATTTTGTGCGATAATTGGGAAATTGTAACTATAGCCCAAGGCAACCCCTTGGGCTTTTACCTAATTAACTTTTATGATATAATGACCCTATGAATTACGATCACAAATCTATTGAAAAAAAGTGGCAAGGAAAAGAGCATTTTAAGACCGAGGATGATTATTCTAAACCAAAGTTCTATTGTCTTGATATGTTTCCATATCCTTCTGGTGTTGGCATTCATGTAGGGCATCCAAGAGGGTATATAGCTAGTGATATTTTATCTCGCTACAAGAGAATGCGAGGCTTTAATGTTTTGCACCCCATGGGTTGGGATGCTTTTGGCTTGCCTGCAGAAAACTATGCTATTAAAACGGGCATTCATCCTAAAATTACAACTGCGGAGAATATAGCGAACTCTAAGGCTCAGCTAGAAAAAATTGGTTTATCTTATGACTGGTCTAGAGAAATCAACACTACCGATTCTAATTATTACAAATGGACTCAGTGGATATTTTTAAAAATGTTTGAGCATGGTTTGGCTTACGAATCGGTTCTTCCGATTAATTGGTGTCCATCTTGCAAAACTGGTTTAGCTAACGAAGAAGTAGTGAGTGGTAATTGTGAGAGATGTGGCACTGCCGTTACTAAGAAAGATGTTAGGCAGTGGGTTTTAAAGATTACAAAATATGCTGACAGGTTATTAGAAGACCTAGAAGAGCTTGATTGGCCAGAGAAAATCAAAGAAATGCAGAGAAACTGGATTGGTAAATCTCATGGTGCCGACGTATTGTTTAAACTAACCAATGGCAAAGAGGTCAAAGTATTTACAACAAGGCCAGATACTTTGTTTGGAGCAACTTTTTTAATACTTTCTCCCGAGCATTCTTTAGTTTCGGGTGTTTTAGATGATTTAACTAATAAACAAGATGTTGTTAGCTACCTAGAAGAAACCAAAAACAAGTCTGACATTGAGAGAATGGAAGAAAAGACCGGCGTTCCTTTGTCAGGATTATTTGCTATCAATCCAGTTAATGGGAAAGAAATACCAGTTTGGATTGCTAACTATGTTTTATCTTCTTATGGTTATGGAGCCATAATGTCGGTTCCCGCTCACGACCAAAGAGATTATGAATTTGCGACGAAGTATAATTTGGATATTATAGAAGTAGTTTCTGGCGGAGAGTTGCCATATACTAGCGAGGGAGAGTTAATCAATTCGGGATCTTTTAATGGAATGAAATCTAGCGAAGCTAAGGATAAAATTATTCAAGAATTTGATGTAATTTCTGAATCAATTAATTACAAGCTAAGAGATTGGGTTTTTTCCCGCCAAAGATATTGGGGAGAGCCAATACCACTAATACATTGTGAAAAGTGTGGAATTATTCCTGAAGAAAATCTTCCACTAGAATTGCCCGAAGTAGAAAAGTATGAACCAACTGGAACGGGCGAATCTCCTCTGGCTAGTATTGAAGATTGGGTTAATATTAAGTGTCCTAAATGTGGGGGTAGTGCTAAAAGAGAAACAAATACTATGCCTCAATGGGCTGGATCTTGTTGGTATTATTTAAGATTTATTGATCCAGACAATGATAATGCTTTAGTTGATAGCGAGAAAGAAAAGTACTTTCAACCAGTAGATCTGTACATTGGAGGAGCGGAGCATGCAGTTTTGCATCTTCTCTACGCTCGTTTTTGGCATAAGTTTTTATACGATATCGGAGTTGTTTCTACTAAGGAGCCATTTTTAAAGCTCAAAAACCAAGGCACTATTTTGGCCTACGATGGACAAAAGATGTCAAAATCAAAGGGTAACACTGTTTCTCCCGATGATATGATAGAAAAGTATGGAGCCGATTCGCTAAGAGTCTATGAAATGTTTTTGGCTCCATTTGAAGACGCTGTATCTTGGAGTGATAATGGTCTTGTTGGAGCTCGTAGATTTTTAGAAAAGGTTTGGAATATTAATTTGATTGAGACTAATGTAGAAGATAAACTATTACATCAAACAATCAAGAAGGTGACTGAAGATATTGAAGGGTTTAAATTTAATACGGCAATAAGCTCAATGATGATTTTGATAAACGAGTGGACTAAAACAGGGACAACAAGAGAAAACTTTAATTTATTCTTAAAGATATTATATCCCTTTGCTCCTCACATATCTCGAGAATTAATTGAGGGCGATGATATTAGTTGGCCTCAGTTTAGTGAATCTTTAATTGAAGAAGATACCGTTACGCTAGCGATACAAGTTAATGGAAAGTTTAGAGATAGCGTTTTGTTGACTAAAGGGTTAAGTCAAGAAGAGGTTGAAGGTATTGCGCTAGAAAGAGAAAGGGTGAAAAAGTGGATTAGCGGTGATATTAAAAAGGTCATATTTGTTCAAGATAAACTAATTAACATTTTAATTTAATATGTGTGGAATTGTTGGATATATCGGAGATAATAATGCCCTAGACATTGGTATCAAGGGACTAAGAAGATTAGAATATCGTGGCTACGATTCAGCTGGTTTAGCTATTCATAATGGCAATAGCGTTGACTGTATAAAGTCGGTTGGTAAAGTTGATGATTTAGCTCAGAAAATAAAAGACAAAGATTTAAAAGGTAATAGTATTATTCTTCATAGTCGTTGGGCTACCCATGGTGGAGTAGTTGAGAAAAACGCTCATCCCCATACTGATTGTAAGGGTAATATTTTTATTGTTCATAATGGTATTGTTGAAAACTATAAAGAGATAAGGGCAAAGCTTACTTCTTTGGGACACAAATTTGTTTCGGAAACAGATTCCGAGGTAATCTCTCATCTTATCGAACATTTTTACGAAGGAAACTTAGAAGAGGCTGTTATTAAAGCTTTAAAATATATTAAAGGCACTTATGGTCTAGTCGTAATGTCTAAGGACAACCCTGATAGAATTGTTGCTGCTAGAATGTTTAGTCCTTTGGTAATATCAGTTAATGAGCATGGAGGTTTTGTTGCATCTGATCCATCGGCAATAATATCACACTCCAAAAGGATGATTTTTTTAGAAGATGGAGAAGTCGCTGTAATTAAAAAAGATGATTTTATAATTACTGACTTAGAGAGTAGAGTAAAAGACAAACAAGAGACTGAGCTTGATTGGGATATTGAAGAAGCGCAAAAGGGCGGCTATCCACATTTTATGATCAAAGAAATTATGGAGCAGTCTGAATCAGTTGCTAACTCTATGAGGGGTAGGTTAATTATTGAAGAGGGTATTTCTAAACTTGGAGGAATAGATAGCGTTAAAGACAAATTAAAAGAAATTAAAAAGATAAACATACTTGCTTGTGGAACATCATATTATGCTGGGTTGATAGGTGAATATCTTATGGAAGAATTAGCTGGCATTCCAACCGAAGTTGATTTTGCTTCTGAGTTTCGTTATCGCAAATTTCCCACCGTTGCCGATGAAGCCTATCTATTTATATCTCAATCGGGAGAAACAGCCGATTCTCTAGCAGCATTAAAAGAAATTAAGAAAAGAGAAGCTCTAGCTCTTGGTATTGTTAATGTTGTTGGGGCAAGTATTGCTCGAGAAACCGATGCCGGAGTTTATAACCATGCTGGACCTGAGATTGGAGTAGCTTCTACCAAGGCCTTTACATCTCAAGTAGTTGTTTTAGCTCTAATGGCTTTGTTTTTGGGTCGTCAGAGAAATCTTTCTCTAGCTGATGGAAAAAATATTGCTAACGATATAGCAAAAATTCCTATCCTTATACAAGAAACATTGAAAAATATTAAAGATATTGAATTATTAGCTAAAAAATATAGTGGGGCTTCTAATTTCTTGTTCGTCGGTCGCAAATATAGTTATCCAGTAGCCATGGAAGGAGCGTTAAAATTAAAAGAAATATCATATATTCATTCTGAAGGATATTCGTCAGGAGAGATGAAGCATGGCCCAATCGCTTTGATAGATGAGAATTTTCCTACCTTCGCAATATGTCCCAAAGATAGTGTTTATGAGAAAACATTATCTAATATTCAGGAGATAAAAGCGAGAAATGGTAAAGTTATTGCTATTACAACTATGGGCAATGAAGAGATTAAGTCGTTGGTTGATGATGTTATTTATATTCCAGAAGTAAATGAGGTATTGTCTCCAATATTATCAGTTATACCAGTCCAAGTTTTTGCTTACTATATGGCAGTTAGTTTTGGTTATAATCCTGATATGCCTAGGAATTTGGCTAAATCAGTTACAGTTGAATAAATAAATATTAAAAAATATGCAAAAAGAATATTCTATAATAATAGGTGGTGCGGCAGGTTTAGGTTCTAAAAAAGCAGGCAATATTATTGCTCAGTTATTTTCTGGTTTAGGATACAAAATATATATCTACGAAGATTATCAGTCTTTGGTAAAGGGCGGGCACAACTTTTCCTTAGTCCGTGCATCTAGTAAGACTGTTGGAGCCATAAAAGAAAAAGTTGATTTTGTAATAGCGTTAGATGAATTGACTTCATCAATTCACTCTAAGCAATTAAAAGATAAAAACAATATTATTTATAATGCCGATAAGTTTTCTTTAAAGTATGGGGTTCCTGTTTTTGCTAATCAAATTACCAAAGAGAATGGTGGCCTAGATATAATGCAAAATACAGCTTTAGTTGGTGCTTTTGCAAAAGTAGTGGGTCTAGATTGGAATTATGCTAAAAAAGTTTTTAAAAAAGAGTTTCCGGTTTCCACCGAAACCAATATTCAAATTGCTCAAACGGCATACAAGTCTAGTAAAACATTATTAACCATTCCTAAAATTTCTAATAAAATATATCCTCTTTTGACTGGTAATCAAGCAACTGCGATGGGGGCGCTAAACGCTGGATTAGACGCTTATGTTGCTTATCCAATGACGCCGGCGACAGGGATTTTGAACTATTTAAGCTCAGTTGATAAGATAACAGTATTTCAGTCAGAAAATGAAATAGCCGCCGCTAATAGTGTAATGGGTTTTAGTTTTATAGGCAAAAGAGCAATGACTGGAACTTCTGGTGGAGGGTTTGCCTTAATGAACGAGGCGATAGCTTTATCGGCTCAATCAGAAACACCCTTGGTTATTGTAAATGGTCAAAGGATGGGACCCTCTACTGGAGTGCCAACATACAATAGCCAATCCGACTTATTGCATGTATTATCTGCTGGTCCAGGGGACTTTGAGAGGTTTGTTGTTGCTCCGGGAGATACCAACGAAGCTTTTGCTTATTCTGCTCTAGCTCTAGATATTGCTTGGAAATATCAGCTTCCATCAATTATTATCTTAGATAAAGATCTCTGCGAGGGAACATACTCTTGCGATTTTGATTACAAAAAGAGTGGCATCAAGCCTTCTTTATGGCGAGGTAAGGGCGAATACTTGCGCTATTTAAAAACAAAAGATGGTATATCTCCATTAGCTTTCCCGGGGGACAAAAAAGCAGTTGTTAAGGGGACTAGTTACGAACACGATCAATTTGGAATATCGGTAGAAGATAGTAATAGAATTAAAGAAATGCAAGATAAGCGTTCTTTGAAATACAAGGAGTTTTCTAAAGAAGTCTCTAGATTAAAATGTGTTAATGTTTATGGAAACAAGAAATCAAAAACTGCTGTCATTGCTTGGGGTTCGGTAAAAGGTGTTGCAATGGAAATGGCTGAAGAATTAAACATTAAACTAATTCAACCCATAGTATTAAATCCTTTTCCTAGGGTAGCTATGTTAAAGGCACTTAAAGGTGTTGATAATTTAATTCTTTTAGAATTAAGCAATTCGGGGCAAATGGCTAAACTATTATCTTGTAATGGTATTAATGTTACCAAAAAAGTTTTGAGGTATGATGGTCGTCCTTTTACTATTGATCAATTAATTAAGATAAAATAATATGGATAAACTAACATTAAAAACGACAAACACTTGGTGTCCCGGATGTGGTAATTTCTTTGTTTTTGAAGCTCTTAAAAAAGCGATATCTAATAAAAAGAAAGAGAATATTGTTTTAGTAACTGGTATTGGTTGTCACGCTAAAATAGCCGACTATATTAATATTAATAGTTTTTATGGTCTTCATGGTCGAGCTATTCCAGTAGCTCAGGGGATAAAAGCGGGCAATCCTAATCTTTCGGTAATATGTTCTTCGGGAGATGGAGACTCTTTTAACGAGGGCATTTCTCACATTATCCATGCGGCCAAGAGAAATAATAATATTACGGTAATTATTCATGATAATCACAATTTTGCACTAACGGTAAAGCAGTTTACATCTACTAGCCCCAAGGGGTTCAAAGGATCTTCTACTCCCTTTGGTAGTATTGAGGATCCAATCAATCCAATAGAGCTTATGATTGCATCTGGGGCTACTTTTGTGGCTAGGGGATATGCTCCAAAGGTAGATCACTTAGCTAGTATTATTGATAAAGCAATAGAGCATAACGGTTTCTCTTTTATTCAAGTTCTTCAGCCATGTATTGCATGGTTTAATACTTACGCCGACTATAATAAAAGGGTATATGAGTATAATGGGCCCACTAGTGATAAACGCAATGCACTAGATATTGCTACTAAAGACGAATTGCCAATAGGTATATTTTATAAAAAAAACAAGCCTTCTTTTGAAGACTTGCTTTTGAAGAAAAATGTTGAATAAGAAGAAATATGTTTGTTTTGGTGGAGGTAATGCAATGCCTAAGGCGGTTTTATCCGAATTAAAGAATTATCCTGTGGAAATATCTGTTGTGTGCGCTATGCTTGATTCTGGCGGTTCGGCCGGACGCCTTCGTCGTGATTATGGTATTAGTTCTCCGGGGGATATTAGAAGATCTTTTATAGAATTATCAAACACTACGCCAGAGATAAAAAAACTTCTTGAATTTAGATTTAGTGGAGGAGAGCTAGATGGACACAATCTATTTAATATATTATTAGCTGGATTAGAATTAAGTTCCAAAAATTATTCTAAAGTACTTACGGAGATGCATAAATTACTAGACATCCCTTTTGAAATTTTGCCAGCTACTACCGACAAATCTAATCTTTGCGCTATTTTAGAAAACGGAGAAGTTATTACAGGAGAGACAAACATCGATGTTCCAGTTCATGATCCAAATTTAAAAATTGAAAGGGTTTTTTTGAATCCACCAGCCAAGGCTTATAGCAAAACGATTAGTGCAATTAAAAATGCCGATGTTATTTTAATTGGCCCCGGAGACTTGTATTCTTCTTTGGCTCAGATATTCTTAGTCAAAGGAATATCTACAGCAATCAAAAAGAGCAAGGCTAAAAAAATATATATTTGTAATTTAGATAATAAAATTGGCGAGACCAACGATTATTTTGTAGAAGATTTTGCTAAAAAGATAGAAGAGTTTATTGATTGCAGTTTAGACTATATTATATACGACAAAAAAGGCAGTGTTAAGATTAATACTGATAGTTCAAAATTTATTGGAGCCGATGTTTCAAATAAAAAGGTTCATAATTCCAAAAAGTTAATTAAAACTATTTTAAAAATATGACACAAGCCATTATTTTAGCAGCTGGTAAGGGAGTAAGGATGCAACCGCTTACATCCACTCGCCCTAAACCATTATTGAGGGTTTTAAATAATACAATATTAGAGCACAATTTAGGTCAACTAGATGGTGTTGTCGACGAGGTTATTATCATTATTGGTTATAAGGGTGATATGATTAAGTCTTTGATTGGCGACAAGTATGGCAGTATGAGTGTTCGCTACGTTGAACAAAAAGATCAACTTGGAACTGGGGATGCAGCAAAACAAGCACTACCATTCTTAAAAGATAAATTTATTTTATTAAATGGTGACGATCTTTATTTTAAAGAAGACATTAAAAATTGTTTGAGTTTATGTCCTTCTATTTTATTAGGTCGTGTTAAAGATCCATCTTTTTTTGGTGTAGTTAACTGTTATGATGATTTTGTTCGTGGTATTGTCGAAAAGCCCGCAGAGTGCGCTTCAAACTCTTTAGTTAATACGGGACTTTATTGTCTAGATAAATCAATTTTTGATTTCGAAATTAAAGAGTCAACAAGAGGAGAGTTGGAGTTTACTGATTATATTAAGTCTTTTATTAAAAACGAAAGATTGCATTTCTATTCTACAGAAAAATGGTTTCCGGTTTCTCATCCATGGAATTTACTAGAAGCCAACGAGTCAATGCTAAAAAATATGCGAGTAGGAATTATGGGGAGTATTAAGGGTAATGTGGATAGCGGTTGTTTTATAATCGGCAATGTTATTATTGAACCAGGGGCAGTTATTAAAAACGGCACCCGTATTGAGGGGCCAGTATATATTTGCAAAGATGCTACCATTGGTCCAAACGCTTTCATTAGAGCTAATACGGTTATTGGTCCTAATTGCAACATTGGTTCGGGTGTAGAGATCAAGAATTCGGTTATTGGATCTAATTCTAAAATACCCCACTTAACTTATATCGGAGATTCCGTAATCGGAGATGATTGCAATATATCTGGCGGGACGATTATTGCTAATTTTCGTCTAGATAAAGATACGGTTAAAGTGGTTGTTAAGGATAAAAAAGTGGATACACAAAGACAAAAGTTTGGGGCAGTGTTAGGGGATAATGCAAATATTGGTGTTAATTGTTCAATTATGCCCGGGGTTACAATTGGCTTTAATGCTATTATTGGTCCAAATTCTACTGTCTTTAAAAATGTTTCAAATAATGTAAAATATTTTACTAAATTCAATGAAGTTATCGAAGAAAATCAATAGTATTATTGTTGGGGTTGACGGTGGAGGAACAAAAACCGAAGCCGTAGTGTCCGACTTAAGTTTAAATATCTTAGGTCAAGGATTGTCGGGCCCTAGCAATCCTAGGAATGTAGATATGTTAACTGCAGTAGAAAACATATCTAGCTCAGTTAGCGCGGCACTTAAATCGGTGTCGGGGATTCCTAAATATATTGTTATTGGCTTGCCCGCTATTAAAGAAGAGTATAGTTCAGGAACAGCTAATTTTAAAAAAGAGCTTTTCAAAAGGGGTGTTTTTAAAAAAGTTTCTAGAAATAATGTGCACATTGTAAGTGATCAGGATATTGCTTTTTGTTCCGGAACTGATGAGCGCGATGGTATTTTGGCTATTGCAGGAACAGGAGCGGTTGTTAGAGGGTGGAAATCTAAAAAAGATATTAAGGTTTCTGGTTGGGGATATTTTTCCGATGAAGGGTCTGCTTTCTGGGTTGGTATTAGGGCCTACCAAGCAATTACTAGGGCTTTTGATGGTAGGGGTAAGAAAACTGAAATTACTCGTAATGCTAAAAAAGTATTTAAGTTTAAGAATGCAATAGAATTGAATAGAATTGTATATAGCGATTTTAAAAATGTTATTCCTGCACTTTCTATTGCAGTTGATAGTTCTGCAAAGATTGGCGACAGTGTAGCGATGGAAATACTAAAAGATGGAGCAAAAGAGCTAGCACTAGGGGTTAATTTAATTACGGATAAATTTAAATTTAAAAAAGAATTCCCTGTCGTTATAGTAGGGGGAATGTTTAACTCAGTTATTTTTAAGAATGCATTTCAAGCATCAGTCAAAGACAAGAATGCTAGGTTTGTTTCTTCTAGTGTTGCTCCAGCCATTGGTGCATTAAAAATCGCTAGAAGAAAATGAATTTAATAATCTTTGAAATCATTAATAGTCTTGCCTTTAGGTGGAGTTTATTAGATCAAATTCTTATTTTTGGCGCGCTATACTTGCCCTATGTATTAATAATTTCATCACTTTTGTTATTAGTTTTTGATTTTAAAAGGTATAAATTTTTGCCAATTTTATCTATTTTATCTGGTTTTATAGCATATCTTTTGGTTTCATTCTTTCGAGCTCTTTATTATAATCCTCGTCCATTTATGAGTATTGATTCTGAATTTTTGCTAAGTCATCACGATACCTCTTCTTTCCCTTCAGCCCATACATCGTTCTTTTTTGCTTTTTCTGCTATTATTTTTTTGTATAACAAGAAAGCTGGAATAATATTTTTTACTCTTAGTTTTATTATTGGATTATCTAGAATTGCCACGGGACTGCATTGGCCAATAGATATACTAGGTGGTATTGTTTTAGGCGTCGCAGTTGGGTTTGTCGTTTGGCATTATGTTAATAAACAAATATTACTATGCAAGTAGTTATAAACAATTTAATAACTAACTACGAAGACACTGGTAGTGGCAAAGTATTGTTATTGCTTCATGGTTGGGGAGATAATCTAAATACATTTGATAGTTTGGTGCCGTTTCTCTCGGGTTTTAGGATAATTAGAATTGATTTGCCGGGTTTTGGCCAAACAGATAATCCACCGAAGCCTTGGAGTGTTGATGATTATGTTTTTTTTGTGAGTTCTTTTTTAGACAAATTAAACATTAATATAGATTTCTTATTGGGCCATTCTTTTGGTGGCAGAATAGCAATTAAGGGTGTTGCTTTGGGTGAGTTGAGATGCAACAAATTAATATTAATTAATTCGGCCGGTATCGCTAAAGGGAATAGTCTGGTTAATGTTTTGTCAAAACCTTTTAAGTGGTTGCCTCAAAGTCTTAAAATAATATTTTATCGTATTGTTGGGAGTGATTATGCTGATAGAGAAGAGCTAAAGGGGACATTTGCAAATATTGTCTCCGAAGATTTAAAAGAATATGCTAAGATGATTAATACTCCTACATTAATAATTTGGGGTAATGACGACAAATCAACTCCATTAGCCGATGGTAAGACTTTTAATGAATTGATCGTAGGATCTAAATTGCAAGTTATTAGTGGTGGTCATTTTGTTCATCAAGAAAAACCAAAAGAAGTAGCTTCGTTAATTTTATGATTAAAAGATTTATTTCCAGATTTAATATTTATTATCCTCAAAATATTATATATATGTTGCAGGCAAGTGAGTATAATATACATGACTATTTTTCGTGGTATTTTAAGGTATCTGATTTTAAAAAAGTTCAAGTTCGTAAAAAGTTTAAAAAAACTACCAAAGGAATAGTTTTGTTGGTTTGTGCTTGGATTATTATTGTTTCGTCTTTAGTTATTATCGATAATTTAATATTAGCTCTAGTATTAGCGCCATATATTTTGGCCTATGGAATAATTATTCCATTATTGGTAATAAAGATTTTGCAGATCCCAGTAGAGCGCTATATACTTGATAAAACTAAAAAGAAGATTAAAAGACATAAGGGTTTTAAAATAGCGATAGCGGGGAGTTTTGGAAAAACCACTATGCGAGAAATCCTCAAAACCGTTTTGTCTGAGGGTAAGAAGGTTGCTGGCGCCAAAGATAGTTACAATACCCCATTAGGAATTAGCAAATTTGTTGGTGGTTTGTCTGGAGATGAAGATGTTTTGATATTTGAGCTTGGAGAATACTATCCGGGTGATATTAGTCAGTTATGTGATATTATCAATCCTGATATGGGAATTATTACAGGTATTAACGAGGCTCACTTAGAAAGGTTTAAAACAATAGACAGCACCGTTAAGACAATATATGAGCTGGGGGAATACGTGGATTCAGTTTATGTAAACGGGGACAGTAAGCTTGCTCTTGATTCTGCTCGTAAATTAGATATTATATATTGTGGTAGTGGCATTGGAACAGATTTGGTGTTAAATACTAAAACAAATTTAGATGGATTGTCTTTTAAGTTTAAAGATAATAATTTCAGATCTAAATTATTAGGTGTTCATCAAGTTGGGCCATTGGTTTGTGTGATTGATATTGCTTTTAAGTTAGGCTTGTCAATTGAACAAATACAAAAAGGAGTGTCAAAAACAAAACCTTTTAGTCATAGACTAGAGCCCAAAGAATCTGATGGAGTAGTGATAATTGACGATAGTTATAATGGCAATCCTGATGGAGCTAGAGTTTCTATTGAGTTTTTAAAAAACATCAAAGCTAGAAGATTCTACATTACTCCCGGTCTTGTTGAGATGGGAAGTAAGACCAAAGAAATTCACAAGGAAATTGGTAAGATGTTAGCTTTAGCGGGTATTGAGAAAGTAGTCTTAATTAAAAATTCAGTTACTGGCTATATCGAAGAAGGATTAAAAGAAAATGATTTTAAGGGAGAGTTAATCTGGTTTGATTTTGCCCCAGATGCCTATAATTCAATACCAAGTATTACAATAAGTGGCGATGTTGTTTTGTTGCAAAACGACTGGCCCGATCAATATATATGAAAAAAAACATAGCTGTTATATTCGGTGGTCGTAGTGCAGAGCATGATGTTTCAATTATTACTGCTCACATTCCAATCATACAATCGTTATTAACGATGGGTAGTTTTAACATCTATCCAATATATATATCCAAAACTGGTGTTTGGTATTCTAATTCGGATATGATTAATATGGATTATTTTAAAGGTAATTTCGAAGAGAGGTTGATCAAGAAAGATATTGTAAATTTATCTGTTAATAATGGTCTTAGTCTGTTATTCAGTGGTATTTTTGCTAAGTCAGTCAATATTGATTTAGTTTTTCCATCTATGCACGGGACATTTGGTGAGGATGGAAGTTTAATGGGATTATTGCGTATGGCGCAAGTTCCTTTTGTTGGGTGTGATTTGTTTGCTTCGGCAGTAGCTATGGACAAGGTTTTGACCAAACAAGTATTGTCTGTAGAAAATATTAATATTGTTCCCTATACTTGGTTTACTAAATTTGATTGGGAGAATAACAGAGACGATATTATGACTAAGATCAACAATCTTAATTGGCCTCTTTTTGTAAAGCCGGTTCATTTAGGATCAAGTATTGCCATTACTCAAGTAAAGGATGTTTCTCAGCTGAATAATGCTATTGAGGTTGCTCTACATTATGACGACAAGGTTCTAGTAGAAGAAAGTGTGCCTGATTTGATAGAAGTAACCCTACCCATTATGGGCAATGATGATTTAGTTTTAGCTGGAGTTGAGAGGCCTTTAACTAACAAGTTTTTTGATTTTGAATCAAAGTATTTGTCTGGTTCCAAAAAGGGTAGTGGGGCAAACACTCAAGTCACTGAAATACCAGCTAATATCAACAAGAATTTAATAGACGAGGTTAATAGGATAGGAGAGAGAACTTACAAGATACTTGGATGCTCTGGTATTAGTAGAGTAGACTTTCTAATTAATGGGGCAACTAACAAAGTTTATGTCAACGAAGTTAACACTTTGCCTGGAAGTCTTTATCACCATAACTGGAAAAAAATGGGAATGTCTAATGTAGAGCTTGTTTCAAAACTAATTTCTCTTGCCGAAGATAGATTTAATTCTCAAAAAGATATTACTCATACTTTTAAGTCTGATATTTTATCTAAAATGAATAGGGGAAACAAAAGTTAGGGCCTCGTCTTTTTTTCAAAAACAAGGCCTTGAGCTGGATTATATCGTAAGACCCGGATTGATAATCCAGCCCTCACAGTTGGCTTTTTGGCCAACCTCCGCTCCGCCGACACGAATATTGTGCCATTGGCGAAGTGGCTCTCCATATTTCCAGTGCTGATGCAATAAGGTTATCATGCATCCGTGCTGGAACGGAGAAAGCTCATAAGAGCTTAGCGTGCTTGCAATTTGCAGAGACTCCTCTGCAATTTGCGAAAACTTCTTCTTATTACCGTTACCTAGCTGAGCGTTCATTATAAATGCCCAGCGCTCAGCTTGCTGAATAACCTTTGATGCGCAAGGGTCATTCATATGCCGTATCTTTATCTCGCTCCATTGTGGAGCGAATCCAATATTTTCACCTTTCAATGTCTACACACCTCGTTGTATTAAATACAACATTTATATAATAGTATAAAAAATTAATTCTAGCAATAGGCAGACCTTAAATTAAGGAGGTCGGATTAA
>NPIE01007596.1_pt2 | contig 41361 bp, 38 predicted proteins | sample 8637661 | NCBI WGS metagenome assembly NPIE01 (sample SAMN07420842, study PRJNA396082) | bioreactor metagenome | isolation source: sample BA12 brine-fed electro-methanogenic bioreactor BA | place: Japan: Kochi | collected 2016-12-09 | reverse complement strand
CAGTTTCCGGAGAAGCTGATTCCGCTGGTGCTGCTGAACGCGCTTGAAGGGCGCGAACTGCCGGTCTACGGTGACGGCCAGCAGCGCCGCGACTGGCTGTTCGTCGACGACCATTGCCGCGCGCTGTGGCGGGTGCTGGAGCGTGGCACGGTCGGCCGCACCTACAACGTCGGCGGCAACGCCGAAAAACCCAATCTCGAGGTGGTCGAGACCTTGTGTGATCTGCTCGATGCGCGTGTCCCGGCCAGTGCGCCGCGGCGCGAGCTGATTCGCTTCGTCGCCGATCGACCGGGCCACGACCGGCGCTACGCGATCGACGCCAGCCGCATTCGCGACGAACTCGGCTGGATGCCGGAGGTCGATTTCGCCGGCGGCCTGGCGCGGACCGTGGACTGGTATCTGGCAAACCGCGACTGGTGGCTGCACATCCGCGACGGTTCCTATCGGGGCGAGCGGCTTGGCCTGGCCGGAGCGGCACGGTGAGTGCGCGACGCGGCCTGATCCTGGCCGGTGGTGCCGGCTCGCGGCTGTATCCGCTGACCCGCGCGGTCAGCAAGCAGTTGTTGCCGGTCTACGACAAGCCGATGATCTACTACCCCTTGTCGACCCTGATGCAGGCCGGGATTCGCGACATCCTGCTGATCACCACGCCGCATGAACAGGCCCTGTTCCGTCGCCTGCTCGATGATGGTCAGGCCTGGGGCATCCGGATCGAATACGCGGTTCAGGATGAGCCGCGCGGCCTGGCGGATGCGTTCCGGGTCGGGGCCGAATTCGTCGGTAGCGGTCCGTCCTGCCTGATCCTCGGCGACAACATCTTTCATGGCGGCGGCATGCGCGAGCTGCTGGCGCGTGCCGATGCGCGAGAGCATGGCGCAACCGTGTTCGGCTATCGCGTCAGCGATCCCGAGCGTTACGGCGTGGTCGAGATGGACCGGCTTGGCAAGGTGCTGTCGATCGAGGAGAAACCGACCCGGCCGAAGTCGAATTTCGCCGTCACGGGTCTGTACTTCTACGATGGCCAGGTGGTCGAGCGCGCCGCGGCACTCCGGCCTTCGGCGCGCGGCGAGCTCGAGATCACCGATCTGAACCGGATCTATCTCGAAGCCGGCGAACTCGTGGTCGAACGCATGGGGCGCGGCTACGCCTGGCTCGATACCGGCACGCATGAATCGCTGCAGCAGGCGGCGAGCTACATCGAGACCCTGGAATCGCGCCAGGGCCTGCGCGTGGCCTGCCCGGAAGAAATTGCCTACCGTCAGGGCTGGATCGACAAGGCCCGATTGCTGGAGCTTGCCGAGCCGCTGCTGAGCAGCGGCTACGGGGCCTATCTGGCGCGCGTTGCCGAGACCGAGGACAACTGGTGAAGCTCATCGACACCCCGCTGCCCGGCGTTAGGCTGGTCGAACCGCGGGTATTCGGCGATGGCCGCGGCTGGTTTCTAGAGAACTGGCGCGCGGAGAGCTACCGCGAGGCCGGCATCCCGCTGGATGTTGCACAGGTCAACACCAGCCATAGCGCCCGCGGCGTGCTGCGCGGCCTGCATTACCAGTGGCCGGAACCGCAGGGCAAGCTGGTCTGGGTCAGTCAGGGCGAGGTGTTCGACGTTGCGGTCGACATCCGGCCCGACTCGCCGAGCTTCCGGCAGTGGTTCGGGGCCGAGCTCGATGCATCCAGCCACCGCCAGTTATGGATCCCGCCCGGTTTCGCGCACGGCTTTCAGGTGCTGTCGGAGTCCGCGACTTTTTCGTACCTGTGTACAGCCCCTTATCGGCCGGATTATGATGCCTGCATTGCCTGGGACGATCCGTCGATCGGGATCGAATGGCCGCAGCGACCGTCGTCGCTGTCCGATCGTGACCGCACGGCCCCCCGGCTCGAACAGATCGCCACGGAGCGTTTGCCAGAATGCGAATCCTGCTGACCGGTTGCATGGGCCAGCTGGGGCGGCACTTGCTGCCCCGTCTGAAGACCCTTGGGGATGTGATCCAGACCGACCGCGAGGGCGGTGACTTTGCCTGTGATCTATCGGATCGCAGGCTGCTGGACAAGAGTCTCAACCGGGTTCGGCCCGACCTGATCGTCAACCCGGCCGCCTGGACCGCGGTCGACCGGGCCGAGGACGAACCCGATCTGGCCATGCGGATCAACCGCGACCTGCCGGGCTGGATCGCACAGTGGTGTGCCGGGCACGCTGCGCGCCTGATGCATTTCTCGACCGACTACGTGTTTTCTGGAAGCGCCGAGCAAGGCTGGCGCGAGGACGATCCGCCGTCGCCGGGCAATGTCTACGGCCGCACCAAGCTGGAGAGCGAGCGGGTGATTGCCGAGTCGGGTGCCGACGCGGTGATCGTGCGCACCGCTTGGCTGTACAGCCATTTTCCGGGCAATTTCCTGTCGGCAATCCTCAAGCGTGCGGCCAGTGGTGCTCCCTTGACCATCGTCTCCGACCAGATCGGCTCACCGACCTGGGCCGGCGACCTTGCCGATGCCTGTGTCGCGATCCTGGAGCGCCGCGAAGCGCTCGCACCGGGCACCAACATGTTCCACGTCGCCGGCAGCGGGACATTGTCCTGGTACGACTTCGGTCGAATCGCGGTCGAGCGCGCACTGGACAGCGGCGTGTTGCGGCGTGCCGTGCCGGTGCAGCCGATCGCCAGCGCCAGCTGGCCGCAGAAGGCGCGCCGACCGGTCTGGTCGGTGCTGGACTGCAGTCGCTATGAGGCCTTCACGGGACTGCGCATGCCCGCCGTCGAAGATGCACTGGACGGCTGCCTGAAACGATGGAAGGAAGAAGCATGCTGATCCCGGTCATTCTCTCCGGCGGTGCCGGCACCCGACTCTGGCCGGTGTCGCGCAAGGCCCATCCGAAGCCGTTCATGAAGCTGGCCGATGGCCAGACGCTGGCCGGATCGACGCTGAAACGCGCGCTCGGCGTGATCGACCACGAGCACTGCCTGACGGTGACCGCGCGTGATTATTACTTCATGACCCGCGATATCTATGCGGAGGTCGCGCCGGAAGCCGACTGCGCCTTTGTGCTGGAGCCGGAGGGCCGCAACACCGCTGCCGCAATTGCTGCCGCAGCACTCTCGGTGCGCGATACCTTTGGTGCCGATGCCTGCATGCTGGTGCTGCCGGCCGACCATCTGGTGCGCGACCAGGCCGCGTTTGCCAGAGCGGTCGAGCGTGCGCATGCGCTGGCTGAGGAAGGCTGGCTGGTCTGCCTCGGGGTTCAGCCGACTCATGCCGAGACCGGCTTCGGCTACATTCGCGCCGGCGAGGCGCTGGGCTCGGATGCGGCCCGGATCGAGGCCTTTGTCGAAAAGCCGGATCCCGATACTGCGCAGCGCTATTTCGAGAGTCGCCAGTATCTCTGGAATGCCGGCATGTTCTGCTTCACCGCCGCGGCGATTCTGAGCGCGCTGGGCGAGCAGGCTCCCGACATCCTGGCCGCGGTCGAGGCGAGCTGGGCCGAGACCGATCGTGATCACAGCCCGGTCGAACTGGATGCGCGCAGCTTCGCGGCGGTGCGTTCGGACTCGATCGACTTCGCCGTGATGGAGAAGGCGCCGCGCCGTGCCGTGGTGCCGATGGCCTGCGGCTGGAGCGATATCGGTTCGTGGCAGGCGATCTCCGAATTGTATGAAACCGACGGTTCCGGCAACCAGGTCCAGGGTCATGCGGTACTGGTCGACTCGAAGAACACCTTCATCCAGAGCGAGCATCGCCTGGTGGCGGCGGTCGGGGTCGATGACCTGGTCATCGTCGATACCGGCGACGCGGTGCTGGTAGCCCAGCGCGGTCGCGCCCAGGAGGTCAAGGCGGTGGTCGAGGAGCTGACCCGGCGCGAGCATGAAACAGCGGTGTTCCATCGCACGGTGCATCGACCCTGGGGCAGCTATACCGTGCTCGAGGACGCCGAGGACTGCAAGGTCAAACGGCTGGTGGTGCGACCCGGCGGCGTGCTGTCGCTGCAGCGTCACCAGCATCGCAGCGAACACTGGACCGTGGTCTCGGGCACGGCCCGGGTCCGGGTCGGCGAGCGCCAGGTCGATCTGGGTGCCAACCAGACCGTGCAGATTGCGGCCGGCGAACTGCATCGCCTGGAAAACCCGGGGCGCGACGATGTGCACATCATCGAGGTCCAGACCGGGAGCTATTTCGGCGAAGATGATATCGAACGATTGGAGGATGTCTATGGACGCGCATGATCCCCGCTGGGCGGCCGTTTTCGGCCTGGCGCTGCTGGCCGTCGGTTGTCAGCAGAATGACCCGGAAGCGCTGCCGACAGACCGTGAGGTGAGCGTAATGGAGTTCGAGCAGATCAACCTGGACTGGCGCGAGCGCAGAGTCGAGCGCCTCACCGAGCCCTACGGCTGGCTCAGCCTGACCGGGCTGCACCCGCTCGAGCCGGGCCGGCACACTGTCGGCAGTGCTGCGGAGAACGGGATCGTGATCGAGCGTGGGCCGGCGCGCTGGGGCAGCATCGAACTGGGCGCCGATCAACGGGTCTGGTTCGAGGCCGAGCCTGGTGCCGGCGTCACGCTCGACGGCCGGCCGGTGGCGCGGGTCGAGCTGGTGCTGGACGACGGGCTGGATGGATCTTCCGGTCCGACCACGCTGGAAGCCGACCGGATCCGGATTCACCTGGTGCGACCCGGTGGTCGTCTGGCGCTGCGCGTGCGTGATCCGGAGGCGGCACCGCGAGCGGAGTTCGTCGGTCTGGACTACTACTCGCTGGATCTGACGTGGCGTTTCGATGCCGAGTTCGAGCCGCATCCGCCGGGAACCACGCTCAAGGTGGCCAATGTGCTGGGGCAGTTGATCGACGAGCCGAATCCGGGACGGGTCCGGTTCGAGCACGGGGGCCAGACGCTGACGCTGGAAGCGGTGCTGGAGGACGATCGACTGTTCTTCATCTTCGCCGACCGTACCTCCGGTCGCGAGACCTACGGTCTGGGGCGTTTCCTGTACGCCGATCTCCCGGACGAGGCGGGGCACGTGGTACTGGACTTCAATCAGGCCTATAACCCGCCGTGTGCTTTCAACGCCTTTACCACCTGTCCCTTGTCGCCGGCCGATAACCGAATTGACGCCTGGGTACGGGTGGGCGAACGAGCCTATGCCGGGCCGCCGGGAATCCGCGAGCCACGCCCGCCCGAAAGCTGAGCCCGGCTCGGGCATCGCTGATCAGACGCGGTAGACCACCCACTTCATCAGCTCGGCCGTCATTCCCATCGCGCGTTGAACCGGGGCGGGAAGCGTGGCTGCTCCGGCATCACGCGCCAGTTCGGCATGCCGGATCTCGTCGAGCTTCATCTGCTCGACCACGGCTCTTGACGGCTGGTCGTCTGAGGGCAGCATTTCCAGATGCGAGTCGAGATGTGCTTCAACCTGGCGCTCGGTGGCCTCGACGAAGCCGAGGCTCCAGCGATCGCCCGCAGCACCGGCCAGGGCGCCGATCGCGAACGAGCCTGCGTACCAAAGCGGATTTAGCAGGCTGGGACGACTGTGCAGCGCGTCGAGGCGCTCGGCGCACCAGCGCAGGTGGTCGACTTCCTCGGCGGCGGCATGCTCCATTTCCTCGCGCACCTGTGGCAGGCCGGCGGTGACCGCCTGGCCGGCGTACAGCGCCTGGGCGCAGACCTCGCCGGTATGGTTGACCCGCATCAGTCCCGCAGCATGACGGCGTTCGGCATCGCTCAGTTCGCCCTCGGCGACGCCGTGGGCCGGCGAGCGGCGTTCCACGTTCGGTGCTGGCGCGAGCGAAACGCGCAGGGCCTGGTCAAGCTGGCTGAAGATTCGATCGATCGTGTTCATGTGATTCCCTGATGTACGTACGTTTCTCAGACATGCCGATTGAAAGCAATTATCCACTTGGCGAGAAAAAACAGACACTACGCGCCAGGCGAGTCCTCTCAAGGAAAAATAAACATAAAAATCATGGCATTGGATTCATCTGTGTCCATCTGTGTTCATCTGTGGATAAGCATGCCTTTGCTGTAGTGATGGCTGAGATATGTGCGTAATCAGGAACTGCATCGACCTCCGACTTCCCGCCTCCGCACTGCCCCATCGCCCCGGTCTTCGTGGCAGGCTTGCACAATGATCGAGCATTTCTTCAACGACGCGCGCGCCGAAGTACTGCAGGTCTTGATTCAGGATGCGCTTGCGCCCGGGCGACACGGCGATCTGTCGACGTGGCAGGCCGCGCTCGATGCCTTGCCGACGGTCGACAAGACCTGGACGGTCGACGACGGCGTGCTGGTCGCAGGCGCGCCGGTTGCTGATCCCGGGACATTGACCGCGACGCTGCAGGCGCTGATTCCCTGGCGCAAGGGCCCGTTGTGCCTGGGTGGTGTGGCGATCGAGACCGAGTGGCGCTCGGACTGGAAGTGGAACCGGATCGCGCCGCAGCTCGATCTGGCCGGTGCGCGCGTGCTCGATATCGGTGCAGGTAATGGCTACTTCGGCTGGCGCATTCTCGAGGCAGGCGCCGCCCGCGTGATCGGCTGCGATCCGACGCTGCTGTTCTGGCACCAGTTCAAGGCCATCGAACACTTCGCCGGACCTGCCGAGCACCTGCTGCTGCCGCTCAAATTCGAACAGATTCCGGCAAGCGCCGACTTCGATGTGGTGCTCTCGATGGGCGTGCTGTACCACCGCCGCGATCCGCTGGAGCACCTTGCGCGCATTCAGGACCACCTGCGCCCAGGCGGCCGCTTGCTGCTGGAGACACTGGTCATTCCGGGCGAGGCGGATGTCGAACTCGACCCGCCGGAGCGCTACGCCAACATGCGCAACGTCCACCGCCTGCCGACGCTGGCACGCCTCGATCGCTGGCTGGCCGAGGCCGGCTTCGTCGACCGCCTGTTGCTCGACTGCAGTATCACCAGCGTCGATGAGCAGCGGCGCACCGACTGGATGCCGTTCCACTCGCTGGCCCAGGCCCTGGCGCCAGACGGCCAGACCACGGTCGAAGCGCATCCGCGCCCCTGCCGCGCGGCTATCGTTGCTCGATCGGCTCGCGTCGGGCGCTTCGGCTAGACTTGATCGATGGGATTGTCCGGCGCATTTGCCTCATTCATTGCAGCCATGGCCGCGCTGCTGTGGGGCGTTGTGATCTACAACCGCCTGGTGCGGGCCCGCAACCTGGTCCGGGCCGGTTTCGCCGATATCGATGTCCAGCTGCAGAAGCGCCACGACCTGGTGCCGCAGCTGGTCGAGGCGGTGCGCGCCTATGCCGGCTACGAGCAGCGCGTGCTCGAGGATGTGACCCGGCTGCGCGGCGAGGCACGCCAGGCCGGCGAGGTGGCCGATCGCGATGCGGCCGAGCAGGCGCTGGCCGGCGGCATCGGCCGTCTGGTGCTGCTGGCCGAGGCCTACCCCGAACTGAAGGCCGGGGACAACTTCCGCCAGCTGGTCAGCGAACTGACCGAAGTCGAGGACCACATCGCCCATGCGCGGCGCTTCTACAACGGTGCGGTGCGGCAGCTCAACGACCGGGTCCAGCACATTCCCGACCGCTTCATCGCCGGGCCCTTCGGCTTTCGCGAAGCGAGTTTCTTCTCGGCCGGCATCGAGACGCGCCAGGTGCCGGATGTCGCCGCACGACTCGGGAGCACGGCATGAGATCACTGCTCGCGCTGCTGGCGCTGGCGCTGGTCGGCGGCGTGAGCGCCGAGGAACGCATCCATCACTTTGCCGCCGAGATCATGATCCAGTCCGACGGCAGCCTGTTTGTCGCCGAAACGATCGAAGTACGCGCCGAGGGCAGCCAGATCCGGCGCGGGATCTACCGCGATTTCCCGACCGTCTACCGCGATGCACTGGGCAACCGGGTCACGGTGCCGTTCGATGTGATCCGCGTGCTGCGCGACGGCCAGCCCGAGCCCTGGCGCACTGAAGAAGTGACCGGCGGCACCCGGCTGTATATTGGTCGCGCCAACCGGGTTCTGAGTCCGGGCGATTACGGTTACCGGATCGAGTACAGCACCGACCGGCAGCTCGGTTTCTTCGAGACGCACGACGAGCTGTACTGGAACGTCACCGGCAACGGCTGGGCGTTCCCGATCGATGCGGTCGAAGCCACGGTCCGCTTGCCCGCAGCCGTCGCCAGGGAAGCCCTGCGGATCGATGCCTACCTCGGCGAGGCCGGGGCGCAGGGCGGCGAATGGACTGCCAGCGTGCCGGCGCCGGACACGGTGGTATTCACCAGCCAGCGCAGCCTGCGCCCGTATGAAGGTCTGACCCTCGCGCTTGGTTTTCCCAAGGGCCTGGTGCCCGAGCCGACCGCGCTGGAGCGCGGTCAGCAGTTGCTGCTCGACAATCGCGGCGCCATCATCGGCCTGATCGGGCTGCTGATCGTGATCGGCCTTCAGACCTGGGCCTGGAGCCGGGTCGGGCGCGATCCGCTGCCGGGCGCGATCTATCCGCGCTACGAGGCGCCGGCGGGCTATTCACCCGGCATGCTGCGCTATGTGCTCAAGTTCGGCTATGACAAGACCGCGACCGCAGCGGCGCTGGTGCACATGGCAATCAACGGCCATCTGAAGATCGACAAACCGGGCGAACACTACGTCGTGACCCGCGCGGAAGGTCATCCTGTTTCCAGCACCGAGCGTGCGCTGTTCGGCGCACTGTTCGACCGCGTTCTGCCGGGCGGGAATAGCCTGGTGTTCGAGCAGGCCGAGCACGAGCGGGTCGGCAAGGCGGTCAAGGCGCATGCAAAGGCGCTGCGCAGGAGCATGGAGTCGCATTACTTCAATCACAACCGCAAGGCCTGGCTGCCCGGCTTTCTGGTCGCGCTGGTCTCGGTGATCGCGATGACGCTGCTGGTGCCGACCGCGCAGCCTGGACAGGCTCCGATGCTGGCTTTCTTCACGCTGTTCTGGAACGCGATCATCGGCCTGTTTCTGTGGAACCTCTACATCGGCTGGAAGCGGTCTTCAGGCCTCGCGATCCTGCGCATGCTGCTGGTCAGCGCGTTTCTTGTGCCGTTCGCGATCACTGGCCTCGGCACTCTGGGCGCGTTCGCGCTCCAGGTCGGCGTGCTGCCGATGCTGATTCTGGCGGCCCACCTCGCGCTGACGGTGAGTTTTTACCAGCTGATGAAGGCACCGACCGAGCGCGGCCGCGAACTGCTCGACGCGATCGAGGGCCTGCAGCTTTACCTCCGTATCGCTGAACGCGACGATCTCGAGCGGCGCCACGGTGGCGAGCGCCCGACAACGCTGGAGGAGTTCGAGCGCTTGATGCCATATGCGATTGCGCTCGACAGTGCCGAGACCTGGGCGAAGCGCTTCGAGCGGGCGATTTCCCAGGCTGAACTGGATGGTTCGATCCAGCAGCGTGGCTGGTATACCCCGTCGATGCTGTCCGGTGGCGCGCTGAATGCTGCGGCCATTTCCAGCGCGCTGGCCAGTAACTTGAGCAGCGGCATCTCCAGCTCCGCCAGCCCGCCGGGCTCGTCTTCGGGCGGCGGGGGCGGCGGCTTCTCGGGAGGTGGTGGTGGCGGCGGCGGCGGTGGTGGCTGGTAGCGCGCGACTCAGCGCGGCGACAGGCTGTCGGCGGCATGTCGCATTCGTGCCGCAGTGATGACGTGGCCGAAACCGCGGCTGTGGTGGATAGTGGCCTCGTCCCCATGCCGAGACCGCAGATGCAACGAGAACCCACGATGCAGATCCAATCCGACCTGATCCGACGTCTGCGCACCCAACGCCACTGGTCGCAGGAACAACTGGCCGAGGCCTCGGGCCTGAACCTGCGCACGATCCAGCGCCTGGAAGCCGGCGGCCGCGCCTCGCTGGAGTCGGTGCGCGCGCTGGCCGCGGTGTTCGAGGTCGATGCCGGGACGCTGACTGTCGTTGAAGATTCCGGCAGCCCGACGACGATCGACCGGGTCCGCGACGGCCTGAACCGCCTGACCGACTTCGAGGGCCGATCGTCTCGCGCCGACTATTGGTGGCTGTTCCTGGGCGTGGTCCTGCTGGCCGCCATCGCGGCGGCGATTGGTGAGCTGTTCGGTGCCAGTCTGCGCGACGGCCTGGCGCGACTGGTGATTGTACTGTTCCTGCTGCCGCTGCTGGCGGCCGGGACGCGAAGGCTGCGCGATGCCGGCCACAGCGGCTGGTGGCAGCTGATGTTTCTGGTGCCGTTCGGCTTCGTCGTTCCGATGTCCCTGATGGCGCTGCCGTCTGTGGCCGAGGAAGCTTGACCGGGTTGAACCCCGATGCGCGCTTGAATCAAAACTTCCACTCGAAACTCAGGATGCCGAAATTGTTGCGCGGGTCTTCGATCGAGCTTTGTTCGATGCGCTTGAACGAATCGTTGGCGATGAACATCTGCAGGTGGGCTGCCCAGGCGGCGCGCTCCAGGTGCAGGCCGAATGCTGCCTGCCGCAGCCACCGGCGCGGCGACAGGGTGTTGTTTTCGGTCCAGGGGTTATCGTTACGCAGCAAGTTGCCATCGCGCGGCAGCGCGAAGCCCAGCGCAGTGCCCTGGAAGACGAAGCTGCCGTAGAAATAGGTCTGTCCGGGCGAGCGCAGGCGGGCGTCGTAGCTGATCGCACGCCCGATCGGCACCGCCCTCGGCATGAAGCCCAGCGGGCGTTTGCGGCCGACTCGCCACTCGATGCTTGCCTGGGCGTGGGTAAAGAAATTTCCCAGCGCGCCATCGACACCGAACGCCAGGTCCTGCCAGGAATTGCTGGCGATCTTCCACTTGCGCATCGCGTAGATATTCAGCAGGGGTTCGGTGTCGAGCTGGTTGTCCCAGCCCCTCGGTGTGCTTGCACCGCTGATTCGATGCGCACCGCGCTGCACCTGTTCAGCCAGCGAGGCCGGACCGACGATGCCGATCAGCGTCTGAATGCCGCTCAGTTCACGATCATTGAAGGCGATATGCGAGTTGGTCCAGCCGAGCATGCCGACGAACGGCACATCGTCGAGGATCAGTTCGCGCATGCTGATTCGATCCGGCGTCTGCATGTTCTGGCCCACGGTCCAGGACTCGCGGTAATGCAGATCCGGACGTTCCGGCAGCAGCCGTCGCGCCAGGCCGCGGCCAAAGGCGGGGGTCTGACCTGCCTGGCGCCAATCGGTGCCGGCACGGCCGTTTTTCTGAAGAAAGAAACCGTTGCTGAACTGATTGTCCGAACCGAAGAATTCATCGTTGGCCCAGCCGACCAACCAGCTCCCGTCGGCATGCGCTGATGCTGTGAAAATCAGGGCTGCTGCGCTGATCAGAAGCGTTCCGACCCGACCGGTCGATCGCCCGGTCCGGCCGCGCCACGAGGCCTGCTTGTTATCAAGGGTTGTGTTCATGCATGAATGCCTTTCGTTCCAGTTCAGGCCGGTGACATCGCTTGAAGCCTGACGATAGCACGGCCTGTTCGATGGCCTGCCGCGGCGATTTCGCGCCGGTCCGATCCTGTTTGCCTGGTCAGCAAGACCGGCAAGCTTGCGGCGTTATCGCATCCTGCCGGCCAGCTCGTAACCGGTTCACTGCGCCAAAGTTACACATTGGGTCAAGGCCAACGCGCCTGGGCTGCATGATTTTCAGCGGCAGCGGCAGCGGCAGCGGCATCACAGCCGTCAAGCCGCAGTCAGAATATTCTGATGCCGGTTGGGGCGATTTGCCGATAGGCACGGCCGCTGCTATCCGCTAGGCTGGAACACATACTCACACTTCCGGCGACTTGCCGTGCCCACGATGTCGACTGATCCCACCACTCTGTTGCAGCAGCATTTCGGCTTCGATCGCTTCAAGCCGGGGCAGCGCGAAGTTGTTGCGCACCTGCTGGCCGGGCGCTCGGCCGCCGCGGTGTTTCCCACCGGCGGCGGCAAGTCGCTGTGCTACCAGGTACCTGCGCTGGTTCGGCCTGGCACCGCAATCGTGATCTCGCCGTTGATTGCACTGATGCGCGATCAGGTCGAAAGTCTCAAGGCCTGCGGTGTGCGGGCCGAAGTGCTGAATTCGTCGCTGACGCCGGATCGGCAACGCGCGGTCGAACAGGCCGCGCTGGATGGTGAACTCGACCTGCTCTACATCGCGCCCGAGCGGCTGATGCAGGCCCGGACCATAAACCTGCTGCAGCGCGCTTTGATCGCACTGATCGCAATCGATGAAGCGCACTGTGTGTCGCAGTGGGGACACGACTTTCGCCCCGAATATCTGCAACTGGGTGGTCTGGCCGAACGCTTCCCCGGGCTGCCGCGGATTGCGCTGACCGCGACTGCCGACTCGCGGACCCGCGAGGAGATCGCGCAGAACCTGTTTCCCGATGGTTGCCGACGCTTCATCGCGAGTTTCGATCGCCCTAATCTGCACTACCGGGTCCAGCCGCGCGCCAATGCCCGGCGTCAGCTGGTCGACTTCATTCGCGAAAATCACGCTGCTCACTCGGGGATTGTCTATTGCCTGTCGCGAAGGCGCGCCGAACAGGTCAGCCAATGGCTGATCGAGGCCGGTTTCGATGCGCTGCCCTACCATGCCGGGCTGGATGCACAGCTTCGTCAGACCCATCAGGACCGGTTCCAGGCTGATGACGGCGTGATCGTGGTTGCGACCATCGCCTTCGGCATGGGCATCGACAAGCCGGATGTCCGCTTCGTCGCCCATCTTGACCTGCCGCGCTCGATCGAGGCCTATTACCAGGAAACCGGTCGTGCCGGCCGTGACGGTCTGCCGGCCGATGCCTGGATGGTGTACGGGATCGAGGATGTGGTTCGCTTGCGCCAGCTGCTGCAGCAATCCGGCTTGAGCGATGAGCGGCAGCGTCAGGAGCGTCAGCGGCTCGAGGTTCTGCTCGGCTTTTGCGAACAGGCAGACTGCCGCCGCCCGACGCTGCTGGGTTACTTCGGTGAGACCCACCCGGGCGAATGCGGACGCTGCGACAACTGTCTTGAGCCGCCCGAACTGGTCGATGCTACCGAAGCTGCGCGCATGGCCCTGTCCTGCGTCTACCGGACCGGCCAGCGCTTCGGCGCCGGTCACCTGGTGGATGTACTGACCGGCAAGCGCACCGCTCGAGTCGATGCACTCGGTCATGACGAGCTCTCGACCTGGGCCATCGGCCAAGCGCATTCGCCGGCGTTCTGGCATTCGCTGCTGCGCCAGTTGCTGGCCGCCGGCTATCTGGCCGCAGACCCGGAAGGCCACGGCGGCCTGCGCCTGGACCCCGCCGCGCGCCCGATGCTGCGTGGCGAAGTCGAGTTCCGGATGCGGCAGGACAAACGACCCCGCAAAAGCGCGCAGAGAAAGGTACGCGGCGCGCCAGCGCAAACCGATGATCCCGGATTCGAAGCCCTGCGCCAGTTGCGACAGAAGATTGCCCGGGAACAGGGCGTGCCGCCCTACGTGATCTTTCACGATTCGACACTGCAAGCGATGCTGCATGCGCGGCCGCAAAACCTGGCCGAACTGGCGTCGGTCCATGGCGTCGGTGAACGCAAGCTGGAGCGCTACGGCCAGGCCTTCCTCGAGTGTCTGTCGCGGCAGTAACACGGCAGTAAAGCGAGGCGGTTGAGGCCCGGCGCTGGCGGTCAAGCGATCAGGTGAAGAATCGGCCAGGCCAGCAGAAACAGCATGAACAGGATCGCCAATCCGATCCCGATCATTTCCAGCGGTCGCTGTCGCAGTTGCTGGAAAAAACCCGGAGGCGGCGGCGCGCGTCGGGCCTGCGCCAGGTACTGCTGCTGGAATTCATCGAGCACGCCTCGCGCCCGGGATCGATCTTCCGGGTTCTTCAACCAGATGGCACCGGCGCTGATCAGCCAGTTGCTTGCGGGCGTTTCATAGAACTCGATGTGCGCTTCGCGCAGGGCCTGGCGGATGCCTTCGGCTTCCTGATCCGGTACGCCACGCAGATTGACCAGGGAACGGTTCATGCGCCAAGCCTACCCGAGCGCGGCCAGGAAGACACGGCTGCGCTGGCGGGTTGCGTCTGCATGAGGCTCTGGATCAGGCCATCGCTGGATTAGAATCGGTCGGTCGCCTCGGGCTGCGCGCACGCTGCAGTCTGTCGGGTCTCACTTGCGGGAGTCGCCTTGAAATGAATGTCGAAATTCTTATGCCGTATGCCGGTCTGTTGGGCCTGGTGCTGATCGCGCTGTCGCTGCAGGTGGTGCTGTTGCGTCGGCGCCATCAGGTCGGGATCGGCTCCGGCCAGGTGCAGGCGCTGGAGCGCGCGATCCGGGTCCAGGCCAATTTCACCGAGTATGTACCGCTGGCGCTGCTGCTGCTCATTCTGCTCGGCATCAGCGGCCGTGTGGCGGATGCGGCACTGCATGGGCTGGCCGGCGCGCTGCTGCTGGGCCGAATCCTGCATGCCGTCGGCCTCAGCCGATCGGCCGGCACCAGCCTCAATCGGGTCTTTGGAACCCTGTTGACCTGGCTGGTACTGCTAAGCTCGGCGCTGATTGCGGTGTTCCTTGCGCTCAGCGCTGCCTCGGTCTGATCGCGGATTCAGACCAACTCCGCGGTCAGGCGAATTCGTTTCAGCCGCTTGTCGCCGGGGGGTGTTGGCGCCAGTGCAGTGCGCTGTAGATCTTGGAGTCGACCGCCTTTCCGGCACGGTAACAGGCCTCCAGCCAGGCGTCGATTTCGTCGCGGGCGATGACGTGGACGGTGATGGCCTCACTGGCGTCGCCGCCGCCGGGGCCGACGCGCTCGATGCCCTCGGCGAGCAGGAACACCGCGGTCTCGTCGCTCATGCCGGCCGAGGTAGGGCAACGCATGAACTCGTGCAACGATCGGGCGCGGAAGCCGGTTTCCTCCAGCAATTCGCGCTCGCCGGCCAGCACCACCGATTCGTCCTGCTGACCCTCGATGTCGCCGACCAGGCCGGCCGGCAGTTCGATCGCCGCGCGTCCGATCGGCTCGCGGTATTGCTCGACCAGCACCAGCTCATCCTTCTCGGTCCACGCCACCACAACGACGACCACCGGATTGTGGCGTGTGGCAAACTCCCAGCCGTTACGTTCGACCAGTTTGAGGTAGCGGCCGCTGTAGTGCAGTGTGGCCGGTCGGTTCGTGTTCATGCGGGCTCCGCTTGTTCGTGTCGACGTCATTTGGGCAGCTGTCGATGCGCGGATCAGGGGAACCCCGAGCAACGATTCATTGTCGCATCGCGGGTGGCCGTGAAACACCGACTGCCACCTGATCCGGGAAGACTACTGATCATACCGAGGCCGCGCCGATTCCGGGTCGAGAACTGACCACAATGGCGCGCGCACGAATCCGAAACAGGATGGAGAATTGCATGTCGTACCGTTTTCTGAATTCCGCGCTGCTGACGCTGCTGCTGAGCTTCGGCGTCGGGGCCGGAACGGGCTCGGCCCAGGCCGCGGAAGCACCGAGCATCGCGCAACTGATGCAGCGCGCCGCACAGGCCTGGGCCGCTGAAGATCATGCCGGCTGGACCGAGGCGCTGGAGGCACTGCACCGCCAGCGCCCATGGAACCATGACTTCATGCGCCAGCTCGTGATCGGCTATGCGCTGACCGATCAGACCGCAAAGGCGTTCAGCATGATGCTGACCATGCAGCAGCAGGGTCTGGCGGAAAACTGGGACGAAATCGAGGCCGTGGAGTCACTGCGCAGCTATCCGCTGTACGAGTATCTGCGCGATCTGATGCGCGAGGCCGGCCAGCCGTTCGGCGAGGTGCGTACCGCAGCGATGGTCGAGCGCAAGTGGCCGATGCCCGAGGCGATCGCGCAGGATCCGGAAACCGGGCGCGTGTTCGTCGGCACGGTGCGCGACGGTCTGGTGCTGGTCCGTGCGCCGGGGGCGGCGGGTTTCGAAGTGTTTGCCGATCCCGAGCGGGTTGCCGGACTGCAGGCGGTGTTCGCGCTGCATGTCGATGCTGAACGCGGCCACCTGTGGGCCGCGACCGGCGGCGCCAGCCAGTATCGCAATTACCGAATCAGCGATTACGGCCGCACCGCGCTGATCCAGCTTGACCTCGGGAGCGGTGCGAAGCTCGGCGAATTCCGGGTCCTGCCCGACGGTGTTCCGCACCTGCTCGGCGCGATCACCCAGGCGGCCGACGGCACCGTGTATGCGGCCGACAGCCTGGCGCCGATCGTGTATCGACTGGTGCCGGGCGCCGAACGTCCCGAGGCCTGGATTGCCCAGCCGACCTTCACCGGCCTGCGCGGGATCGCGCTGTCCGCGGACGAGCGCCGGCTGTATGTATCCGACTACGAGCTGGGTCTGTATTTCTTCGAACTCGGCGAGGAAGCCCGGACTTTCCGCTTAGGCGCGCCTGAAACCCTGAACCTGGGCGGCATTGATGGCCTCTACCGCTGGCGCAACAGCCTGGTGGTGATCCAGAACGGCATCACCCCGGAGCGCGTGCTGCGTCTCGATCTGAGCGAAGACGGAACCGTGGTCGAGCAGATCGCGGCCATCGCGGTGGCCCAGCCGGAGTTCGACATCCCGACCTGGGGCACGCTGGCAGGCGACGACCTGCTGTTCTTCGGCGCCAGTCACTGGCAGCACGTCGACTCGCGCGGTCGTGTCACCGCCCCGCCGCTGGCCGATGTGCCGATTCTGCGCAGCCCCGTGGATCGGGCTGAAAATGTCGTGGTCGGCTCGGAAATGATCGAGCGGATCAAGCACGGCGATGCCGCGAAAGACGGCAAACAGGACTGAACCCGGTCAGGGACTCAATGCCTGCAGACGTCGGCGCAGCGTGACGCCGAAACCCAGCGCATCGAGCAGCGCGTCGAGGCTGTCGGCCTGCACCGGGCCGCGCGCTGCGTGATCGCTCGAGTCGATTTCCTCGATCGGTGTGTCGAGGCCGGTCAGCAGGCGGGCCAGGCGCACCGTCGGCTCGGCATGGCGCAGTCGTGGCAACAGTGATTTCGCACCGCGCAGCTTGAGAAAGGCCAGTTCGTCCAGACGCTCGAACAGCGGATCGAGCGCGTCGAAATGCTCCAGCAGTGCGGCCGCGGTCTTCGGGCCGACTCCGGCCACGCCGGGGATGTTGTCGACGCTGTCGCCGGTCAGCGCGAGGAAATCCGCAATCTGGTCGGGGCGCACGCCGTAGCGCTGCCGGACACCCGCCGGATCGAGCGCGACACCACGCCCGAAATCCCACCAGTGATCATCGGGCCCGAGCACCAGCTGGGCCAGGTCCTTGTCGCCGGTGACCACCGAGACCGGGTGACCGCGCCTGCGCCAGTAGCGGCTGAGCGAGGCAATCAGGTCATCGGCCTCGAAGCGCGGATGGCGGTAACACGACAGACCGATGCAGGTGGCCAGATCGCGGCACCAGTGAAACTGGCGTTTCAGATCCTCAGGTGCCGGCTCGCGGTTGGCCTTGTATTCCGGGTAGAGATCATTGCGAAACGAGCCATCCAGCGCTTCGTCGAAGGCCACCGCGACATGCTGGCTGCCGGTCTGTTCGAGCAGTTCGCACAGGAAGCGGGCGAAACCATAGACCGCGTTGGTCGGGCGACCCTGCGGATCGCTGAAATCGCCGGGCATCGAGTACCAGGCACGGAACACGAAGATGCTGGCGTCGATCAGGTAGACGCGCTCGCCGCGGACGGTGGATTCGGACATGTATGAAGTGTACCCGCATGCCCGGTTCAGTTACGGTTCATGGCGTGATGCTAGGATTGGCACATGGACACGATCCGCATCAAGCTTGGTTCCCGTGGTATGCGTCTGGCCGTGCTTGCCAGCGTGCTGGTGCTGGGCGGCTGCATCGCACCGTCAACCCGCTATTACGCCGAGGATGCAGGTTACGGGTATTACGATCCCGGATACGATCAGGCCGGCTATGGTTACGACTATGGTGCCGCCGTAGCGTCGCCGGCGATCTACTTCGCGGGGAGCCATGGCTATGCCGATCCATGGGTCTACCCTTATGCGTCGCTTGATCTGTTCTATTTCGGGCCGTACAGCTATCTTCCACGTCATTCGTTCCATTCGACCCGCGGCTACTTCGCCTTCGGTCACGGCTACCCGTACGCATACCAACCCGGCTTTTTTGGCTACGCAGGCTTTGCCGGGTATGGCTACTGGAACAGCTTCGGCGCGTACCGCGGCGGCTTCCATGACGTTCGACATCGCAGTCACTATCGTAGCGACCGTCGCAGCGACCACCGTAGCGACCATCGCGACCGAAATTCGCGGCGGTCAAGCCAGGCGGTCGATGCGCGCACCCGCGCAGTGGCGCAGCAACCGGCCGCGACCCCGACGCGCCGTGCTCTGCTCGGCGGTTCCGGACGCGCCGAACCGGCTGCACCGGTGACACGAAATCGGTCGAGTGCCGAGCTGATTTCCAGCGGCTCGACCCGGGCCGCGTTGCGCGGCGAGCTGGGCAGTCGTGCGCGTGCCGAGGCCAGCCGTTCGGCGGCACCGGCGCAACGACCCCGGACGATTGGTACCGACTCTCGGCGCCGACAGTCGCCGGCAGCATCGCGTACGCCGATCCGGTCAACGACGCAGCCAAGCTTTCAATCAGCGCCGCGCTCGACGCCGCGCGCTGCAGCCCAGCGTGTCGCGCCACGATTGCAGACGAGCTCGACGCCGCCTGCGACCGAGCGTGCCACCAGCAACCGCAGTCGTGTCCTCGATCGAGCGCCGCGTACTGGTGGGGCCGCCCGCTCCAACTCGACCAATCGTCCGACCAATCGCCCGAACAACCGCTCGACCAGCCGCCCGGTTCAGAGCGCTGCGCCCCAAAGCCAGCGTGGCCGGATTCGCGCAGCGGCCCCGGCAGCGACACCCGCGCGACAGCCTGCCCCGGCGGCAGCCGCTACTCCGGCGCGAGCACGTCCAGCCCCGGCGCAGGCTCCGGCCCCGACGACCCGTGAATCCAGCGCACCGCCGCGCTCGGCCGGACGGGAAGCTCGTCGCGAGGCGCTTTCGCGCCAGGGTGGCGATCGTAACGGCCGACGCCGGCGCGACTGATCGGTTCACGCGCCCGCGCCTGCTCCCGCGCCCATGTTCCGGCGCATCGCTTTACGACTGCGGCTGCGATAAGATGCAGCATCCTGACCGAATCGCCTGATTTTCAATGCATTCTCCTGAAAGCTTCGACGTGATCGTGATCGGTGGCGGCCACGCCGGAACCGAAGCGGCGCTGGCTGCGGCGCGCTGCGGTGCGAACACGCTGCTGGTCACGCACAACATCGAGACGGTTGGCCAGATGAGCTGCAACCCGGCCATCGGCGGCATCGGCAAAGGCCACCTGGTGCGCGAGATCGACGTGCTCGGCGGGACGATGGCGCATGCGGCCGATGCCGCCGGCATCCAGTGGCGCAGACTCAACGCCAGCAAGGGCCCAGCCGTGCGCGCAACGCGCGCACAGTGCGATCGTGCGCTGTATCGGGCCGCGATCCGGAGTGCGGTCGAGCATCAGCCGGGTCTGAGCCTGTTCCAGGCCGCAGTCGATGACCTGATCGTTGATGGCGATCGGGTGATCGGTTGCAAAACGGCGATCGGGATCGACTTCCACGCAGCGGCCGTGGTGCTGACCACCGGTACCTTCCTCGGCGGCGTGATTCACATGGGCGAAGTGCGAAGCGCTGGCGGCCGGGCCGGTGACGCGCCGGCGAATTCGCTTGCGCGACGTTTGCGCGAGCTGCCGTTCCGGATCGAACGACTCAAGACAGGTACGCCGCCGCGGCTGGATGGGCGCAGCATCGATTTCAGCCGCCTGAATGAACAGCCGGGTGATGACCCCAGGCCGGTGTTCTCGTTCCTCGGCAGCACTGCCGATCATCCGCCGCAACGCTCCTGCTTCATCACCCGCACCTGCGAGCGGACCCATGCACTGATTCGCGCCGGCCTGGATCGCTCGCCGATGTATACCGGTGCGATCGAAGGCATCGGCCCGCGCTACTGCCCGTCGATCGAGGACAAGGTGGTGCGCTTCGCCGAACGCGACTCGCACCAGATCTTCCTCGAACCCGAAGGCCTGAACGTCAACGAGTGGTATCCGAATGGAATTTCAACCAGCCTGCCGTTCGAGATACAGCTGGCCTTCGTGCGCAGCATCGAAGGTCTGGAACAGGTTCGCATCACGCGGCCCGGGTACGCGATCGAATACGACTTTCTCGACCCGCGTGATCTGAAGCCCGGACTGGAGTCGCGCATTCTCGAGCGGCTGTTCCTGGCCGGCCAGATCAACGGCACTACCGGCTACGAGGAGGCGGCCGCCCAGGGCCTGATCGCGGGTCTGAACGCGGCCCGGGCGGCGCGCGATCTGCCGGCCTGGCAGCCGGCGCGCAGCGAGGCCTATATCGGCGTGATGCTCGATGATCTGATTACCCGCGGCACCAGCGAACCGTACCGGATGTTCACCAGCCGGGCCGAATATAGGCTGTTGCTGCGCGAGGACAACGCCGACCTGCGCCTGACCCCGCAGGGTCGAGAACTGGGACTGGTCGATGATGCGCGAATGGCCCTGTTCGAGCGTCGATCTACAGCCATCGAGCACGAGATCGAACGCTTGGAGAAGCTGGGCATCGGCGTCGGCACGCCGCTGGCCGGGCGTATTGCCGCGGCGCTAGACACGCCGGTCAGCAAGGACCTCAGCGCGGCCGATCTGCTGCGCCGGCCGCGGATCGAGTATGCCGACCTTGTCAGCGTCGAGGGCCTGGGTCCGGGCGTTGAAGCTGCCGATGTCGCCGAGCAGGTTGAAACCACGATTCGCTATGCCGGTTACCTGGAGCGCCAGCAGCTCGAGATCGATCGCGCCAGGGGCGCCGAGTCGCTGCCGATACCGAGCGACTTCGACTATCGCTGCGTGCGCGGCCTGTCGACCGAAGTGCTAGAAAAGCTTGAGCGCCAGCGGCCGGCAACGGTCGGTCAGGCGGGCCGGATTCCAGGCGTCACGCCGGCAGCGATCGCGCAGTTGCTGGTGTGGTTGAAACGGGCCCGAAGCGCGGCCTGAACGATCTGCGCCGCGCCGCGCCACGTTCACCCCGGGTTCACGATTATTCGCGAGACTTCATAACGTCGATGGCGGTTCCTCTCTCGGTTCCCGACTCCCTCCCGCCCGTCATCGGCGCTTTGCCTTAAAACCCCGGCCATCCCTCTCGGCCGGGGTTTTTTTCCAGTCTGTCGTGGCATCGGCGCGGGGGCCGATGACCGTGTGGCGGTATAGTTCGTGCTGATGCAGTACCGATTCCAAGCGCAGGAGTAGAGGTCATGGACGATTCTGCAAGGCGCACGGCGCGCGTACTCGGTTTTTCCGGCTTGATTCCCTTTGCCGTGCTGGTCGCGGTTGCAATCATTGGTGCTCCGGCGATCGTCGAGCGGGTCCTGCTCGGCTATGCAGTGGCAATACTCGCGTTCCTGTGCGGCGGCCTCTGGGCCGGGGTCATCGTGCGCGACGATGTCGACAGCGCGAGCCTGATCGTCAGCAACGCGCTGTTGCTCGCGGCTCTCCCGGCGCTGGTGCTGCCGCTGGTCTGGTCTGCACCGCTGCTGGCCCTGTTGTTCGCGGTCCATGCGGTCTATGAAGGACGCCGTCTCGGAGCTGGATTTCCGCGCTGGTATCGACACCTGCGTCAATTGCTCTCGATCGGCGCGGTCGTCCTGCTGGTGTTGACTGCGGTTGTGGGTTTGCGCGGTGCCTGATTCGGGCCGGCCAGTGCTGCAGTTGCGCGGTGTCAGCCGCAGCTACCACGACGGCACCGCCGAACTGCAGGTGCTCGACCGGGTCGACCTGGAGCTGCGGGCCGGTCAGAGCCTGGCGGTCACCGGTGCATCGGGCTCGGGTAAATCGACCCTGCTGCACCTGGCCGGTGGTATGGACCTGCCCGATGCCGGCGAAGTCGAAGTGCTGGGCCAACCGATCAATCGCCTGGCCGAGCCGGAGCGCACCCGCTTCCGGGCCCGGCATATCGGCCTGGTGTTCCAGGACTACAACCTGATCGAATCGCTCAGTGCCTACGAGAACATCGAGCTGGCGGCGTGGCTTACGGCTGTTTCGACCGCGCGTACGGAGGTCGAGCGGCTGGCCGAGGAGCTTGGCATCGGCGGATTGCTGGAGCGCAGGCCGGAGCAGTTGTCCGGCGGTCAGCAGCAGCGGGTCGCGATCTGCCGCGCGCTGATCCATCGTCCGGCGCTGGTGCTGGCCGATGAGCCCACCGGCAGTCTCGACCAATCCAGTGCGGCCCAGGTCATGCAGGTGCTGGCTGCCAGCGTGGCCGCGCGCGGCTGCGCCCTGGTGCTGGTCACGCACAGCGCCGAGATCGCTGCGGCCTGTGACCGCCAGCTGCAGGTACGCGCCGGCAAGCTGGTCGCGCCAGACGCCTGAACAATGCTGCTGCGCCTGTCCCACGCCTTCTTCCGCCGCCATCCGGCACAGCTGTTGCTGGCGCTGGTCGGGATCGCCGCCGGTGTGGCGGTGGTGACTGGCGTGGCCTTGCTGCGTGGCGTGCTGGTCGAATCGCTGGATGCGGTCTCGGCCGAACTGGTCGATGATCAGGCCGTTGTGGTGCGGCATGTATCGGGTCGAATTCCGGTCGAACACTATCAGGCACTGGCCCGCGCCCAGGGCGCGCCTGACTGGGTGCCGCTGATCCGGCGCAACGTGCGACTGAACGGTCAGCGGCTGGAGCTGATCGGTCTGGATCCGTTCAGCGCCGTGCGCCGGCTTGTCGCTGCCGACGGTGTCGGTCTGGCCGCCGCTCTGTTCCCGGATGAGGCCGGGTTGCCGGTCGCCCTGACCAGCCGCGCGACACTGGACTGGCTCGGCCTGGCTCCCGGTGCGGTGGTGGAACTGGAACATGCCGGTCGACCCCTGCGGGTTCAGCTCGGGGCCCCGCTGGTTACCCGACCGGGGCTGGATCGCCGACTGGTGATGGACATCGCCGAAGCCCAGCATCTGCTCGGCGAGCGCGGTTCGATCTCGGAACTGCTGGCTCCACCCGAGGCGACCGAGTGGATCCGCGCACGCCTCGGCGATGAATTGGTCTTGACCACCGCGCCGCGACAACAGGCCGACGCGCGCCGGCTGACCGAGGGCATGCGCGCCAATCTGACTGCGATGAGCCTGCTGGCACTGGCGACCGGAATGTTCGTGGTCTACAGCGTGCTCAGCTTTCTGATGGTGCAGCGCCGGCGCAGTTTCGGCTTGCTGCGCGCGCTCGGCATGACGCCCGGGCTGCTGTCGCGCATGCTGGTGCTCGAGGTGCTGCTGATCGCCGCCTTCGGCTCGCTGCTGGGGCTGGTCGCCGGCACCGTGCTGTCGGATCAGCTGCTGCAATTGGTGGCCGCGCCCGTGGCCGAGGTCTACGGGCGCCTGCCGGCGGCCGCGACCCAGCCGAGTCTGCTGCTGTATATGGCCATCACCGTATTTGCGCTGGGCGCGGCGGTGGTGGTGACCGTGCCGGTGTTGCGAGATGCGCTGGCGATACCGCCGGGCCGGCTCAGCCGCGGGCTACGGCGCGCGCCGATGGCGCTGACGCGCCTGCTGCTGTTCGGGCTGCTGCTGTGCGCGGCTGGCGCCCTGTGGGTCGGCCTGGATTCGAGCCTGCTTGCCGCGCTTGGCGGTCTGTTCCTGCTGCTGTCCGGCGTGATCCTGGTGGTGCCGCGACTGGGCTTCGGCCTGGTCGCCGTGCTGTCGCGGCTGGCGCCGCGCAGCCTGGTGGGACGGGCGCTGCGGCTGCTCGACAGCGGCCGGCTGCGGCTGTCGCCGGCGCTGGCGGCACTCTCGCTGGCGCTGGCGCTGGCAGTCGGCATGGCCATGATGATTCTCGACTTTCGTGCCACCGTCGGCGACTGGGTCAGCCAACTGCTGCAGGCCGAGGTCTACGTCTCGATCGCGGGTCGGCCGATGGAACAGGCCGAGGCCGAACGCTTCGGCCAGCTTTACAGCGTCCGGGCCTGGTCCTTCGTGCGCCGCGCGCGCACCGTCGATCAGCTTGCACTGACGGCCTATCGACTGCCGCCCGAAGCCTGGCGCGGTTTTTCCTGGCGCGGCGCGGTGGCCGAGCAGGCCTACGAGGATTTTCTTGCCGGACGCGCGGTGCTGGCCTCGGAGCCGCTGGCGCGGCGCCAGCAGCTCGAAGCCGGCGACCGGATCGGGCTGACCACGCCCGAGGGCCGGCTCGAACTGCCGCTGGCCGGGGTGTTCCGTGACTACAGCAGCGAGCAGGGCTTTCTGGCCGTGAGCGACGGCCTGTATCGCAGTCGTTTCGGCGATACGGCAGTCGACAGCATCGGTCTCTACCTCGCGCCGGGCACCGCGGTCGAGGAATTCCGAGCCGCGCTGCTGCGGCTCGAGCCTGATGTTCGACTGCAGACCATTACCCCGGAAGAGGTTCGCTCGCAGACGCTGGCGGTATTCGACCGCACCTTCCGGATTTCATGGGCGCTGGCCGGTCTGGTCGGCTTGATCGCGCTGGTGGCCCTGACCAGCGCCCTGCTCGCCCAGGGGCTGGAGCGTGCGCGCGAGCACGCGACCCTGCGCGCGCTCGGACTGAGCCCCAACCGGCTGACAGTGCTGGTCACGATCCAGGCCACCGGACTGACTCTGGTCGCTTTGCTGCTGGCGCTGCCGCTCGCGGTCCTGATCCACTATGCGCTGACGCTGCTGATCCAGCCGCGCGCTTTCGGCTGGAGTCTGCCGATCGGCGTGCCGCCGTTCGAGCCGGTCTGGCTGGTCGCGCCGGCGGCTCTGCTGCTGGGCGCACTGACCGGCCTGTATCCGGGCTGGCGCCTGCGCCACCGCTCGATCGTCCAGCATCTCCGGGCCGGCCGATGAGCGGCGAAATGAAGCGCGACGCCCTGATCCTGATGCTGCTGGGCGCGATCATGATCGGCTGGTTGCTGCAGCGTGTCGACCGTGGCGCCGTCGAGAGCGGCCCGATCAGCAGCACCGCGCTGCTCAACAGCGCACCGGAGGATTTCCGGCGCGTCACCGGCCCGGTGCCGCTGGCGTTCCCGGCCGACCATGGCCTGCATCCGGGCTACCGCAACGAGTGGTGGTATTTCACCGGCAACCTGATCGATGAGGACGGCCGACGCTACGGCTTCCAGTACACGCTGTTCCGATTTGCCCTGCCGGACGCTTCAGCGCAGGACTCGGACTTTGCCACCGAAGCGCTGTGGATGGGCCATCTCGCGGTCAGCGATCTCGACGGCAGGCGCTTCTTCAACGCCGAGCGCTTCGGCCGCGATGCGCTGGGCCTGGCCGGTGCCGATCAGGATCTGTGGTGGTTGCGTGACTGGGAAGTGCGCAGGGACGGCGATTCCTGGCATCTGCAGGCCGGCTTCGACCCGATCGGGCTGGACCTGAGCCTCAAGCCGCTTTCGCCGATCGTGCTGCAGGGCGAGGCCGGCTACAGCCGCAAGGGCCCCGAGCCGGGCAACGCCTCGCGCTATTACTCGATCACCCGGATTGATGTATCCGGTGCCCTGATTCTCGACGGTGAGCCGCGCCGGGTCCGTGGTCTGGCGTGGCTGGATCGTGAATGGGGCTCGAGCCAGCTTGGCGCGGGGATCGCGGGCTGGGACTGGTTCGCGCTGCAGCTCGACGACGGTCGCGACCTGATGCTGTATCGGCTGCGCACCGAGGATGGCCGCGCCTCGCCGTTCTCGGCCGGGGTGCTGGTTCAGCCCGACGGCAGCTACCGGGTGCTGCAGCGTGAGGATTTCGAGTTGCGCCCCCGGCGCTGGTGGCGCGATGACGAAGGCGTCGAATGGCCGGTCGCCTGGAGCGCCGAGCTGCCTCTGGCCGGGCTCGCGCTGGAGGTCGAGGCGGTGTTCGACGCCCAGCGCTGGAATACCACGGTTGCCTATTGGGAGGGTGCGGTGCAGGTGCGCAATGCCGCCGACGGCGCGGCTCTGGGACGGGGCTATCTCGAACTCAGCGGCTATGCCGAGGGCGGACCACCGCGCTGATGGCTCCGCCCGGCGCGGCGCGCGGAAAAGCGGCGGGTCAGTTTGTCGGCCGCCGACCGAACGGGCCGACCTCGGTCTGCGGCATGTTCAATGGCGCCACGCCGGTATCGGCCTGTGATATCGATTCGTCGACTGCATCATGTGAGGTTCCCAGCAGCTGCTCGACGCGACGCACCGGCACGCCGCGCTGGATCATGTGCAGTGCAAAACTGTTGCGCAGCACGTGGCCCGTGACGCGGCGGTAGATCCGGGCCTCGGTCGCGGCGCGCTCGAAGCGCTGGTGCAGTTGCTGCGGATCCATATGATGGACGGCCTTGTGCTCGCCGCCACGGCGCTCTGGCAACAGGTACTGCCAGCCCCAGCTTCGGGCCGCGCTCGGCTGGCGCGCAGCAATGCTCGGCGGCAGTGTGACCTCGCCGCCGCCCTCGCCGATGGCAGCGATATGCGCGCGCCGAAGTTCGTCGAGATGCGCCTTCAGTTTTGGCAGCAGTTCGCGCGGAATGGCAAGACTGCGCTGGATATGGTCCGAAGCATCCCGCACCACCAGCCGCCCGGCCTCCAGATCGAGATCGCGAATCCGCAGGCGGACACACTCGATCAGCCGGATGCCGGTCGAGTAGACCAGTGCCGCGGCCAGCCATTCACGACCGAGCAACTGGCGCAGCACTCTGCGGACCTCATCCCGAGTCAGCACATTCGGCATCGTGGTCGGGCGTCGCTCTTCGACCAGGATCTTGAGCCAGGAAGGCACGCCGGCATCGGTATGCCGGTACAGGCGTTCGATCGCTTCGAGTGCGCGTTGGCGCGTCGCCGAGCTTGCATGTCGCTCACTGGAGAGGTGCGACAGGAAGCGCTCCACCTCGGTGCGATCGATCTGGTCGGGGTCGTCGAAGCTTGCGAAATTGAGAAACGAGCTGGCCCAGAACAGCAACTGCTCGGCATGCTTTGAATCCTGGCCCTCTTTGGCCAGAGCGATTCGCATTCGGGTCAGCGCCTCGGACATCGAGCAGGTCTCTCCACAGGGGTTTGGATGTGATTACCTTCACTATATCGAAGCAGCGAGGTGACTGCAATCCCTCCATCGGCGATCCTGAGATCTACGACCGCATCCTGGCCCTCGGCGTGCGCAATGCCCGGGGCCTGGTGTACGACCCGGACACCGACGCGGGGTGAGGGCTGCGGAACAGGCTAGAAAGACGACCCGGGCTGCTGCAGGAATTCGGTCTCCTCGGGCGTCGATGCGCGCCCGAGAATCGCATTGCGATGAGGGAAGCGACCGAAGCGCTCGATGATCCGCAAGTGTGCCTCGGCGAAGTCGACGTAGCCTTCGAACGTGGTCCGGTCGGCGAGGTCGTCCGCCTCGCGCGCCAGCGCTTTCATCAGGTCGACGCACCAGCGCTGGTGATCGAGATCTTCCGAATGCTCCAGCGGCAGGTAGAAGAACACCCGCTGGATCGGCAGCAATGCCTGATCGTGCCCCTGTTCGATGCCGTTGATGCACAGCGCAAGCGCCTGCGGGTCCAGGGCGAAGGCTGCCGGCGTGCCGCGCCCGATCGTGCGCGTGAACTGGTCGGTCACCAGGATCAGGCCCAGCCGTCCCTCGGCCGACTCGGCCCAGCCATCCAGTGCCCCGGTCGCCGCGGCCTCCACCAGCGGCCCGAAACGATCCCGGATCAATGCATCACTCGCCTCGGCCTTGCCCCACCACAAACCGGCCTGCCGCCCGGCGATGATGGAGGCGGAATCGGCAAGATCGCCGAACCAGAAATCGATCACTTGATCATGTGTGAGCAGCGGCATGTCGAAAGTGCTCCGTTGCGAGACCCCACCAGCCTACTCGAATCGAAAAAATCTGTCGTGGCGCGAATAGAACCGCTGGCCTGTCTCGACTGTGGCAGCATCACGGGGTCCGCCACTCCGAGGTTCGGTTTGCCCATGCGCGTCCTGCCAGCGTTTCCGTCCGCAATCCTGCTTTCAATCGTGCTGCTCTTGACGAGCGCTTGCGCGGTCACTGCCAATCCCGAGCGGGTTCCAGACCCCTTGTTCGGCCTGGGTGATCGGGAGCTGTTCTCGACCTTCGTCGCGGTCAACCCCGCGCTGCACGCCAACCTCGCGTATTTCCATTTGCTCGAGCCGCAGCCGGATGCCGCGCCGAGTAGCTTGGTGGTCGCTTTGGGTACCGAAGACGAGCCGCGCTATCGCCTTCCGGCGCTGGATTGGCTGGGGCGGCGGCCGGTGTGCCTGGACTGTTCGCTGACGCTGGAGGTGCTGGAGCTGCCGGGCGGCCACCATGCAAGCAGCGCGCCGGCGGGGTATTTCGAAGTCGTGCGCCGGGTGTTCCCGTCTGCCGCTATGAAATAGTATCGGCGGGCATCGGCGGGTTTCGGCCGCCTTGCCTGGCCAGCGGCAATGGTTGACAGCGACGGACAATTTGTGATATCCATCACACTGTTGCCGCGCCGCAGCCACGGGGCTCCAATCGCTTCTTGTCGTTGTCGCTCGGCCGTCGGACTTTGCAGGTCCGTTTGCGACGGACCAGGAGGCAGCGATGAAGATCGCCACGTCCGTTCTTCGTTGGGTGTTGTCGTTCCTGATCGCGCTCAGCTTGTTGATGACCGCCCGAACCCTGGCGGCTCAGCCCTCGGTGATGCCCGGTACGCTGAGCTTTGGCGCGGTCGTGGTCGGCGCGGACGCAACCGGATTCGTGCAGCTGCGCAACAACACCGGAAGCGCGCTGGCGATCACCCAGATCGCCGCGCCGGCTGCGCCCTTCAGTCAGATTTTCAGCAACTGCGCGCCGCTGCCAATCACGCTGCAGCCGTTGGATCTATGCACTCTGGAATACCGCTTCGCCCCGACTGCCACCGGGCCTTTTTCGGCCTCTCCAGCAGTCCAGTGGCAAGCCGGTCCCGGCAACAGCGGTACGGTGCTGATCCAGTTGACCGGGTCCGGCGTCGGCCCGGTGCTCGGCATCTCACCCGATCCGCTGGATTTCGGTGCGGTCCCGGTCGGAAGCGTGGCCGGACCGCTGGCCGTGACGCTGGCCAATACCGGCGCAGGCACGCTCGACATCCAGCAGATACCGACGCCGTCGGTGCCGTTTTTCTTCGCCGGCGGGAGTTGTCCGCAGCCGCCGTTCTCGCTCGGTGCCGGCAACAGCTGCCAGCTCCAGGTCGAATTCCTGCCGACCACGGTCGGCCAGGCCACCCAGTTGCTCGGCATCACCAGCAACACGACCGGCACGCAGCAAGCGCTGGATCTGCGCGGCGAGGGCATCGCCGGCACGATCGCGCTGTCGCCGTCGCTGCTGGATTTCGGCGCGATCGGCCTCGGGGCCAGCAGCAGCGAGATTCTGGACATCTTCAATACCGGCCAGCTGCCTCTGGACGTGTTCGGCATCGATCCGACCACACCGCTGTTGCCGCCGTTTGCGCTGCAGTTCGGTTCCTGCGGGCTGCCGCCTTTCGTGGTGCCGCCTGGCGGCCTGTGCACACTGGCGTTCTCGTTCACGCCCTCGGCCGTCGGCCCGGTGCAGCAGCAGGTTCTGCTGGACACCAATAGCGTCGGCGGATCGGCGCTGTTCGGACTGCAGGGCAGCGGCCTGGATCTGGCACTGCAGCTATCGCCGATCGCGCTGGATTTCGGCACCTGGCTGGTCGGCGAAATCAGCCCGCCGCAGGCAATCCGGGTGCAGAACATCGGCAGTGATCCGATCGACCTCGTCTTCTCGATCGCGGTGCTGCCGCTGAACAACCCGTTCGTGCCGCAATCGGGCTCGTGCAGTGATCCGGTCACCTTGCCGCCGGGTGGTGACTGCGACCTGATTTGGCGCTTCATGCCGAGCAGCGCCGGCCAGTTCGACCTGGTCGGGCGGGTCATCAGCGCTGCGGCCAGTAGTCCGGATGACTGGTTCCTGACCGGTATCGCACTGTCCCAGATCGTATTCGCCGACGGTTTCGAATGATCCGCAGTGCGCTTCTGTCCTGTGGATCCAGGCCAGTCGATACTTCGATGACATTCGTCACTGGCGCGCGCTTCTCGCCGCGCTATAGTCTTGCTTCGCATTTCAGCCAGGCGCAAAAGGCCGCTCGCGATGAATCAGGACCGCCGGATCGACGGCCTCAGGATCGACCCCGACCGGCGCGATGCCGATGCGGGATGGCCGCGCTTGTTATGGCCGCTGCTGGGCGTGCTGCTGGTGCTGCTCGGCGGCGCGGTCTGGTGGCTGGCTCAGCCCGACCGGATCGAGGTGCGAGTGGTCGGGACCGTGCTGGCCCAGCCCGGTTCCACGGGCGCTGTTCGTGCCAGCGTGCTGGATGCGTCCGGCTATGTGATCGCGCGCCGCCAGGCCACGGTAGCGGCCGAGGTTACCGGCAAGCTGGTCGAGGTCAATGTCGAGGAAGGGCTGCAGGTCGAGCAGGGCCAGGTGCTGGCGCGGATCGACGATGCCACCGAGCAGGCCCAGCTGGCGCTGGCCCGGGCCCGGCTGGAGGCAACCCGAAGCGCCTTGGTCGAAACTCAGGCGCAGCTGGAAAATGCGCGCCGCACCCAGGACCGTCAGCGTGAACTGGTGGATCGACAGCTGACCAGCCAGGCCGAGCTGGATCGTGCCGAAACCGAGGTCCTGGCACTCACCGCCCGGCTGGCCAACCAGCGTCGCCAGGTCGAAGTGGTCGAGCGCGAGATCGCGCTGCAGCAGCGCCGGCTGGAACAACTCATCATCCGCGCGCCGTTTTCCGGCATCGTCATCGCGCGTGCCGCCCAGGCCGGCGAGATGGTGTCACCGGTCTCGGCCGGCGGCGGCTTTACCCGCACCGGTATCTGCACCATCGTCGACATGGATTCGCTGGAGATCGAGGTCGATGTCAACGAGGCCTATATCGATCGGGTCAGCGCCGGACAGGCGGTGGTGGCAAGTCTCGATGCCTACCCGGACTGGGAGATCCCGGCCGAAGTCAAGGCGGTGGTGCCGGCAGCCGACCGGCAGAAAGCGACCGTGCGGGTGCGGGTTGCGCTGCTGGAGCGCGATCCGCGCATCCTGCCCGAGATGGGTATCAGCGTGCGCTTCCTCGACGCGCCGATGATTGATGCACCGGAGCAGGCCGAGGCGCGCGCGGTGCCGCAGGTCCCGGCCGGCACCATCGAGCGGCGCGATGGGCGCGATGTGGTCTGGATCGTGGTCGGCGATCGGGTCGAGCGACGCGCCGTGCGACTCGGTGGTCAGACCGCCGACGGCGTATTGATCCGTGCCGGCCTGTCCGGCAACGAGCGACTGGTGGCCGAGGCTGCCGGTCTGAATCTGAGCGACGGCGCGCGCGTGCGCGTGGTCGAGCCATGAGCGTCAAACAATGAATGAGGAAGCCCGATGAACTCAGCTCAGCCCAGGCAGGATTCGCCCCTGGTCCGCGTTGCCGGCCTGATCAAGACCTACCGCAAGGGCCGCCAGTCGGTCGAGGTGCTGCACGGGGTCGAACTCGAGATCGCCGACGGTGAGTTCTGCGCCCTGATGGGGCCATCGGGCTCGGGCAAGACCACGCTGTTGAACCTGATTGGCGGGCTGGACCTGCCCGATCAGGGCGAAATCGAGGTCGCCGGCCAGCGCATCGATCGGCTTGGCGCGCGCGAATTGGCGCGCTGGCGCGCAGCGCATGTCGGCTTCATCTTCCAGTTCTACAACCTGATGCCGGTGCTGAGCGCGCAGCGCAACGTCGAGCTGCCGCTGCTGCTCAAGCGCATGAGTGCGCGCGAACGTCGCGAGCGGGCGCGACTGGCGCTGGAGATCGTCGGTCTGGCCGATCGCGCCGGGCATCGTCCGGGCGAACTTTCGGGCGGTCAGCAGCAGCGCGTCGCGATCGCCCGCGCGATCGTCAGCGACCCCAGCCTGCTGCTGGCCGACGAGCCGACCGGCGACCTGGATCGCGATACCGCCAACGAGATTCTCGACCTGTTGCAGACGCTCAACCAGCGTCACGGCAAGACCATCGTGATGGTGACCCATGATGCGGCCGCCGCCGAGCGTGCCGGTCGTCTGGTGCTGCTCGACAAGGGACGAATTCTCGACGGCGCGCTGGCGGCCGCTGCGGGAGCGTCCTGACATGGGCGGCATGCTGCAGCTGGTCTGGGGCAATCTGGCGCGCAAGAAGTTGCGCACCCTGTTTACGCTGGCCTCGGTGGTCATCGCCTTCGTGCTGTTCGCGCTGCTTGGCGGCCTGAGCCGCGCCTTCACCGCGGGCGTGGAGCTTGCCGGTGCCGACCGGCTGGTGACCCAGCACAAGGTGTCGTTCATCCAGCCGATGCCGCTGGCCTACGTGCAGCGGATTCGCGGCCTGGACGGGGTTCTCGCGGCCAATCACTACACCTGGTTCGGGGCCTACTTTCAGGACCCGCGTCAGCAGTTCGCGCTGTTCCCGACCGAGCTCGACTCGGTCACCGACATCTATCCCGAATACCGCATGAGCGAGGCCGAGCGCGAGCAGTTGATGAGCGATCGGACCGGTCTGATGATCGGCAAGGCGATGGCCGAACTCTACGGCTGGAAGCTCGGCGACCGGGTGCCGATCTTTTCGTCGATCTATCCGCTGCAGGACGGCAGCTACTCCTGGGGATTCACGATCCGGGCGATCTTTACCGGCACCGGCAACGAAGCCGACGAGATGCAGGCCTTCGCCCACTACGACTACTTCAACGAGGCGCGCCGCTTCGGTCGCGACACGGTCGGCTGGATCATCACGCGGATCGAGCGGCCGGATGACGCCACCGCCATTGCCGGCGAGATCGACGCGCGCTTTGCCAATTCGCCGACCGAGACCAAGACCTCGACCGAGGCCGGCTGGGCGGCCGGCTTTGCATCCCAGTTCGGCAATATCGGCCTGATCGTGCAGCTGGTGATGGCCTGCGTGTTCTTTACCCTGCTGCTGATCACCGGCAACACCATGGCCCAGGCCGTGCGCGAGCGCACCCCGGAGCTGGCGGTAATGAAGACGCTGGGCTTCGGCGAAGGCCGGTTGATGGCCATGGTGCTGGCCGAAAGCATGACCGTGGCCTTGCTCGGCGGGGTGATCGGCCTGTTGCTCGGCACCTTGTTCGTGCAGGGCGCGGCCTCGGCCCTGGCGCAGTTCTTCCCCGGTCTGACGATGAGCGCGGCGACGCTGGGCTGGGGCCTGGGGTTTGCGGTCGCGCTGGGACTGGTCACCGGGGCCTGGCCGGCCTGGCGTGCGGCACGCCTGAACGTGGTCACTGCACTGACGCGGAGGTGATCGACATGCAACAGATCGTGGCCATCACCTGGCAGAACCTGAAAAGCATTCCCGGTCGGCTTGCCGCCTCATTGGTCGCGGTGATCGGTGTGGCCGGCGTGGTCGCGGTGCTGGTGGCGGTGCTGTCGATGGCGCGCGGCTTCGAGGCTTCGCTGGCCACCGGCGCGGCGCCCGACAACGTGGTCGTGCTGCGCTCGGGCGCCAACTCGGAGCTGGAATCAAGCCTGAGCGGCGATCAGGTGCGGCTGATTTCCCAGTCGCCGTCGCTCAGTTTCGCCTCCGCCGAGGTCTACGTGATTGTCGATCTGACCAAGAAGACCAGCGCTACCCCGGCCAACGTTCCGTTTCGCGGCATGCCCGAGCGCGGTGTGCAGTTGCGCCCGGACTTCAGCATCACCGAGGGGCGGATGTTCCAGCCCGGGCGCAAGGAACTGATCGCGGGCGCAGGCGCGGCCGGCCAGTTCGAGGGCCTGGCGGTCGGCACTACGCTGGCGTTTGGCAGCGAACGCTGGGATGTGGTCGGCCTGTTTCACAGTGGCGGCGCCGGTGATTCGGAGCTGTGGACCGATGCCGCCGTGCTGCTCGATGCCTATCAGCGCGGCAGCACCCATTCGGTGGTCTACGGGCGCCTGACCGATGTCGATGCCTTCCAGACCTTCAAGGACGAGCTGACCACCAACCCGCAGCTTTCGGTGCGGGTCGAGCGCGAGACCGATTTTCTGGCAGCCCAATCGCAGGCACTGTCGCGTTTCATTGCCGTGGTCGGCTGGGGCATCGCCTTCCTGATGGCGCTTGGCGCGCTGTTCGGCGCGCTCAACACCATGTACACGGCGGTCTCGGACCGGGCGCGCGAGATCGCCACGCTGCGCGCGATCGGTTTCCGGCCCGGCGCGGTGGTGGTCTCGGTGCTGGTCGAGGCGATGCTGCTGGCGCTGGCCGGCGGCGTGCTCGGCGCGCTCGCGGCCTGGGCCATCTTCAACGGCTTCACCGTCTCGACGCTCAGCTTTGCCAGCTTCACCCAGGTGGTATTCGCGTTTGCGGTCACGCCCGAGCTGATGCTCCAGGGCCTGATGCTGGCCCTGCTGATCGGCCTGGTCGGCGGCATCGCCCCGGCGATTCGCGCCGCGCGCGTGCCGATCGTGGCGGGCTTGCGGGAGTGAGCGCCTGATCGGGACCGATCAGGCGAAATCCAGATATGAGGAATCAAGCATGGCAAAGGTGACCGGGCTGGGCGGCTTGTTCTTCAAGGCTGATGATGTCTATGTCACGCGCGATTGGCGCGCGGTCAAATGTTGCGAAGTAATGCGCTCAGCGCTTCGGGCGTGCTCCAGTCCCTCCGAAACACGAATCGCGGCAATTGCCAGCGCCCGGAATCAGGAGTGACAGCTTCGGGGTCGGTGGTGAACGCTGCGCGCAGTCCGAGTTCCTTGCCGAAGCGCGGAAAGTAATCATTCACCAGAATCTCGGGTACGTCGCCGAATGGGTATGCAAACACGGGTGCGGGTGGTTCCTGCAGGACCTGGTTCAAGTGGGACTGAGCCTGGCGAACCTGCCAGTCGCATTCAGCGAAATCTGCCAGCGCCTGAAAATCTCCGTAGGGGCGCTGGTCAAACCGAAGCGCGTCGGGAAGCGAGGCATGTCGGTGGTCCCAGCTGTGGGAAGCGATGCTGATCAGGCCGCTCCGATGGGCGTGCCCCCACCAGTCCTGACCCCACCAGCCACGACCGATCAGGCAGCTTTGATCGAGCGCCTCGCGCGCCAGCGGCGAAACGATTACAAAACTGGTCGCGTGCAGACACGGCTGCGCATCCGTGCCATGTCGGTTTTGAAAGTCCCTCAATATGCCCACCATTCCGCGCTGCAAACCGAAGTGCGGATGGGGAAGATCATGCCAATCAAACCAGCTTCCATCGTCGAACGTAAGGACGACACTGCGCTCGGGCAGTTCTGCCAATCGCCGCGAAAGCAATGCATCAACCAGCATCTGGATGCTGATCACGCGCCATCCCGCGCTATTCAGCCATTCGAGATCCTGCTCGAGGCCGATGTGATCATTGGTCCCGTACTCCGTGCCATCGACATGAATGGAGTGATAGGTCAAGACTGGAACAGAAATGATTCTTCCTCGTGTTGTCGAGGCTCGATCGATCTTGAGGCGCGGAGCACTTCAGAACGGGCCATGATTCAATGCGATTTCAAGAAGCTCCTGTTTGCGCCCTTCTGCAAGCGGCCGATGAAAGCACGGCATCAGGAACGAGCCCTCCAGGCGCTGAAATCCAGCCGCATGGCAGACTTCCTGAGATCGCTTGTCACCGCAATAAACAAAGAACGCTTCATATTCGTTTTCCATGCGCTCGATCACGTGACGGAGCAACAGAAAAAGAACGCCGCCGCGGTCGCGCAGCTCCTCACGATGATGATCAGGAACATGGCGAAAGCCACGACCATCGACACTTCCGCCGCCGCAAAGCCCAAGCCCTTCGTATTCAAGCACATGCTGATATCCCAAGGGCACGATATGATCCCAGTCAGGCTTGTAGAAGGCCACGACGTGACGGCCATAATCCGGCAATTCGCCACCCAGCTTGTGCCGAAAGATCTCGCCAGCGAAGTAGCCACCGTCGCTGACTTCGGCGGTGCGGAAGCATTCATCCAGCAATTCGTGCCCATTTTTCATAAAACAACACGCTCCGTTGGATTCGTGCCCGAGTTTCTGAAATACAGGAGCTTCAGTTTCTGCTCCGGAATGCGATCGTTTGCAATCAACTCATCCGTCCGGGATAGCTTATCGCGGATGCAGCGACTGAATCCTTGCAGAAAAACCGACCCACTAGCCATCGCTGATCGGAATCGACCCCGGACGCGCTGACGAGGGCGCGCGCCGCAAGTCGTGTCGCGATCAGTGTCTCTGTGCGTCGGACCGGCAACAGCGCCGTGAGTCCGACGCATTCATCGAGCCAGAAAGAAGATCTCCTCGACCGGTCTTGCGAAGGTCTCGGCAATCTTCAGCGCCACTTCCAGCGATGGCGAGTAGCGCCCCTGTTCGATCGCGATGATGGTCTGGCGCGAGACGCCGACCGCCTCGGCCAGCGCCTGCTGGGTCATGCCCGGCCCGGTCGCGCGCAGTTCACGGACGCGGTTTTCGACCTTGCCGCTGCCCATCACAGACCCTTGCGGTAGAAGTACAGCTTCGATCCGAGTTCGGCGACAGTTGCGACCAGCACCGCCAGCAGCAGCGCGTTGGCCAGCATCAACGGTGAGCTCGACAGGGCGCCCGCGACGCCGCGGTCGAACAGTTCGCCCAGGATCAGATGGCCGATCAGGCCGAACACGCTGAAGGCCAGCACCAGCCCGCCGATGCTGGCGGCGCGCCAGCCGATCAGCCGATCACGCTCGTCCTCGGGCCGGGAAACCGCCGCGATAACGACGTGGTAGACCACCAGCGCGATCACCAGGAAGACCGTGTAGCCGATCGCGAAGCGCACCAGGATCGGCGCGCTCAGCTGATCGGCCCGCCACAGGTTCCAGATCGACGAGAAGTACAACGCACCGATGACCAGATTGGCCACCAGGCTGCCCCAGGCGCTTTTTTCGTGGAAGGACAGGTCCGACATGGCTGCGGTTCTCTTGCGTGTGGAAGACGGCTTTAATGTAAAGCATACTTTACATAGTGTCAAGCAAGCTTTACATCCAGCCTTGTCCGGATCAAGTCGTCGCGTGGCAGGGTTTTGCCCGGTAATTCGCGCCTGTACGGTGCCGAGCGCGTGTGTATGGAAGCCGGGCAGCTGTTCGCTTTCTTGCTTGCCGACCAGGATCGGATCCACCATCAGCTGTTCTTCGAAATGGCCGACCGCAACCGCCCGCCGCGCGGCCGCTTCGACCACGACCGTAGGCTGGACTTCATCGGCGGGCCGACCACCAGCGGCGAGCTGTCGCTGTGGATCGACCCCGGTCGGGCCACCTTCGTCACGGATCGGCTGTTCCTCGGCCCCGGCGTCGGCCTGGCCTTTGATCCGCGTTCGGGTCAGGTCCGGGTGGTCCGGCATGCGGTCATCCAGATGCCGCGATGATGCACAGAACGCAGGCCTTTGAGCGCCAGCACGGCTTCGCCGTACCGATGGACATGGAGTACCGCTGCAAGCGGCGGCCACGCAATTGACGGTCGGCGGACGGAAGGGCAGACGGTCACGAAGATGCCGCGGCGCGACGCTCCGGCACCGGCCTTGCCTCTAGCGCCCGGCGCGGTTATGGTGTGCCGAGGGACGGCCTGACATCGAGCAGGTCGTGGAAACAAGGCATTCAGGGGCGTGGGCACGATGGCCAGGCATCCTCTCAAGCATTCATCGATTCCTGCTGGATGTCCGGCGGCCTTGCAGTGCCAACGCGCCGCAGTCCCGCGATCATGGGCCGTGCAGCGACAGGCCTTGCAGCTGGCCGTAGCCGCGGCGCTTGGCGGCGGGCTACCGGGCGTAGCAGCGGCGCAGTTGTTTCCAGCCGAGTTCGAGGTGTCCAGCATCGACGGGCGCAACGGCTTCGTGATGTACGGCGAGGCCGGCGCGCATCGGTCGGGGTATTCCGTCAGCGCAGCAGGCGATGTCAACGGGGACGGCATCGACGACCTGATCATCGGCGCTTTCGGCGCCCGCCCGAACGGAAATGCGTTTGCCGGTCGCAGTTACGTGGTGTTTGGCTCGGATATCCGACTGGCTCACCCGTTTCAGTTGAGAAACCTGGTCGGTGTGAACGGCTTCGTCGTGAACGGAGAGGCGCCGATGGATTATTCCGGCCGCACCGTCAGTGCGGCCGGCGATATCAACGGCGACGGCATTGCCGATCTGGTCATTGGTGCGCGGCATGCAGGCCCGAACGGCGAACGCTCGGGCCGAGCCTACGTGGTGTTCGGCTCCAATACGGGTCTGCCCCACCCGTTCGATCTGTCCACCCTCGATGGCAGCAACGGTTTCGCGATCAACGGCGAGGCGGCCGATGACCGGCTCGGGTATTCGGTGGCTGCTGCCGGGGACATCAACGGCGATGGTGTCGACGACCTGATCGTCGGCGCGCCGGGTTCGGGAGCGGGTGCGAACGGTGAGGGTTCGGGTCGCAGCTACCTGGTGTTCGGGTCGCGCTCGGGGTTTGCCAGCCCGATCGAGGTGGGGCAGCTGAATGTCCTCGCACTTGACGGTGCGTCGCTGTTCGAGGACTCGGGTACCTCGGTGGCTGCTGCCGGAGACGTCAATGGCGACGGCATCGACGACCTGATCATCGGGGCCCCCGACGCACGACCCAACGGCGGTATCTCGGGTCGCAGCTATGTGGTGTTCGGCGCCCCGGCGGAGACCTTCGGTGCCCTCGACCTCGGCCGTCTGAACGGGAGCAACGGGTTTCAGATCAACGGCGAGGCCGTGGGCGATCGCTCCGGTGTGTCGGTCAGCAGGGCGGGTGATGTCAACGGCGATGGCATCGACGACCTCATCATCGGTGCCATTGGCGCCGACCCGAACGGCGTCGGCTCCGGCCGCGCCTACGTCGTGTTCGGTACCAGCGCCGGCTTCCCGAGCCCGCTCGAACTCGGCAGTCTCGATGGAATCAATGGCTTTGTCCTGAACGGCGAGGCCGAGCGCGATCGGGCCGGGATTTCGGTCAGCGGCGCCGGCGACATCAACGGCGACGGCATCGACGACTTCATCGTCGGTGCAGATCGGGCCGCTCGCGATGATGACAGTTCGGGTCGAAGCTACGTGGTGTTCGGCACCCGCTCCGGTTTCCCCCACCCCTTCGAGCTGTCGGCCCTGAACGGCCGCAACGGCTTCAAGATCAACACGGAGTACCGGGTTCGGCGATTGGGTGTTTCCGTCAGCGCGGCCGGCGATATCAACGGCGATGGATTTGATGACCTGATTGTCGGCGCTCCGCTGGGCCTGTCGTACGGCCATCTCAACGCTGGTACCAACTACGTGATCTTCGGCCGCGACACGCTGTTCTCCGACGGCTTCGAAATCGAGTAGGCTGGCCGGACTCTCCCGAGCCGGATCGCCGCCGCGTCGATCGCCCGGGACGCCTCTTGCCCATGCCGGATGAATCGATGACTGCCACCAGCCAAGCACCCAACCCGCCCTTCACCCTCGACTTCTCGCGCGGTTTCGAGCGCTGGCTGGCCGGCTTCAACGGCGCGATCGCGTTTTCGACCTACCAGGCCGGCAAGGTGTTCATGATCGGCATGGGCGAGAACGGCATCAGCATCGCCGAGCGCACCTTCGCCCGCTGCATGGGCCTGGCCGCGCGCGCCGACCGCATGTACCTGGCCAGCCTCTACCAGCTGTGGCGCTTCAACAACGTGCTCGACCGCGGTGAGAACTACCAGGGCTATGACACGCTGTTCATCCCGCACGTCGGCCACACCACCGGCGATGTCGACGCGCACGACATCGGCATCGACGGCAACGGCGCCCCCGTGTTCGTCAACACCCTGTTCAGCTGCCTGGCGCGGCCCAGCGAGACCGCCAACTTCGAGGTGGTCTGGAAGCCGCCGTTCATCTCGCGGCTGGCGCCGGAGGATCGCTGTCACCTGAACGGCCTGGCGATGTTCGAGGGCGCGCCGGGCTGGGTGACGATGATCAGCCAGAGCGATGTGGCCGAGGGCTGGCGCGACCATCGTCATGACGGCGGCGTGGTGATGGACACACGGACCAACGAGGTCGTCTGCGACGCCCTGTCGATGCCGCACTCGCCGCGCTGGTACAAGGGCCGGCTGTGGCTGCTGAACTCCGGCAGCGGTGAGCTCGGCCATGTCGACCTCAAGACCGGGCGTTTCGAGCCGCTGTGCTTCGTGCCCGGCTACGCGCGCGGCCTGGCCTTCCACGGCAAGTACGCGCTGGTCGGCCTGTCGAAGGCGCGCAACAAGTCGTTCAGCGGACTGGCGCTCGATCACGAGCTGGCCAGCCGCAACGCCGAGGCGCGCTGCGGCATCGTCGCGATCGACCTGGACACCGGTGATCTATTGCATCACCTGCGCATCGAAGGCATCGTCGAGGAACTGTTCGACGTCGCCGTCCTTCCCGGCGCCGTCCGGCCGATGCTGCTCGGCTTCAAGACCGACGAGATCAAGCACATGGTGCGGTTTGAAGGCGGTTGAGGCCGAATCGTGAACGGAAAATGATATGAACAACAGGGTGCAGCGCAGATCGGGCCTGCACCGCACGGACAGGTGCCGGTCGGGTCTGGTCGTCGCATTCGGTCATCCGGCGGTCTGGCTTGAAAGCGCTGCTTGAATCTCGTGCTCAAGTAAGCAAGAGGGACACTGCAAGGCACGTCGAATGAATATCGGCTCGCACCTCATCCATCCGGCGCAGCCCGCCGATCTGGACCCGAGCATCGCCCCCAGTGCCGCCCGGAGCCAGCTGGCGCTGGCCATCACCAGCCTGCTACTGGCCGGCGCGCTGGGTGGCGAAGCCCGGGCGCAGACGTTTCCGCCGGTCATCAACCTTGGCAGTCTGAGTGGCAGCAACGGCTTTCGCCTCGATGGCGCGGCGGCGGGGGACTTTGCCGGCTACTCGGTGTCGGCGATCGGCGACATCAACGGCGATGGCTTCGACGATCTGATCGTCGGGGCTCACGGAGCCGACCCAAACCGCAGCCTATCCGGCAGCAGCTATGTGGTGTTCGGCAAGGGGTCCTCCTTTGCCGCCACGCTGGCGCTGTCCAGCCTGGATGGCAGCAACGGCTTCCGCCTCGATGGCACGGCGGTGGGAGATCGATCCGGCTGGTCGGTGTCGGCGGCAGGCGATATCAATGGCGATGGCATCGACGACCTGATCCTCGGGGCTTGGGGCGCCGACCCGAACGGTAGCCAATCTGGCAGCAGTTATGTTGTGTTTGGCAGGAACACCGCTATGCGGGGCGACTTTCCGGCCATACTGGCCCTGTCCGACCTGGACGGCAGCATTGGCTTTCGCCTCGATGGCGCAGCGGCGGGTGACCGCTCCGGTCGCTCGGTGTCCGCAGCCGGCGATATCAATGGCGATGGCATCGACGACCTGATCGTCGGGGCTTACTATGCCAGCCCGAACGGCATCTTTAGAGCAGGCAGCAGCTATGTGGTGTTCGGCCGGGATACGGCCACGGTCGGGAACTTTCCCGCCACGTTGGCGCTGTCCAGCCTGGATGGCACAAATGGTTTCCGCCTTGATGGCGCGGTGCAGCTTGACAACTCCGGTCGCTCGGTGT